>WNGE01006548.1_pt1 | contig 12924 bp, 16 predicted proteins | sample 5400651 | NCBI WGS metagenome assembly WNGE01 (sample SAMN13153370, study PRJNA577476) | soil metagenome | isolation source: 60 cm soil or saprolite under grassland replicate 2 | place: USA:California | collected 2016-06-15 | reverse complement strand
GGCCCGCCCGCAACGGCCGGCGCGCCGCGGCAGCGTGCCCTCCACACCAAGGGGACACCGGTTTCCGGTCCCGCCGCGCGGTCCCGCCGCGCGGTCCCGCCGCACTCTCCCGCCGCACGGTCCCGCCGTTGCGGAACAGGCAGGAATCATCGCAGCGGCGCCGCCCGTTCAGGTCGGCACCATGGACCGCCGGGCCGCGTTGAGAATAGGCGAGCGCGGTCGACGGCGTTGAGCAAAGCCATAAGGCGAACTCGGCGTATTCGTCAAGCCGGAAGAAAGCAGTGGCGGCAAGGGTGCGCCGATCAACGGCGCCGAACTCCTCCGCGGCGCCGAACAGGCCATTGATGCCATGACCGTCTGGTGGAAAGCGCTCCTCGATCGGGCAGAGGCTTCGTAACGGCCAATCGCGCGGCGGCTTTGCCCTCCCGGCGGGTGGAGGTGGCCCCGGCATGGGCCCGATCATGCACACTGGGCGGATGGGCGGTCCGGCTGCGCGTGGCGCGTCCGCTCCGCGTGACCCCTGCGGCCTGCGCGATCCCCGCGGGCTGCGGGGCGACGCGCCACTGCTCGACGCCTGGCTGAAGTTCACCGAGCAGGCGCACGCGGGCAGCCTCACCCTGATGAGCGTGCCCGGGCATAAGCAGCGCCAGGACCTCAGCGGCGCCGTGGTGGCCGGGGACGTCCCGTTGTACGGCGGCCTCGCCACGATCAAGCACGCCGACGCGCTCCTCGCGCAGGCGCAGCGGCGGGCGGCCGCGCTGTGGGGCGCGGACTGGTGCAGGTTCTCGGTCGCCGGGTCTACGCACGGCAACCAGGCGCTGGCACTCGCCGTCGGAGCGCCTGGAGACGAGGTCGTCGTCACCCGAATGCTGCACCGTTCGCTGCTGGCCGGCCTGGTGCTCGCGGGGTTGCGCCCGGTGTGGGTTCGTCCCGAGGTTGACCCGCGGTCCGGCATGCCAACAGCGGTCGCCGTGGACACGGTGCGGGCGGCGCTCGCCGCGCACCCGAATGCGCGCGCGGTGTTCCTCGGCGATCCCTCCTACGCCGGCGCCGTTGGTGACCTGGCCGGTCACGCCGCCGCCGCGCACGACGCCGGTGTGCCGCTCATCGTGGACGCGGCGTGGGCCGCGCACTTCGGCTTCCATCCGGACCTGCCGCTACACGCGCTCGCGGCCGGCGCCGACGCGATGGTGACAAGCGCGCACAAGGCACTGCCCGCCCACACCCAAGCCGCGCTGGTGCTCGCACGGACCGGCAGGCTGGACCCGTCCCGGCTGGACCGCGCGTTCGAGGCTACGAACACCACCAGCCCGGCCGGGACGATCATGGCGAGCATCGACGCGGCACGGGCGCTGCTCGCCCGCGACGGCAGGGACTTGTCCGCTCGGCTCCTGCGCGTCGTCGCGGCGGCAAAGGATCGGCTGCGGGCGGTCCCCGGGCTCGGTGTCCTCGACGGTCCCTGGGTAGAGCCGACCAAGCTCGTTGTGCTGCTGGCTGGCACGGGCGCGCACGGGCACGCGGTCGAGGCCGACCTTATCGAGACTGGGATGCCGGTCGAGATGGCCGACCGAGACACCGTGGTGCCGATCATGACCCTCGCCGACGACGAGGCCGCTGTGAGCCGCTTCACCACGGCGCTGATCGCGGCCGTCGAGAGGCACCGCTCCGCCCCCCGCCGCCCCGCTCCCTCGGTGGCCTGGACGGTCACCCCGCGGCCAGCCTGCTCGCCCAGGGAGGCCTTCTTCGCGCCACACGAAACGGTCAAAGCGGACGCCGCGCCCGGCCGGGTCAGTGCGGAGATCATCGCGCCGTACCCGCCGGGCGTTCCGGTGCTTGCGCCAGGTGAAATTGTCACTGGCGACCTCCTCGACGGCTTGCGCGCCGTGCTCGCCCACGGTGGCCGGGTCGCCTACGCGGCCGATCCCACCCTGGCCACCATCCAGGTCCTCCGCTCCTGACCAGCTAGCGATCTCATCCGCCGACCCGATCCGCGCTTGCGCGGATCGGGTCGCGCCAGCGCGGACTTGCGCGGCGCGTCGCGCAAGCGCCGCCTTGCGCGGCGCGCTTGCGTGGGCTGAGGCTGCATTCATGCACCTCAACCATCTGGGGCTGCCAGTCAGCGACGAACGGCGCAGCCAACTCTTCTACGAGACCTACTTTGGCTTCGACCCGGCGAGCGCGCACCGGTACCCGGACGGCACACTCATGATCCGCAACGCCGACGGTTTCGACCTGGCATTGCACACGGTCGCCCACGTTGGGCCATCGCCTGAGTTCCTGCACGCAGGCTTCAGCCTCGCCACGCCCGATGAGGTGCGAGCCCTGCTGACGCGCATGGAGCGGGACGGCGTCACGATCGTCGAGCGCGACGACGGGCCCGGCTACGTTGCCTTCAAGTGCCTCGACCCGGACGGCCACAGAATCGAGGCCGCCTGGGAGGAAGCCGTCATACCTCAGGATGGTTAGGCGCGGTGACCCACCGCTGTTCCACGCGTGGACCAGCGGTGGCCCTCCGCTGGTCCTCTGGAACAGTGCTAGGAACTTAAGCCGAAGACCCCCCGGCAGGTCGAGGTCTCTCAGATAGGTCGTACGGTGATGTTCTCAGTTGAGGAGACCTTCACCGTACGATGGGGAGGTGACCGACACTGACGCGGCTGCCACGGCGGCGCTCCACGCCCGTCCTGGCCCGCTCGTCGGGTACGCGCGGCGCTCGACCGTGGCCCAGGACACCGAGATCCAGCGGGCCGCCCTCGCCGGGTACGGCGTCCAGGCCGCAGCATGACCGCGCAGCCGACCGGCCCTGCGCCCGGCCCGGACACCGGCTCATATGAGGTGATCCACCTCGGCGGGCACGCCGCGGTGGTCGTGCCCCTGGCCGACTTCATGCGGCTGCGGGCACTGGAACGGCTCGCCTCCGCGCAGGAACTGGAGGACGCCGAAGACGCCGCAGCGCTGCAGGAGTGGAGGGCACGGGAGGCAGCCGGCCAGACCTCCTACGCGCCCGCCGATGAGGTACGGCAGCGGCTGGGCCTGACCAGGTGAACCTCCGGGTCATCTACGAGGAGAAGGCGATCGACCAGGCGGCGGGATTTCTCGCGGACGATCCCGCCGGTCTCGGTGCGCTGCTGGACGCCGTCGACCGGCTGGCCGATGATCCCCGTCCGGCCGAGTCGTTCCCGTACGGGTCGCCGGACCTGCGGCGGCTGCGGGTCGGCCGGTACCGGGTGATGTATGGATCAAAGGCGACGAGGTGGAACAGCGGTGTTCCACCGCTGTTCCTTGTGGGACGGGCGCGCAGCCGGTCGCGGCCCCGTCGCGGCCCGGTCGCGGCGGTTGGCTATAAGTTGTTACATGGATTCTGGCCTTCCCATCTGCAAAACCTGCGGTGTTCAATACGGCGGTCCGCGCGCGGACTGCCCGATCTGCCTGGATGAACGTCAGTACGTCGGCTGGGACGGGCAGCAGTGGACCACGCTCGCCGAGTTGCGTGCGGCTGGCCACCGCGGCCGGGTCCAGCAGGAAGGCCCCGGTGTGGTGGGTATCGGCGCCGCGCCGCCGACTGCCATCGGCCAGCGCGCCCTGCTGGTGCGCACGCCCGGGGGGAACGTGCTGTGGGACATGATCACCTACATCGACGATGACGTGCTCGCAGAGGTCCGCGAGCTGGGCGGCGTCAGCGCGATCGCGGTCAGTCACCCGCATTTCTACGGTTCCATGATCGAATGGGCGCACGCCCTCGACGCGCCGGTCTACATCCACGCCAAGGACCGCCGGTGGGTCGCACGGCCCGACGACGCGGTCGTCTTCTGGGACGGCGACGCCCGCGAGATCGGCGACGGCGTCACGCTGGTCAACGCCGGGGTCCACTTCGACGGCGGCCAAGTGCTGCATTGGGCGGCCGCGCAGGACGGCGCCGGCGCCCTGTTCTCCGGCGACATCTTCACCGTCGTGCCCGACCGTCGCTGGGTCAGCTTCATGTACAGCTACCCCAACCACATCCCCGAACGACCGCGCACCATCCGCCGCGCGCTGGACCTGATCGAGCCGCTGCGGTTCGACCGCGTCTACGGCGCCTGGTGGCAGCGCATCGTTCACAGCGACGGCGCCGCGGCGATACGGCGATCCGCGGAGCGTTACCTCAGCTTCGCGCTGGACGACAACCGGTGATGACCCGCCCGGCGGCGAGCCCCACACGGGGCCTAGTCGCCGGTGACGCCGTCGACGCGCTCGCGGATGAGGTCGGCGTGACCGTTGTGCCGGGCGTACTCCTCGATCATGTGCAGGTAGATCCAGCGGATGTCGCGCACGTTTGCCGGGTGATGGCCGTGGCTGCGCACCACGTCGTCGAGCTGCTTGCCGCGCACCGCCGCCCGCGCTAGCTCGACCTCGCGCTGGAAAGCCGCCAGGTCGGCTTGCGCGTCTGCGCTGTCGAGGTCGTCGAAATCAGCCTCCTCGTTGCCATCGGAGGAGTACGGGAACGCCATGTCCTCATCGGCGGCGTGGATGCGGAACCACCATCGCTCGACCTCGGTCATATGCCGAACCAGGCCGAGCAGCGAAAGCTTGGACGGTGGGACCGACCGCTGCTTGAGCTGGTCGGCCGTCAGGCCGGCGCACTTCGCGCGAAGCGTGTCGCGATGGAAGTCGAGCCACCGCTCCAGCGCCTCGCGCTCAGCAGCGGGCCCCTCGGGCCAGGCACGGTCGACCGCTGGCGCGGTCCAGAGGGAACTCATGCCTCCCAACGCTAACGAACAGCGGCCGGCTGATGCGCGCGATCCGCCGTCCACTCGTTCGCCCATGCGACCGCGGTTGAGCCACCGGGCGGTTGAGACGCGCTGGGCGGCAGCCGTTCGGGATCATTGTCCTTAACGGCTGCCGCTGATGTGTCAGAACCTGTCAAGAGGGCGGCCCTCGTTGATATGGACCGGGCAAAGGACAACTGATATTCCTCGGTGTGTCCGCCTGCTTGGGCGTCTCGTACCCTGATCGCGATGTCGTTGGGCAGGATTGAGCGCCTACAGGCCCGGAAGTCGTTACGCTCGGGACGCCGTGGCGTGACCTGCGGAGAACAGGTGCGAGAATTTCGCCCCTAGCCCGGTGAAGGCAACGATCAGAATGGCGATTACCGCAACAAGCAACGCGCCCAGCCCACTTGTCGAGGTCAGCCAAGTCATATGCGTGCCCGCTCTGGTCGAATCCCGGCCGGATGAGGTGTTGCTTGAACCATCAAGCAGGCGGATCCATGCGCTCTCCTTGGTCTTCTTGACCGAGATCCGGACCCGCCGATACGACGCCGGGGCGCTGGCCGGGGACTGCCGGATGACCTCATCGAAGAACCAGCGCGACGCGATCACTGCGAGCCCACCGGACGAGCCGGCCAGGGCGCGCTTGAGCGGCTTGGCGTCCAGCAGCCGGAACGCCAGGTTGATCGCGGCGCCGACCACGCCGTGCTCGTCACTCTGGACCTCACCAGCATGCACCGCCAGCCGCAACCGGAACCGCTCCGGCTGCTCGTGGGTCTGGTTGTGATGGGCAAGCGCAGCGGCCAGAACCGGTAGGAGATCCTCCACCAGGAGCTCCTTCGGCACCTGGGAAGGCACAAGCACCAGCACGCCGTCGCCACGGTCCTCGTGCTGGCAAATGTGCCAGGGCACCCCAGAACGTTCAAGGGCGGTCTCCAGGCAGTGGTACATCCCGCGGCGGACCGCGAGCTGATGCGGCCGGGTCCGCTGCCGGTCCGTAAACCGCTCGACATCCACGCAGACGATCGACTGATGCACCGCGGGCGGCGCCGTGCTCATTTCCCTCCTTTCCTCGCTCAGCGACATGCGGCTTGCCGATGCTCTGGGGAGATGTCCGGCCGCCCCCCGGCGTCGGTTCTGGTCTCGGCGCACACGCGGACCACGGATGCAGAGCCGCTCACCGCTAGGCATGCCGGTACTCGCCGCTGCGCCGGGCAGCGTGGGCCAGCCGTATCGGGGCGGTCACCTGGCCACTCCCACCCTGTGGCTCGCCTTCACACGTCGCGACGACACACGTCAAGCCTTGCACGAGAGAATCCTGCACGTTACGCGGAACGTGCAGAAGCACGTGCAGATCCCGCCACATTTCGCTTACCCCCGAGCGCCGACCGCTACCCGAGCGGTCACCGCCTGTGGTCACAGGAGCGCCTCCGACGCTCAACGACCAGTCTGCCTGCCGATCCTGCCGACCAGCGCGGAATGGGCCTGAGGAAGCGACCTGCCCATCGCGGGCCCGCCGCCAGCAGACGTCTCGCCATGCAGCACGGCCACGTTTGCGGGCATCTCCAGCTCGTCCATCCAGTGCCCGGGCGCGACACCGTGCGCAAGCGCCCGCTCATGCCGCTGCGGGTCATAGCGGTAATGGCGGGCGACAAAGCGGCGAACGCCGTCGTCCTCAGGGTCAACTCTGCCCACAGGACGAGAGTAGGTCTACTCACGCCACAATGCAGCCCCGCGCCTGACCGACTGGTGCGAGGATGGTGAGGTCGGTGATGCCGCCAAGAAACGGCAGGTCAGCGCCCATAAGGGCGGACGATTACCGGATGAACGAGTTCATGGGTTGGGGAGGTTGCGGTGTCTATGGCGGACGTGTTCACCGGTGTCACCGGACTCGTGGCGGCTGTTGCCTCTGCCGTGGGCGCGGCAGCCACCTACATTCAAGCTCGGATCGCTTGGCGGCAATCCCGCGACGGTGCGACATCAGCAGCGCCGAAGGATAGAAACCGTCTTATACGTCGCTGGGCGCTCACCGGTGCGGCCCTCGCCTTCGTAGCTGTCGAGGCCGCCGTATTACAGGGCCTCCCACGCTGGTCGCTCGTGGCTGTCGTATGTATCGCCGCCCTTGTGCTTACAGCTTTTGGTGCCGCCATCGGGTATAGCACTGCGCCCAGGGTCAATCGTGGCAAGATTCCGATTGATGCCCAACACCTCGAAGGTCATTGGTATGGATCCTTCGGGGATGCCTACTTCAAGGTTGACGGTAAGAGCGTGAAGGCAATTTACGATTACCAGGACGGCAGGATAAAAGGCACGATCCATGAAGGCGTGTTCGACGGATGGTGGAACGAACTGCCGACTCGGTCGCCACCCGATAACGCGGGGTTGGTATATCTCCAGATGAGAAGGGAGCTTGGGACGCTCCGACTCGATGGCGGCTGGATATACGGGCGGGATGGCAATTGGATGGTTTGGGAGTTCACGAAAGTAGACGACCGAATTCCCGTTTCAGCGCAAGCCAAACTCGAGGAGAGCTCGACCTTTACTGTGGGTTAAACCGGTCCGCGCAGCGCCCGGCCGCTCCGCGCCGCCACAATGTGGCGCTCGGAGGGCTCGTGAAACACCTGACACTACACAGGTTCTATTTTCTGAGCTTAAGGATCTTCCCATCGCAATACAGGATTTCGAGGGTGCGTGGGCTGATACGCTCGTCTGTGAAGGTGACTCTTACTCGGTTCGCCCCTTCGGGCTGCCATCGACCCGGGTTACCGTGGGGAGCATCGGTCCGGCCGATCGTGTACTCAATGAACTCGCTGTCTTCCTTTAATTCCAGACCTTTTCGGCCCCGCGCCAAAGGAAAATCGAAGTCGGGCGGACGATATACGGCTACGTCCTCCGAGTCTTCTTCGAAGGAGTGAATCCACCGCTTGAAGATGCCGTTTGGCAGGTCGCTCACGTTCCACCCACTCAGGCCGCGCGCAGTTGTCTATCATTGGGTCGAACACCATGCTATGCCGTCGCTTCCTGACGGGCATCGCCAGGACCTCCTCAGCGCTGCCGGACGTCGTCCGCGCCTGCCGGACCGGCGGCGGCGAAAGGTTCTGCCGGTTGGTTGGGGGTACCTACAACGGCGCAGCGTGGCGAAGTCTCGTCGATCCGCATCCGCCTGATTTGCAGAACGGCCGGGGCACCCGACGGCTTCACCGAGCCGACGGCTGCCGGTCGTCCGGCGAGCGGCTGGTCCGGCCACGGCACCGTAACGGAGCACGTCCACGAACCCTTGACACCGAGGCCGTAGTTCGGCAGCCTGGGACTGTTGTCTAGTGTGATCTAGACACCTTCTTGACACCGGGCGGGGGAAATCTGCGCTGGGGAGTGTCCCCTGGGTAGGACGCACTCTGCCATTGGAGGGCGTTTTCGTTGACCGACACCGTGTCTTTCGAGTTACCGGCGCAGCGTAACTGCGGCACCATGGAGGTGCACCGCAGGCTCCTTAACGAGGATCCATCGTACGTAGCCGCAAGAACAGTAATCGAGAACCTCGCGTTTGCGCATGAGCGCGGCATGCGAATCTCCGCCAGAGTGGGTGTTACGCAGATCCCCGTCGTTGTCCATGTCGTGCATAATACCGCTGTCCAGAACATTTCAGATTCGCAGGTTCAAAGCCAGATCGTTGTGTTGAACCAGGACTACCGCCGTCAGAATCCAGACGTCTCTCGAGTGCCGGCCGTTTGGCAAGGGATTACGGCGGACGCCCAGATCGAGTTTCACCTCGCAACGACCGACCCGAACGGCAATCCGACGAACGGTATCACCCGCACAGCAACCACGGTGACGGGCTTCACCACGAATGATGCCGTTAAGTCGGCTGCCAGCGGCGGAGCGGATCCCTGGCCGTCCGACCGGTACCTAAACATCTGGGTGTGCCAGTTGCAGAGTGGCCTTCTCGGGTATGCGCAATTCCCAGGTGGCGCGGCGTCGACAGACGGCGTGGTCATCACGCATACCGGCTTCGGCACCAATGGGACGGCCACGGCACCGTTCGCCCTTGGCCGGTCAGCGACCCATGAAATAGGTCATTGGCTGAACCTGTTCCACATCTGGGGTGATGACGGCGGCGGATGCACCGGCAGCGACTTCGTTGCGGATACCCCTAACCAAGCTGACCACAATTTCGGCTGTCCCACCTTTCCGTCGGTCACGTGTAGCAACGGCCCGAACGGCGACATGTTCATGAACTATATGGACTACACCGATGATGCGTGTATGTTCATGTTTACGGCAGGCCAGGTCACGCGAATGGACGCGACGCTCGATGGACCTAGGTCGTCGTTTGTGACCAAACAGTTCGCGCCGGTCTACGCCCAGGGCGACCCGGGCAGCGGCATCGGCGGCTACGACCTCCGCTCGCTCGCCGACCGCGCGTTCGCCTTCGACTACGACAGCACCGGCAAACTGGACCACCTCGCCCTGTACCGCCCCGGCACCGGCACGATGTGGATCCTGAAGCGGTAGTGATGCCCTTTTCAGTATTGATCTTGAGGTCGGCCTGACTCGCGGTTCCATTACGTGCCGGCCACCGCGCCACCGAGGCATAGGCGCTTCGCCCCGGTTTCGACAGATATCGCGACGCTCACAGGCCATACCGCTGGCTCCGTTGAGTCGTTCATGGCCTCGCTCGTGATCGCCACCTCGGTGGACCGTGACGCCAAGATACCGTCACCAACGAGAGCGCTATTAAGGCTCCCTGGCCGCCTTGCTTGACCGCCCCTCTTGCGCTCGAGCGCGGACGGGTGGTGGCATTGAAACGTGACCGGCATCGTGAAGCCTGACGTGAGATGCCTCTCATAACGCACGGGGTTATGCAGTTACGATGACTGGCGGCGCTGAATAGGAGTGTGCGAAGTGCGGCTCGTAACAATTCTCGCGGGCGTCGAACTCGAGCATCCGCTCATGAATGGCCCAGGAACCTGCAAAACAGTCGAAGACGTTAGGAGGTTTGCCCGGTCCTCAGTTTCCGCGGTCAACGTCGGATCCATTACCGTCCTCGATCGACCATCCAATCCCGGCAACACTTACTGGAGTGGCCTACACTACGCACTGAACTCACTCGGCTTGCCCAACCCCGGCCACGCCTACTACGCGCAAAATCTTCCGGAGATGGCGGACCTCTGTCACGCCAATGGTAAAGGCTTTACCCTCAGCGTAGCAGGGTTCCGCCCTGAAGAGTACGGCGTGCTGGCGAAAGTGGGTTTCCAGGGCGGTGCCGATTACATCGAACTCAACCTGGGCTGCCCAAACGTCTGGGCGGAAGGCCAGCAAAAGCGGATTGCTTCTTTCGACCCGTCAGTCATCGTGAGCATTCTACGAGCCGTCGAGCGATGCGTGCCAGTGAACAAAGCACGAATTGGCATTAAATTGTCTCCTTACTCGGATCCGGGTATGCTCGAAGAGGTTGCTGACACCATAGCGCAGCTGCCGGTAAATTACATTGCAACATGCAACACATTCCCCAACTCATACGAAATTGACGATAGCGGCAAGCCTGTGATCGGTGCTGGGTACGCGGGCCTTAGTGGCGAGGCAATGAAACCGGTCGGTCAGGGTCAGGTCCGCCAGTTCCGGGAACGACTTAACGGGGCTGTCCAGATCATCGGCATGAGTGGCATTCTCACCGGACGCGATATGGCAGATTATCTCCAGCCAGACGTAGGAGCGGACGCCGTAGCGGCGACAACCGCCTATTGGCGCAGCCATGAGGATGTCGGTGTGTATGGAGATATATTGGCGGCCTACGTCGAACAGGTCCGTACGGAGCACCAAGTGTATCGTTCTTTTGAGTTCTGATCGGACGGATCATCTGGAGTTCCTATACGACCACGAAGAGGTAGCCTCGAGCGCCCTCGATGGCGGTGCCGAGATCATGGAATGTGCCGAACTTAAGGAAAGTCAATGCAAGCCAACATCGACGTACTGCACGAGCTGAACAAAGCGGGCGCGGTCTTGCTCGATCGGCACTTCGTCTACAAAAGCAAGAGGCACGGTTCCGGCTATATCAACATGGATCCGCTTTTCCCGGATGCCATTCTCACAATGCAGATCTGCGCCATGCTTGCGAACCCGTTTGATCGCACATTCGATACCGTGGCAGCACCAGCCGTGGGGGGCGTCGCGCTCGCGGTTCTCACTGCGGCGGCGGCGAGTCGCGGCCGAGCGCGGGTCTATGCGGTATGGGCTGATAAGGACGGGGACAACTTCGCCTTCGAACGTGCAGGGTTCGTTGATCATCTCAGGGCTAAGCGGGTGATGGTGGTAGAGGACCTTCTGACCACGGGAGGTTCCGTCGCCAAGGTCTGCCGCGAGGCGGAGCAGCATGGTGCGAAACTTGTCGGCGTGAGCGTTATCTGCAACCGCGGCGGCGTCACTGCCGAACAGCTCAGGGTGCCCATCCTCGAAGCCCTCACCAGCGTCAACTTCCCAGCAGTGGACGCGGCCGAGTGCGAACTCTGCCGTAACGAGGTGCCGATCGTCGAGGATATAGGCCACGGCGCACAATACAGGGCACGGCATCCTGACTACGCTGGAGGCTATGTCAAGCTGCTCGCGTGACCACCGACAAGTTGGCAGGTACTCTTCCCCGCTAGAGTTAGCTTTAGTGGTCAGGTTCAACGAGGATTGGTCGCCCGAAGCTAAGTTGGCCGGACGTTAAGGCCATTTTACAATTTGGAGGACATATGGAACTCATCAAGATACGCAAGCCAGATGACTTCCATGTCCACCTGCGTCAGGGGAAAATACTTCGCGATGTCATGGGCTATACAGCTCGGCATTTCGCTCGCAGTCTCGTGATGCCAAACACCCTTCCGCCAATACGGACTGCGGATGATGCTCGGCGTTATTTGCACGAGATTGACACGGTAAATCGATGGTCGCATAGGCCACTTATGAGCATCAAGCTTACGACTTCTACAAGCGCTAAGACCGTGCGTCAAGCAAAGGCTGGTGGCGTGGTCGCGGGTAAGCTTTATCCGGAGGGTGTTACAACTAACTCGGCAGACGGTATTCGGAACTTCCACGACCTCTGGCCAGTTTTTGACGCTATGCAGGATGAATCGATGGTTCTATGCATGCACGGTGAAATGCCAGGCGTCTTTGTCCTCGACCGTGAACGCGAGTTCCTCAGCACCCTGAGTACGATCGCAGAAGCCTTTCCGCAGCTACGTATTGTATTTGAGCACGTGTCGACTCTCGAGGCCGTGCAATGCGTCGCTCAACTGCCGGCGAATGTGGCCGCGACCATCACTGTTCATCACCTCTTTTTGACTCTGGACGATGTGATCGGTGACTTGTTAGAGCCGCATCATTTTTGTAAGCCGGTGGCCAAGGGGTACCGTGACCGCGAGGCACTTATAGAGGCGGCTCTGAGCGGCAGCCCCAAGTTCTTCTTGGGAACGGACAGTGCGCCGCACAGCCGAGAGAAGAAAGAATGTGCAAGCGGCTGCGCTGGGATCTTCACTTCCCCCGTTGCCATGCCGATCCTGGCGGAATTGTTCTCTATCGCCAATCTTCCCGAGAATCTCGAGGGCTTCACGTCCGTACACGGTGCGCGGTTCTACCAACTGCCGCTAAACGAGGATCGACTCACTCTCGTGCAGGATCCCTGGACAGTGCCCCAGCACTATGCTGGCGTTGTACCGTTTCGGGCCGGCGAGACGCTGAACTGGCGTGTGTCAGGTGAATGACCCACTATCGGGCTGTTGGGTGGGCACGCATTATGGTTGTGCTGTACTTTACCGCCCGCACCTCGCCAGGGTAGCGGCCATACCGAACCAGATAACGAACAATTGACAGTCGTCGGAGGACGGATGACTCATTTCCACCCTGCAAACAACTCGGTCGTCACTTCGCAAGCTCGAAGCCGCCGGGCGGCATGGCTCTGGCCCACATTGATTGCTTTTGCCGCGGCAATCGCCGTGGCAACGATCTTCGTGCCCATACTTTTATATCCACCATTAGGTAGCCACGAGCTGAGCCGTTTGACTGCCGGCCGGGTCGCAAGTATTTCCGCGCAGAACGACCGGCTTGCCCTGCAGAACAACGTAAGAGTTGCGCTTATTCAAGTTATTGCAGGCCTAGCGGTCCTGTCGGGGGCGACCGTCGCCTGGAGACAGCTGCGACATACAAT
>WNGE01015460.1_pt1 | contig 12926 bp, 17 predicted proteins | sample 5400651 | NCBI WGS metagenome assembly WNGE01 (sample SAMN13153370, study PRJNA577476) | soil metagenome | isolation source: 60 cm soil or saprolite under grassland replicate 2 | place: USA:California | collected 2016-06-15 | reverse complement strand
AAGCACGGTTCGTCGGGAGATCGCTTCACCACGGGTCGGCCACGCCGTCTGACGAGACATGCATCGCTTCCCTTGCCGCGCCCCGCACGATTGCTTTGGAGATACTCTGCAAGGCGGATTAGGCAGGTAATAACGCCTTTAGAACCATTTGGTGCCATTAGGGGAACCCAAGCATCTCCAAAGCGTAACAAGGATTCAGCGGAGAAAGGCGGGTGGCTGCGCGGAGCCACATCGTCGATGTGTACTCGCCGCGGGCGCGTCCTCATTTCCCGATCGCCGTCCCGTGATCTGGCCACAATTCGAGCAGGGCATCCACGCAGACCGCCTTCACGATGAAAACTCCATCCCGGCAAAGTAGGCATGTCCCAAACTCAGACTGAGCTGTTCGAAACGCCGTCCGATACACCCATCTCAGACATTGGCCAATCGCTCAGTAATCGGTGCTCGTGGTCAATTTCAGCCCTTCCAGAGTGGTATATTGTTCGCCATTATAGAATCTCCCTCTGAGCCCGGGTTGAACATGCGGTGGCGCGAATTTCTCGGTGTGCTCGGCAATGCGGCAGCGTGGTCGCTCGCCGCGCAAGCGCAGCAATCGGCGATGCCGCGACAGTGAGGTATCCTCTAATGACCATCTCGATCCAGACGGCCGTCGATCGCCTGATCGATGCCCGCTCGACGCGCCGCTTGCTACCACCTCTCTCGGAGACGGATGGCGATCTCACGCTCGAGCACGCCTACGCGAACCAGGATGCGCTACGGGCCGAGCTCGATCGCCGCGGGGAGCGCCCGATCGGCTGGAAGCTGGGCGCCACGAGCCCTGCCGGCCAAGCCGTCATGGGCCTGCAGGAGCCGGCCTGCGGCTTTCTTCTCCCGGCTCGCTAGGCCAGCGGCGCCGAGGTGTCGATCAGCAAATCCGTCAACCTGGGAGTGGAGGCCGAGGTGGCTTTCAAGATGCGCACGAAGCTGGTAGGCCCCGGCGTCACGGCAGCCACCGCGCTGCCTGCAGTGGAAAGCGCGATGCCGGCTCTCGAACTGCCGGACTTCATGTTCTCCGGGAAGCCCCGTGCGGCTGATTACATCGCCAGCAGCATCGTCGCCCAAGCTATCGCGCTTGGGAGGCCAGTAGAGCGGCTTGAGGGGCTCAATCTGGCAACTGAGTCAGTCGAGTACGACCACAACGGTGAAATCGTAGGGACCTATACCACCGCGGAGGTGATGGGCAACCCACTGAACGCGCTCGCCTGGCTCGCCAACCATCTTGGAGCTCGCGGCATTGCGCTGAAGCCCGGAGATATCGTGATGTCCGGCGCCATCTCCAAGCTCCTCCGTCCCAAGTCCGGCGATACGATTGGCGCAAAGTTTACGCACCTAGGTTTGGTTAGCGTGAAGATCGTCGCGTAAGGCTCGACGAACTCCGCATGACGGCGATGTCGGGGTGTAACTGGAGCCAAATTCATTCGAGACTGACGGCTCTCTATCAAGGTGACTCCGCACTCGAAATGACGCGATTGACCCCATTCCGGACATGAACGCGCGGTGGACGGCTCGGAAGCCGCTTCAAACCCGCTGCGGTCAAGCTAAAATCGTCGGTAACTGCCAGGTCACGCCAATTGATCGAGTAGCGCCTTCCCCTCCTTCAGATCGGCCGTTTCGAACCCCTCGATGAAGCAACCGTAGACGGGCGCCAGTAGTTCGCGCGCTTCGGATCGCCGCCCCTGTTCGCCCCACAGCCGGGCGAGGCTCATCGCGGCGCGCAGCTCATAGGCCTTCGCTTGTTGCCTTTGGGCAATGTGTAGCGCCTCTTCGAGGGCGTTTTGGCCCTCCTCAAGCCTGTTGAGACCGGACAATGCGACGCCTTCGAGACGATACAGTTCCGCCTCCCACCACCGGTGACCTGTCTCCTCTTTGGTGCTCAGCCCGTCTCTGGCCGCTGCAAGAGCCGCGTCATACTCGCCCTGCCGTATCAGAGCATCGGCCAACCTCGCCAGGCCGAAGCACCGCATCCGCGTCGCGCCGAAGCGGCCGGCAAGTCCCTCGCGCAAACGAATGACCGCTTCTGAGAACGCTCCCTGTAAGGTCAGGGCAGCACCGCGCAAGAGCTGTGGTTCCGACACGAATCCCAGTCGTTGCTCGGCGGCGAGCGCCTCGGCTGCCTCGAGCCGTTGCAGAGCCAATTCCGGCTCGCCGCGATCGAGGTGAAGCATCGAGTTGAACTGCAACGCGTGTGCTAAACTGAACGGGTGGGCGATGCGCTCGGCCAATGCCAACGCTTCCCGACCGAGCTCCAAGCCCTTCTCGGGATACCCGAGTAGCCAATTGGCCAGCGCACCTGAGTGTCGGGCACATGTGCCCGGGTCGTGGCCGCCGTAGAGGTCGCGATGGAGTCGGTGCCGGTCGGGGTCATAGATGCGACGCCCCGCATCAGAATGCTCGCGCGAGGCCGACGGCTCTCCGGAGAACATACACGTCGCCCAGGCGCTGTGGTGCGCTTGCAGAAGCAATTCGTCGTCCCTGTCGTCAGCGGCTAGTTGCTGCAGGCGGTTCGACAATTTGCGGCAGTCGTGGATCCTGCCGGCGCCATTGGCCGATTGCCAAAGACCGTAGACCGCCATGAACTGTTGACGCGGATTGCCCAGTTGCTCGGCTACCTCGCGGGCGCGGGCATAAGCCTCGGCCGCCTGGGCCGAAATGAACCCTTCGGCTGTGAACAGCGACAGACCGCGCGCCAATTGCAGCTCGGCCTCCCGTCCGTCCCGAGCCGGCCCTTCGGGCAGTGCTTCGATTGTCGCAAGACCGCGCTCGAAATGACCGATCGCTTCGAGATGGGCTAAGCGCGCCGCGGCATGGCGGCCGGCCTTTAGCCATTGATCGACCGCGCGCTCGGTATCGCCGGCCCCCGTCAGATGATGGGCCAGGAGTTCGGGCTGACGATCGACGAGATCGGCGAAATGCTGCTCCAGCACCGCCGCGACCCGAGCGTGAAGCTCCTGCCGTCTTCCGCGCAGCAGCATGCCATAGGCGGCCTCCTGCACCAGCGCATGCTTGAAGAGGTAGGAGGAATGCGGAGCGATGCCGCGGCAGAACAGCAATCCGGCATCGCTGAGCTGAGCCAACGCGGCTTGCAGCTCCCTCTCATCACGCTGCGCTACCGGCTCGATCAGTTCATAGGCAAATTCGTGGCCGAGCACTGCCCCAATTTGGGCGATAGCCTTGGGCGCCGGCCCGAGCCGATCCAAGCGAGCCACCAATGAGGCATGTAAGGTCGCCGGGACCGACAGTGGGGTAAGCGACGTCTTTGCCGTCACGGCGGCGACTCGGTCTCGCTGCCCGGCGCTTTCCAGTACCGCCTTCGTCAGCTCCTCGACAAACAGCGGCACCCCGTCGGTACGCTCGACGATCTCCGCAACAATGTCGGTGGTGAGCGCATTGCCGGCCAGGTCTTGTGCCAGCGTCGCGCCATCGCGTTCATCGAGCCGATTGAGCACCAGGCTAGTAACGTGAGAGCGACCAGCCCACGGCGGCTGAAATTCGGGACGAAAGGTGATCGCCAGTAGTACCGGCAGTCGCCGCACGCGATCCACCGTTAGGTCAAGCAGCTCGCGCGAAGTTGGATCGGCCCAGTGGACATCCTCAAATACCGTCAGCACGGGTCGCCGCCGCGACTCGGCTTCGAGCTGGCTGAGCATGGCGTCGAACAGCTTTTCTCGTTTGCGCTGCGGGCTGAGATTGAGGTCCGCGGCAGAACTCGGCAACGACAGCAGCTCGCTTAATAGCGCGATATCATCGTCATCCCGCGTGCCCGGCATGAGCAGCGCCCGGAGCTTACCGAGCTTAGCCTCGACCGTGTCGTCGCGGCTGAATCCGGCGGCGCGTTCGAGCTGGACGATAAATGGATGAAGGGCACTGTCCTGGGAATGCGGCGAGCAGAAATAGCGCCAGCGCACATGGGGCTCTGTTTCGATATGCTCGGAAAGCGCGACCGTGAGCCGTGACTTCCCGATGCCCGGCTCGCCGGAAATCAGCACCACCCGCCCTTCGCCGGTCTTTGCTTGGTTCCAGCGGCGCGTGAGCAGCTCTACTTCCTCGTCGCGTCCGACGAGCGGCGACCTCCCGGAGCGCAGGGCCTCGAACCGGCTCAGCTTCCCGCTTTCGCCCAAGACCCGCCAAGCCCGCTGCGGCCCGACGAAACCGGCAAGTTGTTTCGGCCCGAGGTCCTCCAGATCGAACAACTCGCCGATCTGTTGCCGTGTGCTGGCGGCAATCACCAAACTGCCTGGTGTAGCGAGCCCTTGCAGGCGCGCCGCGAGATTGGGCGTCTCGCCAACGATCGATTGTTCCTGCGCCGAGCCCTCGCCGATCAGATCGCCGACAACCACCAACCCGGTGGCGATCCCGACGCGCGCTTGGAGCTCGACGGGTTTGACATCGAGGCGACCGACAGCGTCGATCGCGCGCAATCCGGCCCGGACTGCCCGATCGGGGTCGTCCTCATGGGCTCGCGGGTAGCCGAAATAGACCAGCACACCGTCGCCCATGTACTTCGCGACAAAGCCGTCGAACCCCGCGACGACCTCGGCGACCGCGCGGTGATAGGCACCGATCAGCTCCCGCAGATCCTCCGGGTCGAACCGCGTCGAGAGCGAGGTGGAGCCGACGAGATCACAGAACATTACCGTTAGTTGTCGGCGTTCGGCATCGGGTGGCGCTGGTGCATCGCCGGACGTCGCTGGCACTATGGCAGCGGGCACATCGGTGCCGAGCGCGGCAATGGCGTCCAGCAACCGCCGGCGATGCCCGACTAACGTGACGCCGAGATCCTTCAGATCCTCGGCCGTCAGGCTCGGCAGCACTCTGGCGTCGATCGCGTTCTCGCGAAATGCGGGGGCGTATTGTTCGAGCCCCAGTTCGCGCAACCAATCGGTAATTTCGATCGACATCGCTGGAGGTTCACGTCACTAGTCGAGGCACCGCCAACTATCTCTGGAAGGGTTATCTGCAACGAAAGCAGCCGGGGTGGATGGCTCGCCGCGTGATGCCCGTCGTGGCGGGCTGATCTCCGAGGCTATCCTTTCACTCGGGAAATTGAAACTTATGGGATCGAGTCGATGGAGGCAACCGCAAATTTCTTGGGAGTAAGACTGACGGTCGTAAGTGAATCATTACGCACCGGGATCGGACTTCCCTCGCCTACGAACGGGCTGTCCACCGTGTTTACCAGCAAATTCGGCACATTGATCTGCGCTGCCGATCCCCACTCGAGCTGCAAGCTACGTTTGATGACGGAACTTGCCGCCGATGCTGGCCCGAGATTTGAATTAGGTTGCTGACCGCAGTTCTAGCAAGTTTGTCGGCCCACGCGCTGCCCGCAATGGTTGCTGGACTTGACGCGGCCTTCGCTATGATCTGGCTGATCTGGTCTTGATCGCCATAAATTTTGCACACCATCTCCACAGGCCGGTGCGCATTTGGGTTCCTGCGACAATCAATCAGCATCGCAACAATTGTGCGGACAAGATGATCGCGGGGTTTCAGTCGATTAGGCTCGGTGCGGACTGCAACATTCATGACGTCGGCTTCCTCGCTAAAATTTCCTTAAGATTTTGCTCGTCCCGTCGAGCGGCCTCGGCAACTCTGTGCTCTTTCGGCGAAACCACCGATCAGCCAAGCGGCCAGCGCCGCCAAGCCTGCATCGGCATCGTCAGCCCAAAGCTCGACGGCACGCGCATGCAAGGCGTTGGCAAAAGCATCAGGTGCGGATGATTTGGGGGATTGCCCTTTGCGGGCGGGAGAATTCATCAAATATCGCTTTCACAAGAGAGCCCAGCGCGGGGCCGCGGTCAAAGCAGTCCGGTGGAAAAACCACCGGTCGATGGCAGGGATGGTAGCCTATTCCCTGAGGAACGCAAGCCCTAGCGTATCCCACTTATCAACGAATTCCTGAGGTATACCGGCCCACATGAGCGTCGCCTCACGCGCCGCTCGACCTTCGAGGAATTCGCCCGGACCCAGGCAATGCATATGGCCTGGCCGCGTTGCCATGCGGTAGGCATGCTCCCAGAGGGGAAGCAGCTTCTCGATCTCGGCATCGTCCAGCTCCCCCATGTCGAACAGCTGCCGGCACTGCTCTATGCTGCGGTCGCGCCGCTCCGGGCTCTGGTAGCGCCACCACAAAGGCGGACGCTTGCCCGGCGAACCGCGCGCCAAAGCGTCCTCGCCATGGCGCCGCCATAGTGCTTCCCGCTCCCCCTCTGACCAGCTGGCGAAATCGTCCCACTGCATTCGGCCGAAATCGACCGCATCGCTCTTTTTCCGTGCCATATCAGCCTCGTGGCGGTCGACCGAGCGTGGTTCGGTGCCTGGTGCGCAAACGATTTAGCGTCCGCGCAATAAATCCCCGCGCGGCAAGCTCGTCCCGCAAGAAGCGCGCATCGGTTTCAGCCATTGCCGCAAGCTGCTCAACACGGTCTTCAACGAGGCAAATCTGTCTCAACATCTCCCTTTCGGCGCTGTCTTCGAGAACCGTGTCGGCGGTGAATGCCGCCCACAGAACGCGGCCACGTGCGCCGAGCTCGGCAGGCGGTTCGTCTGGTTCATGGGTGAGAGGACTACTTTGAGGCTAGGTCGCTTTGGCCCCCGACCGGGGGAATCGGCCCCGATGGTTGAGTGCCTCCCCACTGGGGTCCCACTCATGGACCGAGGCCCCGGCCCCGATGACGACCGGGGCCTTCTCTCGTTGCGGCGACGCGGCCACTCGGAGGAACCCGATGATAGACAAGGTCCTCTGCTCCTTCGGCTGGCACCGATGGTCCGATAGCTCGCCCGAGAGCCGCCACTGCATGCGCTGCGGCACCAATCATCCGGACGTCGCCCAGCACCTTCTGCGCCTGCTTGAGGAGAAGACACGGGAGGCGGCGGGGCGGAAGGCCCCGTAGCGATGGATGCGTCCACCCCGGACCCGTTGTTCACGGCGGCCCTCATCCACAGGCGCAGCTCTGGGGGCATTGGCGACGCCGCAAGCCAGCGGATTCAGAGTCCGTTCGCCCGCGTTGATGAACAACGGGTTTTTTCCCAATTGGACTCAATGGGGGCTAAATGGCGTCAATAGGTTAGGCGGAATTTCCCAACCGGGGGCGTCACTTCTTCGGCCTGTGCTCTTCGATGATCAGCGCGCGGTCCTAGGCCTGGACCCCTTCGGGCACCTGCTGGACGGGCCGCACTTTCGCCCGGGCGCGCACAGCCGCGCACACGGGCCGTTCCCTTCTCAGTACCGCCCACCCTCACCCCCGCCGGTACCGGTGCCCGAACCCGGGCCACCCCAGCGGTCGGGCCGTCGCTCGCAATACCGCTCCGTGCGGCAATGGCCCCCGGGGCCGCAGACGCGCTTCGTGTGGCAGACCATGGCGACTTGATCTGCCAGATCGGCGCTGGCAGCGGCAACGCGCAAAGCGTCAGGTGACCTCAACGGCGTGGCCGCTTCGGAACCGGTTGTGCACAAACTAAGGCCGAGCGCGGCAACAACTGCCAGCGCAAACAGCGTTTTACCCATGCTACCTACTCCCAGAAACCTGCTGGGAACAATGTCCAGCCCTCCTAGAGGGTTCCCTTCCAGCTCGACAGGCCATAGGCCAAGCCCGCGGTTCGGCCCGTACCTTTGAACCGAAGCGCGCGCCTAGCATCCAATTTAGCCCGCAGTCGCCCAAGGGGCGCGATGAATTGTAGTCCGGGCGTTAGCGCTTAGGCACTTCGCGGCAGTTTGGATTATGGGCGGTAGCCTGGCCCTTACTCTTCTCCGCGTGACCCGGGCAATCCTCTGTAGTACTCTGTTTAGTTGTTGTCCGGCTAGTTGTCGCGCCAGTTGTCGGGCTACGTGTCGGGCTAGTTGTCGTCGTGGTGCTCTTCGTGCCCGTGCCCCCGCCCGTGCCCGTGCCCGTTTGGGCGAAAGTCGTCGCTGCTGAGGCGCCTACAAGAGCGACGCCGAGGACCAATGCCATGACCCGTTTCATCTCGCTTATTTCTCCGTCGAAGTGTTCCAGATTGTCTGCCAACGTAGTCCGGCTGTCTGTGTTCCTGCTGGGGGTTGCGATACTTTCCCTGCAAAGCTTCTCATCTAAGCACGGCGTCGCGATCAACGGGCGGAGCATGGCGGCGCCTGCGCTACCTTCGCCGCAGCCCGCAGCCGCCTTGCCATCGCGATATGCCGCAGCCCGTCCTGCCTTTGCGCCATAGCCTCATGCCAGCGGGCGATCTGTTCAAGCTGCCAAGCCGGTGCTTCCGTCGAGATCGGTACGGTCATTCCGGCCACCGCTTCCAATCCTCGAACCGCGGTAATGACCCTTGGTCGGATTGACCCCTATAGTGAAGGCTTTGAGCAGTGGATGTTTGAATGTGGCTGCGGCGAGACTTTGAAACAAATCAAAAAGATTAAGTAGCCACCGCGTCGCTCTATTCTTGCGTGGGAGTAGGCGGCTCGTAGACCATATCGGATCGGCCATTCTTGGCAGCTTGGTCAGCGAGGTTACTCCACGACTGGGCCATGGCGATTAGCAGTGCCTTGTTACCGGGGTCATTCATCTCGTTCGCTAGTTCAAAGCATTCTCTGGCGTGTTGGCGATATTTGTTTTCGTTACTCACCCGAGATATCCCCTCTTCCTCAGCTAGTGGTATCCGAAGGTTCGATTACCGCTCACGATACGGTTTACCCGGGGGCGAGACCTGTGAAGCCGGTCACACAAGAATCGGCTAATGGGAGACCGTGACCGTTAGGCCCACGACGGGTTTGAGAGCCGCCAGTCCCTTCCAGCCCGCCGCCTAGATCGAACCTTGGACGGGGAACAATGGCCGATAGCGCGGTCAGGCCGCTTGTCGACGCGATCCACACCATTGCCAGGACCGTTATGACGACTCGTCCGCAAGATGGTCGACTACGACGAGGCGCTCGACTTCCCCCCTCAAGAAAGCGCTCAGAAAGGCAGGATAGTCGCGGAAGGACACACAGCCCTTCGACTGACCGTTAGGGCCATGCATGTAAGAATGCGCAAGCATGCCATCCCGGCCAAACATCTTGCCTTGGTCGAGAGGAACGAGCCGGACGGCGCGAACTCCGTGGAAAAGCTGCTTCCGCAACACCAGCTCATACACACATTCGGCGGCGTAGGCCCTCCATTCTTCACACTGACGGAGCGTGGATCATCCAAGTTGCTACCGAGACCGGAGTGCGCTTCCAGCCTATCACCGTTGGGCAAGTAGACCGCATGCGCCGCAATGTCATAAATCGCTGTCCGGCCATTCGGCATGGAAACTGAATCATTCCGTGCGTCTGCAATATGGGCGGACTCCTCAGAAGCAGCCAGCGGGGCGGGCGGAGCGGCCCTCGCAGCCTCCCGCGTCGGTTTGCCGACTGATGTGGCCTTATCGCTTGGTCGCTGCGGCGGCAGCACAAGCTTCCGGTGCCGCAAGGCCGAATTGGGTGCCACGGACTGCGGTCCCTCTCCAGCCGAACTCCCCTCAGCCAGGATTTCCGATCCTCCGGAGGAAGGCGACTCGAGAGTGCCGGAGTGACTTGCTCCGAAAACGGAATTCCAGAATCGGTTGAGCAGCAATCTCGGATCACCGGAGCCCGCAAGCCTTGCTTGCCATTCTAATGAAAAAACAATGACCACCGCCAGCGTTGCGATGATTGACCGCATCCCGACCCGAAGCACCAATCTCACCATCGTCCCAAGTACCGTACGGCAGGATGCGACGCTCCGTCCCGAGCCTGCTTTAATAATCCCCCGACAAAAATTGCCTTGCGCTGGAACACTGGCCCAGCCCTCTCCCAAGTTGGCCGTCTCACTGACCCAAGAAGTCTACCCGCGCCCGACGAGTGAAACCGGCCGGCATCGCGAACCCAGCTGTCACACCTATCAAGATGGTCACACCGTTTGTGTCGATCCGCCGGTTGGGTGCGCGGAAGCCAGCATTGCGGGCCGGTAGCGGCGGCCTGACGCGGAAACCGCTACGATGGCTGTGCCGCGAGCGTCGTTCACCTACCTTCGATACGCACGCGATATCTGCGATACCATATACGAATTAGCTTCTGAATCCACGCGGGCATGAGGCGTCCTGTGATCCAGTAGAACAAACCTGATAGCTTAGGAGCGATCCCGATCGTATGGGAGCTAATCCAGGATCGGGATCGCCGGCAATGGGGTATTCCTCCCCTACGAGGCTCTTTATGGCCACTGCGTCCGCGTGATTGCATCACGGCAATGCTTGCAATTTCGCCTTATAATTTCAATGCGGCAGCCTAGTACCGCGTATAGCCCGAGGGCGACCCTCGGCCGTTGTCCGTGGGCAGCCTCGGTCCGGAAGGTCGGGCTGTTGCCGCGCTAGGGCGCTTTCCACGGCTGGTCAGTGACGAGTTTCTCCAGCAATGAAGCGAAACGAGCAACCGGTGCCCATCGTCCTACCTCATACCGTATCGGCAACGACGGCACACTGTGAAAGGCAGTTGGGGTGAATCCCGCCGCAGCGTTCACCGTGGGCGGTATTACAGTATGTAGAAACGAGGGGCAAGAAAAGAAAGAAGGGGTCCAGCCGGTAAAAGCCAAAACCCCCAAAGTCAACCGGTCAACCCTGCTGGGAGGCTGTTGGGCTGACGGAACCCGGTACTAGCCCGGGAATATGGCGGTAATGGGAGTAGAAGAAGCTGGGATTAATTCGGTCTCGGTCTGAACAGAATCGCCCCATCTTCATTTCTGCTACATGGCTGACTATTCCAATTCGCCAGACAGAAAATCGGTCTCTCATTGGAGCATCTTTGGTCACGATGCCGAGGCTCGAATAGGTCGAGGCATCAGGACTACCATCGGGCGGCATCTTGAGGAAATGTATTCCCCATTGATTGAAGAACGATTTCCTTCGAAAATCGCTGACCTGCTTCGCCGATTGGACGACGACAGCGGAAGACAGTGATAACCAGAACCGGTCAAAACTTACCATCGTCACCGCAAGTATCAAGATGCACGGGCTTGAACGCCGTTCGGCGGCGGCGCTGGTCTTCTTCCGTGGCATTCCGACAGTTCTCCCTGGTTGTTATGGCGGCCAGACCGTTCGCAGGGACGGCCGGTCGTCCGCAAACATCTTCCGCAGCGACGACAATCTGATGGTGGCCAGGTCATAACCTCCCTGACCGTCCAGGTTGGTTAGCCAGCAGATACCACGCCACCACATCTCGTTGGCCGCCCCCGCCCAGTTGTGATAGGCGAGCAACCTGCCGTCCCGGTCCCGCCTGTCGGAGATGGCGCAGCCCGCCACCAACGAACTGATGAACTGTCCGTCGGCTCGTCGGGCAATCTTGTGGTCGTAGAGGTGGGAATGGGCCTGGATTGACGAGACCATATTGAGGCGGTTCATCGTGGAAGCCGTATGCAGACCCGAGACGGCACGAAGGTAGTTCCCCTGGGTGAAGTAGTGGGCGGCGATGATGCCCGTCGCTGGCAGAGTCAGAACGCCGGGCGTCGCTCCTGAATACCAGCAGACCTCATCCCAGTATCTGTCAAACTGGAGATCGGAGTAGGACAGGGCCCCGACCAGGGTGTTGTCCAGGTCCAAGGCCGTGTGAATCCTGTGCTCGTGGTTCCCCTCATTCAGGTAGTAGGTCGGGCGATGGGCGGACTGGTCGGCCCAATGCCTGAACCTGTCTTGCCACGCCACCGCAGCGATGCAGTCAGCCCCGTATGAACGACCAACGCTGGCGTTCTTGCCCTTGTCGTAGGACGACAGCGAGTTCATCGTCGCCAGGTCGCCCGCACACCAGACCAGGGACGGATTTACCTGGGCCACGAACTTCCCGATCAGTTCCGCCACTTCCAGATTGCCCTTGTGGCCGGGCTCGCTGTGGGGGTCGCCGATCACGAGCAGGGACTCGGGCTTGTTTGCCCGCAGGACGGACTTCGTCCCTTTGACCATCGGTCGTGGCGGCTTGGTCGTCGCCCTGGTGGCACCCTGTTTCTTTAGTGTCCGCTTGCTCTTAGGCATCAAGTCTATTTAGCAATCCGCCGCCGTCTAAATACTCAGAACCGGGGGAATCCTATGGCGGCAAGATCAGAGAAATGGGCAGACGTGGTGGGCTATGAGGGGATGTATTCCGTGAGCGACCGGGGCAGCATCAGGTCGGAACCACGCACCATTATTCTCAACCGCAACGGCAAGAAAGTCCGCCACCGCCACCGGGAGCGGATGCTCAAGCCCGGCAAGGCTGGCGACATCCAAGTCGTGTGCCTGAGCCGAGACAACAAGCAGCAGATGTTTTCGGTGGCCAATCTGGTGATGACGGCCCACGGCCCGGAGCGGCCGACGGGGTGTCGGGCGGTCAAGCACAAGGACGGCGACCATTCCAACAACGACATCCGCAATCTGTATTGGGAGACCCCGACCATTCCCGGCCCCGATGACACCAAGGCCTGGCGTTCCCTGGCCGACAGACTGATGCCCGGCTGTTCTCTGGAGGCCGTCTGATGGCCAACACCGACCCCTGGAACGCCGCTCAGTTTAGCAGCCCCTACCAGATGAAGAAGCAGGAGTTGAACACTCCCGACGGCTGGAACGCCAAGGCCGAGAACGATGAGGTCGGTGCCCTTTATGCCATCGCCGCCAGGGTGGTGGCCGCCACCAGCCCAACCACGGCCATAGAGCAAGCCAGCCGGTTTGTCGGGGGCGTGGTGGTGGTCCTAACCCAGCGGGGCGATGTCAATCCCGCTGCTGGTGCCGGTAGCCTCCACGGTCTCGCCACGACCATCTCCAACGCCATCCTGCAGAAACACCCCGATGCAGTGGGTTCATTGATGGATATTCGGCGAGTTGGAGACCCCGCCAGTCCGCCAACCACCCATATCTTCCACGCATTTCTGAGTCTCAGTAAGCCGATCCAGCGGTCGGGGCTG
>WNGE01006544.1_pt1 | contig 12927 bp, 10 predicted proteins | sample 5400651 | NCBI WGS metagenome assembly WNGE01 (sample SAMN13153370, study PRJNA577476) | soil metagenome | isolation source: 60 cm soil or saprolite under grassland replicate 2 | place: USA:California | collected 2016-06-15 | reverse complement strand
AGGCGGTGACGGAAAAGCTCCTTTACACCTTGTGGGATGCCGGGCTACAGGTCGGCCATGCCACCCGAAGCATTGCCGATTGTCTGCGGCTGGCGCACAGCGATATGAGAGTGCGCACCTCGCTGCTCGATGCTCGCTTCCTGTGCGGCGACTATGGACTTTATGGAACGTTCGACAAGAGCGTGGAATCACGCCTTATAAAAAAGGGCGTCAGCCGGTTCATTCGCGACAAGCTGAGCGAAACTCGCGTCCGCCACAAAGAATTTGGCGGTTCGGTCTATATGCTCGAACCTGAAGTCAAGGAGGGCGAGGGCGGGCTCAGAGACATTCAAACCGCGCGCTGGATCGCTCGGGCAAAACTAAATGTCAAAGATCTGGACACTCTCGCTCTCAATGGCATCGTCAAACCGGCGGACATTGCCAATTTGAAGGAGTCGCAGGATTTTTTGTTGCGCGTCCGTAACGAATTACATTTTTCGACCGGCAAGCATCAAGACCAATTGACTTTTGACCAACAGGAACACGTCAGTGCCGCGCTCGGTTTCGAAGGGGAGGGAACATTACGTGGCGTCGAAGTGTTTATGCGAGCGTATTATTTGCATGCCGCGCAAACCAACCGCCTGTCCGAACTGATCATTCATCGCGTCACCGACTGCGATAAGCCGCGTTTCGGCGCAAAGTATGTTTTCGGCCGGGTGCTGCGGGAAGGTATTCGTCTATCGAAGGGCCATCTGACCGTCACCAAGCCGGAGGTTCTGCGATCCAGCCCTGAAAATCTCATCCGCATCTTCGACGACGCCCAGAAATACCACTGCCAGTTGACTCATGAAACCCGCGAGCTTTTACGCCAGCACCTGGACGTGATCGACGACGAGTTTCGCCGCTCAGCGGTGATCAACGAGGCGTTTTTTAATATCCTCAAATGGAAGGAATCGGTTTACGAAACTCTATTGGAGATGCATCGTTCGGGAGTGTTGGGCGCGCTGATCCCCGAGTTCGGCAGGCTCCTCTGCATGGTCCTGCACGACGCCTATCATGTTTACACAGTGGATCAGCATTCGTTGCTATTGATCAAGGAGATCGAACGACTCAAGGCCGGCGACTACAAGGAGAGTTTGCCGCTGCTCACACAGCTGGCGCGCGAAGCCGAACAGATGGAGCTACTTTATCTCGGGCTGATGTTCCACGACATCGGCAAGGGATTCGGCGGCGGCCATTCGGAAATCGGCGCGCGCATGGTGCGATCGATTGCGCGCCGCATGCGGCTTAACGCCGACGACGGTGCTCTGGTCGAGTTTCTCGTGCAGCACCATCTGCTGATGACGCACACGGCCTTTCGCCGCGACTTGGAAGACGACAAAACCATCTTCGATTTCGCCAGGACCATGGGGAGCGTGAACAATCTTAAGATGCTTTACCTACTGACGTTTGCCGACGTTAAAGCGGTGGGCCCGGATGTCTGGAATCCCTGGAAAGGGTCGTTGCTGGGCGAGCTGTATGTCAAGGCTCTGAATCTCCTGGAGGAAGTGGAAAAAGGCGAATTCCAGCGCCGCGACGTGCGCGCCGTGATTCGCCGTGTGCAAACCCGAGTGCGGCGGCAATTGACGAAGGACCACGACGAAGAGAAAGTCGAGCAGTTTTTAGAAGCCATGCCGGAGCGCTACTTTCTTTCGACATCGGAAGACGACATTCCGGATCACTTCGAGCTGATGGAGCGTTTTCGCGGCAAGAAGGCAGAGTTAACGGTGCAACATTTTCCCGACCGCGATTGCACGTCGGTGGTCATTTGCACTCAGGACCGTCCTGGATTGTTTGCCTCGATTACCGGCGTATTGACCGCGCTCAATCTCGACATTCTCAACGCGCGCATCTTTACTGCAAGCGACGGGCGCATACTCGACGTTTTTCGGATTTCTCATCATGGGCGATCTGAAATGGTCATGGCGGAGCAAAAGTGGGCCAAGTTCCGCACAACGCTGGACGGCGTTCTGGACGGTAAAATCGATGTCGAGCGTTTGGTGGAATCGTCCAAGCCCGCGCTCTTTTTGCAAAAGCGGGTGCCCAAGGTCGCAACGGTGATAAACATTGATAACGATGCTTCGGACGACTTCACGATCGTGGAAATCTTTACCGAGGATCGCATCGGTGTACTGTTTACGATCGCCCATAGCCTGCACCGGCTTGGATTGTCGACTCATGTCGCAAAGATTTCCACCAATGTGGATCAGGTCGCCGATATTTTCTACGTGACCGACCAGTTCAGCGCCAAAATAGAGGACGCACACCGAGTGGAAACCTTGCGTCAATTTCTCCATCAGAGCCTAACGCCCCGAGATGAAACAAGCGAAAGACTTGCTCAGTCCGGCCATTGACGTTTTTTTGTCCATGGTGACGGTCGAGAAGGGCCTGGCCAAAAATACCGTCGAGGCATACAGTCGTGATCTAGCCGGGCTCGCCGACTTCCTTGTCGCGCAACATGTGTCGGCTTGGCTCGACGTTGATTCCAACCAGATTCGTTCCTACCTCACCACGCTGCGGCGCAAAGGCTTGGCTCCGCGAAGTGTCGCTCGGCACTCGGTAACATTCAGGCGGCTATTTCATTTCCTGCAGATCGAGGGGCTAGTCAAAGAGAATCCTATGCCCAATCTTTTGCTCACGCGGGCGCCGATAAAGCTGCCACAGACGTTGTCGGGGGATGATATCCGCAAGCTATTGGGCCAACCGGATCGGACGGAGCCGCTCGGAGCGCGGGATCAGGCCATGCTCGAATTGTTGTATGCAACCGGCTTACGGGTATCTGAGCTGGTTCAATTGCAGACCCAACGAGTCAGCTTTCAAGGGGATTACCTGACCATCAAAGGCAAAGGTTCGAAGATGAGGGCAGTACCATTCGGCAGATGGGCGCGAGAAAAGCTGTCGCTGTATATGAGCCAAGTCAGACCGAGACTGCTCAAAGGAAAATCCAGCTCATTTGTATTCATCAATCGATCTGGAAAACCTCTCACCCGACAGGGCTTTTGGAAGCTCGTTCGCCGCTATGCGCTGATCGCGGGCATCGATAAGAGAGTCACGCCGCATACCTTGCGCCACTCGTTCGCCACGCACTTGCTCGAAGGCGGCGCCGACTTGCGATCGGTCCAGGCGATGCTGGGTCACGCCGATATCTCGACGACACAAATCTATACGCATGTCGATGGCGCACGACTCAAAGCGGTTCACCGAAAGTTTCATCCGCGGGAGCGGGGAGGGGAGGGGTAGGGGGAGATGGAAAATTGGAGTAATGGAGTAATGGAGCATTGGTAGGAGGGGATTGGGTACACATCACTCCATTATTCCAATACTCCAGTACTCCAGTTATTTTTCCTCCACCTTGTCTTTTCGCAATCGTTACCGTATTCATAATAAAGTCCTCTCCGGCGAAATACCTTTGGAAGACCTCATCCGCCAAATCGCTATATGGGCGCTGCCCGTTCTCGCGGCAATTATTTTTCACGAAGTCGCGCATGGCTGGGTGGCTAATCGGCTCGGCGATCCGACCGCTGCAAGATTGGGTCGTCTAACCCTCAACCCGTTGGCCCATATCGATATCTTTGGCACCCTCCTCGTGCCTTTGATGTTGATCGTCGCGAACTCTCCGTTTGTATTCGGTTACGCCAAACCGGTGCCGGTCAACTATGCCAATTTGCGCAATCCCAAGCGCGACATGATATGGGTGGCCGCGGCCGGCCCAATCATGAATCTCTTGCTTGCATTAGGCTTTACCATCCTTTGGAAGTCGCTGGCAGGACTGACAGGAGGCGAGTCGGCAAAATTTTTGGCTTCCGGTTATCCCGCCTTCCTTGCGCCCATTGTGCTGATGGCTCAAAGCGGCATTTTGATTAACATCACTTTGGCGGTGTTTAACGCTTTGCCGCTGCCGCCGCTCGATGGTGGCCGAGTGCTGGTCGGTTTGTTGCCGGAGGTGCTCTCGAGGAAATTGGCGCGCATCGAACCATTCGGTTTCATCATCTTGATCATTTTGCTCATGACCCGGACGCTCGATAGGATCATTGATCCACCGACTGAATTTTTATTGAAACTTTATCTCGGAGTACTTTAGAGTGGGGCCATATGGAAATCATCGTTAGCGGCATGCGGCCCACGGGGCGGCTTCATCTCGGCCACCTGCATGGCGCGCTGACGAATTGGCTTCGTCTTCAGGAGCAATATCAGTGTTACTTCTTCGTCGCCGATTGGCATGCGCTGACGACCGACTATGCGACGCCGCAAGGCATTAAAGAGAGCACTCTCGAAATGGTGACCGACTGGCTCAGCATCGGTCTCGACCCCGCGAAGTCGGTGTTATTTCGCCAATCGCGCATTAAAGAACATGCCGAGCTCCATCTGCTCTACTCGATGATCACTCCCGTGCCTTGGCTCGAACGCAATCCGACGTACAAAGAGCAGATGAAAGAAATGGTCGGCAAGGATCTGTCAACCTATGGCTTTCTCGGTTATCCGGTGTTACAGGCGGCTGATATCACCATCTACAAGGCGAATAAAGTTCCGGTCGGCGTCGACCAGGCGCCGCATGTCGAATTGACTCGCGAGATCGTGCGCCGGTTCAATCAAATTTACCAGCCGATCTTCCCCGAGCCGGAGGTTTTGCTCACGGAGTCGCAGAAATTGCCGGGGCTGGACGGCCGGAAGATGAGCAAGAGCTACGGCAATGCGGTTTTTTTGTCCGATTCACCGCAGGAAATCGATCAGAAACTGAGCCGTATGATGACCGACCCGGCGCGGGTGAGGCGAAACGATCCCGGCGAGCCGGAGAAATGTCCGGCGTTTCAATTGCATAAGATTTACTGCACGACGGCCGAGATTGCCACGGTATCAAAAGGCTGTCGGACCGCCGGTATCGGTTGTCTCGAATGCAAGAAAATTATGATAAAACATGTGGTGGATGATCTCGCGCCGTTTCGCGAGAAGCGCGCCCAGTACCAAAACAAACCGGGCGAGGTCGAAGAGGTGTTGGCGATGGGTAACGAGTCGGCTCAGAAAATAGCCGCGGCGACCATGGCCGAAGTGCGGGAGACGTTAGGGTTGTGAGCACGAGCGTACAATTGGAGATATTCGAGGGGCCTTTGGACCTCTTGCTCCACCTGATCAAGAAAAACGAGGTCAGCATCACCGACATTCCGATCGCGACGATCACCGAGCAATATTTGGCCACGCTGGAGCTGATGCAAAATCTCAGTCTCGACGTGGCCGGGGAGTTTCTCGTCATGGCGGCGACCCTGATTCACATCAAGTCGCGCATGCTCTTGCCGGCCGGCGATGACGAAGGCGACGAAGACGAAGGAGTCGATCCGCACGATGAACTGGTGCGGCGATTGTTGGAATACCAGCGCTATAAAGAAGCCGCCGCCGAGCTGGAGCAGCGCGACGTTCTCACTCGGGATGTCTTTGTTCGCTCGCCGACACCGACCGAAGAAGTTGGTCCGCGGGGGTTTCGTGAGGTATCGGTCTTCGAGCTCTTGGGCGCCCTCAAACGCATCATGGACCGCCTGCCCAAGGAGACCGTCCATGAGGTCGCGCTGGACAAGATCACCGTGCGGGAAAAGATGACCTTGCTGCTGGAAACATTGCGGGCTCAGGGGAGCGTGTTTTTCGAGTCTCTTTTCGTTGAGGTCAAAAGTCGCGTCGAGGTCGTGGTGACGTTTCTGGCGATGTTGGAGCTGGTCAAAGTGCGGGCAATTCGGATCTTTCAAGAAGAAATGGCGGGGCCGATCATGATTGAGGCCGCGGCACGAATGGATGAAGCGGCGGAACAAGTAGCGATTGACGAAACCGGGGAAAGCCAACATGGAGCGTGAGGACGTAAAATCCATCCTCGAAAGTCTCTTACTCGTCGCCGACGGGCCGCAGTCCGTGCAGCGCTTCAGCGAAGTACTCGATGGAACGAACAAGGACATCATCGAGAGCACTCTCAGAGAACTGCAAAACGAGTTCGAAACGGAAAACCGAGGAATCCGTTTAGTGGAGGTCGCCGGTGGGTACCAGTTGCGCACCCCTAAGGCAAATGCCGACTGGGTCAAAAAATTCTTGGGTGGCAGGCCGGCACGAATGGGAAAAGCGACGCTCGAAACTCTGGCAATCATCGCCTACCGCCAGCCCATCACCAGAGCGGAAATCGAAGCGATTCGCGGCGTCGACGTCGACGGCGTGATCGCAACGCTTTTGGAACGTAACCTGATTCGCGCCGTGGCCCGAAAAGACGTTCCTGGAAGGCCGTTTCTCTATGGTACCACGGCGGAGTTCCTGCAACTTTTTAATCTCCAAGACCTCTCTCAGCTGCCGACGCTCAAGGAGATGGAAGAGATCTCGCTGCCGGAAATTCCCACCGATACGATATCTCTCGACCAACTTGAGGAGAACTAGCCGCGCTCGACGATGGAACGGCTACAAAAAATCCTCGCTCGCGCGGGCTTGGCTTCGCGGCGGGAGGTGGAGCGTTGGATCGTAGAAGGGCGCATTACGGTCAATGGAGCCGTCGTGCGCAAGCTCGGCTCCCAGGCCGATCCGGCCAAAGACAGCATCAAAGTCGATGGCAAGCGAGTCAAACCCGCGGCGGCGCCGCTTTACTACGCCTTTCACAAACCACCGGGCATCATCACCACGCTCAACGATCCTGAACACCGTCCCGACCTTACGCCGTTTCTCGTGCGCTTGGGTGAAAAGCGGCGTGTCTTCCCGGTGGGCCGGCTCGATTACAATACGACCGGCCTGCTGCTTCTGACCAACGATGGCGAGCTGGCGCTACGGCTCACGCATCCGCGCTTCGGCGTGAAAAAACTCTACCGTGCCAAACTGAGCGCGTGCCCGACCGAAGAGGCTCTCATCCATTTACGCAAAGGGATTCGCTTGGATGACGGTATGACCGCTCCGGCGCGCGTCCGGGTCATTGAAAAACTCAAAAAGAATGCCTGGGTGGAGATCGAGGTTCACGAGGGACGCAAGCGTGAAGTCCGGCGCATGTTCGAGGTGTTAGGATATTTCGTTGAAAAACTAATTCGTATTCGTATGGGGCCGATTTCGTTGGGCGCTTTGGCGCCAGGAGAGCTGCGCCCGCTCAGTCAAAGTGAGATTCAGTCACTCAAACGCGCTGTCGGGCTTTCGCAATCCAAGCTCGTCGGCTCGGCGACGCGCCGAGCGTAAAAAAAGGGCGGCTTTAATCGCCGCCCTTCGCACTTGCCCGCAAGACTATAGGTTAATGGCGCAGACCGCAGAACTCTTCGTAGTCGATGAGTTCGTGGATTGTCGGGTGGTCGCCGCACATGGGGCAGTTGGGATCGCGGCGCAGCTTGAGCGTATTGATTTCCATGGTGAGCGTATTGAAGTGCACCAAACGCCCAACCAGAGTCTCACCTTTATCCAGGATGATCTTGATCGCTTCCAACGCTTCGATCACGCCGATCAAACCCGGCAACACGCCTAAAACCCCGGCTTCGGCACAACTTGGCGCCATTTCGGCTGGGGGCGGTTCCGGATAGAGGCAGCGATAACATGGCCCTTTCCCCCGGTAGAAGACGGTTGCCTGCCCTTCGAATTGGAAGATGCTGCCATGCACATTGGGCTTACCAGCGAGTACGCAAGCGTCGTTGACCAAATATCGGGTCGGAAAGTTGTCACAGCCGTCAACCACCAAATCATAGTCTTTGATGATATCCATGATGTTTCCCGACGTCAGCTTGGCGTTATAGGGAATAACTTTCACATCCGGGTTCAGCGCTTCGAGAGTCTTCTTGGCGGATTCGACTTTCGGCGTGCCGACCCGGTCGTTGGAATGAAGTATTTGTCGCTGCAAATTGGAAATATCGACGACGTCATTGTCGATGATGCCCAAGGTGCCGACTCCGGCTGCGGCCAAGTAATACGCGGACGGTGATCCGAGACCGCCGGCGCCGACCATCAAGACCTTGGCTTGAAGCAACTTTGCCTGACCCGCTTCGCCGACTTCCGGGAGGAGAAAATGCCGGCTGTAGCGAATCAACTGCTCGGGGCTATACTGAAAATCTTGCACCCACTTGAAGCCGCCGTTCTTCCAGGCCGTATAACCGCCCGACATCGACGAGACATTCTGATAACCCATCTCTTTCATGGCCTTGGCCGCCAACAGCGAACGGACGCCGCCGGCACAGTAGGCGATGATCGGAGCATTCTTGTCGGGTATGGCAGTTTCGACTTTGATTTCGAGAAATCCGCGGGGCAACGGGAGCGCGCCTTCCAAATGTCCCTGGCGCCACTCGTCGCTTTCACGGACATCAAGTAGAACGTGAGATTTGCCGTTGTTCGTCAACAAATCGTTGACTTGCTGTGGCGCGATTTCAGGGACATCCTTACGCGCCTCGGCCATAATATCCTGAAAACTCTTGGCCATGTTTCCTCCTAGATAGACCTTATGAGTCTAAGTTATGCTTCGCCCTTAAGAATGTCAAGATAAGTGCGCCACGTAAAATGGCATCGATAAATTTTAGCGCAGAGATTAGCTGGAATCTTTCGTCCGCGTCAAGATCCAACAGGATGGGAACTACCGTTAATGACGGCCTGATTGAATCTGGCGCCGATTGCCGCGGCAGCTACCTTTCCCGGACGAAACCATTGGCTTCCAACTGTCTGGCGCAAGTTTCGACGGCAGCGGCGAGCACCGAAGGGTCGGCCCGGGAGGACCGGTCGCTCGCAGAGCAGGCGAGCGTCTGATTCGTTTCCGGGTTAACCATCTTGATCGATAGCGGCGCTGACGCGGAGCTACAGCTCGAGAGCAGCAGCAGAGCGCTACCAAGCCAGCTCAAGCGCAGTCTAAATCGTAATGCTCGCGACGGTTGTAGCTGCCAATGACCCACGTGTTCGGGCACGAAGTATTTGAATTTGCCGTGACGAAAAAATTTCATCGCTATTTGACCCGCCTTTGAGATTGATGGTAACAAATAGCAGAGCCGTCGACAAAACCAATTTCTATAGCGCCTCACGCGAGCTAGTCTTAGCTCATATCAGCGTCAGGCTGGATCAGGATTCCTGTGCCCAATCCGCCGACAGTTTTGCCCCGTAGTAGCTCAGGTACAAGCCCGCTGAAAAGTGAAAAGATTGATGAGGGCCGATTTTTTCTTGTGCGGGACGGTTAGAGGTAGGCCACTAGTTGATGAAATCCACCAGCCGTCCGTGATGCCGTGGCCATGTAGCTCTAGCAGATTGCGGCAGGTCCTTTTTTGGTAACTCCGATGATGAGTGAATAGCCTTTGCGGTGAATTACACGTGCCGTACCGAAGTCCACAGCAGTCCTTCACCAGTTAGCGTGACGTGACGGTGTAAATAAGAACGACCCAAACCTTATGAATCACCTTCTCACCGGAGTTACCGGCGGTCTTTGGCGCAAGAAAAATGCCACAGTAAAGTACGACGCGCTTTGTCGGTCTTTTCAGTTGCCGGAAGTATGAGTCGATTAACGGCTGGGGTGGATCGGAACAAATCGGTACTTTGCAAAACAGAATGGTGTTCAGGTCGAAGGGCAATGAAGGCTACAGTTTGGAATGAAAAGGAAGACAGATAATGGAAACGCAAAGTCATCATCCGGACATCACGGCAATGCGTATCGAGCGGATCAGGATCACCGGCCCGATCAATGAGAGGAGTCAGTGCTTTGCCTGGCTTGACGAAAACGGCTTTGACATCAAACGATGCGGACCTTATACGGACAGCGAAATGCTCCCGGACTGCGATATGAAACGCTTCTTAATCGTGGCTGAAAAGAACGAGGGCGAAGCGATGGAATCAAAAGCCAGAGACTTGATGATGCTCGGTATTCAGATCAAGGGTTTGAACATCAAGTTCGGTCACGTCCTGTTAGTTCTGTCGGTGGTTATGCTCGTTTGGCTCGTAGTATTGACTAGTCAGCTGGCAAATTTGGAAAGACGACTCAACGCGTTTCAAGCTGCGACCGAGAAGCGGGCGGCCATATCCGCGGAAAAGTCGAGCGAGCAGACTAGGTTCAACAGGCCGCTTCAAGCGGGCTGAGTTGTCTAGCCTCCATGGGAGGCTATCACTTCGGAAACGCCAACCGTATTTCTCCTTATTTTGGGTTTAATTGATCGTTGTCATCGGAGGGAAACATACAAATTAGTTAGAGAAGCAGGCGGCGCACCGAGCGGTCAAATTATCCAGCTTCTGAAATCTTAGCTTTTCACAACTCGAAGCCGGGAGCGGCTCCTTACGGTTTTAATCGCTGCCCGGCACCGCTGTTCCGGGGTCGCCCATTCAGCGGGAATGCTCTTGGCGTATGTCATCTTGGACAACTCTTTGTTGTAGCCATTCAATAACCCGAGCTGTTTCATTCGCGGCTCTATCGCATAAGCATCGACAGGATTCGTGGAATAGTTGGGCACCTTGGCAGTCCGCAAACGCCCGAGCTTATCGGCTCTTTTGCCATAAAGAGTACCCTCGCGACGGCGTACGCTTTCCCATCCGAAAACCTCTCTAGCAACCACCGCATCGAGGTTTGTGCCGGCAGATATTTTTCTCTCAGTTCTGCCAGAAAAGTTTTTCGCCAGTCGAGGCATAAGTCGGAAAGTTCGCGGATGGTTCATTGCCGGCAAGGTCAGCCGGCTCGAACAACATTTTCACGCCGCATCTCAGGCAATCCTCCAGAATCGGTGTCTACAATCCTTGCAACGGTAAGGCCGCAATGCCGCGAAGCTCAGAACCTTCTCGAATAAATTCACAAGATGAGATCGTCGAACGTTCATACTGTCACAAAGAGGACACATTGGCGGCTGGCGATGGCTGGCCATGCCCCCAGATTAACGCCGAGAATTAACCGACTCAATGTCCTGCATTGAATTATAACGACGCGCCGTAGGGCTCGAAGGCGCGCTCTCTCGAATTCGAAGGATTGACCCCGAAAATGACTTCGATGTTGGGATCACCATGAAAATCTGTGCGCATTTAGGCCCAGCTTGGCACAGTTTGACACGCAGGGAAAAAAATATAACTGTAACTAGCTGAACTTTCTTGTGCCCCCGTAGCTCAGGTGGATAGAGCACAGGATTCCTAATCCTGGGGCCGCGTGTTCGAGTCACGCCGGGGGCAAATCTAAACAGTGAAATGACAAAGGGAAAGCTGGTAAACGGCTTTCCCTTTTCTTTTGGCGAACTGTTCAATGTGTCCAAAATGTGTCCACGGAAAAAATAGAAAGCACGAGGTCAGCAGATGAACCCTGACGTTTCAGCCATGTGGTCGCAATTCACCGGAGCGACAGCTCGCGCCGTCGCGGGTGCGCAAGGTACCACGGGCGCGGGCTCGCCATTATTTGCCGAGCTCCAAAGCATCCAAAACGCCATGACCGATACGCGCACGAGGCTCTACCAGAGCAATATCGAAAAATACTATGCGGATGGATCAGAAGGCGAAGAACTATCACTACAAAGCGCCGGAGGATCTGTTGAAACAACTCATTGCAGGCGCCGAACTGTTTAAAGAAAAAAAAATGATCGAGCGCGAGAGAGGAGGCACCAGGTTTTGAATCGATCGACAACACACCGATCAGCTTCGACGTATGGGGGGCAGAAGTAGATGCCTTCATGCGCAACGGTTTATACAATCTGGTGACCTATGAGGATGCGCGGAAAAACTGTCCGGTTCTTTGGGCAGAAATGAACGCGATCGAAGAAGAGTTCCGCCAATTTCTTAAAGCCGGTGTAGAGATTCCGACGCGCGAAATCTTAACTCGTCTCCGCTACTGGCACGAGGTTGCGCTTCGGATTGAGTTTGCGATGAAGAGGGAGGTCCGATGAGCAGCGACGACCCGGTTTCAATTATTGGCGCCATAGCAGGCGTGGCGTCAGGCATCAGCGGCATCATCTCAGCGACCAGCAAGCCGAGCACGCCGGATCAGCCGATCGCGGTGCCGAATCGTCAAGCACTTATGGCCGATCGCGCCAGAGCCGCCGCCGCGCAGGGGCGATCGAGCGCGGTGATTACCGGGCAGAAGTTGGGCAACGCGGGGAATATCGGGTAGATGTTCGATCTTCCGCTTGGTCGTTTAGCTTGATATTATCGGCTGTCATGGCTCGCCCAAACCACCAAACCCTGAAGCGCTAGAACGCAGCCGAATCGAAAGGGCCCTTGCTGGGCTCGAGGATGCGGTTCGGCGTTGTCGGGAAGAAGACGTGCTATGGGACGGGAGTTTCGGCAGCCTTAAGCTTTCTCGAAAGACGCGCTGATAAGCAATGGCCATTTGAGCAGTTCCGAAAAGCGCTTAAGGATCCCGGGATGGAGGCAACAAAGCCGGAGGCCCGCTGGCAGATCCTCAACGCCTCATTGAACGCAATTAAGCGCGCCGTGCGCCGCGGCGGTTTGTCAGTGACTTAAATTCATATGCCGAGTGGTTCAATCTTAGGAAGATTATCGTCGCTTCAAGCAGCGAACCATGGCCGCCGGTCATTGTTACGATCGAGTCGACAGTTTGACCTGACCTCTATCTGCGAAATTTTTAGCAGGCAAAGTTGCCATGCGCATTGCGAGAGTTCAACTCCCAGACATTGACCTGATCTCTCCAAAGTTCCATCGAGCATAGGGCATGGTACGTGCTCAAGTATAGCTTCGCTGGGGCATGGGAACCGCACCTTCGATACGACAGCTTTTTGAATTTCCTTGTCCCGGCGCATTTTTCACGCTTGCGGGTCCGCAATGATTCTAAAAATTTTTCTTGATGACAAGAGCTTTCATCGCCTCAAGCAATCTATCCCTGCAGCATCACCCTCTAAATTGATTATTAAGAGCGCCCTTCACTTGAAGTTTTTCGGGGGCAACACGGTTGTCAGCTGCGATGAAGCAGAAGCTCGGAATTTGTTGCTATATGCCAACCATTGCCCGGGCGTGATCGCTTCAATACAC
>WNGE01015801.1_pt1 | contig 12928 bp, 14 predicted proteins | sample 5400651 | NCBI WGS metagenome assembly WNGE01 (sample SAMN13153370, study PRJNA577476) | soil metagenome | isolation source: 60 cm soil or saprolite under grassland replicate 2 | place: USA:California | collected 2016-06-15 | reverse complement strand
AAGCGCGATCTGCAAGAGGCTCGAAAACAGATCGCTTCAGTCTTCGACTCGATAGACCTGCTCGTGACCCCAACCGCCCCGATACCAGCACCGGCGATCGCCGAACTAAAAGCGAATCCCGATCAACTTCGCCCGCGAGAACTCGTCCTGCTGCGCAACACGCGCCCCATGAATGTATGGGGCCTTCCGGCGATCTCCGTTCCATGTGGCTTCACACAGTTCGGACTTCCTATCGGCCTGCAGATCATCGGCCCCCACGGGGGAGAGTCCGAAGTTCTGCAGCTTGCGCACGCCTACGAGCAGGCTACAGCTTGGCACCAACACCTGCCCAACTTGTAGCGTCCTCCGGCGTATTGCGGCGTCTTCCCAGCTCCCAGTTCGGCTAAAATGGCTCACCATGATTGCCCACCTACGTGGAACACTGCTGGCAAAACACCCGAACCAGGCTATCGTTGAGACCGGCGGGATTGGCTATGACGTGACCATCAGCGTGCCAACATTCTCGGATCTCCCCGGCTTGGGCAGCAATGTTGCCCTACACATCCATACGCACGTTCGCGAGGATGTGATCGCGCTCTATGGGTTTCTGCGCCCCGAGGAAAAGCAGCTCTTCGAGAAGCTGATCACCGTCAGTGGGATTGGGCCGAAATTGGCGATCACAATTTTGAGCGGCATGGCGGCTGATGACATGGTAAAAGCGATCCGTGGCAACGATGTCGTCCGCCTGACCCGCATTCCCGGAATTGGCAAGAAGACCGCCGAGCGTATGGTCCTGGAATTGCGTGACAAACTTCCGCCCGCGGGCGCCGACGCGCTCACTGGCATTCCTACGCTTAGCGCAGTGGAAGAGGATGTGTTATCCGCATTACAAAATCTCGGCTATCAGAGGCCAAGCGCGGAGAAAGCGGTAGTGGCTGTTTCGAAGAACGGCAAAGGTGGAGCGTTCGACGCCATGTTTCGCGAAGCTCTTGCGCTGCTCTCGAAATGATTCCGCGACGGCTCAATTTCCCACAAACCTTAAATACAAATCCCGGTCCGCCTGGCAGGTTTGAGCCATTTGTTTGATCTTCTCCCAAGCTTCCTTCTGGGATTCGTCGTGCGCCCGTTCACGCACCTGTTCCCATTCTGCAAGAAAAGTCTCCATTTGCAGATGATTGAAAACTGTCTTGCCATATGGATCAATGCAGCGCAGGCAAGGGAAATCGCGCTCTTCGCGAGAGGGAATTACGCCGTGCAGCATGATCCAGTCGCTGCGTTCGCCAAGGTCGTCTTCGAGCTTCACCACAAGCGACAAATCCGCCTCACAGCAGAAAATGTACCAACCTCGTCACAATTCTCCAAGCAACTTGCTTACTTCCCAATGCAAAAGCTGCTGAAGATCAGATTGAGAATGTCATCGGTCGTAGTCGCGCCCGTAATCTCATCCAATGCACGTAGCCCGTTGTAAAGATCGAGCAGCACCATTTCATGCGGAATGTTTTTCCGAACCGCAGCCGCCGCGGCATCCAGCGCCGTGATCGATTCTTTCACGCGCGATTGATGCCGCACGTTGGTGAGAAATCCTGATTCCGCCGACTCGTGAGCTTCTCCGCCTACATAGCGCAGAATTTCGCTTCGAACTTCTGTGATCCCTTCACCAGTTACCGCCGACGTCCTCACCTCGCGCATCTGAGAACTGGGAACTAACAACTGAGAACTGGAAGCCGAGAACTCAGCACTGAGCACATCAACTTTATTTTCAACGACAATCGCAGGCCGCTGCGCCGCCTGTTGCAAAAGTTCCCGGTCTTCAACCGTGACGGGCTGTGAGCAATCGAGCACAATGAGCACCAAGTCGGCGTCGGCAAGCGCCTCCATCGATTTTTGAATGCCAATGCTTTCCGCTTCATCCAGCGCCCGGCGGATCCCGGCCGTATCAACCAACTTTACCGGGATTCCGCCGATCGCAACCGTCTCACTCACCAAGTCGCGAGTGGTACCGGGCGTTGCTGTAACGATCGCCCGCTCGCGTTCAACCAGGCGATTGAATAAGCTGGATTTGCCCACATTCGGCCGCCCCACAATCGCCAGCGTCAGACCCTCATGCACGACCTTCCCATAGCCGAACGATCCCGCCAGCTCTACCAGAGGCGCCTGGATACTCGTGATTTGCTCCATGATTCGTTCAGGTGGCAGGACTGATACATCATCTTCCGCAAAGTCTATTCCGGCCTCGAGCAGCGCGATGAGTTCAACCAGCTTTTGCTTGATCGGCTGCAGCCGTCGCGAAAGCGCGCCTCCCAGTTGCTGCGCCGCGACTTTGGCTTGAAACAGTGTTTGCGATTCGATCAGGTCGCGGACCGCTTCGGCCTGCGTTAAATCAATGCGTCCGTTCAGGAAAGCGCGCATCGTAAACTCGCCAGGCTCCGCCAGGCGGGCACCGCGGGCAATCGCCAGCTCGACAATATGCCGCAGCACAACCGGCGAGCCGTGCGCAGAAATTTCGACAACGTCGTCGGTCGTATAGGAATGCGGCTTCGCGAAGTAAGTGACTACGACTTCATCGATGCGTTGCTTATGTGGCGCGGGCGCCCCCGCCCGCGACTGATTTCCAAGTTCGTTTCCAGCGTTTTCACGGACGATGGGATCTGCGCCACACGGTTCAATCAGCTCGCCGAAAATAGCTCGACCCGGCTCAAGGTCTTGCTTCAAGCGCAGCATCGGCAACGCAATCGCTCGCGCCTCAGGGCCTGCAATCCGCACTACTCCAATCCCGCCGCGCCCCGGAGGAGTGGCTATTGCAACAATCGTATCGTCAAGATTCACTGCTAGATTGTAGCGGCGAAGTGATGCCTGCGATCACAAGCCGGTTCTGACCGCGGAACTGCGCCGATACACGAGAAAGTAGTAAAACGCAGGACCCACAGGAACTGTGAAATACAGAAATATGAACCAGAGCGCTTTCCTGAACCAACTCGAATCATCAAAGTTGAACCAGAAATACCACATTGCGATACAAAGCAACGCAGTACCAATCATGCCTGGCCAAAGAAGGAATCGAACAACTAAAGCCGCAGCCGGGCTTGATTCAAAAGATTTGGTGCCGGCAGATCCCAAAGCCATGAGACTGGCAATGATGACGCCGACGAGGGAAAACGCTGCTACGGCGCAGGCCAAGTACGTACGGTTCGCGGCAGGCGAAACGATCCAATTGCGGCGGATTGGCAGGTACAGCATTTGTCGCCGTACTTTATCAGCAGTGCTCCGCGTAATCCAGCCCAGGCTTACCCGGCGATCAAGGGATGGTTTTTCTGGCAGGCTTGGGAGCGCTCAGAAAATTTTGGGGGTACACCACAACATAGCGCCGTAGCCCATCGCCCTGGCTTTCTGTACGCAGATCGGTATGATCCCGCAGCGCAAGATGCACAATGCGCCGCTCCCGTGATGACATGGGAGCAAACTGGTACGGCGCTCCGCTCTTGCGAACTTTCTCCGCAGCCACGCTTGCGGCGATGCGCAATTCTTCCAAACGCATCGAGCGATGATTCATGCAATCGAAGCAGACTTTCTCGTGTTCGTTGCCGGGCAAACGGAGCATCTCAATCGCCAGCAATTCGATGGCGCGCAGCAGCTCAGCCCCGCGCCCCAAGAGTAGCGGCGAATCCGGCCCGGAAAATTCAGCCAGAATCTCCGGCCGCTCCCAATCGCGCTCCTCAGCCATCGGAGGATCAACCGTGATGCGGTATTTCAATCGCAGTCCGCCATGCTTAACGATTCCGGATAGGAGCTCATTGATCTTGTTTGCTGCGCCGATTTTGTCGGGAATGGCCATAGGCAGCTCTCAACTATTAGCTCTCAGCTTTCAGCTCTATCCATTGCTGCTATCAGCATTATCACGCAAGCGTTGGTGCCGATGAGATCATCTTTTGCCGAAAGCCGATAGCTGATAGCCGAAAGCTACTTATCCTTCTTTCTCGCCCGTTTCGCCGCCATCTCACGCATCTCCTGTCCCAGCGTCGTGCGGTTCATGATGGACTGCTGCGCAATCGAAATCAAATTGCTCAGGGCGTAATACAAATTCAAGCCGGAGGCAAGATTAAAAAATATGAAACCCATCATAAGAGGCATCATCACGTTCATCATCTTCTGCTGTTGCGGATCCATGCCCGCCTGAGGCGTCATTCTTTGCGTCGCGATCATGCTAACCACCAACAAAATCGGCAAGATAAAATACGGGTCGCGCGACGAAAGATCGTGTATCCAGAGCCAATGCGCATGCCGGAGTTCGATGGCAGCTTGCAGCATTTTGTAATAAGCAAAGATGAACGGAAGCTGGATCACGAGCGGCAAACAGCCGCCGATGGGATTCACGCCTTCCCTTTTGTATAAATCCGTAATTTCTTTATTCATTTCCTGCTTGCGCGGATCACGCATGCTGTACTTCTTATATTTTTCCTGGATCGCTTTGATTTGCGGCGCCGCCTTCTGCATCTTCAGCGCCGATTTCATCTGCGAGATCCGCAACGGCAACAGGGCGAGAGTGATGATCGCCGTCTGAATCACTATTGCCCAGCCCCAGTTCGGCACCCAGTGCCTATAAGTCCAGCGCAGCCAAAGAAAGAGAGGCCGTGCGATTGCACCCCAAAATCCGAAGTTAACCACGGCGCGCAGATCCTTCTCCGCACCGGTAATTGTGGGAACTGGAACGGACTCCAGCACATCGAGCGACTTTGGCCCAACGTACATGCGCTCGCTGGTCGGGCCAGTAGAACTGCCTACCGCAACGCCCAGTACGTCCACCGGCTGCGTTTCCTCTGGCTTTCGCGGGTCCTTGGGCACATCCAGCGGATTTCGCAACGTAACGAGGCTCGCGCTCTCAAGACTGTCCGGAATAAATGTGGCCGTGAAGTACGAATCGCTGACCCCCGCCCAATTGAAAGGACCATGCAGCGTGGCTCCGCCGCTGATCTTCTTCAGATCGAGGTGCTCCGTATTGTTGTTGTACTGATATTCCACCTGGCCGGAGTGATACGAAGCCAAAGTTGTTTCATCGCCGAAACCCGCGGGCCAAGCCGGAAATGCCCCCACCGCACTTCCTCTTAGAAGAACCGAGGCTTCGATGTGTATTACGTATCCATGCTCGAAGCGCACTACTTTTCGTACCGCCAAATCCCGGTCGGCGTATTCGAAGCTGATTCCCGTGGGCGCGTCAAAAGTCTTGGAGAGCGCATCACTTTTTGGTTCGCGATCCGGCGTCGCAACATACAAGACCGAGTTCAGCTTATTTCGAAGATTCTCGTCGTAGGTCCACAGCGAGAGCGGATATCCGTATTTTGCCGCGGCCGCAGTGTTCCCCAAGTCCAGCGGATGCCCGTTGTCATCATCGTACTTTTTTAAAATCCAGGATTTGACCTGCGCGCCCCGATTCGTCAGCGTGATCTTATAAAACTCATTCTCGACGACAAGTTCTGATTCTGCCGAAGCCTGCTTCGTAGCATTCGTCGGTTTAGCAACCTCCGCTGGAGCCAGGGATTGCGCTGCCGCTGGCGGATTGTTCGCCAAGATCGGCTGAAACAGGACGATCACCAGAAATGTGAGCGCGAACACGAGCAGCAGACGCCGCTCCATTCCGGGGTCCTGCTGAGGATTGGGGAATTCAGGCAAAGTTGGCTTACTCAGTGATTCGAGACTTCTGCCGCAAGGCAAGCGGCATTTGAATTTTGTTCCTTCACCACCGGATCGTATCCGCCCTTCGCGAATGGGTGACAACGCAACACACGCCAAGTCGCCATAGCAATTCCGCGCATCACTCCACGGCGTTCCACCGCTTCCATCGCGTACTCAGAGCAGCTCGGGACGTACCGGCAGGCTGGTAGAAACATGGGCGAAATCGCCCACTTGTAGCCACGCAACAAGTACAGCAGCAGATCTCTCGCGCGGAATCGATTCATCGCAAGACGTCTCATCGCCTTCAGGATCCTCAACGACTCACGTAGGGGCGCGTGCCCTCACCCGCCCAACCCCATCACCTATCTTCTATTCGCCTATTCGCCGATTTCTGAATCACTTCAAATGCGCGGCTGATTTCACCTCTCAACACCGCGAACTCCGCGGCTATCACTGACTTCTTCGGATTGATCACAACATCTGCCGCTGGGCCGGGCCACGTCGCCTCGAGCCGAACCGCTTCCCGCAGCCGTCGCTTCATTCGATTCCGCTGCACTGCCCCGCCCAACATTTTGCCAACCGTAAATCCTATCCGCAGGCCCACGCCTTCCGAACGCTGCAAGTAAAACACCGTCATGTGTGCCGAGAAATGCCGCCTGCCCTGCTTGTACACGCGCTCAAAATCAGCATGCCGCAGCAGCCGCACGCTGCGTGGAAATTTGGCCCGCTTGCCCAAACCAGACAGACCGGGACTGCCATTCGGCGTAATGGCGTTCACAGCTCACAATCCAAACTCAGGTTTGCTGCAATTCCGGAACAAGCGGGAGCTACTCGCGGAAGCCGGGCTTTACTGAAACCCGCTTGCGGCCCTTGGCGCGCCGGCGCGAGATCACGGCCTGTCCGCCCTTGGTCTTCATACGCGTGCGAAATCCGTGCGTCTTCGAGCGATGACGGCGGTTGGGCTGAAATGTGCGCTTAGGCATGAAAAAATAGCTGCTCCTGATTCGTATATTCGCTGGAGAACAAACGTTGAGTATAAATGAGCAGTTGCGAACGCGGCAAACAGGCGCTGGTGAAAACACCTTGGACGAGAATAAAGATCAAGGCGAAAGATAAAGTATCCAGCCCGCCCGCTTCACGGCCACGCAAGCTTCTCTGGATTTCAGCACCCTCCGAAGAACACTCCACGCTGCACAACCCTCGCGGCAGTTATAAACTCAGCACTTGACAGAAAGTTTTTTAAGGTTCTGAATCTTTCAGACAAGAAAAAAAACTTCGGCGAAGATTTCCACAAACGTAAAATTTTTGTGCTACTATGCCGAACTGATCCAGCTTAGTGAAATTTTCAGAGCCCCAGCGTAACCGCCCCGCCCAGTCCGAGGCTGCTCTGCTGGAAACATAAAGTCTTCTGCAAAGATTCTGATACCGGCGCTGGCCTTGGCGGCAAGCCCACGAAAATTGTTTATGTCCGTTTCAACTCCGACCCTATCTCCGAATCCGTGGTTGCGCATTCTCGACGCGCTGGAAAAAAAGATCAATCGGCACTCGTACGATACCTGGCTCAAGCCCACGCGCTACAGCCATTCCAGTGGTGGAGTTTTGTTCGTTCGCGTGCCCACAGTCGAGTTCCGCCACGTTGGTGACAAATACGCCGATCTAATCCAGGAAGCCGTCGATAACCTCGGCATGGAATATCAGGAGGTGAAATTCGTCACTCCTGAAGATGATCCGGCCTCCACGCCCGTTCGGCATGATGGCGGCCTCTCCGCGCACTTTTCTTCTTCCGGTAGCCATGCCTCGCAGTCCCGTTTCGACTGGGACGGTGCCGCGCAACTGAACCCGCGCTACACTTTCGACGCTTTCGTCATCGGCAGCGGAAACCAATTTGCCCATGCGGCTTGCCGAGCTGTTGCAGAGCGTCCATCTAAGGCCTATAACCCGCTATTCCTCTACGGCGGCGTTGGCATGGGCAAGACTCACCTGATGCAGGCCATTGGGCATGAAATCAAGCAGCGGCAGCCACAGTCGGCCATCTGCTACGTCTCCAGCGAGAAGTTCACCAACGAGATGATCAACTCGCTGCGCTACGACAAGATGACCAGTTTCCGCGACAAGTTCCGCAATGTTGACGTGCTGCTGATCGATGACATTCAGTTTCTCGCCCAAAAAGAGCGCACCCAGGAAGAGTTCTTTCACACCTTCAATGCACTGCACGAGTCGATGAAGCAGATCGTCATCGCCAGTGACCGCCCGCCCAAAGAATTAGCAGAGGTAGAAGATCGTCTGCGCAGCCGGTTCGAGTGGGGATTGATCGCCGACATTCAGCCTCCCGATCTTGAAACCAAAGTCGCCATCCTGCAGAAAAAAGGTGAGCAGGAGAAAGTAACCCTGCCCACCGACGTCGCTCTGTACATTGCCTCCAACATCCGCTCCAACGTCCGCGAACTCGAAGGCGCTCTGATTCGCCTGGTCGCGCACTCATCTCTGATTGGCGCCGAAATCACTCTGCCCTACGCCCAGCAGGTCCTGAAAAACTTCATCGACTCGCAGGCCCGCAAGGTCACGATTGAGTCAATTCAGAAAGCGGCCGCTGAGCAGTTCGGGCTGCGGCTAGTCGAGATCAAAGCCAAAAATAATTCGCGCGCCATCGTCTATCCCCGGCAGATTGCCATGTACCTGGCCAAGCACCTAACCGAGGCCTCCCTCCCGGAGATCGGACGCCAATTCGGCGGCAAGCACCACACCACCGTGTTGCACTCGGTCGAGAAGATCAACAAAGCGCGCAAGGACGACAAAGATTTAAACAGGCTACTCAATAAATTGACCGAGCAGTTGGGCGGATGAGTCGCGGTTTGCACATCGATTTCCACTCAGCAGCAGAGTCTTCCGTCGCCTCCGCTGTGAACCGGGTGTGGAACTTGTGTAAGAGCAGGATGAAATCTCCGGATGCGGCCAGCTTCTACCCTCGCCACCGCCAAATCCGGAACTGGTTTTAAAATGGCACTGTCGCCGCAAGGCAAGGTCCGCCATACAGTTGGGTCAGATTTCCACTTTTCCCAGCCCCCTACTGTTACTACTGGTTTTATTGCTTTTTCTTTTGATATAAGGAAGTATTCAAAGTAGCAGGGAGATCAGTATATATGCCGGCAGAAGCTTTAGCCTCAGCGGCGGGAACAGCCACTATGGAAATCACAGTCAGCAAGTTCGAACTGTTGCGCGAACTCACCGCCACCCAAGGCGTGGTCGAACGCAAGACCACCATCCCGATTCTCTCGAATTATTTATTCGAAGCTGCCGGTGACAAGCTCTCCCTGACTGCAACCGATCTGGATCTCAGCTTGCGCACTGCTTGTAGCGCGAAAGTGAAGAAAGAAGGCTCGTGCACCATCCCTGCCCGAAAGCTGCATGATTACGTCAAGCTGCTTCCCGATGCTGATATCACCATAAAACTTCTTGAAAATCATTGGGTCAGTATTCGCTGTGGACGGTCGAATACCAAGATGGTCGGCATGGCTCGCTCCAATTTCCCCAGCCTGCCGGCATTTCCTACTGCGGGAGTTGTAAAGATTCCCGCTCAGGTGCTGCGCGGGATGATCGCCAAGACTGGATTCGCCATCGCCAACGAAGAATCCCGTTACACCCTGAACGGCGCACTGATGGTGCTCAAGCCGGAGTCCATCACCATGGTCGCCACCGACGGCCATCGCCTCTCGCATATTGAGCGCAGCGGCGAAAAATTCGACGGCATCTCTGGCGAGATGAAAACCCTCATCCCCAAGAAAGCCATGGACGAGCTGAAATCGCTGCTCGACGGTACAGACACCGAGACGATCGACTTTGCCAAAGATGAATCCACGCTCTACTTCCGCATCGGCCCGCGCCTGCTGACCTCGCGCCAGCTCACCGGCCAGTTCCCCAACTACGAAGCTGTCCTGCCCAAGGACAATAGCAAGAGCATCACCGTAAACGGCGAAGACCTTAGCGCCGCCATCTCCCGCGTAGCCCAGTTCGCCGACGAGCGCTCCCGCGCCGTCCGCATCAAGCTCGAGAAAGGCGAACTGAAACTTTCCGCCTCCTCCACCGAAAGCGGCGAATCCGAAGACTCCCTCGAAACCAACTACAACGGCGACCCGCTCACCGTCGGCTTCAACGCGCAATATGTTCTGGATTTTCTGAAAGCTGTTGGCGCCGGAGAAGTGAAGCTTGAGCTGAAGGATGCCCAATCCGCCGGCCAGCTCCGCCCCGCCAATAGCGAGGATTACAAGTACCGTTATATTGTGATGCCGATGAGGATCTGAGGGAAAGTGCAGTTGCGTGTTCTAAGGGCACCGACGGGCGCCCTTTCACTTCTTGTGACATTAATATAGTGGACCGACTAAACCTGAGGCCGTGACTACCATTTTATTTTGAGATCAATCGTGCTTTTCTTGAGAATTCCATCCATTTCAGCTCGTTGAAGCTTAAATATGCGGTGATTGCGCCGCCGAATAATGACTCCAAAGACCTCCATTGGAGTGACAACCCCTCTGTCCTCTGCCACAATTGGCAATCCGTACATTTTCCGCTTATAAAACTCCCTGCACGTGAATGCGGCTAAGTCGGCACATTGCAGCGCAGGCACCAGAAATGAGGAGCAATAGACAGTATCGCCAAGGAACTGGGTTAAGCTTGAGTTGTGGAATTTTCGCATCTCTGCGATTCGCTCAAGAGCTTTAGGAGAGAACTCATTTTGCTCATCAAACACAAAGTGCACCATCTCTTTTTGTTTCGCGCCGAGTTCAAGCCCCCGAATGATGACAAGGTTGAACGGCACGAAATAGCCGCATTGGGTTTGCCGCTAGTTATGAATTCCTGCTTATTGGAGTGATAGACCGCTCCAGTTAGGTATTTCCGTTGCGAGACTGGATAAGAGAAGAAATCCTCCAAGCTGATCGTGCCGCTCAGCAGATGAAGGTTGTATGAACTGATAAGGCGCAATAGCCTGCCCATGAATCTGTTTGCTTTCGCAAAAGACCACTCTGCATACTTGCCGCACAGCCCTCCATCCTTCCGGCGCTGCCAGAACTCTTTGGAATGGAATTCATCAATTCCGTATTCAGCCAATACGTTCGACCAGTGCTTTTGAAATGTTTTCCAACTGGAGTTCTGTGTTGCAAAGCCCCCTACGCAACAAACCTGCTCATCCTTGTTTTTTCCTAGACCGCTCTCATCCATGTGGAACTTCAGCATTGCAGAGTTGGTTGCCGCATTGGCTGTGGGGTAGACGAGTTTACCTAAGTACCAAAAATATAAACCGCGCGAATACCTAATACACAAAATAAACCGGCTCCTGCTCGAGGACTTGTTTCACAAGAAAGTCCCTGGTTATGCCGAACGCGCCGACGCCGGCACGGAATGCGTCCTCGAATGAAGGGTAGAAACCGAGGACATTACGATCCTGGACCACCACGTATTTCTCGGAATGTTCTTCCAGCCAGTCCGCTTTGTGAGCAGCGTAAAAATCGAGTTCAGCGGCTAGGCGAGTTTGCTCTTCGGCAGCCATTTAGCCTCGTGGTCGATGGCAACTTTGAATGACAAACGCAGCGACGGTGACGTATGCTTGTGATCCTCAGAACGCATGATGCGGTGGCCATAAGCGCTCGCGTCAAGCCTCAAAGCAAATGCGCCATTCGCTCTCGGGAGGCCTCCATGCTCAGCGGATTCAAGCAATTCATTCTCCGTGGCAATGTAGTGGATATGGCAGTCGGCGTGGTCATCGGAGCTGCTTTCGCTACGGTAGTCACTGCCTTCACCAAAGACCTGCTCACGCCGCTCATCGCCGCGATCGCCGGTAAGCCCGACTTCTCCGCCATCAGCTTCACCATTCACGGCTCGCTGTTTCCGATCGGAGACTTCATCAACGCGGCCATCTCGTTTCTGCTGGTCGCCGCAGCGGTTTACTTTTTTGTAGTGACGCCCATCAACGCCCTGGTCTCGCGGATGCGCAAAGCTCCTGCCCCTGCCGATCCCACGACCAAGAAGTGTCCCGAATGCAAAATGGAGGTCCCGATCGACGCCCGCCGCTGCGCCCATTGCACCTCGCCGTTGAGCTCGGCCCAAGCCGCATAAGAAAAATCAACCGTAAAAGGGCACGCCTTCACCACTCGGCCCGAAGCGGTTTTGGCGTGGCGCAGCGCTTCCAGCGCTGCGATAACTGCCAAGATAAAATCACCCCGCGGAGCGAATCCCAGCTCCAACAATCTCTTATACGATAATCACGTGCCCGCTTTCCTTTGTCAGTCTCGAATCCTGATCGTGGTCCTTCTGTTCTCGGTCTTCACATTCGGACAGCAATCAGGCGAGTCCTCCTCGCGCGCGCATTCAAAGCCCACGCAGCAGTCGAAAACGGAATCCAATTTGGGCGCTCTCGCTGATGGTATCTATCGCAACGCCTTTTTCGGATTCACCTACAAACTCCCCTACGGCTGGGTGGATCGCACCGCTGACATGCGGGAAGGCGACGATCCCGGCAAGCTGCTGTTACTCGCCGTCTTTGAGCGCCCGCCTGAAGCAACCGGCAGCACAATAAACTCGGCCGCTGTAATCGCCGCAGAAAAAGTTTCCTCGTTCTCTGGCCTGAAGACCGCATCCGACTATTTCGGACCGATCACCGAGCTGGCTACCGCCAAAGGTTTCTCTGTGCTGAATGAGCCGCATGATTTTGTCGTCGGGACGAAGCGCCTGGTCCGTGGCGATTTCAGCAAACAGCGCGCCTCCCTGACCATGTATCAGACGTCGCTGGTCACGCTGGAGAAGGGATACGCGTTGTCGTTCACGTTTATTGGCGGGAGCCAGGACGAGATAGAAGAATTGATCGAGAAACTGACTTTCTCGCCGTCGAAGCCAGCCCATTCGCCCTAGCACGATCGCGTAGGGGCGGGTGCCCTCACCCGCCCGGCGGAGCGAAGCTCCGCTGCTTTTACTCCAGCGGCTCTGGCTGGAGCGCAATATTCTGCTCCCCGGCAGCTTTCTTAGCCGAGTATTTCTTTACCCACGCTTCCCAACTTTTGCCTACGGCTGTGTCGCGGCCGGTAAACGCGAGGGCGGCAATATCGGAATACGCAATCGAAATCTTCTGAGACGAATCCTTGGGATAGAGCCTTACGAGGGAATCAGCCAGCGTCGGCCCGCTCCGCCGGTCGAATAGATAGCCCTCAATCTTCGTGCCGTCTTTGCGAGTAATGGTGATGTCGCCACGATAGTCGAACGCTTTCTCGAGGGCGCTGCGAATTTCCTGCTCGCT
>WNGE01011211.1_pt1 | contig 12928 bp, 8 predicted proteins | sample 5400651 | NCBI WGS metagenome assembly WNGE01 (sample SAMN13153370, study PRJNA577476) | soil metagenome | isolation source: 60 cm soil or saprolite under grassland replicate 2 | place: USA:California | collected 2016-06-15 | reverse complement strand
TGAGCCAGTTGGAAGACGTTGCGTCCGTTGAGCGGAAGCGCGTCTACGCGCTGGCGCCCGATAAGGCCCCCGAGCGAGCTGGCGCCTGTGTCGAGACCCGCCGGCTCCGTGGCCACAATGTTGACCGTCTCTTTCACGTCGCCCGGCTCGAGTTTGACGTCCAGATCGAGCGTCTGCCCGACTTCGATCTGCAGGCGCGGCTGGCGATGGGTTTTGAACCCGCCGGCCTGCGCTTCCAGCGTGTAGAACCCGGGCTCGACGAAGGTAAATGTGAAATGGCCGCCTTCATCGGCCGTGAAAGTCTTTTGAAGATTGGTCGCGGTGTTTGTCAGCGTCACGACCGCGCCAGGCACGGCGCCGCCGCCGGCGTCGCTCACGACGCCTTTCAGCGTCGCCGTCGCGGTTTGCGCGTTGACGATTGCGCCGAACGCCATGAGCGGCGCGAGCGTCAAGAGACTGAGTAGACGAACATAGGATCTTTGCATATAGGGCCTCCTTGGAAAACGTACCGTAGGTTGTCCTCTGTGCGAGGGCCTGCGGATGCTCGATTAATGAGCCGGTCAATTGCTACCAAGCGGCTTGGTTATGAAGCCCTCCGCAGGCCCTCGCACAGAGGACAACCTACGGTACAGGGCGCGCCGCGATTTCGTTATTTCCTGGCGTCGCCTCAGCGACACGAATGACTCCTTGGAAAAATTGATTGTGTAAAGCTACAAACAGGGCGATTAAACAAATCGCCCCACACCGTACACGCGTTTGCTAACCGCCATAGAGGCGGCGGCGGGAATCGAACCCGCGTATAAAGGCTTTGCCGGCCTCGGCCTTCCCACTTGGCTACGCCGCCTTAAAACCCCGTCGCGGCAAAAAGCGAAACCCGCTATCAGATCGGAGTCTGATAGCGGGTTTCGGTAGGAGGCTCTTTTTTCAGACGACCTCTCACTCCCTCAAATCAGGCTCCGCGCTCCTCGCGCCGAGACAAGGACAACAACATTTGCCATTTGCCGTTTGATATTTGATATTTGTCATTGTCAGGAAACCTCCTAATTCAGCGCCCAATGAACATCGAATGATTTCTGCGCGATGGCAAATGCCAAATATCAAATGGCAAATGGCAAATGCCAGCCTCTTTCCCGTCCGGTTATTCATCTTGCGCATGTTTTCTCGCGTACTCCATCACCGATAACAGGCAGAGGGATATGACGGCCAGCGCCAGGACCATCGCGTAGGCGCCCACCTCGTTGCGGTCGTCGAGCGAGCGATAGATGTAGAGCGTGGCGGTCTCGGTGAATCGCGTCACTCCGCCTCCGACCACCAGCACGGCGCCGAACTCGCCCACGGCGCGCGCGAACGTGAGCGAAACTCCGTAGAGCAATCCCCAGCGGATGTTGGGCAGCGTGACGCTCCAAAACGTCCGCCAATAGCCCGCGCCCATCGTGTAGGCCACGTTCTCCTGCTCCTCGCCGACATGCCTGAGCGCCGGCGCCACCGCGCGCGCGACGAACGGCAGCGAGATGAAAGTCGTCGCCACCAGCATGCCGGGCAGCGCGAAGACGACCCGCAGGTTGAGCGCGTCGATCAGGTTCACGAACCATCCGTTTCGGCCGAACAGCAGAATCAACGTGAACCCGGCGATCACCGGCGAGAACGCGAACGGCAGGTCTATCAGTCCGTTCAGCGCGCGCCGGCCTCTGAAATCGTCGCGCGTCAAGACCAGCGCGACCACGAGGCCGAAGACGGTGTTGAGCGCCGTCGCGGCGAAACTCAGGAGCAGCGTCAACTTCAGCGCGTTCACCGCCTCGGGCGAAGTGAGTTGCCGCGCCATCGCGCCGAAACCCGAAGAGAGCGCGCCCCACACGATGGCGAGCAGCGGCCCGGCCGCGAGCGCCACCGGGTAAAGAATCGCGACGGCGACCAGCGCCCATTCGAGCCCCCTCGGTCGCTCGGCCCGTTTGCGCGCCCCCGGCCGCAATTCGATCTGCGGTTCGATCTCTGCTCTAGCCTGCGACATGTTCTCCTCCGCGTTTCCTCTGCATCAAATCCACCAGCAACATCAGCGCGAAGGAAAGCGCCAGCAACAGGATAGAAACCGCACTCGCGCCCATCTGGTTCTGCGACTCGATCTGCCCGAAGACGTATACCGGCGCGGTCAGCGTGCTGCGCGGGATGTTGCCCGCCACCACTACTATCGATCCGAACTCGCCCAGCGCGCGCGCGAAGCTGAGCAGCGCGCCGCTGACGATCGCCGGCGTAATCATCGGCAGGATGACCCTGGTGAACGTCCGCCAGCGCGACGCGCCCAGCGTCCACGCGGCCTCCTCCTGCTCGCGCTCGATCGCCATCAAAACCGGCTGCACTGTGCGGATGACGAACGGGTAAGTGATGAATAGCAACGCCAACACTATTCCAGGCCGCGCGAAGATGACTTGTATGCCGCGTGCCTCCAGCCAGGCCCCCAACGTCCGCTGCGGGCCGTAAAGCAACACCAGCATCACGCCCGTCACCAGCGTGGGAATGGCGAACGGCAGATCGATCAGGCTGTTGAACAGGCGGCTGCCGAAAAATCTGTAGCGCACGAGCACGTACGCCGTCAGCGTCCCCATCACCGCGTTGATCAGAGTCATCACCGCCGCCGCGAAGATCGTCAGCCTGACGGCCGCGAGCGCGATCGGGTCGGTGATCTCCGCCCAGAACAACACGACCCCTTCGCGCAGCCCGTGCTCTAAGAGTACGGCCAAAGGGAGCGCGATCATCACGCCGAGCCAGATCAAGGCCACTGCACGCAAACTCCACCTCCCCCAAGGAAGAGGCGTGACCGAGGCCGGACTGTATTCTCGGGCGCGCGTCGCGTTCATGGCTCTGTGTGCAACTCCTCAAAGCTTTTCGTGTAGACCCCGTTCGGGCCGAAGACGTCTTGCGAGACCTTCTTCCAGCCGCCCAGGAAATCTATCTTCCAAACGTCGCCGGCCGGTTGAAACTGCGCGGCGACCTCTTGCGCCGTGGCCGTTTCCACGGGCCGCAAACCGTATCTTGCGAAGACGCGCTGCGCGTCTCGCGTCCAGAGGAAATCGATAAATCCCTCGGCCACCCGCCGGACGTCGTGCTTGTCGACGTAGGTGTCGACCAACGCGACAGGGTTCTCGATCAAAATCGTCGAGCGCGGGATGACGTAGTCGTATTTTTGCCCGGCCTGGCGTCCGACCAGAACTTCGTTCTCGTACGTGACCGCGACGTCGCCGACGCCCTTCTCGAAATTGGTGATCGATTCGCGCGCTCCTTTATCCATTATCGAGACGTTACGCAGCGCGCGTTTGAGAAACTCCTGCGCGGCGCGCGAATCGCCTTTCTGGACGCCCGCGTAGCCGCGCAGCGCGGCGCCGTAAATGGCGGCGATGTTCCACTGCGCGCCGCCCGAAGTCTTCGGGTCTGGCATCAAGACCTTCAAGCCGGGCCTGGCCAAATCCGCCCAGTCGCGTATGCCGAGCGGGTTGCCCGGCCTGACTGCGATGACCACCAACGAAGTGGAGACGATCCCCAGGTATTGATTCGCCTGCCAGTCGCGCCGGATCAAGCCGGCCTCTGCGATCCTGGTCACATCGCTTTCCAGCGAGAGCGCGGCAATGTCCGCCTCAAAACCGCTGGTGATGGCGCGCGACTGCGCCCCGCTGCCCTGATAGGACTCTTGAAACCCGACCTCCTGCCCGGTCTTCGCCTTCCAGTGTTTCCGAAATTCGGGAATGATCGCCTTGCTGTATGCCTCGCGCGGCGTCGTATAGGCGCCGAGCGTCAGCGTCGCCTCGCCGTTGGAATCGGACGCCCCGCCACATCCCGCCAAAAACGATAGCGCCAGGAAGATGAGGGGGACAGAGCGACAGAGCGACAGAGCGACAGAGCGACAGAGCGATTTAGAGACCGCAGGGAAGGAGAGATGGGAAGAAAACATTATCTCTCTGTCCCTCCTTCTCTCCGTCACTCTGTCCCTCTGTCTTTCTTTTGTTTCACCCTGTTTCAGCATTACATCCCCCACGCCTCGAATCGCCTAACTCCTATGTATCAGCTAGGAATTAGGTAGAGGGTGATATCGACGATCTGATGAAGAACTGTTTTTGTGAAGGGAGATTACTTACGAGAAGATTTAAGGCTAACCAGGTTAGTCTGGTTAGCCGGCGTACAGAGGTCTGCAATGGTGGTTTGGTCAAGGACGCCGACCAGCGCCGCCCGCGCCCTGGCCCAAAGCGTCTTCAGCCCGCAGGAAGGCTCGAATTCGCACGGCTCGTAGTCGTAAGAGCTGACGCAACCCATCGGGGCGATTCTGCCGTCGAGAGTCCGGATGACCTCGCCCGCAGTGATCAGGGTCGCCGGACGCGCCAGACGATAGCCGCCGACGGCGCCCATCTGACTGGTCACAAGCCCCGACTCCTTGAGCGTCTTGAGAATCTGTTCGAGATATTTGACCGGCACGTTCCACCGCTCGGCGATCTCGCGCGCTGGTATCGCTTCTCGCCCGCTGGCGCCGGCGAGATGGATTAGCGCCCTTAACCCGTATTCGCTCTTGGTGGAAACGTTCATTGATGAACTCCTATCAAATGACTAGGAGTTTATACAGCAGGACGGCTCGAGGCGTCAATAACCAAGGCGCAAAAGTTTTGCGATAAATTCCATTTTTCCATTTGATATTCGTCATTTGACTTATCGTGGGAGCGCGCATAGGCTGTCGCCTGACGTTCGTATAAGCGTCCGCCTGAGAAGCCGAATGATCACTACCTCAACCTATGGCTGCTCACGACAGCGGATCGGCGCCGGACGGTGTAACCTAACTTTCCCCCCTCTTCCCGACCACCTTCTCCCTCTTCCCGACCATGGTCTTTTCCCATTAAATCCAATCTCCCCATGACGCCTAACCCGGGCGCGATGTCTAGGTTGCGGAGCAATTTACTGCAGGCTCTAACTTTGACTATGAGCGCTCGGTATAAGAATTGGTAGAACCGATACGGAAGCGAAAGAGGCTTTATCGAGTCGGCATTATGTTAAGAAGCTGACTGGTCAGGGCGCAGCCATGCGCGCCATCAGTCAGCCTGGTAATCGAATTAACAGGAGGGTGGTTATGACTGACAGAAAAAGATTCATTTCTCTTGCAATAGTTTTGGCATCGGGGGTCGTCGCCGCGCTGACGCTCGTTGATTGGAGCTGGGCCCAAAGACGGCAACATCATGAGCAAACTCAAGAGCAACCCCAGGAGCAGGCTATTAATGAGCAATTCCATCGCAGCCTGTCGCAGTTGGGCGGGCTATCCGACATCCGGCTGATCGAAAACATAGCGCAGATGATCGACGAGGGCAGGGGCGCCTTCCGCTTCGACACCTTTGGTGACGAAGCTTTCTGGGGCGATACGCTCAGACTTCATCAGGCCATCGCGGGGGAGAAGTTGGGCGGCGTGGGCCCCGGGATCAGTCCGAGAGCTGCGATTAACCTCGGATTTAAGGTGGACGCTGATCGCCTGCCGAAATCGCTGATCTCTCAACTGTACCGTCAGGCTACTCTCGATGACCCCGCGGTCACTCTGGCCCTGCTCAAATTGCAGGCGGTCGTGGGCGTAACTGGATTTTTCAACAGCGATGGCAGCCTCCGGTCGGTGGGTTTACAGTGCGCCCTTTGCCACTCGACGGTGGACAACTCGGTGACCTTCGGCATCGGCAGCCGGGTGGACGGATGGGCCAATCCCGACGTCGACATCGGCTCCTTCGCGGCCCTGGCGCCTAATCTGGACCCCTTCGCCGAATTGCTGGGGGTTGACGTACCGACGGTGAGCAAAGTGCTCAAAAGTTGGGGGCCGGGAAAATTCGACGCCGAGTTATTCCTGGACGGCAAGGCGTTCAACCCGCAGCAGGTCTCGCACGGCGTTGTGACCGGCGCGAACGTTTCGGGCGCGACCATGATTCCCAACGCCTTCGGCCTGGCAGGATTCAATCAGCACACCTGGACAGGCGCATGGGGCACGGTAAGTTATTGGAACGCCTTCTTCGCCAATCTCAAACTGCGCGGGATAGGGACGTTCTTCGACCCGCGATTGGATAACGCCGATCAGTATCCGATCGCGGCTAGAAACCGTTTCGGCCATGTGCGAACCCCGCCGGATGAAGACAGGATCACCTCAAAACTGCCCGCGCTCCACTTTTATCAACTCGCCCTCCCCACGCCAAAGCCGAAGGCGGGACGAGACTTTGCCGCGACAGCGGCCAGGCGTGGAGAGGCGCTCTTCGTCGGCAAGGCGCGTTGCAACGACTGCCACGTGAAGCCGCTCTGGACCGAGCCGGGGTGGAATCTGCACAAGCCCGAAGAGATCGGAATTGACAGCTTCCAGGCGGACCGGGGGCCGGACCGAGTCTATAAGACACAAAATCTGGCCGCCCTCTTCGTCCGCGAACTAGGTTTATTCATGCGACCGGAAAACAAAGGGCGTTTCTACCACGACGGGCGTTTTAAGACTTTATTGGACGTGGTCAATCACTATGACATTCACTTCAATCTCGACTTGACTGACGGGGAGAAGCGCGACCTGGTTGAATTTCTGAAGTCACTCTGATCAAAGCAGACCACGTTGGGATGTGGCGCAACCCACGAAGACGCGAAGGTCAGGCTACTGCTGTTGCGCTTTCGCGCCCGATTCGCTGCGGAGCGGGTAATGCGGCAGGAGCCTGTACCCCTTCAGCCCGACGACCACCAGGTCGCCGGGCGACAGTTCCATGTCGGTGGCGTCCCACTTGTTGCGCGTGATCACAATGGGAAAGCCGTCAACTTGAGAGTCATCAACCAGCGAGAGGGCGCGCGGCTTTTGCGAACCCGGCTCGGTCTCGGCGCCCAGGCGCGACCACAGCATGAGGCGCGCGACGAGCCGTTCGCTGTGGCCGATGTAAGAGACGTCTTCAATCACGGCGCGTCCTAGCACGTAAGGCGTGTCGAGCAGTTGCGGCTGGAAATTGAGGACGACGTCTTCCGGGCGGAAGATGACTTTGACGGGTTGGCGTTCCGAGAACAGCGGGGCGTCGGGAGGGGATTTGAGCCTGATGCTCCCGATGGTTACTTTCCCTTCGACCCAACGCCCCAACAACACATTGGCCGCGCCGAGAAACGTGGCGACGAACTCGTTTCGGGGGCGGTTGTAGACTTCAAAGGGCGCGCCGATCTGTTCGATCCGCCCGTGGTTGAGCACTACGATGCGGTCGGCAAGCTCCAGCGCCTCCTCCTGATCGTGTGTGATGAAGAGCGCGGGGATGTTCATTTCGCGCAGCAGGGATCGAATCTCACGGCGCAGTTCGAGGCGGGCGCCAGCGTCGAGCGCGCTGAACGGCTCGTCAAAGAGCATCGCGGCAGGGTGGAAGGCCAGCGCGCGCGCCAGGGCCACGCGCTGCCGCTGCCCGCCGGAGAGCTGCGAGGGGTATTTCTTGCGATGCTCGTGAAGACTGACAAGGCCGAGCATCTCCTCCACGATCCGCTCTATCTCCGGTCTGGGCAGTTTGCGCGCCTCCAGTCCGAAGGCGATGTTTTGCTCCGCGGTCCTGCGCTGAAAGAGCGCGTGCTCCTGAAAGACCACGCCCAGCTCGCGCTTTTGCGGCGGCAGGAGGCGGGCCAGTTTCCCGTTCAAACAGATCTCTCCGGCGTCGGGCTGTTCCAACCCCGCGATGATTCGCAGCAGAGTAGTCTTGCCGCTTCCTGACGGCCCCAACACGACCAGCATCTCACCCGCGGCGATCTCAAAACTGACGTCGGCGATGATCTGTTGTCCGCCGAGGCTCTTCGAGAGATGCGCGACGCTGATGGCCGGACCTTGCTCGAACCTGGTTTCGGATTTGGTTACTGGCTCCACCCCGATCTACTTCTTATTGTTCTTCTTGAGGTAGGCGGCGGGATTCTTCTTCACCATCTCGATGCAGCCGGCGCAACAGGCGTAAAACGTCTGTCCTTCGACCTCGAATTTCAGTTCCTTATCGACTGACTCGCCGGTGACGAGACAGGTCGTGATGCCGTCGCCCTTGCCCAGAAACTCCGGCTCGTTCTTCTTCTCGCCTTCGACCGGCTTCAGAAAAAGGTCAGGGTTCTTTTTCACCACGTCGGCGCAATCCTCGCAGCAGACGTAAAAGACGCGCCCGTTGACCTCGTACTTGACATTCTTGTTGACGGCTGCGCCGGTGACCGGACAGGTTTCGAGGCCGTCGCCTTTACCGAGGAATTTCTTCTCGGCGTCCTTTGAATCCTGCTTCTCTCCCTCTTTCGGCTTCTGGGCTTGATGATCGCCGTGATGGCCTTCGCTCTTAGGCAGGTTCTTCGTCGCGGCGACCTGCGCCGCCTGAGTCCTCTTGATGTAAGCGGACGGATTCTTCTTAGCGTCGGCGAGGCATTCGGGGCAACAGAAATAGACCGTGCGGTTGAAGAATTGGCCTTTGACGTCCTTGTTTAGAATCTCTTCGCCGGTCACTGGGCAGGTCTTGACGCCGTCGCCTTTGCCAAGGAACTCGCCTTTGACGGCCTTAGCCGCCGGAGCCTTTCCTTTGTCGTGAGCCTTCTTGTCATGTTTGCCGTGCGCGAACGCTTGTAACGACAGCGCCGCGACGACGATCAACGCTAGTGATGTGATGGTCTGTTTCATATCTCCTCCGAATAATGTGGGACAGACTTCAGTCTGTCCCACATTTTATTGTTTCAGGACGTCGCCGTTTCGGCGACATGAACGACGTCTAAAGGCGAATGACCGCAACTGACGGCCGCGCAAACAGCCCGCGAACGAAGGTGGATTCTAAGTTTCTCCGACTCCCCGGTCAAACATACCGGCGCGGCTGTAGTTTTTCAGATTAAATGATGAAGCGCTGATCGATTAACTCGGCAGTGCAGGGGAATAACCGATTTGCAGTAAGCCATTTACCTACTTAATTGAAGCCTGTGCGAATTAAAGTTGAATGCAATCAACCACTTGGACTCTGCGCATAAATCAGGAGACGCCTGGGTACGCATCGCTTCCAGCGTGCAGGCGTGGATCGGGAGCCGATTCGTATTCCTGCGTATTTGATTCCAATCAATGCGCCTCCCGCCGAAGACTGCACGCTGGAAGCGATGCGTACCCAGGCTTGCGCTAATCAATGTATGGATTTCAAAGGGCTTTTATTTGCACAGCCTTCACTTAATTCGGCGCTGAGGATTTTTCAGATCATTTGGTCACGGTCTCAACGACCTGCGCCGGTCTTTATGTCGGCCTGGAGGAGATAGATCATGGGCTCTGGGACGTCTATCTGGGGCCGGTCAAACTTGGTCGCCTGTTTGAAGAAACTCTGTGGATCGAGGATCATCTCGGCAGGCTCAAACGGGTAAATGTGTAACCCATGTCTCCTGACTAATATGTTACCCATGTCCACGGCCCTTCAGATTCTCGAGCTGGTTGAAGGTCTCATGCACGCGTGAAAGCAATTAGTGATCAGGTGAAGCGGTCTTCAATATCAGGCAAAATCATGCAAACAAACAATTTGTTACTCTGACGGCTCATTCCACACGCGATTCTTTAACTAAATGCGAATCCTATTGGCGTCTCGTTGCTATGGCGCTGCAATTCCTATAATATTTCTTTTCAAGGATCGTGACACGACTCGGATCGCCGGGACTAAATCTGTAGCAGCGAGATTTATAGCGAGTTGTGTAATCAACTTGTCCCCCTCAGCGCCTTGCTGCTACACCGAGCTATTTAGCGGAATACAAACCTGGATGTCCTGTACAAAATCTTAAAAAACGAAGTGTGAGTTCCGGGCGAATCCTTAACGACTCGTTAAGAGTCTCTTTTGCGTTTATGCAGGCGCCAATCAACCAGTTATATAAATTTGGCCAGTTCTGCCTGGATGTGAGCGAGCGTGTATTGAGACGTGACGGGCGAGTAGCGCCGCTCCTGCCGAAGCTTTTCGAGGTTCTGGCGCCAATAACATTTTCGACCACAATCTACAGTGGTTTAGATGATCCCTTTTCCGCAATATCTTGTACAGTCAGATAATTTTTGCACCAGAACCATCTGCGGCATCCTTACTACTGGGCGAGTTTCATCCAATCAGGCGATTGAGCGGACCTGGAGGGCAAGCGATGACATAATTTACCTCGGAGATATTACAAATGATCTACAAGATGAGGTTGCAGAACAAGCGGCGTCCAGCTTTAGAACTCCGGCGCAGGTTTGACGCGTATCAAGCCTTGGCCAGTCTCTTAACACTTTCACTGTTTTTCAGCCCGGTGTCCGCCGTTTCCTTTCGCCAGGCTTTCGGAGGCTCTTTCGGCTTATTCCAGCAGGCGCCTCAACAGTCGCGTGATAAGGCGAGTGGGGGCAGCGATGAAAAGGACGTCCGCGCGCTTGAAGCAGGTAAGTCGATCAAGGGCGAGTTGGCCGGCGGGCGCCGACATGCCTATCGGATCAGTCTGGGCGCTAATCAGTTTCTGAAGGTCGTCGTCGAGCAGCAAGGCATCGATATAGTGGCGCAGGTGTCAGGGCCGGATGGGAAGCAGATCCTGGAGTTCGACTCCGAAAGCAGGTTACAGGGGCGCGAAGAAGTATCACTGGTGGCCGAAGCGGCGGGAGCCTTCCAGTTGATCGTACGCCCAAAACAGGATGGAGCGCCCGCCGGAAGCTATGAGATTCGGATCGAGGAGTTGCGAGTCGCGACAGACACTGACCGCGCTTTGCATGACGCGCGCAAGCAGTTTGAGGAAGCGCTGAAACTGCAACGCGCAGGCAAATATGATGAAGCGCTCTCATTAGTTGAACGCGCATTGGAGATTCGTGAAAGACTCCTGGGGACTGAACACCGTGATGTCGCCGCCGGCATCGATAGTCTGGCCGGCGTTTACTCTGACAGAGGCGAGTATGTTAAGGCAGAGCCGCTCTACCTGCGCGCGCTGGCCATCCGTGAGAAGGCGCTGGGCATTGATCATCCGGACACCGCCACCGGCGCGAGCAACCTGGGGAAACTCTACCATTACCAGGGGAAGTATGGGGAGGCCGAACCGCTCTACAAGCGATCTCTCGACATCCGCGAGAAGGCGCTGGGAAAAGATCATCCGGACACCGCCGAAGTCCTCAACAACCTGGCGGTACTCTACTCCGCGCAGGGGAAGTACGTGGAGGCCGAACCGCTTCACCAACGCGCTCTCGACATCCGTGAGAAAGCGCTGGGCAAAGATCATCCTTCCACCGCCCAAAGCCTTAACAACCTGGCGTTCGTCTACGAGTACCTGGGGAAGTACGCGGAGGCCGAGCCGCTCTACAAGCGCGCTCTCGACATCCGTGAGAAGGCGCTGGGCAAAGATCATCCTTCCACCGCCATCAGTCTCAACAGCCTGGCATCGCTCTACCACTTGCAGGGGAAGTACGCGGAGGCCGAGCCGCTCTACAGGCGCTCTCTCGACATCCGTGAGAAGGCGCTGGGCAAAGATCATCCTTCCACCGCCACCGGCATCAGCAACCTGGCGCGCATCTACGACTCGCAGGGGAGGTACGCGGAGGCCGAGCCGCTCTACAAGCGGGCTATCGACATCTACGAGAAGGCGCTGGGCAAAGATCATCCTATCACCGCAAACAGCATCAACAACCTGGGGACACACTATCGGAGGCAGGGGAAGTACGCGGAGGCCGAGCCGCTCTACAAGCGCGCTCTCGACATCCGCGAGAAGTCGCTAGGCAATGATCATCCGGGCACTGTCATTGACCTTAACTGCCTGTCCGCGCTTTACATGGCAAAAGGCGATCTTGCTCAGGCGGTAAAGTTTCAATCACGCGCCAATGCCGGCAGCGAACGCGACCTCGTGGCCAATCTCGTTATTGGTTCCGAACGACAGAAACTGGCCTATCTCGCCATTCTCTCCGATGAAACTGACCGGATCCTCTCCCTCCACCTTCGCTATGCTCCCAACGATCCGGCGGCGGGCGCCCTGGCCGCCACTATGATCCTGCAACGCAAGGGGCGCGCGCTCGACGCCACTTCTCAAAATCTCAACGCCCTGCGCAGCCGGTTCAACGCCGAAGATCAGGCTCTGCTCGACCGATTGACAGAGACCCGCTCGCAAATCGCCAGGCTCGTCCTCAGCGGACCGCAGAAAATGACCATTGAGCAACATCGGGACCGGATCAAGGCGCTCGAAGATCAGGCCGATAAAGACGAAGCTGACATTAGTCGCAGAAGCGATGAGTTCCGCGCACAATCTCTGCCTGTCACACTGGAAGCCGTGCGGGCGGCCATCCCGCCCGATTCCGCATTGATCGAATTCACCTCTTACCGCCCGTTCAACGCCAAAGCCGCAAATGTCTACGAAGCTTATGGTCAACCTCGTTATGTGGCCTACGTCCTGCGCCACGAGGGAGAGATCGAGTGGAAGGAATTGGGCGACGCGAAGTCAATCGACACGGCCATTGCGACTCTCCGCAAGGCGTTGCGCGACCCGAGGCGTGGGGACGTGAAAAGACCGGCCCGCGCCGTTGACGCAAAGGTATTTCAACCGGTCCGCCCGCTCCTTGGAGATATGACCCGGTTGCTGATCTCGCCGGACGGCCAACTCAACCTCATCCCATTCGCGGCGCTGGTGGACGAGAGGGGGCGGTATGTGGTCGAACGCTATTCGATCAGTTATCTGGCCAGCGGGCGCGACCTGCTGCGACTGCAGGTGGCCAGAGAGAGCAAAGGTGGCCCGTTGGTGGTCGCCGCCCCGGACTTCGGAGGAGGAAGTCGGGTTATAGCGTCGCGATTGAAGAGACAGCTGAAAGACGCATTGGCGGGCGAGGTCAAGGCGGAATCGGCCCGTTCTGCTGTCAAGGAACTCTATTTCCGGTCTCTGCCAGATGCGGCGCAGGAAGGCGAAGCCCTGCGCTCGTTATTGCCCGGCGCGACCTTGCTCACTAAACGCCAGGCGACCA
>WNGE01018133.1_pt1 | contig 12931 bp, 14 predicted proteins | sample 5400651 | NCBI WGS metagenome assembly WNGE01 (sample SAMN13153370, study PRJNA577476) | soil metagenome | isolation source: 60 cm soil or saprolite under grassland replicate 2 | place: USA:California | collected 2016-06-15 | reverse complement strand
CAAATGAACTTGTCGATCTTATCTCGGAAGCGGTTGCTCCCAGCACGATCCAAATCCCGCCAAGTGGGAAACCGATCCTCTTGCTCGGAGATTGCCAAACCATTGGCGGTTATCCGAAAATCGCGCACGTGATTACGGTCGATCTTTCAATTGCGGCTCAACTGCGCGCTGGCGATGAGGTTCGCTTTCGCGAAGTTACGCTTGCCGATGCGCATCAGCTTTTGATTAATCGCGAGCAGAAGCTCGAGCAGTTCCGGCGCGGGCTGCAACCGCACTTCTCATGAAGTTGGTTGTCGATCTTAACGCCGACCTCGGCGAAGGCGCCGGCCACGACGATGAGATGCTTGAATTCGTAACGTCCGCGAGCATCGCCTGCGGGTTTCATGCCGGCGACGCCGACACCATTCACATGTCAATTGAAGCGGCGCGCGACCACGGCGTTGCTGTTGGTGCGCATCCGAGCCTCTTCGATCGGGAAAACTTCGGCCGGAAAGAATTGCCGGTCACGCCCGAGGAGGTTTGCGACGCGGTGATTTATCAGCTCGGAGTTTTTAGCGCGATTGCAGAAGCGCTCGGTGTGCGCCCGAATCACATAAAGCCGCATGGCGCGCTCTATCACATCGCGGCGCGCGACGAGAAAATTGCCGGCGCGATTGCACGCGCCATTACGAGCACCGACCGAACGCTGGTTCTTTTTGCGCCGGATGGCAGCGCGCTCGCGCGTGTGGCCGAAGCAGGGGGACTGAAAATCGCCCGCGAAGTCTTTGCGGACCGCAATTATCTTGCCGATGGCACGCTTGTTCCGCGTTCGCGCCTGAACGCGTTGCTGCGCGATCCCGTGGAAGCCGCGGCGCGCGTTCTGCGAATGTTGCGGGAAGACAAAGTTCGATCTGTCGATGGAGTAGATATCGACGTACAAGCCGAAACAGTTTGTGTGCACGGCGACACGCCGGGTGCGGTGGAATTCGCGCGCGTGTTGCGAGCGCAGCTTAAAAATGAAGGCGTGACAATCGCGCCGCCAAAATCATAACAACGCATATTTTGCGTAGGGCGACGCTCCGCGGGCCGTGCAATTCGCCGGCTCGACAGAGTCTCGCCCTACCGCCAGATCATGAACGGCAAGATCGATAATCGACAGGACCCAAAGTTGGTCCGCGCTCTCGGCCCGATCGACGCGACCATGATCGTGATGGGTTCAATGATTGGCTCGGGCATTTTTATTACATCGGCGGAATCGTCGCGATTGATCGGCGCGCCCGGTTGGCTGTTGCTGGCATGGGCTGTTGCCGGCTTGCTCACGATCACTGGTGCGCTTTCCTGTTCCGAGCTCGCGACAATGATGCCGCGCGCGGGCGGCGTTTATGTTTTCCTGCGCGAAGCTTACGGTCCGTCGATCGGATTTTTGTATGGCTGGACATTGTTCCTCGTCATTCAAACCGGAACAATCGCGGCTGTAGCGATCGCATTTGCAAAATTTCTGGGCGTTTTTGTCTCGGCAGTCGCGCCGGACAATTATTTGATCGCGCCAGTCTCGTTAGGCGGCGGTTACGCGATCAGTCTTTCCACAGAACAACTGACAGCGATCTTGCTGATTGCGCTTCTCACGTGGACAAACACCCGCGGGCTCGAATTAGGCAAGCTGGTCCAGAACAGTTTTACATTCGCGAAGACTGTCGCGCTCGCGGCCGTCATCGTGATTGGACTCTCGTTAGGGTGGAGCACGAGTTGCGCCGCTCGTTCTTCCGATTGGTGGGATTCTTGGAGGAATGGCTGGAGTCCACAAATTGCGCAGCCTGGTTTCACATTTGCCGGCGGGCTTGCCCTTACGCTGCTTTTTGGCAAATCAATGGTCGGCCCGCTCTTTGCGCAAACCGCCTGGACGAATGTCACGTTCATCGGAAGCGAAGTGCGCGATCCCGCGCGAAATCTGGTGCGCGCATTGCTCTTCGGCTGCGGAAGCGTGGTAGTTCTTTATCTGCTGGCGAACGTTGCTTATCTCGCTCTGTTGCCATTTTCCGAAATCCAACATGCCCCACAAAATCGCGTGGCTGCTGCGGCGATGGCCGCCGTTTTTGGAAATCCGGGCGCGACGTGTATGGCGGCTGCGATCATGATCTCGACTTTCGGTTGCAACAACGGACTGATTCTCTCCGGCGCCCGAGTCTATTTTGCGATGGCGCGCGATCGGCTGTTTTTCAGAAGAGTTGGGACGACCAATCGCCATCACGTCCCCGCGGCGGCATTGATCGCGCAAGGAATCTGGACCGCGTTTTTGACTTTGCCGCGGACCGTCACGACCGACGCCGCGACACACAAGGTGACTTACGGAAACATCTATACCCAATTGCTCGAGTATATCGTTTCGGCTGATTTAATCTTTTATATCCTGATGGTGGCGGCGCTCATCATCTTGCGACGAAAAGCGCCCGCGGCTGAGCGTCCATATCGCACCTGGGGTTATCCGATCGTGCCGCTCATGTCGATCTTCCTGGCCGGTTTGTTAATCGTCGATCTTGGTTTTCTCGCGCCGGCTACTTCCGGGATCGGAATCTTAGTCGTGCTCACGGGTGTGCCGGTTTACTTTTTGTGGCGCAAAGGCGCTGCAATTTAGGGAATCCGTTTCCGAATCGGCACGCGAAACATTTGTATGCCTGCAAAATCAAAGAAACAACAAATGGCGGCCGGCGCGGCGCTTGCCGCGAAACGCGGAAAGCGCTCGAAGTCATCGCTCAAAGGCGCTTCGAGAGGAATGTACAAGTCGATGAGCAAAAAACAGCTGCGCGAATTCGCGAAGACGAAACGCAAGAAGTTGCCGACGAAAAAGCGAAAGAAGAAATAGCCTCAGATTCACTCACCCGCGGTTGAGAGATAACTTCGGATCGCCGCGGTAAACGGCTGCGCGAAATCGCGCAGCTTCTGCTGACCGACGCCGGGAATTTGGCTGAACTCTGCTGCCGTAATTGGACAAGCGCGCGCCATCTCGCGAAGCGCCACATCGGAGAAAATGATGTAGGCAGGCACGTTGCGTTTGTCGGCCAGCTTCCGGCGCAAAACGCGCAGCTGCTCGAAAAGCGCTTCGTCACATTCGATTTCGCCCGCGCGATGTTTCGGTCGCTTTTTCTCCTGGACATCGAATGGCTTAGTCAACGTGATTGGCTTCCTTTCGCGCAAAGTGGCCAGGCCGGTATCGGTGAGTTGCAGTGTTGCAAATTTCCCCGGCGCGGCGGCAACCAGTCCGAGCCGTAATAGTTCGCGCCCGATTGCCTGCCACGCGCCGCGTTTTAGATCCTGACCAATCCCGTAGGTCGAAAGCTGATTATGGCCGCGCTGCAGAATTCCTTCCGTCTCGGCGCCGCTCAGAACATCGACAATGTGATTCAGGCCAAAGCCGAATCCATGTTTGGAATAAATCCGATAAACACACGATAAAAATTTCTGCGCGTGCACCGTGCCGTCGAACGTCTCGCGCGGATTCAGGCAATTATCGCAGCCCTCGCATGAAGGCGGCGACAGCTCTTCGCCAAAATACTTTAGTAATGTCGCGCGTCGGCATTCGCGCGTCTCCGCGTAAGCGATCATCGCGCGCAATTGCTCGTGCGCGATCCGCTGCTCGTGCTCGCTTTTCTCCTCGATAAAACGCCGCTGCTTCACCACGTCGCTTGCGCTGAAAAGCAACACGCAATCGCTCGGCAATCCGTCGCGGCCCGCGCGCCCGGTTTCCTGATAGTAACTCTCGATGTTCTTCGGGAGATCGTGATGCACCACAAAGCGCACATTCGGTTTGTTGATGCCCATCCCGAACGCGATCGTCGCCGTGATCACGCGCACATCGTCGCGCAGAAACAATTCCTGGTGCTTCGTGCGCTCCGCCGCTTCGAGCCCCGCGTGATACGGCTTTGCCTTGATTCCATTCCCGCTCAATTTCGCCGCGAGCCTGTCCGCCGTCTTCCTGCTCGCGCAATAGACGATGCCGGCATCATCGAGATGCAATTGATCGACAATATCCTTGCGCACGCGCTCGGTTGCAGTCGCGGTCAACGCCATGATCGGCACATCCGGGAAATGTTTTCTCAGTTTTTTCAACTCGCGGTACTCCGGGCGAAAGTCGTGGCCCCACTCGCTGATGCAATGCGCTTCGTCGATGGCGATCTGCGCGATTTTCCAAGTCGCCGCCTTGTCAAGAAACGTCTCCAGCATCAACCGCTCCGGCGCGACGTAGAGCAAGCGATACTCGCCTTGGTGCAATCCGCGCAAACGTGCGATTGCTTCCTGTCGATCTAACGCCGAGTTCAAAAATGTCGCCGCGATTCCGCTGGTTTGCAGCGCATCGACCTGATCCTTCATCAATGAAATCAGGGGTGATACCACAATCGTTAAGCCATCCCGCAACAACGCCGGCAATTGAAAGCAAAGCGATTTCCCGCCGCCCGTCGGCAGCAGCGCAAACACATCGCGTCCCGCGAGTGCATCGCCGACGATTTCTTCCTGTAACGGCCGAAACGCCGAGTAGCCAAAATGCCTCTTGAGCGCACCGGTCAGATCCATTTCAATGTTTTAGCTGGGAAAACTCTGCACGATCAAGCGCACCGCTCTTTAGTTGTGTAGCGGCGCTCTGTAAGCGTCGCATTAATTCGTCCGACGGTCATAGACCGCCGCTACAGCCTTCGCTCCTTAATTGACTGCAAAATCTCGGCGATGGCTTCGCAGCGCGGCTTGGCGCCAAGATTGCCTTTGCCATGGACGCGGACGCTGACGGCGTCGGCCTCCGTGTCGCGCTTTCCAATCACGAACATGGTGTCGACTTTCATTTGTTCAGTTCGACAATTGTTAAAACAGGCGGGAATGTCGATCCGTGTATTAGCCTGTCGTTAGCGTTTTCAGGCCGCGCTTGCCGACGAGTTTTAGCAGCGCATATCCAAGTTCGAAAATGAAGTCACGGTGGAGCCGAGTCGTTTCGTCTCCGCCGGCCGTCAGCGCCAATTGTTTCTGGAATTCAGCGAGTAGCTCGTCGGCTTTCTTTCGGACGTCCGATTTTTCGTTGTCATCTAAGCTGGCCGCACTCGCTTTCACAGCAGCGGAGAAAGTTGGAAAATCGGTTTTCAAAATGAGTAATTTGCTTACCAGCTTGCGTCGCCGCTCCGCTAAGGAAATGCCAGATCGTTTTAAGCAATAAGCTTGATACCACTCGATTAAATCAAACAGGCCTTTGAAAACGTCTTCCGGTTTTCCCCCTGCCGTTTGGGTTTGGCCTAAGTAAACCTTGGCTCGGAGAAGTGTCTCAGATCCTAATCCGCAGAGCGCGGCAGCGAAAATGGAGTGCTCGTGAGGATTTTGAATGAAGTACCACGCGATATAGGTTCCGACCGGAACTAAACCACGAGAGAGCCAATATACGAAGCCCCATCCCGTAGTGAGAGCTGCGAAGAAATCAATGCCTTGCTTGGATTGAATTGTCTGGCCGGCAGAAAGAAGACCGATTCCCATCGGCACAACGACAATCCACCATTGGGGATCCAGATTCACCGCATTTTAGATCAGCGCCCACGAAGAGCGCTTTCACAGGTATTTACCACTAACGCTAACAATCGCGTCAAGAGGATTGTCCAATCGTTGAACAGTTACCAAACCCTTCGCAGCGAGTTTTTTCACGGTCTCTTTGAGATCGGCGCCACGGACGCCTGTGGCGGCTGCGATCTCAAGCAGAGGCATCGCTGTCTGGATACGAACTTGGGTGAACACTTTATCCGCCTTTTCATCAAGCGAAGGAACTGCCTTTGACATAAAAGAAGAATATCGGAAAGCATCCATGAGTCAAGTTACGCCTAATGGCGATCACGTATATCACCCAAGACTTTCGCGATCGCTTCACGACGCGGTTTGGCGCCGAGATTGCCTTTCCCGTGGACGCGGACGCTGATGGCGTCGGCTTCCATGTCGCGTTTGCCGATGACGAACATGGTGTGCACTTTCATTTGCTCCGCGCGCTGGATTTTGCCGTTGATTTGATCGGTGCTCTTGTCGATCTCGGCGCGGACTTGATGCGAACGCAATTCATTTAAGATCGACATCGAATAATCGATCAGCTTGGCGTCATCGCCGATAGTGAGGATGCGCACCTGTTCAGGAGACAGCCAGAGCGGGAAATTGCCGGCGTAATGCTCGATCAGGAATCCGATGAAACGTTCGTGTGTGCCGAGCGGGGCGCGATGAATGCAGAGCGGCGTCTTCTCGGTGTTGTCGCGATCTTTGTAAACGAGATTGAACCGGCGCGGCTGGGCGAAATCGACCTGATTGGTCGCGATGGAAAATTCGCGCCCGATCGCGCTCCAGGCCTGCACGTCGATCTTCGGCCCGTAAAACGCTGCTTCATTAGGCACTTCGACATAATTGATCCCGGAATCTTTGAGCACGCGTCTCGTCATCACTTCGGTCTGTTTCCAAAGCTCCGGTTCATCGACAAATTTTTGTCCGAGTTTCGACGGATCGTGCGTTGAAAAACGCATCAGATATTTCTCGATCCCGAAGAGCTTGAAATATTTCAGATACATCTCGTTCACCGCGTTGAATTCCGCTTCGAACTGCTCCGGCGTGCAGTAAATGTGCGCGTCGTTCATCTGCATCGAGCGCACCCGCATCAGCCCGAATAACTCGCCGCTCTGCTCGTAGCGATAACACGTCCCATATTCCGCCAGCCGCAACGGCAGATCGCGATAACTCCGCGGCACCGCCGCGAAGAGCTTATGATGGTGCGGACAGTTCATCGCTTTGAGGTAGTAGCGATCTGGCTGCTGTTCCGAGGCTCTGAATAGGGTTACCCAAAGGCGAATCTTCGAATAGTTATTCAAGAGCTCTGCTAACGCAGGATCGTCATAGAGCTTGTCAACGGCAGCCTGGAGCTCGGTCGAGCGCCCAGGAGTTTCGAGCTGCGCAAGTGCTGACGCATTCTTGGATTTCGCGAATTGTTGGAACTGGCGAGCGAGCGAGTTCAACAGTTCATTCGCCATTTCTGGCGTGGGCCGTTCGTTCGGCGGTATGTTCTTAGCGTCGGGAAACCGCCCAACCAGCTTCATCATGAACCAAACGAGATGGTCGAGGTCATGCATCATTTTATCGAATCGTTGTAGGACCCGATTCCAATCTCCTTCCGCTTCGAGCGTCATCGGCGGGAACATCGATTCGGCGTAGTAGGGTAGATGCCCGCTTTTTATGTACATCGACTCGCGCGCGATGTGCGGTGTGCGAACGCGTTGATAACCGGCGGCGAACTCGGTTTCTTTCGCAAGTTTTTCCAGTTCGTCGGCGATTACTGCGCCTCTCGGCAGAAACATCGGAAGACCCGGACCTACGTCGTCATCGAAAACGAAGAGCTCGAGTTCGCGCCCGAGTTTGCGGTGGTCGCGCTTCTTCGCTTCCTCGAGCATCAAGAAATAGTCGTCGCGTTCCTTTTTCGTTTTGAAGGCGGTGCCGTAAACCCGTTGTAACTGCGGATTTTTTTCGTCGCCTTTGTAGTAGGCGCTCGCCACGTTCGTTAGGCGAAACGCGCCGATGTTTCCCGTGCGCATGATGTGCGGGCCGGCGCAGAGATCGATAAAATCGCCGTTGCGATAGAGCGAGATTTTCTCGTCAGGCGGAATGTTCTCAATGATGTCGAGCTTGTATTTGCTTGGTTGATCGCGATCGCTCAGCGCGGCAAGCCGACCATTCTTTCCCATCTTCAGCGCTTCATCGCGCGAAACTTCCATGCGCTCGAACGGATGGTTCGCCTTGATTTCCTTCGTCATTTCCTCCTCGATCTTTTCGAAATCGTCGGGCGAGATGCGGTGCGGAAGATCGACATCGTAATAAAAACCGTTCTCGACCGGCGGCCCGGCGGCGAACTGCGCTTCGGGCCAGATTTTCAAAATCGCCGTGGCGAGTACATGCGACGCCGAGTGACGCAGGCGCTCGATGTCGGTCATCGCGGTGCGTTGCTCCAGATTTTTGCGTTCGTCAGACATTCTATTGAGAGATTGCTCGGGCCGAGCCGGACAAGCACATTCGCTCGGAATGAGCAAAAATTAACCCCGAAGAATGCGAAGGACACGAAGAATTTGCAGAGGGCAAGTCATAACCTTTATGCCTTTTGTGTTTTAGAGTCGTTTCTCACGCGCCGCGCCACGAGGGGAAGCGCTGTCACCGTTTCTTGAATTCAAAATTATATTTATGAATCCCGCGGAACTTTTTCGTCAACAATCCGGAATACTCGGCATCGGGGCGGGCGATTTTCTCTTCGCGAGGGAGAAAGCGTACCATTTTGGCATGAATGGCGCGACGCTGCGGCAGTTGAAGAAGAGCGATGAGCGCAAGCTCGCGATCGCTCGAGTTATCCGGCGCGGCACCGCAGTAGGTAACGGCTGGATCGCGCGGGAGCTGGAGCTTGGGCATGCGAGCGCGGTGAGCAGGTGCTTAAAGAAAAAAACGGCTAACTCGAGGCGAAACTGCTTGTCGCTTTTAGGCAGCTAAAAACAAGAGGGAGCTGCTTGCCAATCTCTTTTTGAAAAATTGACAGACTGACCCGTTTCCCTTTTCACGGGCCAACACTCAATGCTGTTATCCACTCCCTAATCGGGAGCAAGGCTACGGAAATCTGAAATTGCCGATGCGGGTGCGCCAGTTGAAACTGCTGTTTGTATCGTAGTATTCGGTGGTGTACCAGAAGGTGCGGTCGTCCACCGGATCAATAGCCATCGCGCTGTAATCGCCCCAACGGTTGAAGGTGTCGTTTTGGCTGCCTGCGCCGTCAAAGACATGGGCTTCACCCTGAGCCAAAGTGTTTAGTGGGTCGGTCGCCAGTCGCCCCGCCCAGCGGATTTGCGGATGGATGAGAGAGCTCGATGCGCTAAAGCCGAGGGCCATGTTTCCGAATTTGTCCATCGCTATACTGCCCATCCAGCGCCAGGTCGTGTCAGGCTGGTAGGTGCTCTCCTGAAAGACCGTCACCGGTCCGGCCGTCACGCCGCGCAGTTCGAACCAGCGGATGCCCGCCACATTGTTCGATTTGACGGTATAGTTTCCGACCAACGATTCATGTCCATCCTTGAAAGTCCGATAGGCCAGCCGATACATCAGGCGGTCACCAATGCCGTCCAGTCTGTTACCGACTCCGACTCCCGCCTCCGGCACGCAGTCGCGAGTCGTCGGGCAGAGTCGCGTAAAGCCAGCGGCAACCGGGCTCGCGAAGAGAGTAAAGGTCGAGTTTGTTGGTGTGACAAAGTCGACGTGAAAGTGATACACGTTGTACACGCCGGTTACAGGCCATTCCACGTACGTGTTCGGCGCACCGGCCAGTGGCTTTCTCTTGCCGTCCAGGTCGGCGGGCAAAAATGGCGCGTGATTGGCGCCCAATGCTGGAAAGGTAATGAAGGTGGCCAGCGGCATGCCAGCTATCATTTTCGCGCGGTCGAACGCGAAGGCCTGCGGACCGAGAAATGACGTGCCGGATGAGTTGAATAGGTTAATGCTCAGATAATAGGCGTCGGGCCACACAGCAAGCTTCGGATAGTCGATGAACTTGTTGCTGAGGTGAAAGCCATAGCGATTATAGGTGCCAGTGGCATCGTCGCTGGTCGAGACCGCGATGCATTCGTCGGTGATCGGGAGACCGCCGTTCGTGCTGGCGAATTCGGTGATGACCCAGCGTCTGGCGATCTTGTCAAAGACCACGGTCGGGTCGCCGAAACCGAAGTTCTCGCAGGCGCCGCCAAAGCCACTCCAAACTGACACGATGCTATTCGGTCCCAGGATTGAAGTTCCGGTGGCTTTGTCAAAAACCTGATAGCCTTCATTTACGATCTGAACGAACTGCGTTGATCCCACCGAGCCATTGGTATCGGGCGGCGCGCAGTTACATCCGACGCCGGGGAAGGGGATGCCGTTGAAGTTGAGGATTGGCCCGGGTATCGTGGGTGCCAGAAGGGCACGGGCGGAAATATCCGGATTTTGCACCGCCGCGTCAGGACTGTCTTGGTGCTGATTTGGAATCAGCGGGTTCGGATTAGCCTCGTGCTGTTCCTTGAATACGAGGGGCCATCCCTGCTGCACATCGCGGAGCGCGGGGGAGACGTCGTTGTGATATGAGGCACCGACAATAACATCGCTGCCCGCTTGATTTGCCGCCTGTGCCAACGCGGGCGAGCTTGAGTAAACGCTAAACCCAAGCAGCGCCAGGAGGAGGCCGAGTGAGCACAGCACAAAACCCAGCAGGACGCGCGGATTAAAGAAGGCGGATTGAGAAGCTGACGTTTTTTTCATAGGTTTGATAGAGATTTTCTCTTTTTGTGTGTTTGTTCTAACGGGTAAAAGCTTTTTCCTCGTCTGGACATTATGTGGCAGCTGATTGAATGTCACGGTTTTTATTAAAATTTGGTAATGTTAGACTTAATGGTTAAAATGGCTCCAAGTCGGCGCAAGTCTTTCCCTCGCGCGATCCTCTTTGCAAGCAGAGTTTAGTAACAGTTCTGTTACCTTTCGCTTGGAACCGCCCACGAATTGTGCGGCGAGAGGATGACCAGGATTCCGCGAGCTCGGGCGTTGTCGGAGCGCCAGAGGTGTACGGCAACGCCGTGCACTCTGAGTCCATGGAGCAGGAACTCAAGATTCGTCTGTTGCGCAACCGTGCGTCACATTCTGCTCTTCATGGCGCCACAGACGGACATGCCGGTCACGCCTGTCGCTTCAATCAGAAGAAGGCGTAGCGACGACGATGCCGGCGAGTAAGAAAGTAAGTGCGGCCGACAGCAGGCAGAAAGGGCAGAAGGCATGCAGGATGAACGCCTGCACGTATAGCAGCCACAAGGTCGCGCCGAACATCGCCATGACAACGATCATGAGGAGAGTTCGCGCGCGCGCGTAACCAAAAACGACGAGCGTGGCCGAACTGAATGCAGCAAAGTAGGCCAGGGCACCGAAGGCTGCCGTGGGGATCCCAGCGACCGAGGCATAGACGCTGCCGAGGACAGCAGAGCAACCCCCGGGCGAACCACAGACAAGGTCGTCGCCGGTGAGGTGCGCCACGGTGAGATAGGTTGCATCAGCCAGCCCAGCCAGAGAGATGACCGCCGCGATGGCAGAAAGAATTATCTGGAAACGTGCAGCGGTCATTTATGCCCTCCCTTGGTTGAATTATTGGAACTTTTGTGTCCAATGAGCGCCGCATCGATTGCCTCGCGCAAACGTTCCGCAGTGAAAGCAGCGCGCACCACCTGACCGTTGACGAAGAGCGTGGGCGTGTTCTTCACGCCACGCGATACGCCATCTTCGCCTTCCAAAATGACGCGTGTCCTAACTTCGTTGGAGTTCGAATCTTCGCTGAAACGCTCGACATTCAAGTGGAGGGCGCCTGCATAGGCATCGAAAAGCGGTCGAACATTCGAAGCTTTGCTCCAAACCGACTGATATTGGTAGAGCATATCGTGCATTTCCCAAAAACGGCCTTGTAAACCAGCAGCTTCCGCAGCGAGTGCAGCTTCGAGCGCATGCGGATGCATCGCGAGAGGAAATTGCCGGAAGACAACGCGCAAACGCGGGCCGTACTCTTGCTCGAGTTTACTAATCACGCCGGAGACCGTGGCGCATGATGGACATTGGAAGTCGCCAAACTCCTCCAGTGTGACCGGCGCGTCGGCTTCACCGCGAACATGTGCCGCCGTCTCTTTGGTTTTATCGGCAGTCTCGCTAATGGTTTTGTCAACGGGCATCGAAGTTGTCCTGGCAGTTGGGATGGCGCGCTGCTTCGCCCGATAGAGCATTACACCGGCACCGACCGTGAGCGCTGCAACCGCGGCGATGATGATAAATGGAAGATATCGCTTCGACAGGGACATCGTCGGGCGTTGCGAGAAAGTTGTCATAATGCTGTGAAAGCGCCATTCTTAGTGTCGTCAAATGACGTTACCGGATCGGCGCGTTAGAGAATCTAGTAATAACTCGCCCGACCCACTACTGCGAATTCTCATGTTTTCTGCTTTCGAAATGATTATGCTTTGTCGTCGCAGTGATCTTGTTATGCTTCAATACCTTCATGAACAAGCAACGGCCCCTCGTGATAATTCTAATGCTTCTCACTCTGTTTTGTGGCGTCATCATTGCACAGACACAGTCGCCGCCTCAGCCGGAATCCGGAACAGGGCTCGAAGGAGTAGTTTCCGTAAGCCCCATCCAGGGTGGGCCATCGCGAATGGGTGTTCCCGATTCGAGACCGCTTGCGAATACCGCCTTCGTCGTGAAGAAGGGAGATCGCATTGTTATGTCGTTTAATACCGACGATCAGGGGCGCTTTCGGATTTCTTTGCCTTCAGGTCACTACGCTGTTTCGATGAAAGACTGGGAAGGCGTCGTCGGGCACTACGGCCCCTTTGAGATCGATCTAGCTCTGGGTGAAATCAAAAAGGTCCAGTGGAACTGCGATACCGGTATGCGGTAACTGGTTAAAAGAAGGGGAATATCGCGGCAACCGCCGCGATCTTCGACCCGCATACCGGGCAGTGGACCACAACCGGCGACATGACGACTGGATGCAGCGATTGAATTTGCTTCGGTTCTTCTGCCGGACGGCCGCCTGCTGGTCCCCTGGTGGCACACGGCTTTGGAAACACCGGTAGCCACCGCGGATCTCTATAACCCGAAGACAGGCACTTGGTCTCCGGCCAGCTCCATGAGTGTCGTTCGCGCCGGTCACTCCGCAGTAGTGCTGCGTGGCAATCGCGGCGTGCTGGTGATGGGAGGGTTGGGCCCGGATGATAACACGACTACGGCCAGTGTCGATATTGCCGTTCAGACTCATTGATAGAGCCGACATACTTCACAATCAGCCGGCACGCGTCAGCGCGTGGCGGCTTTTTGCTTGCGCGGCGAAGATCGACAACTTCAGGTTAGCGCACCCGCAACTCCCACT
>WNGE01017192.1_pt1 | contig 12931 bp, 10 predicted proteins | sample 5400651 | NCBI WGS metagenome assembly WNGE01 (sample SAMN13153370, study PRJNA577476) | soil metagenome | isolation source: 60 cm soil or saprolite under grassland replicate 2 | place: USA:California | collected 2016-06-15 | reverse complement strand
GCAGGGAAGACGACGACGCTGCGTGCGATCTCCGGCACGGTGCGCCGTAGCGGCGACGTCGTGTTCGCCGGGAAGAAGCTCCCGCGCCGTCCGGATGCGACGGCGCGTGCGGGGATCGCACACGTTCCCGAGGGTCGCGGCACCTTCAGCGAGCTCTCGGTGTGGGAGAACCTGCGCCTCGGTGCCTATGCGCGACGCGCGCACGTCAAGGAGGAGGCGCAGCGTGTCTACAAGTTCTTCCCGCGGCTGGAAGACCGGCGCGATCAGCAGGCGGGGACACTCTCCGGCGGCGAGCAGCAGATGCTGGCGCTCGGCCGCGCGATGATGGCCAGGCCGAAGCTGCTGTTGCTAGATGAGCCCTCGCTCGGCCTCGCTCCAATCGTGGTCAACCAGATCTTCGAAGCGCTCGCGCGCATGAAGAGCGACGACGGAATGTCGGTCCTCGTCGTCGAGCAAAACGCGAACCTGGCGCTCGCATACGCCGCGCGTGCGTACCTCCTGGAGGTCGGGAACGTCGTCGTGGAAGGAACGAGCGATGAGCTGCGCGCCAATGAATCCGTCCGCAAGTCCTACCTGGGGTATTAGTGGCTATCCCGGCGACATTCACTTGGACGGAGTTCGCGCAACAGCTGGCAGCAGGCATCCGCGAGGGCGCGATCTACGCCGGTCTGGCGCTCGCGATCGTGATCATCTACCGCTCCACACGCGTCATCAACTTCGCGCAGGGTGAGATGGCGACGTTCACGACGTTCATCGCCTGGTCGTTGATGAATCACGGTCTCTCGTTCTGGACGGCCTTTCCGATCGTGCTCGCGATCGCCTTCGCCGGCGGAATTGCGATCGAGCGCATCGTGATCCGGCCGGTCGAGAATGCGCCCGTCCTGACCATCGTGATCATCACGTTGGGCCTCGCTCTGCTGCTCAACGGCTTGATGAGCGTGATCTGGGGCGGCGCCAACAGGCAGTTCAACGGGCCCTTCTCCACGCGGACAATCGACGTCGGCAGTGTGCCGATCAGCGTGCAGGACATCGGAATCGTCGCGGTGTCCGTCGGACTCGTCGTCCTGCTCGGCCTGTTCTTTCGCTTCACGAGGCTCGGGCTGGCGCTGCGTGCTGCGGCGGTGAACTCGGAGTCGTCGCGGCTCGTCGGCATTCGCGTGGGCTGGATGCTCGCGCTCGGCTGGGGAATCGCCGCGGTGCTCGGGGCGGTCGCGGGAATGATGATCGCCCCTGTCGTCTTCCTCGACCCGAACATGATGCAGACGATCCTGCTGTACGCGTTCGCGGCCGCCGTGCTCGGAGGGCTGGACAGTCCCGTCGGCGCAGTCGTCGGGGGGATCCTGCTCGGCGTCACGATCACGCTGCTCGGCCGCTACGTCGGTTTCATCGGCTCGACCTTGAAGCTGCCGGCGGCGCTGCTTCTCATCCTCGTCCTGCTGCTCGTTCGTCCCGGCGGCCTTTTCGGCCGGGTTGCGGTGAGACGGGTATGAGAGCCAAGCTCTTGCTCGAGCTCGCCGGCTTCGCATTGCTCGCTCTGGTCGTTGCGGCCCTGCCGCGCTTCGTGAGCGACTTCCGGGCCCGCGAGCTCGCGATCGTCGGGATGTACTTCGTCGCGCTGCTCGGGCTGTCGATCCTCACCGGATACAGCGGGCAGATCTCGCTCGGGCATGGTGCCTTCATGGCGATCGGCGGCTACACAACCGCGGTGCTCAGCGTCGACGGGGTATACGGCCACCAGATCCGCGATCTTTGGACGATTCCGATCGCCGGCGTGATCGCCGGTATCGCCGGACTGCTCGTCGGCGTACCGGCGCTGCGTCTGTCGGGCCTCTATCTCGCGCTGATCACCTTCGGGATTGCGGTGTCGTTTCCACAGTTGCCGAAGAAGTTCGACCACTTCCTCGGCGGTACGACCGGCAAGATCCTCAACCTCGCCAAGCCGCCGTTCGGGCTGAACACCACGACGAACAACTGGATCTATTACCTGACCTGGGGCATCGCACTCGTGCTGCTGTTGGCGGCCTGGTGGCTCGTTCGCGGAAAGACCGGGCGCGCGCTGAAGGCCATTCGCGACAGCGAGGTGGCCGCCGCATCGTCGGGGATCAGCCTCGCGAGATACAAGACGCTCGCCTTCGGAATCTCTGCTTTCTACGCAGGAGTCGCGGGATCGCTGTATGCGATCGCGAACGCCTACGTCAATCCGGACGTCTTTCCGATCATTCTCTCCGTCTACCTCGTCGTCGGACTGGCAGTGGGCGGTCTCGACTCCCTGGTTGGTCTCATCGCGGGCGCCGGGCTCATCTACTTCCTGCAGAACCACGCCGACACCGTGGCGCGCTGGATCAACCATCTGCCGGCGCTGAATCTCGATCCGAAGCAGCCCGGTATCCCGAGCATGATCTTCGGCGCCGTCCTGATCGTCGTCATGCTCCTGCTTCCCACCGGCGCGGGCGGCTTGTTGCGGCGTGTCTTTGGGCCGCTGACAAGTCGGCTATACACTCGGTCGTAGGTGGGAGTGGGCTCGAGGGTTCTCTTTCTGTGCGGCTGCGTCGCCGCGCTGGCAGTGACATCGGCCGGCGCGCGCCCGGTCGTCACTCCCGGTGTGTCGGCAACCGAGATTCATCTCGGGTCGAGCGTTCCACTGAGCGGGGAGGCGGCGATCGCCGGCAACGTCGCGCGTGGCATCGAGGCGTACTTCAAGTACGTCAACGACAAGGGCGGCGTGTTCGGCCGCAAGCTCACCTTCACGTATCTGGACGACGGCTACGACCCCGGGCGCGCGGTCAACAACACCATCCGGCTGATTCAGCAGGAGCAGGTCCTCGCCGTGTTCAGCTCGCTCGGGACGAGCAACAACCTGGCGGTGCGCAAGCTGCTGAACGACGCGAAGGTGCCGCAGCTCTACGTCTCCTCGGGCGCGACCACCTTCGGACGCGACTACAAGAAGTACCCGTGGACGATCGGCTACATCCCGCCCTACTCCGAGGAGGGTGAGCTCTACGCTCGCTACGTCGTCAAGAACGTCAAGAATCCGAAGATCGCCGTCCTGTACCAGAACGACGACTACGGACGCGACCTGCTCGGCGGTCTGAAGCGCGGGCTCGGTTCGAAGGCGAAGTTGATCGTCGCGAGCGTCGGCTACGACCCGACGTCGGCCGACGTCCAGCCGCAGGTGACGCAGCTGAAAGCGTCGAAGGCCAACGTCCTGATGGTTTTCGCCTTCGGGAAGTTTTCGCTGCAGGCCTTCAACGCCGTCTCGCGGCTCGCGTGGAAGCCGCAGATCTTCGTCAACGACGTGTCGTCGGCGTCTGCGCTGATGGCGATCGTCCCGCAGAACGCTGCGAACGGCTCGATCTCCATCGTCTTCGGCAAGGATCCCGCGTCGCCCCTCTGGCGTAACGACAAGGGCATCAAGCTCTTCCAGTCGATCCTCAAGAAGTACGGCTCGAGCATCAACTCACGGGACCTGAAGGACGGCTACTTCACGGCGGGAATGGCGACCGCCTACACGATGGTCGACACGCTCAAGAAGGCCGGCAGGAACCCGACTCGCCAGAGCGTGATGAACGCGGCCATTCACCTGAACGAGAAGGGCAATCCCTTCGTGCTGCCGGGCATTGTCCTCCACACGACGCCGTCCAGCCGGTTCCCGCTCACGCAGGTCCGTCTGCAGCGCTGGTCGAGCAACGCCTGGCAGCAATCGCCTCCAGGGCGCGGGTAGCGGTCACGGCGAAATGGACCTTCACGATCCCCGTGCGCCGCACCGTCAGCTCCGTCATGCCGTCGGGAGCACGGGTGAGGCAGGCTGCCCGCGTGTGCCAGTAGGGCGCGTACGTCACGTTCAGCCGGTACTTGCCCTCGACCGGTACGGCGAGCTTGATCGATGAGTACCCCAGCGCGAGGACGTGGGCCGGCGCCGAGATCAGCGGACGCGGGGAGGGAACCTCGAAGATCGTGGTCGTCGGCGTCCGGTGCACGGTCGCCAATCCCGAGCGACCGCTTCTCAGCAAACGTGCCTCTGCACGCGCGCTGTAGTCGGGCGGTGCCGACGTGAGGACGACATAGCGGACGCTTACCCGCCGCAGCCACGCGACGTATGCCTTGGCCCCCAATTCCCCATACAGCACGCGATTCCGCGGGAAGTCCTCCTGTCGGAACCAGCCGCGCGCGAGCGGGATCCGCGCCCGGGCGAGGAAATCCGCCGGCCAGTGTCCCGCCGTGTCGACGGCTTCGACGCGGTACGACGGACGGAGGTTGCGTTTCAGGTAGGAGATCGTCGGCGACCAGTACGCCGCGTGCGCCGCCGGGTCGTTGACGCCGTGGATGAAGCTGGCCGCGAGCGGGGTCAGATTCCACGAGAGCGCTAGCACCAACGCGACAGCGCAGAGGAAGCGCGGCTGCCAGCGCCGCAGCGACAGCGTCAGGATCGCGATCGGCGCGGCGACGAAGCGCAGCCGCGCGATGTTCTCTCCCACCGGTGACGAGATCGCAAAGGCGGCGGTGCACGCGACGAAGTACACGACGTAGGTCCAGCGAAGCATCCGCGCGGCGGCGATCTTCCAGGTGAGTACGACCCCCGTCACACAGAAAGCGCCCGCGGCGAGGAATTCCTCGAGGGAAAACGGAAACGTGCCGCGGCCCGGGAACATGCGCCGGAGCAGGAACTCGAACGCGGCGATCGCGCCGATGGCCGCGGCCGGGGCGACGAAACGCCTGTGCTCGCCGCGCCGTGCGAGCGCCACTCCGGCCAGCAGGACGACGAGCAACAGGAACGCGAGTGGGCTGGCGGCCAGGGTCAGAACGGTGAAGCCCGCAAACACCCAGCGGCGGTCCTGTTGCAGCGACCACAGCGCCAACAGCGCGAGGGTCATTCCGAGCATGAACGGATATGCGGCAGAAACGACGAGCAGGGCCCAGACCAGCGCGAACACTCGAATCGCCCACCGGCTGTGCGACTCCCACTCGTGCCGGACGACCTCTGCGAAAGCGACCACTGCGACCGCCACCGTGAGTACAGCGAGGAGTTTGATGCCGATCGCAGCGGCCAGCGGGTAGTACAGGACGCTGTAGTTCACGAAGCTGTAGCGGCCCGCGTACCAGAAGTTGTTCCAGAGCACGAAGCCGTGCTCGATGAACAGCGTGCGCTGGTAGACGTGCGCGGCGAGATCGGTTCCCGGCGGGCCGAGCCAGACCAGTAGCGCTGCGAGGAACCCTGCTGCGGCGGCCGGGCCGAAGAGGTCGGCGCGCGGGCGAAGCCAAACGGTTCGCATTACCGCATGTTGCCCGTATGGCCGAGGGAGTATCTCCCCGGCTGCGGCCAAACGGAGAGGCCGTGAGGGCTGGCGCCGACCGGAATGCGTGCGATCAGCCTGCCCGTCCGGGTGTCGAGCGCGTAGACCGCCGAGTTGTAACGTCCGGACAACCAGAGCACCTTGCCGTTCGCAGAGACGTCGCCCATATCCGGGCTGCCGCCGCCTGGGATGTGCCATTTTGCACTCACCTTGCGCGTGCGGAACGAGATCACAGACACGCTCCCCTCGTTGCGATTGGCGACGTAGAGCACCTTGCCGTTGCGTCCGACGACGAGCCCGTGGGCTCCGGCTCCGGTGTGAATGAAGCCGATCACTTTGAAGCGGACCGGGTCGATCTCCCACACGCCGCCCGCAGCGAGGTCGGCGACATAGAACACCTTCGCGTCGGGTGAGGAGCGGACGTCTTGCGGTACCGAGAAGGGCCGCGGGAGCGCGCGCACGCCCAGGACGCGGAAGCGGCGGACGTCGACCTTCAGCAGGCGGCCGGAGAACTCGCAGCTCGCGATCACGTACCGGCCGTTCGGGGAGAAGTCCATGTGGTTGACGCCCGCGCAGGGAACGGTCAGAGCGCGCACGAGGCGGAAGGTGTGCGCGTTGCGGAAGTCCAGACCGCCCGTCGACGGTGAAGTACAGGTTGTAGGGATCGTCGACCGGAAACGCCTTTCCCGGCCGGCCGGTGAGCGGATCGATCGGCGTCAGCGTGTTACCGACGTCGTCGTTGACGTAGAGCGTCTTCAGGTCGTGCGAAGGCGTGACGTGCTGCGGCAGGGCGCCGACCGGGAAGTGATCGACCACCCTGTAGGTGCGCGGGTCGATGACGTCCACCGAGTCGCCGGCGCTGTTGGGAACGTAGACCCGGGGCAGGGCCTGACGCGCGGCCGGGCTGATCATCCCGGCCTGGTCGTAGGCGTACAGGTCGAGCTTGCCGGCATGGGCAAGGCGCCGATGGACGAGTTTCGGCTTCTTCGGGTGGACCGGGGCCGGCGCGAGGCTCGCCCTGGCGAGCGGGCTGTCGCCCCCATCCCGGTTCCAGACGATCAGGCCGACTCCGGAGCCGATCAGAGCGAGGGTCAGGACGTACGCAACGCGCACACGCCGCCTGGTTCGCCGTCTTGGCCTGGTCGACACCGGCCGCCATGATGGCATGGCCTCCTACCGGAGCCGGCCATTCTTAACGTTGCTCTCATTTCGTGCCGATAGCGTGGATGACGTGGTAGGCCAGCACACGAGGACACGCTTCTTCGACGAGCTCGCGCTCGGTCAACTCGGGCCCATGCGCCGCAACTACGCGTTCGGCGCCGGCCTTTTCCTCGCCGCGAGCTTGGCGATCGGCGTGACCCGGTTGGGGCGGGGGACACTGACCAGCGCCGTGGCCGATCTGGGCCGAGCCCAGCCCGGCTGGCTCGTCGCCGCAGCATCCTTCTTCGCCGTCGGCCTCCTGGCCTCGGCGGCCGGGTGGCGCGTGGGGCTCCGAGCGTGCGGCGGCAGCGCATGCCTCACCCAGATCTCCGCCCGGTACACGATCGGCTCACTCGTGAACTCCCTCGCGCCCGCGCATCTCGGCGGAGCGGTGCGGCTCGGACTGCTCTCGCGCACCCTTCCCGGGGACGACCGGCTCTGGCGCGCGGGAGGTATCGCCGCTTCCGTCGCTGCTGCGCGCACGCTCGTCCTCGCTGCGCTGATCGTTCCGGCGTCCACGGTCGGCCGAATCCCCCTCTGGCCCGCACCTTTGCTCGCTCTCGGCGTCGTCGTCGTGCTCGCCGTCGGCACGCGCCTGAGTGCCAGGACCGCAGGGCGGATCGGCAGCCTGCTCCAGATTTTCCGCTCCATCGGCCGCTCACCGCGCGAGGGCGCTGCCCTGTTTGGCTGGATCGGGTGCTCGTGTGTCGCCCGTGTCGCAGCCGCCGTCGCGATTGCGATGGCACTCGGCGTCGCCCACCCGATCTGGGTGGCCGTCGTCCTGTTGGCGGCGATGGCGCTCGCAGGTCTGCTGCCCCTCACTCCCGGAAACTTCGGCGCCGGTGCGGGTGCGGCCACGCTCGCCCTGCACGGGACGGGCGTCGGTCTCGGCGCTGCCCTGGCGCTCGGGTTTGCCTTCCAGGCCGTCGAGACATTCGTGGGCGTGACGCTCGGTCTGGGCGGCGCGGCCATCCTGGCCGCTCCCGGGACGCCGGCCCGCCGCTGGTCGATGGCCGCGGCTGGTGTTGCAGCCGTGCTGGTTGCAACGGCTCTCGGCGTCGCTTCGATCGATTTCTGAGTTTCCGTAGCCCCGGCGTCGGGGTCTAAGCTCCATTGATGGAGCTCCTCGCCCGGCCGCTCGACGAGCTCTGTGCGGAAGCGCGGGCGTTGCGCGCGGAGGGGCACGGCCGGCTCGTCACGTACTCGCCGAAGGTCTTCATCCCGCTCACGAAGCTCTGCCGCGACGTGTGTCACTACTGCACGTTCGCTCGGCCGCCGCGCCGAGGCGCGCGGGCGTATCTGAGCATCGACGAGGTTCTCGACATCGCTCGCGCCGGTGTCGCCGTAGGTTGTCGCGAAGCGCTGTTCACCCTCGGGGACAAGCCGGAGCTGCGCTACCGGGTTGCGCGCGAGGAGCTTCAGGCGCTGGGGTGCGAGACGACTCTCGAATACCTGGCTCGGGCGGCGGAGGCAGTGCTCGTAGAGACAGGCCTCCTGCCACATCTCAACCCCGGCGTGATGACGCGGGACGATGTCCGCGAGCTTCGGCGCGTCAGCGCGTCGATGGGCCTCATGTTGGAGACGACCTCGCCGCGCCTTTCCGAGCGCGGAGGTCCGCACTTCGGCTCGCCGGACAAGCTCCCCGACCGCCGTCTCGAGACGACTGCGGCCGCGGGAGAAGAACGGGTGCCCTTCACGACCGGGCTCCTCATCGGCATCGGCGAATCGCGCGCGGAGCGCATCGAAGCGCTGCTCGCGATTCGCGAGCTTGCCGAGCGCCACGGCCACGTCCAGGAAGTGATCGTCCAGAACTTCCGGGCAAAGCCCGGGACGCGGATGGCGGACGCGCCGGAGCCGAAATTGGACGAGCTGCTCTGGACGATCGCCGTCGCTCGCATCCTGCTCGGTCCGGACGCGCATCTCCAGGCGCCGCCGAATCTTTCCTACGACGACTTTCCGCGCCTGCTCGACGCCGGGATCGACGACTGGGGCGGCGTCTCGCCCGTGACGATCGATCACGTGAACCCCGAGGCGCCCTGGCCCGAGCTCGACCGGCTGCGCACGGCCACCGAGAGCCGTGGGCTGGAGCTGGCGGCTCGCCTGCCCGTCTATCCCGAGTGGATCGCCGCCGAATGGGTCGACTCGGGCGTCATGCCGTCGGTCTTGCGCGCCTCTGACTCGCTGGGGCTGGCGCGTGAACACAATTGGTCGCCGGGCGAAGACGTGTCGATCCCGTTCTTCCCGCGTGACGCGCTGCCGATCGACACCCGCGCCGAGCTCGGGGAGGAGGAGATCGCATGTCTCTTCCGCGCCCGCGGCCACGAACGGGACAGGGTGCTTGCTGCTGCGGACAGTCTCAGGAGAGAGGTGTGCGGCGACGAGGTCAGCTATGTCGTCACGCGCAACATCCAGTACACGAACGTCTGTTACTTCCGCTGCGGCTTCTGCGCGTTCTCGAAGGGGAAGCTGGCCGCGAACCTGCGCGGCGCGCCGTACTTGGTGCCGCATGAAGAAATCGTGCGGCGCTGCGAGGAAGCGTGGGAGCGCGGGGCGACGGAGGTATGTCTCCAGGGCGGGATCCATCCCGCATTCACCGGCGACTACTACCTCTCAGTCGTTCGCGCGATCAAAGCAGCCGTTCCCGGCCTGCACGTGCACGCGTTCTCCGCACTCGAGATCTGGCAGGGCGCGGAGACGCTCGGCCTCGCGCTCGAGGACTACCTCGCCGAGCTGCGTGACGCCGGGCTCGGCTCGCTCCCCGGAACGGCGGCCGAGATCCTGGACGACGAGGTCCGGCGCGTGATCTGCCCGGACAAGGTCACGACCGCGCAGTGGCTCCGCGTGCACGACGTCGCGCACCGGATCGGTCTCCGCTCGAACGTGACCATGATGTTCGGCCACGTCGAGGGCCCGCGCAACTGGGCGCGTCACCTCTTGCACGCGCGCGAGCAGCAGCGTTCGAGCGGCGGCTTCACCGAGTTCGTGCCGCTGCCGTTCGTGCACATGGAAGCCCCGATGTGGTTGCGCGGCCAGGCACGCTCGGGCCCGACCTTCGGCGAGACGCTGCTGGTTCACGCGGTCGCGCGGCTCGCGCTGCATCCGTGGATCACGAACATCCAGGTCTCCTGGGTCAAGCTCGGAGCGCAGGGGGTTGCTGCCGCGTTGCGCGCAGGTGTGAACGATCTCGGCGGCACGCTGATGAACGAGTCGATCTCGCGGTCGGCCGGCGCCGAGCACGGGCAGGAGTTCCCGCCGGAGTCGATGGAGGAGCTGATCCGTTCGGCGGGCCGCGTCCCGCGGCAGCGCACGACCCTCTACGACGACGCGCCCGAAGAGCGGCGGCTCGCCTCGTTCGGCGCGGCGCCGCTGGCCGAGCCGTGGAATCCCCATGTGAAGGACGCGCGCCTCGTCGCACCGCCCCGCCTCGTCCGCCCGGGCTTCGCCGTCTCTCGCTGACTGTGTTCCGCTGGGCCGACTTCGAGAGCGCGGCTCCCGAGCTGGCGGCGCAAGGACGCGAGCTGATCGATCGGCAGGGGTTCGTCCTCCTCGGCACGATTCGCCGAGACGGGACCCCGCGGATCAGTCCGATCGAAGCACGCGTGGTGCAAGGACATTTGATGCTCGTGATGATCCGCGGCACGCACAAGGCGCGCGATGTCCTGCGTGACTCCCGGCTCGTGCTGAACACGCCTGTGTTCGATCCGGCCGATCCCGGCTGCGAGCTCAAGCTGCGCGGCCGCGCCGTTCCCGTCGAAGATCGAGGCCTTTTGGAGGCCACCGCGAGGGCGACCGAGACCGCGAGCGGCTGGCGTCCACCGGCGGACTGGCACTTCTTCTCGATCGAGGTCGAAGACGTCGCGCTCATGGAGTGGGATCGCGGTGCATTGGCGATGACGCGCTGGACGGACGAGCGTGGCGTCGAACGGCTCACGCGACCAGCTCCCCTCCTCGACGAGTCGCGTCGCTAGGGCTCGAACCTGAGCAGATCGTCAAGCGACTCGCGCCGTCGGATCAGCTCGGCGCGACCGTCGGCCACGAGCACCGCGGCCGGTCGCGGCACCCCGTTGTAATTCGACGCCATCGCGAGCGTGTAAGCGCCCGTCGCAGGGACGGCCAGGAGATCGTCTCGGTGTGGCTCCGGCAGCTCGACGCCGTCGATGAGCACGTCGCCTGACTCGCAATGTTTGCCCGCAATGCGGTAGGCCCCCGAAACGGGCTCGTCCACGCGGTTCGCCAACAGCGCTTCGTAGCGCGAGCCGTAGAGCTGCGGACGCGGGTTGTCCGACATGCCGCCGTCCACCGCCGCATAGGCGACGCCGGTCGTCCGCTTGACCACGCCGACACGGTAGAGCGTGAATCCCGCCGTCCCGACCAGCGATCGGCCCGGCTCGAAGATCACTCGGGCCGGCTCCGTCCAGTGCCCGCGCAGGCGGAGCAGCAGCTCCCGCGCGAATTCCTCCGGCTCCGGCACGCTCTCGGCCAACGAATGCCGGACGGCGAGCCCGCCGCCGAGGTCGAACACGCGCGCGGCCCAGTCGAGCTCCGCGCGGCAATGAAGCGCGACGTCGACCAGCCGCTCAACGGCGAGCAGGCTCTCGGCGCTGCGCGCGAGCTGTGAGCCGATGTGGACGTGCAGGCCTGCGACTTCGAGCCCTCTGGCCCTTGCATCGCGCACTGCGGCGACGGCGTCGTCGGCGGCGAGCCCGAACTTCGACTCCTCATGGGCGGTCTGGATGGCGCGATGCGTCTCGGCTTCGATGGCGGGAGTGACGCGGATCAGAACCGTCTCGACACCGGCAGCCTTCGCCCGCTCGGCTTCGTCGAGCGCGTCGAGGACGACCAGTGCGCCAGCAGTCGCTGCGGCGCCGAGCTCCTCGTCCGACTTGTTGTTCCCGTGAAACACGATCCGGTCGCCGGGCACGCCTGCCCGTAGCGCGAACTCGAGCTCGCCTCGGGTCGAGACGTCGGCGCCGAGCCCTTCGGCCGCGAGCAGCCGAAGTAGCGCGACGTTGGGAAACGCCTTCGTCCCGTACACGACCAGCGCCTCAGGGTCCACGCGGGCGTACGCGCGCGCACGCGCGAGGACGGTATCCCGGCAGTACACGACGAGAGGTGTGCCGTACTCCTCGGCCAGCGCCGACGCGCGAACGCCGCCCACGGCCAGCTCGCCGTGATCGACGGTCGCCGTGTCCGGAAAGAGCTCGATCAGGTCGTTCGGCGCGTTAGTCGCTCCACCAGCCCTGGACGACCTCGGCGTCACCGGGACCGGTGTTCGGCGCCCCGACGACCAGGAACTCAGCTCCCTCGTCGCCGGCTTCGATCGACCGCATCGTGTCCTTGTGCACGCGGACCGCGTCCCACTGTCCGAGATCTCTGACCTCGTCCTCGATCTTCATCCGCGCCCCGCCGCCGACCAGCACGTAGATCTCTTCCTGATTCTTGTGCTTGTGCCCGAAGGGAAACCGGAACCCCGGCGCGACCTTCAGGTAGCTCAGCCCGGAGTTCTCGAGCCCGAGCGCCACGCGCGCCATCCGGAACTCGAGGTTGTCTCCGAGGCCGAAATTGGGCGCTTGATCCTCGGCGTTCTTGAGGTTGAGATGTGTGTAGTCGCTCATGGATGCGACTGTACCGCTGCTACGATCCGTCAGCGATGAAGGATCTGCTTCTGTAGGGAAGGGAGCCACCGCGGCGAAGGCCGCGCCAACTCCCCACGGCCTCTCACTCGAGAGGCTTTTTCGTTTCTAGAGGACGGTCATGGACAGGTACGACGCGCAGACAATCGAGGCGAAGTGGCAGCGGATCTGGGAGGAGAGCCGCACCTTCGAGGTGCCGAATCCCGAGCCCGGGGCGCCGCGCAACGAACGCAAGTCCTACGTCCTCGAGATGCTCCCGTACCCATCGGGCTCATTGCACATCGGGCACGTTCTGGTCTACACGCTCGGCGACGTCCTCGCGCACTTCTACCGCCGCACGGGCTCGGAGGTGCTGCGTCCCATGGGCTACGACTCCTTCGGGTTGCCGGCGGAGAACGCGGCGATCAAGGAGGGCGAGCATCCACGCAAGATCGTGGAGCGCAACATCGAGGTGATCCGGCGGACGATGAAGAGGCTGGGCTGGGCGATCGACTGGTCGCGGGAGTTCTCGACCCACGAGCCCGAGTACTACCGCTGGACGCAGTGGCTCTTCCTGAAGTTCTTCGAGGCCGGGCAGGCCTACCGCAAGGCCGCGATCGTCAACTGGTGCCCGAACGACCAAACCGTGCTGGCGAACGAACAGGTCAAGAACGGCCGCTGTGAGCGCTGCGGTTTCGAGGTCGAGGCGCGCAAGCTCGAGCAGTGGTTCTTCCGCATCACCGCGTACGCGGATCACCTGCTCGACGAGATGAAAGATGTGGAATGGCCGGAGCGCGTGCTGGCGATGCAGCGCAACTGGATCGGCCG
>WNGE01006536.1_pt1 | contig 12931 bp, 10 predicted proteins | sample 5400651 | NCBI WGS metagenome assembly WNGE01 (sample SAMN13153370, study PRJNA577476) | soil metagenome | isolation source: 60 cm soil or saprolite under grassland replicate 2 | place: USA:California | collected 2016-06-15 | reverse complement strand
TGGCCACGTGCATCGCCGTCGGCTGCCCTGCCATACCTGCCATCTTATTGGGTTATGCCGTGACAAGCCGGTATCTTCTCGATAAATTTCTGGCTACAATATTAAACTCGCGGAGGGCTTGACTGCGCAGGTCAGAGCACAGAAGTTCTACAGGGAGTCACCGGAACTTCGGGCTATATGGCCGAGTGCAGCCAGGTGCGCGCGGACGTCGTCGGCGTCGGGGACACCGAGGTCGGTGTAAAGCGTCAAGGCGCGCTGCCAGTGCTGGCGGGCCAGGCCGTGCTCGCCTGCCGCGTGGCGAGTGTGAGCGAGACCGGTGTGGGCGCGGGCCTGCTGGTACCGGTCACCGGTCTCGACGGCCAGAGTGAGTGCGGCGGCGTGCTGGGCGCGAGCCTGCTCGGGTTGTCCCGTGGCGTGCAGGTTTTCCCCGATGCGGTTGAGAGCCTCGGCTTCGCCGTCGCGGTTGCCAGTCTCGCGGAAGACGGTGAGAGCCTGCCGCAGATCATCGGCCGCGTGCTCGTAGCGGCCCTGCCGCAGATTAACGACGCCGAGATTGGCTAGTGCGTAGCCTTCGGCGATGCGGTTTCCGGTCTCGCGGAACAGGGTTAGGGCCTGCCGCAGATCGTCGGCCGCCTCCTCGTAGCGGCCCTGGCGCAGGTAGACGACGCCGAGATTGGCCAAAGCGTTAGCTTCGCCGTTGCGACGGCCGGTCTCCAGGTACACGATGAGAGCCTGCCGGTGGCCTTCGGCAGCCTCCTCGTAGTGGCCCTGCCGCCAGCGGACGAGGCCGAGATTACTCAGCGCGTTGGCTTCGCCAACGCGGTTGCCTGTTTCGCGGTAGCGGGTGAGCGCCTGCCGGTGGCGTTCGGCGGCCAGCTCATAGCGGCCCTGCCGCCAATGGACGAGCCCGAGGTGGGTCAGCGTGCGGGCTTCGCCGCCACGGTCACCGGTCTCGCGGAAGAGGGGCAGGGCCCCCCGGTAATGCTCGGCGGCCTGCTCGTAGCGGCCCTGCCGCAGGTGAACGATGCCCAGATTGGCCATGGCGTGGGCTTCGGCGGCGCGGTCACCCGTCTGCCTGGCGGCGTTTCTGGCGTCGGTGTGGATGCTCAGCGCGTCGGGGAGGTAAGCGCGGATATCGAGGTAACGAAACAGGGTAGTGGCCAGCCGGATGGTGAGTCCCGGCCAGCCGTGGGCGGCGGTGTGCGTGCAGACGGCGACCAGGTTCGGTCGTTCGGCATCCAGCCATGCAAAAGCGGCGGCCGGGTCAGCCACCGATGGGGTGGGCGAGTCGGCTGGGGAGATGCGGGGCCGCTGACGCCGTTCGGCTGGGCTCAGAGCGTCCATCGCAGTCGCTGCGGCGGCCAGGTAGTAGTCGAAGAGGCGGGTCAGCGCCGTCCGCCGATCAGCCTCTGAATCTTGAGACTTTGCGAGGTCGCAAGCATAGGCGCGCAGCAAGTCGTGCGTACCGTAGCGGCCGGGGCCGGTCGGATGCATCAGGTGTGCTCGCGCGAGGACGTCCAATGCGAGCTTTGCCCCGTCCACAGTGGTGTTGGTCAGAGCGGCAGCCGCGTAGACGTCCAGGTCCGAGCCCGGGTGCAGGCCGGCAAGCCGGAAGGCGCGGGCAGCGTCAGCGGACACGTGCTTGTACGACCACGAGAACACGACGCGGACCGCTGCGCGGGGATCACCGCCGGCGTCGAGCAGTCGCAGTCGCTGGGCCTGATCGGCCAACTCGCGAACCAGATCCGCAAGCGGAGTCGTGGGGCGTGCGGTGGCCAACTCGGCGGCCACCCGCAGGGCCAGCGGCAGCCGCGCGCATTGAGTGGCGAGGGTGGCGGCGGCCCCGGGTTCGGCTTCCACGCGTTCGCCGATCAGCTTGTGCAGCAGGGTGACCGCGTCCGGGAGGGGCAGCAGGCCCAGGTCCAAGCGGCGGCCGCCATGTAGAGCAACCAGTCCCAGGAGACTATCCCGGCTCGTCACCACCACTGAGCAAGATGGCGTACCAGGCAGCAGCGGGCGGATTTGCTCGACTGAGGCGGCGTTGTCCAACACCACGAGCATCCGCCGCCCGTTGATCTCGGTCCGGTATCTGGCGGCGCGGTCGTCGACATCGAGCGGGATATCCCGCCCGGCCACGCCGAGGTTGGCCAGGAACCGGGCCAAAGCCTTTCCGGCCGGAATCGGCGGGTCCGGGCCATAGCCGCGCAGGTCGACATATAGCTGCCCGTCGGGGAACGCGTCGCGTGCCCGGTGAGCCCACCGCACCGCAAGCGCGGTCTTGCCCACCCCGGCGGTGCCCGCCACCGCGGAGATCACTACGGCGGTGGACTGGTCATCCGCGTCGATGAGCATGCGGTCGAGTTCGTCAAGTTCGTCGTGGCGACCGGTGAAGCCGTGCACGTCGGACGGCAGCTGCGCAGGAACGGGTAGCGGCGCCCAAAGGGACGCCGAGCCCGCCACCGGTCCCTCGCCCCTTAGGGCCGCCGGTCGTTCGCCCTTCAGGATCGCCAGGTGCACGCTCTGCAGTTCCCGCCCCGGTTCGGCGCCAAGCGCTTCTATCAGCCGAGATCGGGCGATGCCGTAACACTCCAAGGCCTCGGCGTCCCGGCCCGCCGCCGCCAGCGCCTGCATCAGTACGCCGATCGGCCGTTCCTTAAGCGGGTGGCCAGCCACCAATTCACGGACTGGGCCGATCACCTCATCGGGCCGACCCATCAGCAGCTCGGCCTGCGCCCACGCCACCGCCGCGTCCAGCCGCTCCTCCTCCCAACTGTCGCGCATCCGGGCTGGCCATTCCCCGGGCAGATCGGCCAGCGGCTCCCCTCGCCACAGGCCTAGGGCCTCTCGCAGCAGCCTGGCCCGCTCGTCATCGGGCCGCTGCCGATCACGGGCGGCTACGGCCAGCTGGCGGAACCTGTGCAGATCCACCTCCTCCGGATCGACCTCCAGCACGTACCCGCCGGACCGCCGGGCCAGCCGCACCGGCTCCTCACCGGCTGCCTCTACCGCCAGCACCCGGCGGATCCGGTTGATGTGCGCGTACAGCGCCGACGCAGCCCCCTCCGGCGCGCGCTCGGACCAGATTCGATCAATGAGCGTGCCCCGAAACACCGGTCTGCCAGCATCGACGGCAAGGGCAGCCAGCACCGCCCGCTGCTGTGGTGGCCCCATCTCCAGGCATCCGTCGGCGGCCCACACCTCCACCGGACCCAGCAGCCGAAACTCCACCACTGCACCTCGATCGAACGACCCGACTCGCGCAGGCAGCCATCAGACCGGCACGCCCGGCAACGCAACAAGAACTTTACAAGGTTCCGACCTAGGTCATTGCGGCAGCATCGACAGGCAGGGAGGATGATCCCGCTGCGTAGCAGCCGAGAATTGAGCGGCTGGCGAATTAGCGTGACTAGAGGTCGCGAAAGCGGGTCGGGCGGTTGCGGGGGTCGCACGATCGGGGGGGCCGCACGAAGGCGGGGGCCGCGCGAAGGCGGGGGTCGCGCGGCCCCCGCTATCAGGTCGCGCCTGATAGCGACCGGAGTCACCGAACCTTTCGAACAACGGCTGCTACGGGCTTGAACGTGCGCAGTCCCGGGGCAGGCGAGGCAGGCGGCCCCGGAAGTTGTCCGAGATGAATACGCTGCCGTGGTCGATCACTGATCGTGTCTTCTCCGCATGCAGCGCGGCACGGGCGCGCAGCACGTTCAGGCAGACCCGGGCGACAATGGTGGTCAGCCAGCCGCCCAGGTTCTCCACTCCGTCGGCCCCGGCGTTGCTGAAGCGGACCCAGGCCTCCTGCACCGCGTCGTCGGCGGCGGGTAGCGAGCCGAGCATCCGGTAGGCCACCGCGCGCAGGTGCCCCCGGTGCTCCTCGAACCGCTCCGCCAGCCAGGCACCCTCGGCCGCCTGTCCGCCCATCGGTCACGTTCCCCTCTCGCGGCGTGTCATTAACGGTGACAAGCCAAACCCGGCCGATGTGACAAGGGAGAGCCGATGCAACCTCGTATCACCAGCCTAGCGATGACCGTGCCCGGCGCCCTGGAGGCCCTGCAGGCGCTCGGGAAGGCGGCAAACCAGGCGGCTAGCCAGGCCGGCCTGCCAGACGCGACGATCAACCTGGCGTGCCTGCGGGCCAGCCAGATCAACGGCTGCGCCGTCTGCCTCGATATGCACACCCGCGCGGCCAAGAAGGCCGGCGAGACCGACGAGCGCCTGGCCACCCTGGCGGCCTGGCGGGACGCCCCCTACTTCACCGAACCCGAGCGGGCCGCCCTGGCCCTGGCCGAGGCCGCCACCCGGCTGGCCGACCAGGCCGACCCGGTGCCCGGCGAAATCTGGGACGAGGCCGCCAAGCACTACGGCGAGCCAGCGCTGGCCGCCCTGGTCACCCACATCGCCGCGATCAACACCTGGAACCGGCTCAACGTCACCACCGGCCAGGTGGCCGGCGAATGGACCGCACAATGGGTGAGCTGAACCACCCGCGCCAACCGCACGCAGACCGGGCAGGGATCCACGGAAACCGGAGCACCGGCTAGCGTGCCGCCCGCCCGTCACATGCCTTTCCTTGCCATACAAGTGGCCCGCAGAACGCGGGCCTCCAGACAACCCAAAGGGAGTCCTGCACATGGCCACATACCTTCCGCCCATTGAGAAGCCACGCGGCCTGCTGCTGAGGATCGTGTATTTCTTCACCCGCCGCCAGGTCGGGAAGGTGATCACGCCGATCACCATCTTCGCCGCGCGCATGCCGTTTGTGTTCATGTAGCTGTCCAAGCTGGACAAGAAGCTGAAGCTGCCGCAGCGAACCGCTGTCCTCATCCGCGAGCAGGTCGCCAGCATCAACACCTGCCTGTTTTGCATGGACGCCGCCCGGTGGTACGCGCTCAGGGAATCGGCGGACAACCGGGCCCGGTTCGACGCGCTGCCGGAGTACCAAACCAGCCCGCTGTTCACCGATACCGAGCGCGCTGCACTGGACTACGCCACCGAACTCACCAGAGACAAGAAGGTCGACGCGGACACGTTCGCGCGGCTGGCGCGCTTCTACAGCGAGCGCGAGATCTGCGACATCGTCTGGCTGGTCGCCAGCGAGCACCTGAACAACATGACCAACATCGGCCTGAACATCGGCTCAGACGGCCTGTGTGAGCTGAGCACCATCCCCAGGACTCGGCAGGCCAGCCACAGCATCGAAGCCTCCATCGGTTAATGCCGGGAAGAAGGCGCGGTGAAACCCCGGATTGAACCCCGGCACAGGGGCTGTCAGCGATGAGCGAAAGCACCTGCCACGACATCCCAAAGAAAAGGAGGGGTAGGTCATGCGAGTCCTGGTCGTTGGAGCCAGCGGTGCGATCGGCACCCGGCTCATCCCTCAGTTGACCGATCGAGGACACGAGGTGATCGGCAGTTCCCGCTCACCCGCCAAAGCCGAACGGCTGCGCGCGCTCGGCGCCGAGCCGATTGTGCTCGACGTCCTGGACGCCAGGGCTGTCCGCCCTGCGGTCGCCGCCGCCCGGCCCGAGGCCATCATCTACCAGGCGACGGCCCTGGCGGATGCGGGCTTTTCCAGGAATCTCGACCGCACCTTCGCCCAGACCAACCCGCTGCGGACCGAGGGCACCGACATCCTGCTGGCCGCCGCCCGCGAGGCGGGCGTGCGCCGGTTCGTCGCTCGGAGCTTCGCCCCCTACCGCTACGCGCGCGATGGCGGGCCGGTCAAGACCGAGGACGACCCGCTCGACTCCGCCCCGCCCGCCACGGCGCGCCAGACCTTTGCCGCGATGAACCACCTCGACCAGGCGGTCACCGGCGTCGGCGGGATCGCGCTCCGCTACGGCGGCTTCTACGGCGATCCCGACGCGCTGATCAAGGCCGTGCGCAAGCGGTACTACCCGATCATCGGCGACGGCGCAGGCGTCATGCCGTTCATCCACCTGCACGACGCCGCCGCCGCGACCGTGCTCGCGCTCGACCACGACGGCCCGGCCGTCTACAACATCACCGACGACGAGCCCGCCCCGGTGCGCGACTGGCTGCCGGTGCTCGCGGACGCGGTCGGCGCCAAGCCGCCCCGCCGCGCCCCCAGCTGGCTCGCGCGGCTGTTTATGGGCGAAGGCCTGGCCATGATGACCGAGTCCCGCGGCGCCTCCAACGCCAAGGCCAAGAAAGAACTCGACTGGACGCTTCGCTACCCAACCTGGCGCCAGGGCTTCCGAGCGGCCTACGCACAGCACTAAGCACAGCGCTACCCCGCTCTGCGCGCCTCAGTTGACGGGCACCGGGGGCGGGCCGTAGCCGTCCCTAACGGCGGATCTACGCGCATGCCGTCACGGCAGATTGACCACGCTCCGTGACCAAATCGCGACGTCCGACCATACCATTCGCCAAGGTCGGCCCGAGCCCGCGCACCCGCACGGCGGCAGCCATTAGATGAGTGAAAAACGTGTGCTCCTCAGCGGCAGACTATTCCCCATGACCACAGACCGCTTCCCGTCGGCGCGCGAGTCCGTCGAGCGCGTTGCAGGTGAACTCGCTTAGTCCACCTACATGGCGTCCGTTACCGCGTGTGTGGATCTGGGACGAGGTGCCCTGGCGTCGTCCTCACCGTCCGCGCGACGCTGGAAGCCACAGCGGAGTCGTCCAGCCGCGTGGCTGACCTGCCGCGTACCCGACTCACCCGCCCGGCTGGGAAACGGTCGGGCTGGAATGGAGGAGTCGTGATCACGACGACCACCGGCGCAGCGGACAACAGCAGCTGCCCGACGCCGGCGGTGTCGGTGGCCAGGATGTTCTGCGACCGGGTCGCGGCGACCCCCAAAGCCGAGGCGTTCCGTTTCCCGACCAACGGTGGCTGGGCGTCGGTGACCTGGGGGCAGACTGAGGAGACGGTCAAGACCACGGCCGCTGGTCTGCTCGCGCTGGGGATCCAGCCCGAGGAGCGGGTGGGGATCGCGAGCGCCACCCGCATCGAGTGGCTATACGCGGATCTCGCGATCATGTGCGCGGGCGCCGCGACGACCGCCGTCTACCCCTCGACGGGTGGCGACGACGTCGCCTTCATCCTGTCCGACAGCGGATCGCGGATCGTCTTCGCCGAGGACGACGCCCAGATCGCCAAGCTACGCGCCCAGAGGGACCACCTGCCCGACCTGCTCTGGGTGGTCACCTTCGACGGCGAGGCGGACGGCGAGTGGGTGCTGAGCCTGGACGACCTGCTGGCCCTGGGGGCCAAGCACCTCGTCGAGAACCCGACCGCGGTCGACGAGGCGGTGGCCGCCGTCCAGCCCGAGCATCTGGCCACGCTGATCTACACGTCGGGGACCACGGGACGGCCGAAGGGCGTGGAACTGCCCCAGCGCTGTTGGACGTACATCGGCGCCGGGGCCGAGGCCATCGACATCCTGTCGCCTAGCGACCTGCAGTACCTCTGGCTGCCGCTGTCGCACTCGTTCGGCAAGATGCTGGAGGCGGTGCAGCTGCAGATCGGCTTCCCCACGGCCGTCGACGGCCGCATGGACAAGATCGTGGAGAACCTCGCGGTGGTCCGGCCCACGTTCATGGCGGGTCCCCCGCGGATCTTCGAGAAGGTACACGGGAAGATCGTGCAGACCGTCCAGGAAGAGGGCGGGATCAGGTACCGGCTGTTCACCTGGGCCTTCGGCGTGGGCAACCAGGTCTCGCAGGCCCGGGCCCAGGGCCGTCAACCGAGCCGTGTGCTCCAGGCCCAGCACGCGCTGGCCGACCGTCTGGTGCTGTCGAAGATACGAGCAGGGCTGGGCGGGCGGATCCGCTTCCTCGTCTCGGGCAGCGCGGCCCTGTCGAAGGACGTCGCCACCTGGTTCGACGCCGCCGGGCTGCTGGTGCTCGAGGGCTACGCACTGACCGAGACCAGCGCCGCGGCCTCCATCGTCCGGCCCGAGGACCCGACGTTCGGGGTCGTGGGCCCGCCGCTTGTCGGCACCGAGATCAAGATCGCGGGCGACGGGGAGATCTTCGTGCGGGGTCCCGGGGTGATGCGCGGGTACCACAACCTGCCCGAGGCCACGGCCGAGGTGCTAGGCGCCGACGGGTGGTTCGCCACCGGTGACGTCGGCGAGATCGACGAGGCGGGCCGGCTGCGGATCACGGACCGGAAGAAGGACCTGATCAAGACCTCCGGCGGGAAGTACATCGCGCCGCAGATCATCGAGGTCATGTTCAAGGCGGTCTGTCCGCTGGCCAGCCAGATGCTGGTTCATGCCGACGGCCGCAACTACGCGTCCGCGCTGATCACCCTGGATCCCGAAGCGCTGGCCCAGTGGGGCCGGGCGCAGGGCCTGAGGGCCACCGACTACCCTTCGCTCGCCGGGAACCCCGCGGTCCACACGTACGTGCGGGCCTGCGTCGAGGAGCTCAACGGCCGGCTCAACCGCTGGGAGACCATCAAGGACTTCCGGATCCTCGACCACGACCTCTCGGTCGAACAGGACGAGCTGACGCCCAGCATGAAGGTCAAGCGCAAGGTCATCGAGACGAAATACGAGTCGCTGCTCGACTCGATGTACGACGGACAGTCGCGCGGGTGACCGGCACTGGCGACCATCTAACGACCTGGCGAGATCAGGAGCGCGTCGAGTGACTGAGCGGGTCCGGCTACGTGACGGCACGAACGCCGTCATCCGGCCCCTGCTGCCCACCGACCGAGAAGTCCTCCGGGAGCAGTACGAATACCTTTCGCCGGAATCCCGGTTCCACCGGTTTCTTACGGGAGTCCCCCACCTCACCGAAACGATGCTGGACCGCCTCATCGATGATGTGGACGGTGTCGACCATGTCGCCCTGGCGCTTTTCGGGCTGCCCGAGGATGGCGGCGAGATCCCCGCCGGAGTCGCCAGGATCGTTCGCTACCGGGACCGTCTGGACACGGCCGATGTCGCCGTCACGGTCACCGACGAATGGCAAGGACGAGGCGTTGCCTCGGCGCTGTTGGAGGCTCTCATTCGCCGACGTCCCGAGGGGATCAGGCGGATCATCACCCGGGTTGCTGCGGATAACCCGGCCTCCCTGGCACTGCTGCGTCGCCTAGGCGATCTGACCGTCAGACCGGCAGGCGACGGCTGTCTGGACGTCGTCGTCGACCTTCCCGATCTCTCGTCGACCGCAACGTGACGGCCGAGTAGCGTTCACCATCCTCGACTTGTCTGGATACCGCCCCATGCCGCGAAGGCTCTGGTTACCGAGCGACGCTACACGTTGGGTGATGACCGCCTTCTGCGTTCCGTAGTGGTGCGCATGGATGGGTACCCACCCGGGATACCCGATCGGTCTCGATCAGCACCCCGTCGATGCTCACGTGGCTGTACCCGGCGGCCTTGGCCGCCAACAGCGCCCCATGCAGGCTCGGCACCCGGACGGCGAGCACATCGATACCCTCGTGCAGGTAGTCGTAGCCGGTCGGGCGGAGGCGGCGCGGCTGGCGGTGTTGCGGGAGCGGTCGCGGATCGCGCGGGAGTTCCACGACGTGGTGGCGCACCACCTGTCGTTGATCGTGATCGAGGCGCAGGCCGCGCCGCATCGGGTCGCCGATTTGCCGCCGCAGGTCGGGCAGGCGTTCGCGGCGCTGCGGGATCTGGCCCGGGACGGTCTGAGTGAGATGCGTGGGCTGCTGCGGGTCCTGCGGGATCCGGGGGATGTGGCGGAGCGTGGGCCGCAGCCCGATCTGGCGGCGGTGGCGTCGGTGGTGGATGGTGTGCGGCAGGCCGGGGTACCGGTGGAGTTGTGTGTGCGGGGCGCGGTTGAGTCGGTACCGGCCGGGGTGCAGGTGGCGGGGTTCCGCATCGTGCAGGAGGCGTTGAGCAACGCGGCCCGGCACGGCCGCGGCGCGCCGGTGCGGGTCGAGGTGCAGGTCGCGGGCGGCCGCCTGGCCATTCGGGTGGTCAACGGCCGGCCGCCGGGCGGGGAATCCGGCGCCGGTGCCCGCGCTAGCGGGCCGGAGCCGACCGGGTTGGGGCTGATCGGGATGCGGGAGCGGGCCACGGCGCTGGGTGGGGTGTTTCACGCGGGGCCGGTGAGGACGGCGGGTTCGCGGTGGAGGCGATACTGCCGATGGATTCGTCGGGCAGCGGCGGGGAGGTTCGATGATCAGGGTTGTGGTGGTCGACGATCAGCCGATTGCCCGTCACGGGCTGGCGACGCTGTTGGGTACGGCCGGGGACATTGAGGTGGTGGGGTTGGCCGGGGACGGTCGGGAGGCGGTCGAGGTGACCCGGCGGCTGGTCCCGGACGTGGTGGTCATGGACATCCGGATGCCGGTGCTCGACGGGTTGGCCGCCACCGCGCAGATCCTCGATGGTAGCGGTGGCAGCGCCGTCAGCGGGTCGCCCGGCCCGCCGCGGATACACGTGTTGACCACGTTCGATCTGGACGAGTATGTGTACGACGCGCTGGCCGCGGGTGCCAGCGGTTTCCTGCTCAAGGACTGCTCAGAACAGGAACTGGTTGCGGCGGTGCGGGTGGTGGCCGCGGGCGACGCGCTCCTGGCTCCGGGTGTCACCCGGCGGCTGATCGCCGATTTCGTCCGGGCCCGCCCGCCGTCTGCGCTGGCCGCCGCGCGGCGGGCGGTTCCCGGCCTGACCCGGCGGGAGACGGAGGTGCTCATGTTGATCGCCCGGGGGCTGTCCAACGCCGAGATCGCCGCGCACCTGGTGATCGCCGAGGAGACCGTCAAGACGCATGTGAGCCGGCTGCTGGCTAAGTTGGGTCTGCGCGACCGGGCGCAGGCCATCGTGGTGGCCTACGACAGCGGGTTGGTCACCGCAACGGCCCAGTCCCGCCACGGTGCCACAGGCAGTAGCTCGTAGGAGCCACCCGGAAAACGGCTCCCAAGCTGGACGCACCCGGCCGGTGTGTCGACCTACCGTCTGGGACATGGCGACCATCGCGATCCGCAACCTCACCAAGCGCTTCGGCGACACCGTCGCGGTCAGCGGACTGAGGATCGACGTACGGGCCGGCGCGGTGACCGGTCTGCTAGGCCCGAACGCCGCCGGCAAGACCACGACACTGCGAATCCTGCTCGGGCTGATCCGCCCCACCAGCGGGACCGCGACCATCGGCGGCCTGCCCTACCACCGGCTGCCCGCACCCACCGCAACGGTGGGTGCGGTTCTGGACGGGGCGCACGCCCATCCCGGCCGGCGCGGCCGGGACCACCTGAGGGCGCTGGCCGCCGCCGGGGGCGTCGCCGCCGCCCGCGTCGACCAACTGCTGGACATGGTGGACCTGACCGCGGCCGCGGCGCGGCGCGTCGGCGGGTACTCGCTGGGCATGCGGCAGCGGCTGGCCATCGCCGCCGCGCTGCTGGGCGACCCGCAGGTACTCATCCTCGACGAACCCACCAACGGCCTGGACCCAGCCGGCGTGCGCTGGCTGCGCGACCTGCTCCGCGGCTTGGCCGACGCCAGGCGCACCGTACTGGTCTCCAGCCACCAGCTCTCCGAACTCGCCCGGACCGTCGACGACGTGATCATCATCGCCAACGGCCGGGTACGCGCCCAGGCCACCCTGGCCGACCTCCTGCGGAGCGGACCCGCCGCGTCCAGCCCCACCGCCAGCCTGGAAGCGGCATACCTGCGCCTGACCGCGCCAGCCGGTAGGCAGGAACAATGACAATGCGCCGCCTGCTGCGATCAGAAACGATCAAGCTGCACAGCGCCCGCTCCTTCGCCGGACTCCTCGCCGCCCTGCTGGTGTTGGAGCTGGCCACCGTGGTGATTCCAGTCGCGGCCGCGCCCCTACACACCGGCCGGTTCGCCATGGCCGGCGAGTTCGCGCAACGCACCGTGGCCTGCGCCGGCGCCACCGCCGCCGGGGTGATCGCCCTCATCCTCGGGGTACTCGGCCTGGCCGGCGAGTACCGGCACGGCACCCTGACCCCCACGCTGCTCGCCACCCCCCGCAGAGGACGCGTAGTGGCCGCCAAGAGTCTGGTCCACGCCGCGGCCGGCGGGCTCATCGGCGCGGCGGCGAGCCTGCTGTCCGTGGCCGTACTGCTCGTCGGGCTGCACCTTCGCGGCGTCGCGGACACCCTGTCCGCCGCCGACCTGGCGGCGATCATCGGCGGCGGAATCCTGTACGTCATGCTGGCAGCGCTGCTGGGACTCGGCGTCGGCGCCGCCGTCCGCGACCCGGTCGTCGCGCTGGCCGGCATCCTCACTCTCTTCTTCGTCGTCGAGAACATCCTCGTGGGCGTGGCCCCCAACGTGGCCCGCTGGCTGCCCGGCCAGACCGGCAGCGCGCTGGCCTTCCCAGCCGGCACCAGCGGCAACACCGGCCTGGTCGGAGCACACGTGATCACCCAGGCGGCCGGCGGTGCCACGTTCGCCGCCTACACCGCCGTCGCGCTACTGACCGGAGCCCTGCTCACCCGGCATCGCGACATCACCTGATGACCAGGCCGGTCCACACCAAGAGTTGGATGTCAACCAGACAGGGCTCGCGGCAAGCCCACGCCGCAAGCCTGGCACCTGGCACCGTCCGACTCGCGATTGGCAACGCCATGCCGTTACGGTTGCTGGAAACGACTGACTTGGACACCCGCACCACATGACAACGCTCAGTGATCAACACCTTGCGCGGAATAGCTCAATTGAGCAGCAGATATCCATCATCGCCCCATCCATCGAGGCGCGTAGGGGCGGCGACTCCGGTGATCTCCCAGAGGCGGGAATAAGCCTGCAGACGGGTCTCAGACAACTTCAGGGCCATCTGGCGGCTGTAGTTGTAGGCGAACCAGAGACCGACGGCAGTGACAACTAGTCCGAAGTTACGGGTGGTTTGGCAGCCGAGTGCGGCGCTGACGTGGGGTTTTGCCGGTTCGGGCGGGTGGTTGTCCTGGCTACTTCTTCAAGGTCAGCGGGATGGGGGCGCCGATGAGGTCGAAGGCCTGGCGCTG
>WNGE01006535.1_pt1 | contig 12932 bp, 8 predicted proteins | sample 5400651 | NCBI WGS metagenome assembly WNGE01 (sample SAMN13153370, study PRJNA577476) | soil metagenome | isolation source: 60 cm soil or saprolite under grassland replicate 2 | place: USA:California | collected 2016-06-15 | reverse complement strand
ACGATTGGCTGAACTCCTGGACGCGGGCGATCATGGCGCCGGATGCCCGCAGCGCCTGTCGACAGGCCGTCTCCGGTCCCGTCTCAATCCCAAAGAGCGCCATGACACCGTCGCCCGTGTATTGATTGGCTATCCCTCCAGAATCTGCAATGGCCCGTCCCACCGCCTCGAAGTAGCGATTCAAGAAGAATACGACATCGTACGGCAGACGGTGCTCGGCCAGCCGCGTGAAGCCGCGGAGATCGGCGAAGAGGACGGCAATCTCGCGCTCCTCGCCGGTGCGTGATCCCGTGCGCGCATGCGCGAGGCCCGCGCCCGCCGCGGCATCGAGGAGCGGGGTCACCTCGAGGTCGCGGGTGGGCCGGAGCTGACAGGCGAGGCGTACATTGGGCGGCGCCCCCACGCGCTGGAGGACGCGCAGCTCCTGAGGACTCGCCGGAGGGAGCAAGCTTGGCTCTCCGGCCACGCGAATGCGACAGGTCGAGCAGCGGCCACGTCCGCCACACACGGAGGCGTGCGGGATGCCGGCGGCCCGACTCGCCTCGAGCACCGTCCCGCCGAGGGGCACCACCGCACTTTTGCCCTCAGGATAGTGAAGCCGGATCGTCGCGCGACGACGCGACACGTAGTCTCGTGCCCCGCGGGCGAGGAGGGTGGCGGCGAGCAATATCCACGTACTGCGAAACAGCATGGCCTCGATCTGCTGGAGCTGGGCGCGACCTGGCGGCGGGGGCAGCCGGCTCTCCGCCATGATCCGTTGGGTGAATCCCGGCTCCCGCGCGAGCGCGGCGGCGGCACGCCCTGCTTCGGCAAAGCCCAGCCACCCGAGCACAGGCACGAGCACGAATCCGGTCAAGACCACGGGAAAGCTCCGGCGGTACCAGGGCTTCAGGCGCAGCCAGAAATGAAGACCGATGCAGCCGTGGGTCCACGCGATGAGAAGCAGCATGGACTGGAGGAACCCTGCCCAGGGATTGAGGACCCAGAACCACAGGAGGAGGCGTGTGTACGGGTCGTCGGTGCCGAACATGGTGTAGGCGAGACGCGTGGCGACCACGTGGGAGGTGAGGAGCGGCGGAACAGCCAGGCCCAGCACGATCTGGGTCGCCTCCCAGGCGGGCATGCGCAGCGTCCGCCGTCGATAGATGAGCCAGAGCCCCAGAAGCCAGTGGGTCAGGAGGGCGCCGTAGAGCGCGGTGGTGCCCAGCGGATTGCGCCAGAGCGCGAGGAACCACTCGCGCCCCGTGGCCATGCTGTCGAGCGAAATCAGGCCGAGAGCGTGGTTGGTGAAGTGCGTCAGGAGATACGTGAACAGGATGAGGCCGCCCCCCAGGCGGAGCGGCCGGATCCACGCCCGGCCTGATCGCTCCGAAGCCACCGGCGCCTAGAGCGCGCTCTTCCCCGAGGCCTTGTCGAGGAAGCCCCGCAGAGTCCGGTTGAACTCCTCCGGTTGCTCGACATTGGACAGATGCGAAGCCGAGCGCAGGATGGCCAGCTGCGATCCCGGCAGCGCCGCGTGGATCTCCCGGGCCATCTCCACCGGCGTGCCCGGATCTTCCTCGCCGACGATGATCAACGCCGGGCACCGCAGCTCCTTGAGCCGGTCGGTCACGTCGATGGCGGGGATGGCGTGGCAGCATCCGATATAGCCCGCGGGCGGCGTGCGGCGGATCATGGCCCCCACGCGCTCCATCACGTCCCGCCGGCGCTCCCGGAACGGCGCGGTGAACCACCGCTCAAGGGTGCCCGCCACCATGGGATCCATACCCTTGGCGCCCACCGTCTTGATGCGCTCCTCCCACACGGGGGCCGCCGCGGCGGGATACCGGCTCGTGGTGTCGCAGAGGACGAGACTCTTCACCATCGACGGATGCCTGAGGGCGAAGGTCTGCCCGATCATGCCGCCCATCGAGAGACCCACGAAGTGCGTTTCCGTGATGCCGAGGCCGTCGAGGAGGCCCTTGAGATCATCCGACATCTGGTCGAGCGAGTAGGCGCCCTCGGGCGCGCTGGTCTGGCCATGGCCGCGGGTGTCGAAACGCAGCACGGTGTATTGCGAGGCGAGCGCCGTGACCTGCTCATCCCACATGTGGAGATCGCAGCCCAGGGAATGACTGAGCGTCACCATGGGGCCGCTCCCCTGCTTGTCATAGTTGATCTCGATGCCGTTGGCCTTGAGCTTCATGGTCTTCTCCTATTCGCGGGTGGCGGTGCTGGGGCAGATCTGGTTGTAGGCGCAGTAACGGCACGTCTGGTAGCCGGGCGTGGGGTCGAAGCGCCGCGCCCGGATCCCCGCCGCGGCCGTCTCGATGGCCGTGCGGGCCTCCGCGAGATCGTGCTCCGTAGGTACGTGACGGCCGGTGAGGCCGGACTCGAGAAAGCGAAGCTCGACGCGGGCGGGCAAAGAGCCCGTCATCTCCTTCTGGGCCAGGGCGTACATCTTGAGCTGGAGGCTTTCCCGGGCACGCCGGTCCGCCGCCTTCTGCTCCGTGACGTCGCTCGACTTGTAGTCGATCACCACCGAGCCCTCCGCCGTGTCGTCGACCCGGTCGAAGCGCCCGCGCACTTTGGTGGCCCCGAGGGCGAAGCCGAACTCGCGCTCGACGTCGGTCGGCTTCTCGCCCGACGCTTCCTCTTCGTGGTAGAAGCGCGTGAGGGCCTCCACGCCCGCGCCCTTTCGCTGCTCTTCGTGCTCGCGGGTGAGGAAGCCCTCGTTTCGCCACGCGTCGTCGAAGGCGCGGAGGAAGTCTTCGAGGGAAGTGAAGTTACCCACCGCGCGCCGCTTTAGATAGAATTCGACGGCCTTGTGGAGCGCGCTGCCGTAGACCACGCTGTGATGCTGGCGTAGCGGTATCCGCTTGACGTGAATGTACTGGTACTTCAGCGGGCAAGTCTGGTAGTCGTCCACCTGATTGTGGCTGACCGTCAGCTCCTGCCCGGGAGGGATGACCGGATTGGCGATCCCTTCCGGGACGGGGGCCGGCGCATAGCCCTGGAGCTCTTCGATCGCTTCGGCCTTGAAGGGCCGCGCCGCATCTTTGGGGAGATCGAGCGCTTCCAGGACGAACTGGCTCGTCTTCCACTTCTTCCGCCCGCCCATGTCCTCCGCGCTCGTGAGGTAGAGCAACTCCCTGGCCCGGGTCATGCCGACGTAGAAGAGCCTCCGCTCCTCCTGGAGGTGGAAATCGCCTCCGGGCAGCGTGTCCTTGATGAGTCCGATCGGCATCTCCAGCGCGTCGCCGCGCCGGCGCGTGGGGAACTTCTCCTGGACGCAGTTGACGAGGAAGACCACGGGCCACTCGAGGCCCTTGGCCTTGTGCACGGTGAGCACGTGCACCGCCGGCGTGTCTGTGTCCGCTTCCGCCACCGCGGGATCATCGCCTGCATCGATCAGGGCATCGAGATGGTTGACGAACTCCCGGACGTTGTCGTACTGGAGCACGCGCGAGGCGTCCCGGATGCGCGCGAAGAACTTGCTGACGTTCTGCACCTCCTGCTCCTGCTCGGCGGGCGCCTTGGCGTACCGGGTCATGAGGCCGGAATCCACGAGGAACTGGTAGAGGAGCTCGCCGGTCGGCGTCTCGCGCGCCAGCTCCATGTAGCGCTCGAGGTCGGCGACGAGGCGCCGGATGGCCCCCGCCCCCTCCTCTCCCACCTGGATCTCCTGGGGCACGTCGCGCAGCACGTGAAAGAGCCAGCGATGCTTTCGGTCCGCAAAGGTCGCGCACTCGGTCAGATCGAAGATGGGTACCTGGTAGATATCGGACGATGCCAGGTAGTGGAGGCTCACCGAATCATCGGGGTGCGCCACGCTCCGGAGAAAGGCGATGAGGAGCCTGATTTCCGGACGGCCGTAGAGACCGGCATTGCCGGAGAATGTCCATGGAATGCCCCGCACGTTGAGGGCCCGCAGGAAGGGGTCGGCGTCGTGATTGGCGCGGACGAGGATGGCGCAGTCGCGGTACGGCCGACCCCCCGCATGCTCTTCCGCGATCAGCTCGGCAACCTGGTCCGACTCGCTCGATACCGTATCGAAGGCGCGGTGTCTCGGGCCCACGCCGACCCGCGGCCGGCCGTCCGTTCCCGTCGACTTGAGCTCCTTGTCTATCCCTTGCGCGACCTCCAGCCGATCCGGGTTGTTGAACTGGATGAGCCGGTAGGCCGCATCGAGAACGGCCTGGGGAGAGCGGCGGTTCTCCAGCAGCACCACCTTCTTGGCGTCCGGGTAGGTCCGGTCGAAGTCGAGGATATTGCTCATGGAGGCGCCCCGGAAGCGGAAGATCGCCTGGTCGTCGTCGCCCACCACGGTGACGTTGCGATGCTTGGCGGCGAGAAGCTTCACCACTTCGAACTGGGCGTAGTTGGTGTCCTGGAACTCGTCCACGAGGATGAAGCGGTAGCGCTCCTGACTGCGCCGGAGCACGTGCGGCCGAGTACGAAGAAGACGCAGCACCTCCACGATCTGGTCGCCGAAGTCGATCTGGCCCAGGCGAGCCATGAGCGTCTGGTACTGGGCGTAGGTGCGCGCCAGCTCCCCCTGCTCCTCGGCCTCGAGGCGCTCCGCATCGTCGGCGGCGGCCGCCCGCAACGTCTCGGCATGGGTGAGGTACTCGTCCGCTCCCACGTCCTCATCCTTGAGCCGGCTGAACAGCGTGATCATCGCCTGGATGTGTCGCGTCGGATCGCCGAGCGGCCTGAAGTGCTTGAGGGGAAACTCGAAGAGGTGATCGCGGACGAAGATCACCTGCTCCGCCCGCGTGAGCACGCGGAAGTCTGGCGTGAGCCCGAGCTCGAGCGCGTTCTCCTTGATGAGCCGATCGCCGAACGCGTGAAAAGTCGCGATCTGAACGTCCGCATAGCCGTAGGGCACGAGCTGGTCCACCCGCTCTTCCATCTCGGCCGCGGCTTTGTCCGTGAAGGTGAGGGCGAGGACCTCGGAGGGGCGGGCCTGACGCGTGGCGATGAGATGGGCGATGCGGCGGGTGATCACGGTGGTTTTGCCGGTGCCGGCCCCCGCGATGATGAGGAGCGGGCCGGCGAGATGCGTCACAGCTTCGCGCTGGGCCTGGGTCAGGCCTTCGAGAATCGCGTGGGCGCCCCGCGCGGTCTCCGGCATCAGAACCGGAAGGCGAAATAGACGGCAGCCATGCACCCGAAGGACGCCACGTAATTCCAGCGAAAGGCTTCCTTGAGGTAGAGCAGGGAGAACACCACGAATACCGCCAGGGTGATGATCTCCTGAATCACCTTGAGCTGCGCGGCGCTGAACTCGCCATAGCCCCAGCGATTGGCGGGCACCTGGAAGCAGTACTCGAAAAAGGCGATGCCCCAGCTGACGAAGATGACGAGGGTGAGCGGGGCCTGCCGGAACTTGAGATGGCCGTACCACGCGAAGGTCATGAAGATGTTGGAGACGGCGAGAAGAAGGACGGTCTTCACTAGACGGAAACCTCCCCTATCGGCGGATCTCTGAGTGGGTGGACGCCATCAGCTCCTCGACCTCGAGCGGGCGCACGAGGGCGATATCGCCCCAGATCGTGCACTTGAGCGCAGCCACGGCGGTGGCCGCGTCCACCGCCTCCTGGACGGACCGCCCCTCGAGGACGCGCCAGAGAAAGCCCGCGGCATACGCGTCGCCCGCGCCTATGCGATCCACCGTCGTGACCGTGTAGAGCCGCGAGGGCCGTCGCACGGCATGCCCCTCGAGCACGACGGAGCCAGCTTCGCCGAGCGTCAAGGCAATGGTGGCCGCAGGCGCGAGACGAGCGAGGCCCTCGAGGACACGTTCCGGCGCTCCCGAGAGCTCGAACACTGTCTCGGCGTCGTCCGAGCCGATGAAGAGATAGCGAACGCCGGCAAGTATCTCGGTCAGGAAATCGCGCGCCTCCTTGGCAGACCAGAGGCGGGAGCGGTAGTTGACGTCGAAGGACACGGGCACGCTGGCCGACCGGGCCTCGGCAGAGGCACGGCGCAGGACGGCACGGAGGTTCTCGCCCAGCGCCGCCGTGATGCCCGAAAGGTGCACCATCCGAGCGCCTCGGACCAGCGACCAGTCGACCTCATCCGGCAGGAGCTGGCTCATCGCCGAATCTCGCCGATCGTACAGCACCCGAACGGGGCGCGGCGGGGCGCCATACTCGAGGAAGTACAACCCCATGCGGCTGGCTGGGCGTCGAAGAATGCCTGCGCAATCGACGCCGTGGCCGGAGAGCTCGCGGACCGTGCGGTCGCCCCACGCGTGGTCGGACGGAAGCGCCGAGATGAAGGCGGTCCGGAGTCCCATGCGCGACACGGCGGCCATGACATTGGCCTCGGAACCGCCGATCTGAACGTCGAGCGAAACAGCCTGATCGAGACGCTGGGACGGCGGAGCGGCCAGGCGGAGCATGACCTCTCCCAGGCCGACCAGATCGTGCCCCATCAGGATGGCATCAGGGTAGCGGTCGCGAGGCGCGCCTTGAAGGTGGTGCCCAGCATCAGCTTGGACTGCACGCTCTCGAGGTGCCGGTCGGGCCCGAAGATAACCTGCGCGGGCTGGTTGCGGCGGGCCCACGAGGAGAACCCGGTGATGTCGATAAGGGCGCGGAGACGGCCGGACCTCTCGTCGGGCACCACCTGGAAACGCAGCGGAATGAGCTCGGCGCGGTAGCCGCTGGCCGACACATCATCCGGACCTTCGTTCTCGGGCCGGGCGCGGCGCACGATGTACGTGCGATAGGTGCCGTCCGGCTCCCTGTCGAGCATGTTGGCGGCAAAGTTGAGCTCGGCCGAGAGCAGGTCGTCAACGGGGCGATCGGTCGGCAGCTTGAGCAGGTCGTCCACTTGCCTCCGGCGCCCGAGGAAAAAGGTGTGGCTGACGGCGTGGTATTCGACGGTACCCCGATCGTGATCATAGAGCAGTTCCAGCTTGCTTTCGCGTCCCCGGATCGTGCTGGCGCTGCGCAGCTCAACGGGCAGGTAGCGGCCCTGCCGGATCACGCCGCTGGCCACCGTATGGAGCGAGATCTTGTCACCCTCGCCGGTCATGGTCACCTGGTAGCGGCCTGCCGCAGGGTCGATCTCCTTGATCAGGGTGCCCTTGAGGGCAAAGGTGATCATGTCGAAGAGAACGCCCACGTCCACGGCGAAATCGAGAGGCTGGGGGGCCGCAGGGGCGGCGCTCACGGCCCGGGGCAGGAGCAAAAACGGCAGCGGAGTTGCCAGAAAGGCTCGGCGCGAAAGACGGAACGCCATGGTTGAGGCGATTGTACCCCAAAGAACCAAAGCAGCAATCCCTTAGGATTTTCCTGCACTTATGCTACGGTAGTCTCCGTCTAGCCCTACATCGCGATCGCGTCGAGCCGTCGAGTTCCTCGAAGGAGGAGTTGTGCGAAAACCCCGTCGCGTCGTCATTACCGGCCTCGGCGTCGTGGCACCCAACGGCATCGGCAAGGACGCCTTCTGGGATGCCCTCATCACCGGCAAGTCCGGGATCGACTACATCACCGCGTTTGACCCGAGTCCACACCGTTGCCATGTGGCTGGTGAGGTGAAGGACTTCCGACCTTCCGAATTCATGAGTGCTCGTAAAGTCAAAGTGATGGGACGTTTCTCCCAGTTAGCTGTCGCGGCGACGCGTCTGGCTCTCGGGGATGCGGAACTCTCGATCGGACCCGATCGGGCCGGCCATACAGCAATTTGCCTAGGTACGTCCGTCGCGGGGCTTCAGGTTGCAGTCGAGGGCGTCGAGGACTTCGCCTCACATGGGCCCGGAGTAATCAAACCCTGGACAGCCCTAGAATACCCTGCTCATGCGGCGGCCAGTTATTTGGCGATCGAGTTTGGCATAACTGGTCCAGCCTTGACCATTTCGTCAAACTGCTGCACAGGTCTAGATACACTCAATGCCGCAGCACGGCAGATTGTCTCCGGGCAAGCCGAAATTGCGATTGCTGCTAGTGCGGACGCTCCAATCTTCCCCATAATCTTCGATGCATTCTGTACGCTAGGTGCCCTTACGAAGCGCAATGACGATCCGAAAAAGGCCTCGAGGCCTTATGACCTTCTACGGGATGGTCTCGTGCTCGCGGAGGGTAGTGCTGCATTGATCGTGGAGGAGCTGGACCGAGCACGCGATCGAGGGGCACCCATTTACTGCGAAGTACTTGGGCATAGTGCGGCAAGCGAAGCGCTCGGAATGCGGAAAGGAGATATGTCTGGGCACACGATGGCGGCAACGATTCGCTCGGCAATCCGAAACGCGGATTTGCATCCAGAAGATATCGACCACATCAACGCACATGGGAGTTCTTTGCCGGACTTCGACATCTGTGATACGCGCGCGTTTAAGCACGCTTTAGGTGACAGCGCCTATCGAATTCCAATCAGCTCCATCAAATCGATGATTGGGCAGCCTGTGTCGGCCGCCGGTCTCCTTCAGACGGCGGCAGCCTGTTTGTCAATCAGGGACCAGCGTGTGCCCCCTACGATCAATCAGGAGGTTCGCGATCCCCAGTGTGATCTAGACTACGTACCGAATTGGTCACGATACGCGCGAATAAGATACGCGCTTGTTAACGGCCACAGCTTTGGAGGCAGTGTCTCCGCGCTAGTTATCGGTCAGCCTAGGCAATAAATCTAGGATTGCTCATGACCATAGACGTTCAACTTCTCGGCGCCATTTGGCTCTGCATCGCAGTAATTGCTCTTGCTTCGTTTGCCATGCTTCACAACCCAAAGGCGCAGGTGAACCGCCGCTTTGGCGTAATGGCACTCGTCACTGCGGGGTGGACCCTCGCAATCTCGCTTGCTCTGGCCGCTCAGAATCCAGTAGCCACGATCTGGCTAGGAAGAATCGGTTTCGCATTTGCCTCCGGCATTCCATTCACCCTTATCTGGATGGTTGATTCGCTGTCTGACGTCGGGCTGCCAATTCGACGGCTTAGAACCGCAGTGCCCGGGTTTTTTTTCTTACTATTTGTTTCTGCGTCGTTCGGCCCTTGGATTGTAGCTGGTGCTCTTCCAGGGATCCCTCGTAGCAACTTCGTTTATGGCCCCCTCCATAAATGGTTCGGGGTCTACTTCTTGCTGTGCTTTGCTGTTGGAGTCTACGCTCTATGGCGGGCAGGTCGAGGTGCCTCGGGTATCACGCGTGTCCAATTGCGATACCTGTTACTAGGAATTTCGCTCACGGGCACGGGAGCAATAACAACGAATCTGTTAATACCACTGATTGGGAGAACTTCAAAGTACAGCGTCCTCGGGCCTTATTTCTCTCTGCTTTTCTTCTCCTTTTCAACTCACGCAATCATTCGCCACCGGCTCATGAACATTCGCCTGATCGTGCGCCGAGGAATCGTCTATCTCCTGGCTGCCTTGGTCGCGGGTGGGGTCTTCGCAACTTTCCTTGGTCTCGCCAGCGCAGTTTTAGGACAGCGCCGCCAAGATGTGCCTCTGGCCACCGAAGTAGAAGTACTCGTTGCGCTCGTCATAGCGCTCGCCTTCCAACCGTTGAAGGGCTGGATTCAAGGCTGGATGGACCGATATCTTTATCGCGAATCGTACAACTATCAACGGATCCTGCGCGAAGCGAGTCGCATCATTGGCTCGACCCTCGATCTTCAGATCCTTTTGAGGTATGTTGGCGATCTTGCGCAGCGCACCTGCCGGCCCGATCTCGTAGCGATCTACGTTCGAGAGGCAGGAATCGGGCCCTTCCACCTACATACACACCTCGGCTTCGACAGGACTACTCCTGATTCATCTCGAAAACCGCTATCGGCCACTGATGCGCTCCCAGCGTTTCTTGCGATAGTTCGGCGGCCTGCCCTTCGCGAAGAAATCGGACGAATCGTTGAAAGCCCAAATGCTCACGAGGCAGCTCAGCAATTGTCCTCTCTCGGAGGAGACTTTGTGCTCCCGATGTTTTCCGAGCACGAGCTCCTAGGTCTCATAGTGTTGGGACCAAAACTGTCCGGTGACGCGTACTTCAACGAAGACATTGAACTGCTGTCAACGCTAGCCAATCAGGCTGCTATCTCGGTGAAAAACGCCCAGCTTTACCGACAGGTCGTCTTAGTCAATGAATATGTCGAGAACATCCTCCGGACGATGGACAGCGGAGTGATCACAATCGATGCCTCGGGCAACGTTGTACTGTCGAACTCAACGGCTGAACGGCTGACTGAAATGCCAAGTGACGCCCTTAGGCATCTGACAGTGGAGGGTCTACCGGCAGGCTTGGCAATGCAGTTAAAAGCTACTCTCTCCGACGGTCAGTCTAGATTGCAGACAGAGACCACCCTATTCGGTCCAGGTGATCGACGGGTCCCGCTGGTGAGTTCAAGCTCTGCTCTGAAGGACGATCGCGGACTGATTATTGGAGCTCTGGTTGTTTTTAGTGACCTATCAAACGTAAAAGCACTCGAGAACGAAAAGCGAAGAGCCGAACGCCTTGCGTCACTCGGAACGCTTGTATCCGGAATCGCCCATGAGATCAAGAATCCGCTAGTGGCAATTAAGACATTCGCAGAACTATTACCGGAACGATTCACCGACGCTGATTTTAGAGATGATTTCTCTGGCGTTGTAATTAAAGAAATCGAACGGATCGATGGCCTCGTCGGACGGCTTAGGAGTCTGGCCGCCCCATCTCCAACGACGGCTCCTCCTGTCGATATTCGCGAACCCCTTGCAGACACGCTCGCACTTTTGAGAGCACAGTGTGAACAAACACGCACAACCATACGACGGGAACTCGATACATCTCCCCTCTTGGTCGCCGTAGACTCCGCTCAACTCAAACAGTTATTTCTCAACCTTTGCATTAATGCCATCGAGGCGATGGGACAGGGTGGAGAACTAACGGTCAAGGCTCATCAGAGACTCCGGCAGGGTGTTCCCTGGGTGACGGTCGAGGTACTCGATAGCGGACCGGGTATACCGGACTTGATCAGATCAAAGATTTTCGATCCGTTCTTCACAACGAAGAGTCGAGGATCGGGTTTGGGTCTTTCGATCTCTCATAGCATCGCAGATGCCCACCGAGGTACTCTTCGCGCCGAAAACAATAAGGGGAAGGGAGCAAGGCTGATTGTAGAGTTCCCTGCGGCGCAACAACTGTCACAGTTCGCCCATAGCGAATCCATGCAGAGCCACGCATAGAGATGCACCACGAGGCGTCACCGCAGGGCGCGCTCGCGGGCGCCGTAGCCGTCTTTAGCGACCTTCTCCCGTCTCAAGGAGTTGGAGAGGGAACGGCGGCGGGCCGAGCGCCTAGCTTTCCTGGAGGCTATCGCCTCCGGCATGGTCCACGAGATCCGGAATCCCCTGGTGTCGATCAAAGCCTTCACCCAACTCCTGCCAAGCCGCTTTGACAACCTGAGTTCCGGCGGGACTTCGCCATGGCGGTCGGTCGTAAAATCAACAGGATGGACGACCTCCTCAACCGCTTCCGGATGCTGCCGATGGCCCTCCCGTCAGCCCATGGAGGCGGTGGAGATCCTGGACGCTTGGACGACACTCTCGCTGATCCAATCCCAGCTCGAGGAGCACCGAATCACCCTGCGCCGGGTGACCCCCGCCCCTACCGCCCTGTCCTCGGCAACGCGTCACAGTTAGAGCAACTTTTTCTCAATCTGTGCTTAAATGCCCTTGAGGCCATGGATCTTGGCGGGGAGCTCACGATACGGGTGGCCGATTTGTCGCAGGCGGGTGGCTCGACTTTACTCGTAGAGGTCTCAGACACGGGCTGTGGGATTCCGGATGACATGACCGAACAGATCTTCAATCCGTTCGTGACCACCAAGGCCCACGGGACGGGCCTCGGCTTGGCCATTTGCCGGGCCATCGCCGACGCCCACAAAGCCATCCTGCGCGCCCGCAACCACACGGAGCGGTCGGGCTGCACCTTCACCGTTGAGTTTCCGGTACCCTCGGCCAAGCCGGCGGAAGTGCCTGCGTGAAGACGGTGCTCCTGGTGGCCGGGGACGAGGCGCTCGGCGCCAAGCTGCTCCGTGCGCTCACCAGCTACTCGGTCTTCCCCGCCCAAACCGATGAAGAGGCGTTGCGCACGCTCCGCCTCACCGAGGTAGACCTGATCCTGAAGCATGCCGCCCACCCGGCCCGCGAGCTCAACGGCTTCATCGCCAAAGCCCGGCAGCTGAGACCGACGGCGGTCGTGGTGTGTGTACTGCCAGCGGAGGGTCTTTCCCCTGACGATGAAATGGCCGCCGAAGAGGCCGACTTCGTCCTCCTGTACCCTTTTAGCACCCAGCACGTGCAGGCCGTGTTACGCCAGGCCGACGACAAGCTCCGATTGCTTCAAGAGGTGGCGGCCCTCCGAAGCGCTCGCCGGTCTGTCGGGTCCGAGCCCATCATGGACGAGGCCGAACTGGCTTGGGACGCGTCGACGCGCGAGCTGACCCAGGTCGCGAAAGAATTCGCCAAGGCGCTGGCCGCGGGCTTCGATCTGCCCCGGGTGCTGGATCTCTTCCTCGACGCCGTCTCGGAGTTGGCGCGCCCCAGCCGGAGCGCCATCCTCCTGTCGGAGGACGAGCACCGGCAGTATCGTGTTCGCGCGTCCCGCGGGCTGGCCCCGCTCGTGGTCGAATCGGTCAGCCTTCCCGCCGACAGCGGCCTACCCCTCTGGCTGATGTCGGAAGGACGGCTCATCCAGATCGAAGAAGCCCACGCGAAGTCAACCGAGGCGGCCGCGCGCGAGATCGCCCGGGAGATGGCCGTGCTGCAGGCGGTGGTGGCCATCCCCCTTGCCTCGCACGGACAGCTCGTGGGCATTCTCACCCTCGGCCAACGCATCACGGGCGGAGCCTACGGTCGTCGGGAAACCGAGACGCTGTTCAATCTGGCGAGCCACCTCGCCACGGCCATTCGTGACATCGGGGTCCATCACCAGCTCCAGTATCAGAAAGAGTTCAACGAGCGGATCCTGCAGC
>WNGE01006533.1_pt1 | contig 12934 bp, 9 predicted proteins | sample 5400651 | NCBI WGS metagenome assembly WNGE01 (sample SAMN13153370, study PRJNA577476) | soil metagenome | isolation source: 60 cm soil or saprolite under grassland replicate 2 | place: USA:California | collected 2016-06-15 | reverse complement strand
GTCCCCCTGGCCCAAGAACTTCAAGCACGCTCAGCGGCCCCGGGAACGTCGCCCTGACGCCTCAACCCCTCAGCTCTAAACCCCGTCGGCTTCTCTGGACACGAAGCCGCGCGCCCGGACGGAGTTTTGGCACCCCACAGGGTCAGCCAGGCCGGTTGTTGTAGCCAAGCAACCGAATTTTCCTCGTTTCAGGCCGATATCTTTCACGCCGAAGGCGTGAATGGGATCAGAACGGACTTTGGGTGCACCACAGGTCAACGAGAGCCAACTGGCCAGGCTGCTCAGGGAGTTCGCGGCTTACACCGCGATCCATCCCAAGCCTATGCGCGGTGGGGCGGGCCCGTCGAGGCCCGCCCCGTTGGTAGCTAGGCCGTGATGGTGGTGACGAACACGTCGGTGCGGTTGGTCGTGTTGCCGTCGTTGGCCTTCACAAAGCAGGCGACGAACGCGGAGCCCGAGGCGGCCAGGCCCTCATAGTCGCCGACGAAGAAGCCGCGCGCGACGGGCGCGGTCAGCATGTCGAAGGAACCGGCCACGTGCTGCTCGTTGCCGAAAGTGGCACCGCGGTCGCTCGAGCTCACGAACCAGTAGTCGGTCGGCAGCGTGGTGGTGTTGTCGGGCGTCAGATTGCGGAAGTCGTAGTAGGTGACGCCCACGGTGCCGCTCGAGTTGACCTCCACCACCGGCGTGAAGGCCGGCAGGCCCGTGTAAGTGTTGATGACCTTGGGCGCGGTCCAAGTCTGCCCTCCGTCCGTGGAGGTGGTGATCACGATCTCGTCGTCACTGGTCTTGGTGTTGCCACGCTTGAAGTTGGCGGCCTGCTGCCAGACCATGTAGAGCTGCCCGGTCACCGGGTCGATGGCGGGATCGGGGATGATGTCACCGGTCCGGATACTCTGCCCGGTGTTGGGGTCGCGGACGCCGACGAACTCCATCTGGGCGATTGCCACCGGCGCGCCCCAGGTGACGCCGCCGTCGGTCGACTTGACGACCGCCGCTACGGTCTGCGTGTTGGCGGCGCTGTTCGGGTGCACGATCCAGCTCGCGAAGTCATAGAGGGTGTTGCCGCCATTGCGCGGGTCGACCACGACGATGTTTCCGATCGTCTGGTTCTGCTGGTCGGTGGCGAAGATGACCTGCGGCGTGCTCCAGGTCCTGCCGCCGTCCGTCGTGCGAGAGAAGTAGGCCGGCCCTGTGTAGGCGGAGGTGTGCGGGTGGTCATCGGGCATGTCGGTCTTGAGGATCAGCGTGTCCCACACCGAGTAAGCCACGCTGGCCTGGACCGGGTTGGCGGTGATCGAGTTCTTGTCGGTGAAGAACTGGCCGCCGTTGGTCTCGTAAGCGACGACCGTCTTCAGGTTCCTCCAGTGCTTGCCACCGTCGCTGGAGGTGGCGGCGAGGACGCCATTGCGGTTGCTGACTGCCTCGAAGGAGATGGCGTTGGCATAAGCTGTGCCGTCGGGCCCGATCGAGACCCAGGGGTCCGAGGCGCGGTTATAGGGCGCGCCACCGGGCGCGCAGCGGGTGAAGGGCAGCGCAGTCTCGCCCCAAGTCGTGCCGCCGTCGAATGAGTAGCCGGCGACCAGGCCGTGAGCGCCGCCGTTCGACCAGCGGTCCTGCTGCCAGGTGGCGATGATGTTCGCCTGGTTGGCGGGGTTGACGGCCACCTGCGGCTCGACCTCGGCATTCACATAGTTGGTGCCGGTACCGGCGTCCGCTGTACATGATGCGTAAGGGCTCGGGCCGGACGCCAGGCTTACAGGCCCTACGCTCCCGTAGGTAGCGCTCGAAAGGGCCAGCGCGAGCCCGCTTGCGATGGCAAAGGCGGGCGCAAGTCGTCTCATATGAGTCCTCCTCGCTCCAGAAAACCAACAAACCCAGCCGAGAAGAGCAGTGTAGTGAGGGTACCCGCCGGAGGCAAATCTCAACATCCATCCCCGCCACTCTGCTCGGTTCTGACAAGCCGGCCCGCGAACCTACGACTAGGTCGGATTGTCGACCCGTTCGGACACGAGTGGGAGATCGGACGCCCACTCGGCGAGTGGCCCCCCAGCTGAGGATTGTCCGCGCGAGCCGAGCCCGCCTGCCCCGTATTTCCTAAAGGTGTACAGACTTACCGACACCCCAGCTGCTGGCCAATCACTCGGTCAGCCGCCGATGCTAATCATCCCCAGGCGGTTCGGCCGAGTTTCTCGACGACTACAACCACGATCGCCTTCACCGCAGCCTCAGCTTGTGGGCACCGGTTCCGAAGCCTCAGGCCCAGCCACGGCGGGATCGCTGTCCGACCGGTTCTGGGCGGGCTCCACCGTGTCAACAAGAGGGCAGCTTGAACCGGATTGACTTTTGCCGCCCCACAGCAGCGTGGAGCACGGAGGCGGAAGGTAGCCGCTGGCCGGGTCGCGGGGCAACCGCGATCCAGTAGCCAAGCTACGGCCTCCGAATGGCGCCGACAGATATCCTGCTCAGGGTGCCCGCCGATCGTGCCGGCATTTCTGCGCACCTCAGCCCACGGCAGTCGTCGCGGATCTGGATGGATTGCCCATTGACGCCCGCGCCGACCGCGTGATACTGATGCGAGGTCGCAGGCCCGTGCCGTTGTTAGAAGGCTTCCGTCTGGAGCAACAGGGAAGAGTACGAGGAGTGCCGAGGCTGATCCAAAACGACTTGGCAGCCATCTCGCGCAACGCAGCTCATTGGGCGCTCGCCTCATGAGGGCGACGACGGGTAGCTATTTGAAACTCCAGGCCCTCATCGTCACCGTAGCAGTCTTGACATTGGCCGCGCCTGAGGCGTGGGCCGCGGCGCCGGTTTCGTCAATGCGCGCGACGCACACGGTCGTGGCGACGCTGACCGGTCCACCGGGCTCCTCGCCCGCCGGGCTTGCTTTTGCCACACGCAGCGGCTTGCTCTTCGTCGCGAACATCTTCACCGACGATGTCTCCGTGATCGACCCGCGGTCTCGGACTGTCATAGACACCGTTAAGCTCGCGGGCGGGAATACGTGCGCTCATCCCTTGAGCGTCGGCTACGACAAGGCACATGACGTCATCTACGTCTCTTGTCAACAGTACGAGGACGTGACGGCGATTGACGGGACGACTCACCAGCCAATCGGCGATCCGATCGATGTCGGGTCGTCGCCGTTCGGAATCGCCTACGACGAGCGCAACGGGGATGTCTACATCGTAATCGCGCACACGGACGAGGTCGTCGTCCTCGACGGTGCCACGCGGACCATCGTCGACCGCATACCAGTGGGGGTCGGTCCGTTTGGGATCGCATATGACGGTCGGCGCGGTTTCCTCTACGTGACGAATTCGCAGTCGAATTCTGTCTCGGTGATCAACGGAGCCACGAACCAGGTGGTCCGCACGATCCCGGTGGGGTCCTCTCCCATAGGGGTTGTCTACGACAACCAGAACGACACCATCTACGTCTCGAACTACTTCGATAGCAACGTCGTTGCAATCGACGCGGCAACGGGTCAGCTCGCCGCGGAGATCTTCGTTGGAGCGTTTCCGTTCGGAATCGCGCTCAACCCGCGAGACGGCGATCTGTACGTGGCGACGCTCGGGGCGGGCACGGTCGACGTGATCGACACGACTATGAACGGGCTCGTTGAATCCATCCCGCTCGGTTCGGGCGCGGTCTGGACGGCAGCAGACCCCCGCACTGGGGATGTCTGGGTCACGCACGGGGACGCCGTCAGCGAACTCGCCGCGCGGTAAGGTCCACCGCTTCTGTAGATAAGTCCAGCCATGGTCAATTTCGGCGCGAAGCCGGTCAGCAGCATCGAGAGAAAATTCGTGACCGTAACTAACGTGAGCGGCGGGCCCCTCCTCGTCGCCGTTACAAGGGTCCACGCACCCGACGAATTCTCCGCCGGCGGCGGTCTACCGGGAACCGGTGCCCATCGCCCGACGGGGGCTCCTCGGCGCAGTGAGAGTTGCATGCAATTCGTTGGCTTCGTCGGAACCCTTCCGGGGCAACCAGAGACAGGCTACCTCCACGTCACCGGGTACCACCCGCTGAGCGGAGAGAATCTGGAGGAGGACTTCGTTGCCCTCAAGAGCATCCCCCGGTAGTCAAATCGTGGAAGCGGATCCTCGCTGGTGTGCCCGAGGATTCCCGATGATGAAAGTGGGCGCGCGTGTCAGGAGCGACGGCCTCGACTCCGAGTCAGGTCGGCATTTCTCGTAGCCCGGTCACTTCTTCATGGCCGGAATCTTGGTGGGTCGGGGTTCGCAGAGTAGGCGACTGGTTCGGCCCGATGGCCTTCCCCAATGCCTGCCGCGCGGTCGGCCGCCCGCGGGCGATCCACTACCGGCGCCGGGGGCCATTGGCGGCCCCGCCATCTCGAGAGCGACGACCGCAGCCGCGGGCCCTGGAGCCCGCCGAGCGGACCCAGGTGCTCGAGGTTCTTCACTCCGAGCCCTTCATCGACGCGGCCCCGCCAACGGTCTTTGCCACTCTCCTCGACCAGGGCTTCTACCTGGCCTCGGTTTCGACCATGTACCGCATCCTGCATTCGGTCGACGAGGTCCGGGAGCGGCGTCGCGTCGCCCTGAGGTGCGCAGAAATGCCGGCACGATCGGCGGGCACCCCGAGCAGGATATCTGTCGGCGCCATTCGGAGGCCGTAGCTTGGCTACTGGATCGCGGTTGCCCCGCGACCCGGCCAGCGGCCACCTTCCGCCTCCGTGCTCCACGCTGCCGTCTATACGTGCCTGCGCTTCCTGGTCACCCTCCTCCTGGTGCGAAGGGAAACGGAGCAACAGCGCGAACTCGAGCTCCTGGTCTTGCGTCATCAGCTGGCCATCCTCCGTCGCCAAGTCAAGCGTCCGGAACTGACCACGGGTGATCGCCTGATCCTGGCCGCCATCGGCCGCAACCCGCCTTCGGCCAGCCTGCTCTTCTCGCCGGCCACCATCCTGCGCTGGCATCGCAAGCTGGTGCGCCGGCGCTGGGCTGCCTTCGGCCAGCGAGCCCGCCGCGGCCGGCCCCCGATTCCGGCTGAGCTGCAGGACATAATCCTCATGCTGCACCGGCGGCGGCGCGGTAAGCGACGCTGGACGGTGGGCGGCGACAAGGGCTATGACACCAAGGACTTCGTTCGCGGCTGCCGGGATCTGGAGGTGACGTCGCACGTAGCCCAGAACATCAATCCGCAGCACCGTAGCGCCATCGACGGGCGGACCGTGACCCACCTCGGCTACGCGGTGAGCCAGCGTTTGCGAAAGCGGGTCGAGGAGATCTTCGGCTGGTGGAAGACGGTGGCGGGAGGCCGCAAGTTGCGCTACATCGGGCGGCGTAAGAACCAGCTCTGGGCGGAGCTGACCAGCACCGCGTTCAACCTGGTCCGACTCGCCAACCTCACCGCCCAAGCGGCATAGCGGAGACGCCAGCGGGGCTTCGGAGCCCACGAAACTGGGGCAGGAACCCGCCTGAGGGGCACCAATACTCGTCCGTGTTCCTGACCTGCGTCGCCTGGCTACTCGAATTCAGCCGGTGGGGCGGTAGGATCGGGCGTCGCGATGCTCTTCGCAGCCATCTACTCTTGCTTGCGGCTCATCCTTGAGTTCGCGTGCGTGCGCCTGCGCGTCAGCCATACCGATGCAGAGGTCGTCTTGCTGCGTCACCAGCTCCGCGTCCTCCGGCGCCAGGGCAAGAGGCCCCGCCTGGAGCCTACTGACCGGCTGATCCTGACCGCCCTCAGCCGATTGGTGGCCAAGCCTGCGCTGAGAGGGATGCTGGTGCAGCCGGAGACTGTCCTTGGGTGGCATCGGGAGCTGGTGCGGAGAAAGTGGGCCGCCTGCGCCAGGCGAGGCGGTGCTGGACGGCCCCGGCTGTCATCCGAGCTCGAGGCTCTGATCCTGGAGATGGCGAGGGCTAATCCACCCTGGGGTTGCGTCAGGATCCGTGGCGAACTGCTCAAGCTTGGCCACCGGGTGTCAGCGAGCGCGATCAGACGCCTCCTCCGACGGAGGCGGATCGGACCTGCCCCGGAGCGATCGAGGTTGAGTTGGAGCGAGTTCCTGCGCACTCAGGCCTCGGCGATCGTGGTGACGGACTTCTTCACCGTGGACACGGTTCTGCTCAAGCGCTTCTACGTACTCGTACACATGGAGCTGGCGAGCCGGCGGGTGCTGCGGTTCGCCGTTAGCGAGCATCCCGACTCCATGTGGGTGACCCAGCAAGCCCGGAACCTGGTCTGGGATCTGGAGTCGATGGCGGTCAGGGCGCGGTTCCTGATCCGCGATCATGACGCCAAGTTCTGCGGCCCCGCCGACGCCGTCCTGGACGCCGAGGGCATCGGCGTGATCAGGACGCCAATCGCGGCGCCGCGCGCCAATGCCTTTATGGAAAGGCAGATCGGCAGCACACGCCGCGAGTGCCTGGACTGGGTGCTGATCTGGAACCGCAGGCATCTGGAGCGGGTGTTGCAGGAGTGGACTGAACACTACAACCGAGCCCGGCCTCACCGCGGACTCGAACTGGCGACACCGGTTCCGGAAGGCGCTCTCGGGTCCAGGGGAGGCCAGATCGTGTGTCGACGACGGCTGGGTGGGCTGCTGCGGGAGTACAGCCGTATGCCGCTGCCGGCTGCAGCATGATCCGAAGCGGGTGATCGCGGCGAGCCACCGCGGATGACGAATATTGGTGCCCGTCAGGCCACCAAATGGTTGTTAGGCACAACGCGTACCAAACGGAACCCCAAACGAGAACGGGCCCTACGTCCAAGACAGCTCTCACGATCGGGTGAAGGCCGGAATGCGGAGCAGTAAACGTGAGCAGACTGTTCACGATCAACGCGGCGACCCCGACGGTTGGCTGCCACCGAAGTTCCATGCGCCAGTAGCCACGAAGAGCGGTCGAGGCGATCAGGAGCACGTTCAGTGCAATGGCAATAACCGTTGACCAAGGTCCGTAGTGATCGATGACGCAGAAGCCGAGCGCAAGGGCCGCGCCAGCGAGCAGCGCGTAGACAACGACGCCCGATTGCAGGTCGTCGGCTCGGGTCAAGAGGCGTTCCACAGGCGCTGGATTATGGGACATGTGTCCCGCCGCGAGCCCCGTTTACGCCGGAATTTCGGCGACACGCTTGGGCAGCTGGCGCCTCTTCAGGCTTGGCGCCTCAGTTTTCATCCTGCTGGTGGTGGGCTCGGCCTTGTTTCGATACGGTCGGCAATCGCTCGGCAGAGGGAGCTGGCCCGACGGTTCTAGGAATAATTGAACCTGGGCTGGCCCCAGTTAGCGGAGCAGAATCGGTAGTCCCAAGCAGCGCAAAAAAGGTCGCGAACGCCGAGTTTTGCCGTCCTACAGGATTGCCTCCTCGCGGGGACAGGACACGCTACTGCCGCGCCGTGGGTGGCCAGGGCGCCGGGCGCCGGTGTCCTGCGGGCGGAATGAGGTCCGCCTACCTGTAGCCGGCGGCCCCTTTCTCGGTGACGAGCCCCTCGTCGAGGTCGCGACTGACCTCCTCGGGGGGCCGCTCGCGCGGATCGCCGTAGCCCGAGCCGCCGGACAGCTCGATCGTGAGCCGCTGCGAGGCGCTGCGGAGCTCGGCCAGGCCCCCCAGCGCCTGGTGGCCGAGAAGGGTGCCGTCCTCCTCGAGGCTGATGTCCGCCCGCCGCCCGGCCCTCCCCCCGAAGTGGCCGGGCGTGTCCACCTCGATGCCCTGCGGGTGGAGCCCCACGAAGGCGGGCTGGCCGTCGTCGTAGAGCTTGCGGACGCGCACCCGCTGACCCAGCCCGCCCCGGCGGCGGCCGGCGCCGCCCGAGTCGGGGATCAGCTCCTTGCACTCGACCAGCATCGGCGTCCGGGTCTCGAACATCTCGACCGAGGTGTTGGCGGCCGAGGTCGGGAAGAGCAACGACGACTTGCCGTCGCCCGATTCGCCGGCGCCCTGGCCGCCGCCCTGGAAGAGGTGGTCGTTGAACGAACGGCCATCCCGGTCGCGCCCGTAGAAGGCGGCGCCCATGGGCATCCCCGTGAAGCCCTGGACCCGGTCCGGCAGCGCCGGGGCGAGGGCGCCGAAGATGGCCGGGGCGCAGTACCAGCCGGTCATGGTGCGGATGTTCACGGCGGCCGGAAAGGTGCAGTTGAGGATCGAGCCCTCGGGCGCGGAGATGTGGATGGGCCGGAAGTCGCCCGCGTTGGAGGGGATCTCGGGCGTGAGCATGCACTTCAGCGCGTAGGCGGTGTGGGCGGCGGTGTAGCTGAAGGTGCAGTTGATCCCGCCGCGGTCGACCTGGGGCGGCGCCCCGGCCCAGTCTACGAAGAGCTCGTCGCCGCGGACCTCGATCCGAACCGGGAGCACCAGCCGCCGGTCGATGGCCTCGAACTCGATCTCGTGGCGGTACTCGCCGTCGGGGAGGGCCCGGATCGAGTCGCGCATCGCCTGCTCGGCGCGGTTCTGGATCACCGAAGCGAGCTCGGTCAGGTCCTCCAGCCCGTACTCGTCCATGAAGCGGACCAGGCGGTCGGCGCCGACGTTGTTGGCGGAGATCTGGGCCTGGAGGTCGCCGATTACCATGTCGCCCTTGCGGACGTTGGCCCGGATCAGCTCGTAGACCTCCTCGTTGGGCACCCCGGCCCGGTGCAGCTTCATCGGCGGGATCTGGATCCCCTCCTCGTAGATCTCGCGCACGCCGAGCGCATCCAGCGAGCCGCCGACGTCGGAGCAGTGGGCGATCGAGCCAACCAGCCCGACCACGCGGTCCTTCCTGAACACCGGGGTCACGAGCGCGACGTCGTAGAGGTGGCCGGCGCAGATCCAGGGGTCGTTGGTCACCAGCAGGTCGCCCGCCTGCAGCGTCTCGGCCGGGAACCGTTGCAGGAGCGCGTTGACGGCCCGGGGCAGGGTGAGGTTGAAGACCGGCATCGAACGGGGCGAGTGGGCCAGCGATTCGCCGCCGGCGTCCAGCAGCTCGCAGCCGAAGTCCTGGGCCTCGCCGATGATCATCGAGAAGGCCGTCCGCCAGATCGTGACCCAGCACTCCTCGGTGATGTTCACGAGGCGGCTCCAGAGGATCTCGAGGGTGATGGGGTCGAATTCAGTAGCCAAGGCTCACCCTCAGGTTGCCGGCCTCGTCCACGCGGACGGAGTCGCGCGGTCCCACCACCGTGGTCGACTCCCGCTCCTCCACGATCACGGGGCCGCTGAGCTCGGTCCCGACCGCCAGCCGGTAGCGGTCATGGACGGGCGTCGGAACGAAGCCTCCCCTCTCCGGGAAGTAGGCCGGCCTCTCCCCCCTCCTGGAGCTGCCGTTGCCGCCGCCCCCGACACACGGCATCCGCACCTCGGGGTCGGGGCCGAGCGCCCGCAGCCGCCAGTTCAGGATCAGGGGCTCGTACGCGGGCAGGACGTCGTGGTAGAGCCGAGCGTACTCGCGCTCGAAGTCCTGGCGCAGCTCCTCGGGTCTGCCCTGGAACGGGACCACGATGTCGTGGAACTGGCCCGACAGGCGCATCTCGACCTCTCGCTCGAAGCGGACCTCCTGGACCCCGGCCGTCAGGAGGTTGGCTCGGGCCTGCTCCTCCATCTCGGCGTAGAGGGCCTCCGCGTCGGCCCAGTCGAGCGTCCGCAGCTCGGCCGGAAAGGAGCGGGAGAACTCAAAGCTGATGGGCGCCACCAGGAAGCCGAGGGCGGCCGCCACGCCCGAGACCTGCGGCACCACCACCTCCGGCGCCCCCAGCGCCCGCGCCACCCGGACCGCGTGCAGCGGGCCCGCGCCCCCGTAGGCGATGAGAGGAAAGCGGCGGGGGTCGCGGCCCTTCTCGATCACGTGCACGCGGGCCGCCCCGGCCATGTTCTCGCAGACCACGCTGTAGATCCCCCAGGCGACCTCGGTCGTGAGGTTGAGCGTCTGCCCCAGCCGGTCCAGCACCCGGCCCGCGGCCTCGACGTCGAGACTCATCGCGCCGCCCAGGAAATAGCGGGGGTCGAGGTAGCCCAGCCTGAGGCAGGCGTCGGTGACGGTCGGCTCCTCGCCGCCGAGCCCGTAGCAGGCCGGGCCCGGATCCGCGCCGGCGCTGTGCGGCCCCACCTGCAACAGGCCCAGCCGGTTGGCGAAGGCGACCGACCCCCCGCCGGCGCCGATCTCCATCAGGTCGAGCACAGGCGTCTTGATAGGCAGGCCCGAGCCCTTCTTGAAGCGGTGCACCCGGCCCGCCTCCATCTCGGCGGTGAGCGACGGGCGGCCGCCCTGGATCATGCAGATCTTGGCCGTGGTTCCTCCCATGTCGAAGGCGATCAGGTCCGCCATCCCGAGCTGCTTGCCCAGGTAGGCGCCCACGATCGCGCCCCCGGCCGGGCCGGATTCCAGGAGCCGGACCGGGAAGCGGCGGGCGACCTCGGGGGCGGCGAGCCCCCCGCTCGACTGCATCAGGTAGAAGTGACCGCGAAAGCCCCGCTCCTCGAGCTCGCGCTCCAGCCGGCCCAGGTATCGGTCCATCAGCGGCTGCACGTAGGCGTTGGCGACGGTGGTCGAGGTCCGCTCGAACTCCCGGATCTCGGGAACCACTTCGTGGCTGACCGAGAGCCGCATCTCCGGCAGCTCGCGGCGGATCAGCTGGGCCACGGCCTGCTCGTGCCCCGGCTGCCGGTAGGAGTGCAGGAAGCAGATCGCGACCGCCTCGATCGCCCCCTCGGCCAGGCCCCGGGCCTGGGCCCGCACGGCGTCGAGGTCGGGCGCCTTCAGCGAGTTGCCGTCGCGATCGACCCGCTCGTCGACCTCGAGCCGCCAGCGCCGTTCGACCAGCGGCTCAGGGTACTGGAGGAAGAGGTCGTAGATGTCGTAGCGCTGCTCGTGGCCCATCTCCAGGATGTCGCGGAAGCCGGTGGTGGTGAGGAGGGCGGTGCGGGCGCCGCGGCGCTCGATGATGGCGTTGGTGACCAGGGTCGTGCCGTGGACCAGCACGGTGCAGTCGGAGAGGGCCAGCGAGCTCTTGGCCAGCAGCTCCTCCAGCCCGAGCAGCGCGCCCTCGGCCGGGTCGCCCGGCGTGGTCAGCCGCTTGTGCAGGAGCAGCTCGCCGCTGAGGTCGTCCAGCAGCACGTAGTCGGTGAAAGTGCCGCCGATGTCCATCCCGACCCGGTAGGTCACCGCGCGATCTCCGCCACCAGTCGGGCCGCCATCGAACGGGCGAGCACGATCGGGCCGGGGAACTCGGCCGCCGCCGCGTCGCGCATGCGGAGGTCGTAGCCGAAGCAGTCCATGAAGAGCACACGGGCGCCCTCCTCCCGCGCTTCGCGGGCGGCGTCCGCGATCCGCCGGAGGGGATCGGGACCATAGGGGTCGGCCGTCACGATGACCGGGTCCTCGACCCCCGTCGCCCGCCATTCCCGGCGCACCATCGCGACCTGGTCGGGGACCGGCGGCATGGCGCCGATGCGGTCGTTGGGGGCGATGCCCTTCACCACGCCGTAGAGCGCCGCCTGCGGCTGGAGGAGCGGGCGGCGGTGGCGGAAGTCCGGGAAATAGCCGGTGCACATCAGGAGGGTCGCCCGCGCCCCGTCCTCCTCCTCCAGCCGCTTGACCTGGGCTTGGAGCCGTTCCAGGATGGCGCGCTTGCCGAGCCGCACCGGCGTGCCGTCGGCCAGCAGCGTCACCAGGAGGTCGTCGGCCTCGCCCGGGGCGAGGGCGGCCACCTCGTCGAAGGTCAGCCCGTCGAGGGCGCCCCGCTCCACCACCTCGGCTGCGTCGCCCAGCACGGCCTGAACGTCGTCGGCCAAGGCGTCCGCCCTCGGAGCCTGGCCGATCGTGAGGAGTCCGAGCTTCGTCCTCGTCATCTCGCACCCCAGTAAAGCGATTCCAGGCCGACCAGGCGTTCGGTGGCGACCACCACCACGAGTGCCATCGCGATCGAGATGGTGCCGACCACGGCCGCGGTGGGGTCGAAGCTGAAGCGCAGGAAGTCGAAGAGCTGGATCGGCAGCGGCACCGTCCCCACGCCGCTCAGGAGCAGCGAGATGTTGAACTCGTCAAAGCTCGTGATGAAGGCGAAGATCGCGCCCGAGATGATGCCGCCCTTGACGATCGGGAGGGTCACCCGCGCGAATGCGGTGAAGGGTCCGGCGCCCAGGTTGCGTGCGGCCTCCTCCAGGCTGGGGTCGAAGCCGACCAGCACCGCCGAAACGACCAGGAAGACGTAGGGCAGGCAGATCAGGGTGTGGCCGATGATCATCGGCGGCCAGCCCTTGGTGGCGAAGCCGGTGGCGTAGAAGAAGAGCAGCAGCGCGATGCCGGTCAGGATCCCGGGCACCGGTAGCGGCGCGATCATCAGGATCCGGACCAGGTTCAGAAGGCGGCCGCGGCTGCGGGCAACGTAAAGCGCGGCCCCGGTCCCGATCAGGGTCGCCAGCACGGTCGCGATGGCGGCCAGCTCGAGGCTGAAGGTGAAGCTGCGGGTGAAGGGCCGGCTGTGGAGGAAGGCGTCGAACCAGCGCAGCGAGAGGCCCTCGGGCGGAAAGGTTAGGTAAGTGCCGGAGTTGAAGGCGGCTACGACCACGATCACGATCGGGGCGAGCAGGAACGCGTAGATCAGCGTGACCCCGACCCGGAGCTTCACTGCAGCCTCCGCAGCGGCCGGCCCATGAGCTGCAGGAAGGCCCAGACGATCAGCAGCGTGATCGCGAAGAAGACGAGCGCGAAGGCGCTGCCCGCGGGCCAGTTGAAGAGCTCGGTGACGGTGCGAATGACCAGGATCGGCACGGTCAGCACCGTGAAGCCGCCGAGCAGGCTCGGGATGACGTAGGAGCTCTCGGCCAGGACGAAGACCAGCACCGTCCCGCTGACCACGCCAGGCAGGCTGAGCGGCCAGGTCACGCGCCAGAAGGTGCGCCAGGCGCCGGCTCCAAGCGAGCGGCTGGCGCGCTCGACGTCAGGATCCACGGCCTGGATGGAGCCGGCCAGGCTCAGCACCATGAACGG
>WNGE01006719.1_pt1 | contig 12935 bp, 13 predicted proteins | sample 5400651 | NCBI WGS metagenome assembly WNGE01 (sample SAMN13153370, study PRJNA577476) | soil metagenome | isolation source: 60 cm soil or saprolite under grassland replicate 2 | place: USA:California | collected 2016-06-15 | reverse complement strand
CGCTGAAACCGGTCGTCGTCACCGACCGTTTTCCCCGCGAGACGCACCACGGCTGGAAATTCATCCGCTTCGGCCCCGACGGCCGGCTCTACGTTCCGGTCGGCGCGCCCTGCAACATCTGCGAGCCCGACGCCGCGCGCTACGCGCTCATCTCGCGGATCAGGCCGGACGGCTCGGACTACGAAGTGTTCGCGCGCGGCGTGCGCAACTCCGTCGGGTTCGACTGGGACCCGCGCACCAAGGAGCTGTGGTTCACCGACAACGGCCGCGACTGGCTGGGGGACGAGCTGCCCGCCGACGAGCTGAACCACGCGCCAAAGGCCGGCATGCACTTCGGTTACCCGTACTGCCACCAGGGCGATACCGCCGATCCGGAGTTCGGCAAGCGCGCGTGCTCGGAATTCTCAGCGCCGGCGGTGAAGCTGGGGGCCCACGTCGCCGCGCTCGGCATGCGCTTCTACACCGGCAGCCAGTTCCCGCCCGAGTACCGCAACAACCTCTTCATCGCCGAGCACGGCTCGTGGAACCGCTCGAAGCGGATCGGCTACCGCATCAAGCGCGTGGTGATCGAGGGCGGGCGCGTGGTAAAGCACGAAGTTTTCGCCGAAGGCTGGCTCCAGGGCGAATCTGTCTGGGGTCGGCCGGTGGATCTGGAAGTCATGCCCGACGGATCGTTACTTGTTTCAGACGACCACGCGGGAGCGATCTATCGGATCGCGTATCGCGGTCGGTAATTCAGGGGGCTGTTGCGTGCGGTGCTACTGGCTGTTGCTCGCGGTGCTGATGCAGGCCGCGAATGCCTTAGTCCCGGTTCCGGGCGGCAATAGGACTGCCCCCTTTTTGGGCGGGAAGCCTAGGACGCCCTCATATGCTTGAACAGATCAAGCATTGTCAAGGAGAAAATAAAAAGCCCGGCCTAAACCGGGCTTAAGGTTGGTTAGTGACTGCTTACGCGGCTATGGCTATCCGCTCGGTTCCGTCCCAGGCTTCTTGCTTCTTCTTCTCGACCTTGACCTTTATCCTCTCAAAATTCATTAGAGGTTGATCTGATACGAGACGAAGTTGGGTAATGTTCATCAAATTAATAGCCTGTCGGTCATAGTCAACCGCCGGGGCCTTGTCTACTTCACCTTCTTTAATGAAACCCCCGACTAGACCTCGAAATACCTTTTCTGCCAAAACAGGCATTTGATCCTTATCATTTTCCCAACGCGAAAACGTTTCCGGCCGCACGTCCAAAATCTCCGAAAGTTCTTTTGCTGAATACTCCATGACCTTACGGAGAAACTTAATTTCGGCCCCATTGAGCTTAATAGGAATCATCACCCGGCATACCGCTGCTGCTGCGATAAGACCCTCAACATCCGGAATCGTGACTGTTTCCTCTCCACACGATTGACACGTTGCTATTTTTGCGGCGTTGACAAGGCCCACATGGATCCCTGTTAGGTCTTCCACGTAATAGTCAGCGGTATTTTCTTGTGTCGGCAAACCGCAAACTTGGCACTTGGTCATTTGCTTTCTCCTTTCTAAAATCTGTCTCATCATCTACTAACGACGCACTGCAAACACGGTTACAACAAAAACGTTTCGTTCTACCTCCTTCATCTTAATTACTACATTTATCAGTACTGCATCCGATGTCGTACCTTCTGCTGTATAACAGGTGTCCTCACCTGCTCCTTCCAAATTAATCACGCTACATCGCTTGAGAACGCAGACAATGTCCTCAATTTTCAAGTCGTCGTGCTTCATCTCCAATCGCGCATGTTTCGATACCGATAAATCCACAAACCCAGTCTGGAACAGCTGCCTGATCCTTCTTCCTTCATCGAGGAAGTATTGAGTTTTCGTCAAGAAAACCTCCTGTAAACAAGCTCTCTTCCCCCGTTGTTTGGCCATTTTTAGCCATTGTTTACCTGGGCCTCCGGCCACTTTTCAAAGTACTCCTTTCTTGAGGAAATGTCAACTATTTATGTCCAAGCCGAGGGGTTTTCTAAGGTGGGAGAACGCATTTTATTTTAAGTGAATCAATGCCTTGTACGGCGATCTTTGACGGGAATACACTGTTTGGACATTAGAGGTTGTTTTCAACTTGGAGCATCAGTTTATGAGTAAACCCGCCTACAAAGCTGAGGCGCGGAATTCGCGCCCTGAATCAAGGTCAGGGATAAACCTCAAGGTCGCCGAACCGAAGGTTGCGACAAAGGCAAATGGGCACTCCGACGATAAGATCGCGGGAGTGTACGTCCTCAATGATCGTCAATATCAAAAGTTCTACGAATGCATGACGAACCCAAGAGAGCCGACGGAAGCGATCAAGCGGGGGGCGAAGCTGCACGAGGAGCTGTCGCAGAAAAGGCGTTAATTACTGTACCTCTGGCCGCCAATCACCTGACGGCCGACTTCCGTTGCGAAAAGAGCCCTAGAGTTCAGGGTTTCTTTGACAAAGAGTATCTTGAAATGGCGCCGTACAACTATACGCGCGTATTCGTGTATGTTGCCCCGGACGATCCAAACAAGATACTGGGTTATTACACTTTGTCCGCAGCTTCCATGTTTCGCCGATGGTTAAAGAACAAATATCAGAAGCTTGTTCCTGGCGGAATCCCAGCGCCTATGGCGCATGTTGGATTTATGGGGCGCCATGATGAAACTGCAAAGGGGTTGGGCGCGGCATTAATTTACGATGCCGCGCTCCGAGTATCGCGCATTAAAGACATTGGAATATGGGGACTAGTGCTCGATGCGGAGTGCGATGAGCTCGTAAAAAAAGTCTATGAGCCTTACGGCTTTACATTAGCAGTAAATCCCAAGAATCCAGGAGAAGAAATACCGCCACGGTTAATGTATGCCCCGATAAACGCCCTTTTGCTGAACTAGTTTGACTATTTCTTATTTCTGTTTTTCCACCTGGCTTTTGCAGCCTTTCTAGCTATTTCTATCCGGTTTTTTGACGAAAGATATGCGTTTAAACGCATTTCCAGAGGGGGAATAACACAAACTTGTCAAGTTTCAAGAGGGTGAAAAAGGACCACTACCCGATTCCCCCGATCGGCACCGTCCATACAAAGGGCTGGGAGGTCCCGACGCCGCTCACCCCGATCGCGCGAAGAAAGGGCTCGAGATCCTTGCGCTCCGCCGAGGCCTGCGCAGTGCCGCGCAGCTGGACCATCCGCGGCTGCGCCGCACGCCATTCGCCGCCGGCGGTGAGGCGCAGGTCTCCGCGCAGCGTCGCCAGCCTGAGGTCGGCCCGGTCGCCGCTCGCCGCGATCTGCAGCTGGTAATCGCCGAGCCGCGGCGCCTGCATCCCGCCCAATCCGGCGTCGGTCCATTCGACGGTTGCCGCGCCGCGCACCGAGGCCGCGCCCCACTCGAGGGAATCCGCCTTCACGCGCAGCTGTCCATCGGGCTTCGCAAAAGCGGCCGCAGCGAGCGCCGTTTCCGCGATCACCGCGGGAACATTTGCCTCGAGGTCATTCACAGCCGCTTTTCCCGCGCCGAGGCTCACCTTCGCACGCAGCCGCGCCTCGCGCCCGGCGCCCGAGAGCGCGATGTTCAGCCGTCCGGCAAGGGCCCACAGCGGATTGCAGCGCCACTCCAGGTCCACGATACCGCGATAAGCGCTGCCCGAGCGCAGCGCAAGCACGCCGCTTCCGCTCCACACGGTGCCGCGGGGATCCCCGAGCGCGAGCGCGCCGCCGCTCGAGCGCTCGAGCGCAAGCCCGAGCCAGGCGGCGGGAAGATTCGCCACAAGAAAAACCAGATACGCGCCTGCCCCGAGCAACGCCAGCCGGACGCGGGGCCGGCGCAGGGCCCCGGGCAGCGCCAGACGGACCCCACGCCGGCGCAGGGCGCCGATCATGAGCCCTGCGATCGCAGCAGCAGCCGCGCGTTCACCGTGCCGGGATTCGCGTGCCGCTCGAAAATCGCGCTTTCCGCGCGCAGGCCGCCCTGCTGCTGCAGCTCGGCGAGCCACGCGGTGAGCGCCGCGAACGAGGCGCCTTCGAGCTGCACGCGCACCCTGCCCGCGCCCTCAGCGTCGACGCGCTTCAGCTGCCCGCGCAGCCCGTGCTTGTCGGCCGCCTGCTCCACCGCGGCGGCAGGATTGGCGGGCGGGGCGACCCTGGGCGCGCCCCGCACCTTGGCGACGAGCGCGGCCTGCTCCTTCACCTGCGCGAGCTGCGCCTGGACCGAGGCGAGGCGTGTGCGCGCCCTGGAAAGGCCGCTCTGCACCGGACTCCAGACCAGAAGATACAAAAGCACGACCGCAAGAAATCCACCGAGCGCCGCGGCCACGCGGCGCTCGCGCGCGCCGAGCGCCTTCCAGCGCGCGCGCCAGGGCTCGATCCAGGCGAGATTCACGGCTTCCCCTGCGGCGGAGGCGCCGGCGCGCGCAAGCGCAATCGCGCCTCGCCGCCGGAGCGCTGCACTTCGACTTCGAGCGATTGCGCGCGCAGCGCCCGGGCAAGGGACTCGGCGTCGGCTTCCGACGCCGCCAGGCGGAGATTCAAGGCGCGGTCGCCGTATTCGATGCTCTGCACGCGCACGCGCGGTTCGCGCTCGATCGCGGGCGCGGCGCGCGCGAGGAGCGAGAGCATGTCGCCGGGAGCGGCGACGCCGCTGCGCGCGCTCAGATCTTCCAGGCCGCGCCGCATCTGCTCGGCCGGATCGAGGATCGCGCGGGTCTCGGGGAAGCTCTTCATGAGCAGTGCGCGCATTTCATCGTCGGCCGCTCCCGCCGCCCGCGCGAGGCGCGCCCACTCGACCGCGTCGAAGACGAGCGTGGCGGCGAGCCACGCCGCGAGCAGCGCCGCCGCAGGAACGTAGGCGCGCCACAGCGCCGACATGCGCCCGCGCGGCGCGTAGCGCTGCTGGAGCAGGTTGAGCGCTGCGGCGGGAGCGGCGCCGTCCCGGCGCTGCATCGCCTCCAAGGGCAGCCCCAGGGCCTCGCGCCACGCCGGGAAATCGAAGTCAGCCGGCGCATCGACGACCAGGATGCGCTCGGGCGCGCCCGGCTCGCCGCGCGCCTGGGCGAGCGCCGCGTGCAGCCAGGCAGGCGGACGCGGCTCGATCGCGCCGCCGAATCCCGCGTGAGGGCCGCAGCGCAGCACGATCTCCCCGCCCGCGAACGCGAGCGTCCAGGCACGATCGGCGAGCGGCGGCGACAGGGTCACCGGCGCGAGCCGCGTGGGCTCGAGCCCCGCGGCGGCGAGCGCCGAGACCCAGCGGTCCATGCGCTCGCGGCTCGTGACCGCCACCGCGAGCGAGCCGTCCGCCTCGTGCGTATAGGCGAAGTGCAGGCGCTCCGGAGGCTCGATCAGCTGCTCCTCGAGCGCGTAGGGCAGCGCCTGGACGATTTTCGCGGCCGAGCGCGTCGGCAGATTTGCGCGCAGGAGCAGAGTTTCCGCGGCGGGCGTCCAGACGACGATTTCCTCGGCGGGCGCAAGCCCCTCCAGGCCGCGCTGGCTGCCCTGCCGCACGGCTCCGGTGGATACGATGCGGCGCCAGCGCAGGTCTGCGTCATCGCGCGGCCAGTCGTGCGGCAGCCACAGCTCGAGGCGGTCGCGCCCCTCGCGGCGCCAACTCGCAGCCGCGGCGAGCCAGTTGCCGCTATTGGGAATGGTCAGCTTCATCCGGAATCTGTCAAGGGAAGCGGCCTGTGCCAGTGCCAGATCGTGGTCGTCCCCGAACGCTGGAGAAGCGCTTCGCTGCGGCCCTCGTGGCGCCCGATCGAGGTGTCGAGCGTGATCAGAAAATAGTCGGTCTTCACGCTCAATCCGCTCGTGGGCAAGGCGAGGCCCGGGGGCAGCTCCGACTTGAATTCACTAATGTTGTTGAACGGCTTGCCGAGCCGCCCGTCGGCAATGCGCTGCGCGGTCGGCAAATCCAGATCCTGCACCAGCGCCGCGAGCACCACGGGCGAAGCGGTGTTCACGTTGATTTCGGAAGCTGTTGCGGGCGGCAGAACGGTCACGTACGGCAGCAGCGCCGCGACCGTCTTGGCGTCGAAGCCCCGCACCAGGCGCAGCTCATCGACGCTCGCCAGCGGCCGGTTGGCGGCGCGATACGGCGGATTGCCGCTCAGATAGTCGATGTCCTCGGCGCCTCCTGCACGAGTTTGGCTGTCCTCGTCGATCCAATCCACCAGCGCATCGGCAAGCGACGGATCGAGCTGCAAACCGATGAGCAGCCGTTGGAAGACGGGAAAGTCGGTCGGGCTTACCGCGTTGTTGCGCACGATGTTGTTCAGGTTGAAGCGCGACTGCGCGTCCTCGATCGATACCTTGATGGCTCCGCCCTCGACGGGCAGGATCGGCAGCCCCATCGCCCAGCTCTCGCCGAGGTGGTCGATCGAGTTCCGCGCCGCGTCATCGAGGAGCGCGAGGCTCGCCCAGTGCAGCGCGCCGCGGCGCAGCCAGTCGGTCGCGCCGCGGTCGGCCACGTTCTCCATTTGCCGGAACCAGATCTGATGCGCAAAGGCGATCTGGACCGCGATCGCCGCCGCGATCGCCACGATCATCACCGCGGTCACCAGGGCGATTCCACGCTGGCTGCGCTCGTCAGGCATCACTGGTTCACCAGAAACAGGCGCTTGAAGCGGCCGACGCCCTTTACGGCGAGCGTGACTTCCATCGCCCGCGGCGGGACGTCGATGCCGCTCGCCGCCGTGGGCCAGGTATCGACCGATTCTCCGGTCGCTCCGTAGAAGCGCAGCTCGAAGATTTCGACGTCACCGAGCAGCGGCGCTTCGAGCGGGACGGTGGTCGGGGCGCGGTCGAGCACCGGCCAGGTGATGCGCAGCAGGCGCCCTTCCTTGAGGCGGTAGGCGACGCGCCTCAGGTCCGATTGCGCCCCGCCCCCGTAATTCAGCTCGCCGCCGCGCGTCAGCTCCAGGCTCGGCTCGGCGAGCGCGCGCGGATCGAAGGGCCGTCCCACAAACGCCGGAAGAGGAACAACGCCGCTCACATCGCGCACCCCGCGCGAGCGCGCGTGGGCCACGTCGTCGGAGATGCGCAGGAAAGCCTGCGACAGCTCCTGCCAGACGCGCTGCTCCTCGGAGAGCCGCCCGCGGCCGTCGAGCAGGCGGCCGAGCCCCGCGTACGCCAGCATCGAAAAGATCCCGAAGATCACGAGCGCCACCAGCAGCTCGATCAGCGTGAAACCGCAAACGCGCTCCCGGGACGGACTCATCGCGCGGACCCCGTCGGCAACCCTGCCTGTGGTCCCGTCTGCTCGACAAAGCCGGTCAGGCGCGCGAGCGGCGCATCCACTCCCGGAAGGAAGACGCTCACCTCGACCCGCCGCATGCGCGCGACCGGCGTCACGCCGGTCTCCTGGCGCCAGCGGAACGCGCGCCCGCCCATGTCGGCGTCGCCCTCTTTCACATCGAGCGCCGGCCACTCGCGCCCGAGCTCGAGCGCGGCGAGGCGGTCCTCGGCGACCCAGCGCGCGAGCGTGCGCTCGCGCAGCTCCGCCGTAGTGTCGATCGCCGCACCGAGTCCGCGTGCGACGGCCGTGAGCGCGATCGCGAGCACGAGCAAGGCCACCAGGATTTCGACCAGCGTGAATCCTCCCGCCGCCCGCCCGCCTGAAATTCTCATGAGCCCGCCTGTGCGCGTATCGACCCGTCGGGCGCGCCGACGATGCTCCAGCGTGCGCCGGTGGCGCCGAGCACGATGCGGAACGCCGGCAGCTCGCCGCTCGGCAGAAATACCACCCCGTCGCGCGCGGAGTCCCCCGCACCCTCGATCTGCAGCGCCTCGATGGCGACGCCTTGCGGCAGGCGCTGCGGACGCAGCACATCGTCGCCCTGGGTCGGCTTGAGCTTCCCGTCGCGCTCCAGGCGCAGGAAGCGGTACGAGTCGCGCTCGGCGCTGAAGGCGAATACCCGCCCCTGCAGGATCGCCTCCTCGCGAGCCGCCCGCAGCAGGAGCGCGAGATGCTCGCTTTCCTCTTTGACGAGATCGGCCGGCCCGCGCACGAGCTGCACGCCGACCAGGCCGACCACGATGACGATGATCGCGACTACCACCAGCACCTCGATCAGCGTGAAGCCGCGCGCCGGCCCGCGTGCCTCGCGCATCTGCGCCCTCACTGCCACGACCCGATGTCGGCGTCGAAGCCCTCGCCTCCGGACTTGCGGTCGGCGCCGAAGGAGAACACGTCCACCTCGCCGCGGATCCCGGGATTGAGATATTGGTATTCCAGGCCCCAGGGATCCACGGGCAGCTTCTCCAGATAGCCGCCCGACTTCCAGTTGCGCGGGATTTCGCCGCGCTCGGGCTTGCTGACGAGCGCGGCCAGCCCCTGCTCGGAGCTCGGATAGGCGCCGTTGTCCAGACGGTAGAGCTTGAGCGCCCCCATGATCGCGGCGATGTCGCTCCTTGCAGCGACCACGCGCGCCTGGTCGGGGCGGTCCATGACGCGCGGCACGATCAGCGCGGCGAGGATGCCGAGGATCACGATGACGACGAGGATCTCGATCAGGGTGAAGCCGCTTGCGCGGCGGAAAAACAAGGAAAGTCTCGTCATGGACGACCCCGGGGTGTTGCGCGGCCTATATTGTGCGCGATTCCCGACGCTGCGGGAACCGGGGCCGCGCGCTTGCCTCAACGCACCAATTGGTTCATCTCGAAAATCGGCAGCAGGATCGCCACCACCACGAACAGCACCACCATCCCCATCGCGAGGATCAGGAGCGGCTCGAGCAGGGCCGTGAGGCCGCGGATCCAGTTCTCCAGTTCTCGTGCCTGAGCTTCGGCCGCCCGCGCGAGCATGGTGTCCAGCCGCCCGGTCGCCTCCCCGCTCGCGATCAGGTGGATCACGAGCGGCGGGAACAGCTTCGCCGCGCCGAGCGAGGGCGCGAGCGCCCCGCCCTCGCGCACGCGCCGCACCGCCTCGTCCACGGCGGCGCGCATCGGAAGATTGGTGAGCACCGCCGCGGCCGACTGAAGCGAGGCGAGCAGCGGCACGCCGCTCGCGGTGAGGATGCCCAGAGTGTCGGCGAATCGCGCGGCGTTGACGCCGCGGATCAGGCGCCCCGCGAGCGGCAGCCGCAGCAGCCACCCGTGCCAGCGCCGCTTGCGCGCCTCGTCGCGCAGCAGGAGCTTGGCCGCCACTGAGGCGCCGACGAGCGCGGCGAGCGCATACGCGCCGCTCGCGCGCACGAAATCGCTCATCGCGATGAGGATGCGCGTCGCAAGGGGCAGCGCCTGGCCGAGATTGACGAACACGCGCGTCACCTGCGGCACGACGTAGACGAGCAGCAGCCCGACCACCGCGAGCGCCACCACCGTCACCAGCGCCGGATAGATGAACGCGATGATCACCTTGTCGCGCAGGCTCTCGCGGCTCTCGGTGTAATCGGCGAGGCGCTCGAGCACGTCGCCCAGGCGCCCCGAGTGCTCGCCCGCCTCGACCATGGCGCGGTAGATCTGCGGAAACGAGTCGGGATACTCGGCGAGGCTGTGCGAGAGCGACTGGCCCTCGAGCACGCGCGCGCGCACCGCGGCGAGGAGCCTGCGGGCGCGCGCCGAATCGCTCTGCTCGATGAGCACGTTGAGGCACTCCTCGATGGTGAGCCCGGCGCGGACCAGCGTCGCGAACTGGCGCGTCAGGAGCGCGAGTCCCCCGCGCGAGAGCCCGGGGCGCGAGAAGCGCTCGCGGATCCCCGGTTGTGCCGCCGCCGAGTCTATGCCTTCGACCGCGAGCGGCGCGAGGCCCCGCTCGCGCAGCAGCGACCTCGCGTGGCGCTCGGTGTCCGCCTCGATGACGCCGCGTGTCTCGCGTCCGGCCGGGTCCAGCGCGCTGTACTCGAAGCCCGACATGCGAGGCCGCCCGCTCGCGCCCTAATCGCGGGAGACGCGCAGCACTTCCTCGAGGCTGGTCTCGCCTGCCTGCACCCAGCGTATTCCGTCCTCGCGCAGGCCCTTCATCCCGTTCGCGCGCGCGTGCGCCAGCAGCTCGGCCTCGGAGGCGCGATCGTGGATCAGGCGACGCGACTCATCGTCGACCAGAAGCAGCTCGAAAATTCCGGTGCGGCCCTGGTAGCCGGTAAAGCTGCACGCGTCGCAGCCGCCGGCGCCGAACAATTCGGTCACCGCATTGCCGCCGTTCGCGCCTTGCAGGAGCCGGCGCTCGGCGGCGCCGGGCGGGTGCGATTTGCGGCACGCCGGGCACAGACGCCGCACCAGCCGCTGCGCGAGCACGCCGAGCAGGCTCGAGGCGACGAGAAACGGCTCGATCCCCATGTCCACGAGCCGCACCACCGCGCCGGCCGCGTCGTTCGTATGCAGGGTCGCGAGCACCAGGTGGCCGGTCAGGCTCGCCTGCACCGCGATCTGCGCGGTCTCCAGGTCGCGGATCTCGCCGATCATGACCACGTCGGGGTCCTGGCGCAGGATGGCGCGCAGCGCCCGCGCAAAAGTGAGCTCGATGCGCGGGTTGACCTGGGTCTGGCCGACGCCGTCGAGGTCGTATTCGATCGGGTCCTCGACGGTGACGATGTTGCTGCTCTTGGCGTCGAGCTGGCTGAGCGCGGCGTAGAGCGTGGTCGATTTCCCGGAGCCGGTCGGCCCGGTGACGAGGATGATGCCGTGCGGCTGCCGCACCAGATCGCGCAGGGTGGCGAGCGTCGTGTCCGCCATGCCCAAGCTGGTGAGGTCGAGCCTTCCGGCCTGCTTGTCGAGCAGGCGCAGCACCACGCGCTCGCCGTGCGCGGTCGGCAGGATCGAGACGCGCACGTCGACCGAGCGCCCCGCCAGGCGCAGCGCGATGCGCCCGTCCTGCGGCTGGCGCTTCTCGGCGATGTCCAGGCGCGCCATGATCTTGATGCGCGACACGATCACGCCGTGCACCACCTGAGGCGGCTCGAGCACGTCGCGCAGCATGCCGTCCCTGCGGAAGCGCACCACCGAGCGCCGGTCGAAGGCCTCGATGTGGATGTCGGAGGCGCCCTCGCGCACCGCCTGCGAGAACAGCGCATTGATCAAACGCACGATCGGCGCGTCGTCCTCGCTCTCCAGCAGGTCGGCGACCTTCGGCAGGCTCTCGGCGAGCGCGGCGAGGTCGGGGTTCGCGTCCATGTCGGTCACGATCTCCGCGGCGTGCGAGGCGCCGCGCTCGTAGGCGCGGGCGAGCGCTGCGTCGAAGGCCTCTTTTGCGAGCTCCCTCAGAGCGAGCGGCCCGCCGAGCGCGCGCTGCACCTCGGCCAGCACCGCGGCGCGGACGCCCGGCAAGACCCAGATCTCGAAACCCTGCTCGAGCTGCCGCGCGCTGATCACGCCGTGACGCTTGGCAAAGGCGTACGGCAGGCGCTCGACGCAGCGCGCATCGGGCGAAAGGGCGCTCGAGGACATGTCCATGGCTTTATTGGGCCGGCGCGGGCGCGGCGCCCCCGTCGGGCTCGCGTGGGACCGCCTCCGGAGACTCCTGCTTGGGTGTTTGCGCCGAGGGCACGCCCGGAGCTGCCGGAGGCGCGGGAGGAGGCCCCGGGGGATTTTGCTCGGGTGTCTGCGGCGGCGGCGCGGCGGGAGGCCCAGGCTGCGCGGGTTCCATGCGGTCGTATATGTCCTCGCGCTCGGGACCCTCGCCGCGCGTGTAGCCGCGCAGATATTCATAGCGGTCCTGCGTCACGCGATAACCGTCCTCGACCGTGCGGATGATCACCGGCCTGAGGAAGATCATCAGGTTGGTCCGCTTGCGCTCTTCGCTCTTGAAGCGGAACAGCGCGCCCAGAAACGGGATGTCGCCGAGCAGCGGAATCTGCTGCGTGGTCACGCTCAAGGTGTTCTGGATCAGCCCGCCGAGCACGACGGTCTGGCCGTCGTCTACCACGACCTTGGTTTCGAGCGAGCGCTTGTTGGTGATGAGGTCGCTCGCCCCGGTTCCTATAGTCGGAGCGATGTCCGATACCTCCTGGTAGATTTCCATGCGGATGGTCGAGCCCTCCGAGATCTGCGGCTTGATGCGCAGGGTGAGACCCACGTCCTTGCGTTCGATCGTCTGGAAGGGATTCACCGGCGCCGCTCCTCCGGCGGCGGCGGTCGGCGTCGCGAAACTGCCAGTGATAAAAGGCACGTTCTGCCCGATGACGATCTTCGCCTGATAGTTGTCGAGCGTGAGGAGATTCGGCGTGGAAAGGATGTTGCCGAGGTTGTTTGACTGGAGCGCCCGCGCGAGCGCGCCGAGACTCCTCACGGTAGTGCCGTTGGGCAGCTGAATGGTGTTGCCTAGCACCGCGACCGTCAGCCCAGAGGGATTGACCGCCGCGGCCGTCGCGCCCGTGATGGCTTCGGCGAGGCTAGGACTGCCCGCGGGAAAATTGGCCGTGGCGCCGACCGTGCGCGAGCCGACCGCTCTCGCGCCCGCCCATTGGACGCCCAGCTCATCGGTGCGATCGGCGTTCATTTCCGCGACCAGCGCCTCGACGTAGACCTGGGCGCGCCGGACGTCGAGCTGCTCGATCACCCGGCTTGGGCCGCCGCGCCGGAGAGCATGCCGCGCAGCACCTCGACCAGCTTCAGGGCCTCCGCGTGCCTGAGGTAAATGACGCGCGTGCTGCCCATGGCGCGCGCCGGAACGTCGAGCTTTTCAATGAGCGAGCGCAGCTGCGCGATGCGCCCCGGATTGTCCGAGCGAAGAAGGAGGCTGTTGGTGCGCGTGTCCGGCACCACCGAGAAGCGGTCGCCTCCCGCGGCGATCTGCGTCTGGGGAGCGCCCGGGACCCCGGGGGTGGCGACGCCCGAGCCGGAGAGGCGCACCACCAGCTCCGCGAGGTCGATCGCCGAGGCGTTCTGAAGCGGGACCACGATGACTTCCGTGCCCGCCGGCACGTCGATGCGATCGAGGATGCGCAGCAGCCGCCGCACGTTGTCGGCGTAATCGGTGATGATGAGCGCGTTCGCGGGATCGTATACGGAGAGCTGGCTGGT
>WNGE01006527.1_pt1 | contig 12937 bp, 11 predicted proteins | sample 5400651 | NCBI WGS metagenome assembly WNGE01 (sample SAMN13153370, study PRJNA577476) | soil metagenome | isolation source: 60 cm soil or saprolite under grassland replicate 2 | place: USA:California | collected 2016-06-15 | reverse complement strand
GCTTGACCTGGTACCCCTCGACCGGTCCACCGCCGGACAGGGTGCTGGCCGACCAGGAGACCGTGACCGTCGAGCCCACAGCCTGGACGGTGGGCTGGTTCCCGGCGTTCACGTTCTGCGCCGCGGCGCGGCCGCTACCCAGGGCCGAGGTCAACCAAGACGCGGACGCGACCCCGACGCACGTCGCGGCCAAGGCAATCATGCCGAACACGACGATGCGCCACATCCGGCGGGGAGACCGAGCAGGCGCGTCGTCACCGGCCGACGAGGCCCGCCAGTGGATCTCAGCGCCAGGTTCGCCGATCTCGGGACGTCGACCGCGAGCTTCGGCGCGAGCGCGTCGCTCGCCGCGCCAGCGGCTCACAACCTCACCCGTCCCCTTCTGCGGCGGCTATTGCGGAGAGCGAGCAGTCCGCCCGCAACGAGCCCGGTCGCAATCGCGACGAGCGCGACGAGGTTCGCTCCCGTGAACGCCAAGCTGCCGGACCCAGTTTGGATCGGCCCGTTGGGAGATGTGGGCTCGAATCCGGTGTCGACAGCGGTGGCCGCGAACAGGAGCGGGAAGGTCATGCTCTCGCATGCGTCGGGCGCGCTGTGATCCATCCGCACCCTCAGGGGGACTGTCCCGGTGGCGCCCGGCGCGACGTCGACGGTCGTGGTGGAAGTGTCGACTTCGAGCATTGACGCCAGACAGCCGGGGCTCGCGTTGCCGACGCTTGCGCCCACCGACGTCACCCGGATCGTGAATGGCTGCGGGTTCGTGACCCGAGCGTCGAGCGTCTTCATCACACCCGGATAGAGGCCGTCGACCTCGCCGGTGACCTCGAGGTCTCCCGCGGCGGGGACTGAAGCGCCCGCCGGCCTAATGAGCAGCAGCATGATGACACCAACGAGTCCGACGCCGACACGCGTTCGCACGTCAACTCACTCCATTGATCGCGGCGACCAGATCGTGCCGCGGCCGGAGACCGGCCGCGGCACGATGACGGATCAGGTCGAGACACCGCTCAGGGTCAGGGCGATGGTGAACGTGACGTCCTGGCAGGCATTTGGTGCCGCGCCGCTCATGGTCACGATGTTGAGGATCGACTGCTGACCCGACGTCGTGTTGGCGCCGACGGTCACGGCCGGAGCGACGCTCCCACTGGAAGAGACGGTCACGTTCGCGGCCGGGCAGTTGGTCGGGTCCGACGACGCCGTTACGGACGCTCCCGAGAAGGAACTGAAGCTGGCTCCGTACGGGTTCGTGTTCGTCAGGGTGAAGTACACATCGCCCTGTGTGAACCCGGGATAGAGGTCGGCGGTGCCCGTGCTGGCATTGATGGTCACGGTCGTCGGCGAGCCAAGTGCCTTCGCGGTGCCGCTTCCGCTCCCTGACACGGTCCACACCCCAACCGCGGCGGTCAGCGCAGCCAGAACGACCAGGGCGAGCGCTGCGGCGACGAGCAGCTTGATCTTCTTTCGCATCTTCTCTCCTTGTCGGGTCCCACCCCGACAAGCGAGGCCGCCCTCATGTCTCCGAGGGCTTCCCCCGGACGTAGCACCAATGGTGAACGAGTCCCCGGATGCGTCCTAGACGCAGGGACGCCAATCTCGGATGGGGAGAACGTGGTGTCGCGCCCAGCGCGATCGCGTCCCACATTCGTGATTGCGGAGGGCATACCGGACATTTCTTCCCTGGCGCGCCGACGGGGCTTTAGGATTCCGCCGTTGAACGTGCTGATCGTCGACGACCATCGGATGTTCACCGAGCTGCTGGTGCAGGTCCTCGGTGGGCACCGCGACATCGTCGTCTCCGGAGTCGCGCACACTGCGGCCGAAGCGCTGAAGTCGGCACGTGCCGACCCGCCGGACGTCGTCGTGATCGACTACCGGCTGCCCGATGGCGACGGTGCGACGCTCGCGGCGGAGTTGCGCCGGGAGCATCGGGATGCGCACCTCGTCATGCTGACCGGCCTCCAGGACGAAGCCACGATCCGCGAAGCGGTCGCGGCCGGTTGCTCGGGCTTCGTCACGAAGGACCGGGCCGTCGACGAGCTCTTGGAGAGCGTGCGCACGGTGCACGCGGGCGGCGCCTCGATCTCACCCGCGCTGCTCAAACGCCTGTTGCCGAGCCTTCAGCAGGACAACCCAGAGGGCACCACGAGCCTGACCTCGCGTGAGCTCGAGGTCCTCCAGCTGCTCATCGAGGGCCTATCGAACCGAACGATCGCGGAGCGACTCTTCATCAGCAACCACACGGTCCGGAATCACGTACAGCGGATCCTCACGAAGCTCGGCGCTCACTCCAAGCTCGAGGCAGTGGCCGTGGCGACACGGATCGGCCTCGTCAGGCCGTCGGAGCGGCCGGAATCGCGAGAGTGAACGAGAAGACGCTCCCGCCACCCGGGCGCGGCTCGACCCAGATCCGCCCGCCGTGGCGCTCGACGATCCGGTGACAGATCGCCAGGCCCATGCCGGTGCCGCCGTGCCGGTCTCGGCCGTCGAACCGCTCGAACACGTTGAAGACGCGCTCGGCGCGCGAGGGGTCGATGCCGATCCCGTCGTCGGACACCGAGAACTTCCACCCCTCACCCGATTGGACCGCGGACACGTCGATCTTCGGGCGGTCGTGGCTCCGGAACTTCACCGCATTCGAGATGAGGTTCTGGAACAGCTGCTCGAGCTGGCGCCGATCCGCCTGCACGCACGGGAGCGAGTGCGTGGCGACCTCGGCGCCGGCGTCGTCGATGGTAGAGGCGAGCGACCACGCGACCTCCTCGACGAGCTCCGTCGTATCGACCGTCTCCGGCCGCAGCTCGACCCGGCCGATGCGTGAATAGGCGAGGAGGTCGTTGATGAGGTCCTGCATGCGCATCGCACAGTCGAGGATGTAACCGATGAACTCCTGCGCTTCGGTGTCCAGCTGCTCCACTTGCCGGCGCTGCAGGAGCTGCGCGAAGCCGGAGAGCGTGCGGAGCGGCTCCTGGAGGTCGTGCGACGCGACCGAGGCAAACTGATCGAGCTCGGTATTCGAGCGCTCGAGCTCCTGGACCGTCGCTCGCAGACTGCGCTCCAGCTCGACCTGCTTGCGGAGGTCGACGAGCGTGGCCCGGACCAGGAGCCCAGATGCGACGGGCACCGGCGAGAGGTTGACGGCGACGGGGATCTCGACTCCGTCGCGGCCGCACACCGCCATCTCCGCGCCGGACATGCTTTGGAAGCGGGGATCGGCGAGGAACCCCTCGAGGGTCTGCTCGTACGTCGCTTGCAGGCGCTGCGGAAGCAGCGACTGGAGCTGCTCGCCGACGAGCTCGCGAGAAGTGAGCGAGAGCAGATGCTCAGCCGCCTGATTCACACGCACGATCACCCCGGTCTGCTCGGCCTCGATGATCGCCAACGGTGAGAGCTCGAGTTGCTGCCGCTCGAACCGTCTTGCGCGGTCGACGCGGCTGCTCAGAAGACCGAGCACGAGCCCGACCAACACGAAGGCCGCTGCCCGTGTGAGGTAGCCGACCGGCGTGCTCGACTCGCCGTTGACGGCGCTCGTGACGACGAGCAGCACCACGCCGACGAGCGCGCCGGCGAAGCCTCCACGGGTGCCGAACCGTGCCGCCAGCGCGGCGATCGGGATGACGAACAGGACCCCGACCGCGTCCCGGGGCGAGGAAACGACGATGCCCAACGCCGCGATCCCGCCGAAGAGCGCGACGGCGACCGCGACCAACGCTCCCGGTCTCTGCGCCCAGTGCCGACCGGACCCGGAGCGGCCGTCCGCGGTGTCGGGCACGGCGGTTCCTAATCGAGCTATTCGTCCAGATCGAGATGGAGCATGCGGATCGCGTTGCCGCGCACGATCTTCTGGATCTGGTCGTCGTCGAGGTCCTTCATCTGCCGCTCGGCGACCTCCTTGCTGTTCGGCCAGGTGGAGTCGCTGTGCGGGTAGTCGGTCTCGAACGTGATCGTGTCGACGCCCATGTCCTCGAGTGAGCGCAAGCCGTGCGGGTCGTCGAAGAAGCAGCCGTACACGTGCTCGCGGTAGTACTGGCTCGGCGGCTTCTTGACCTTGTCGGCCACGCCACCCCACGCCCGGTTGTGGTCCCACACCGCGTCGGCCCGCTCGAGGACGTACGGGATCCACCCGATCTGTCCCTCGGAGTAGGCGATCACGAGGTCGGGGAACTTCTCGAACACGCCGGACATCAGGTAGTCGGTGAGCGACATCGCCGCGTTCATGTACGTGAGCGTCGACCCGACCGCGGGCGGCGCGTCCTTCGACGTCGACGGCATCTTCGACGACGAGCCGATATGCATGCACACGACCGTGCCCGTCTCGGCGCACGCCGCGAAGAACGGGTCCCAATACCCGTCGGGATCGTGGACCGACGGCAGGCCGAGGAACGGCGGGATCTCCGTGAACGCGACCGCGTGTCCGCCGCGCGCGGCATTGCGCCGGATCTCGCCCGCCGCCAGCTGGGAGTCCCACAGCTGGATGATCGGCAGCGGGATCAGCCGCCCGTTCGACCCCGCGCACCACTCGTCGAACATCCAGTCGTTGTACGCCTTGACGCACAGGTCGGCGAGCTCCATGTCCTTGGCTTCCATGAACGTCTGGCCGCAGAAGCGTGGGAACGTGGGGAAGCTCAGGCTCGCCTCGACCCAGTTGACGTCCATGTCCTCGAGGCGCGCCTTCGGGTCGTAGCAGCCCGGGCGCATCTCCTCGTAGGTGATGGCGGTGATCTTGACTTCGTCGCGGTCGAACCCGACCGCCGCGCTCAGGCGCGTCTGCGGGATCTTCTTGTCCTCGTAGTGCCACCAGTCGCAGGGATTGCCTTCACCCTTCTCGTACGAGAAGTTGCCGCCGACGAACGTCATCTCTCCCAGCGGCGCCCGTACGACGCGCGGCCCGACGTCGAGATACTTCTTCGGCAGCCGCTTCTGCCACACGTCCGCGGGCTCCACGACGTGGTCGTCGACGGAGACGATCTTCGGCATATCGGTCATACGACCGAGCATAGACCTGACGCCCCGTCAGATCGACGTGCGGATTTTGGCGTCGCTGCACCGGCCATATGACGGAGCAGCGACGCCAAAACGAACGGGGCGGCCGTCAATATGCGGGGCGTCGCGTGAGGATCTGGTCGATCACGAAGCCGCCGGCGCCCACGACGACTGCGCCGACCACGACGATGAGCGTGGTGTTGGCGAGGCTGCGCGCGATGACGTCCCACGCGGCATCGAACCCGTCGCGGGCGACGAACGGGTCGACGCTCCGACCGACGAGCGTCTTGGCCAGCGCCATCAGCCCCAGCAGGAGGAGCGATACGCCCGCGACCACGGTGCCCGCGATGCCCATCGTGCGCCATCGGCGTTGCGAGACGGCGACGGCGAGGGCGAGGAGCACGAGGACGACGAGTGGCGTGAGCAGCGCGACGCGCCGGGCGCCGTCGACCGCGCCCCAGAGCACCGGGACCTCGCTCCGGCGGGCCACGACGATCGGTGGCACGTCCGAGCCCCGCGGCAGCGACCTCGCAACTTGAGCGTTCTGCGTGCGGGCGAGATCGACCGCGGGCCCGACATCGAGCGTGAGCGTGTCTTCGTCCGACGTGAGCTGGTCGTGCACACCGCCGAGCGCTCCCTTGAAGAGCGTCCGGTACTGGGGTGTCCCGAGCGCGCCCGCGATCCCCGCCTTCACCGTGGGTGCGCTCCCACCCAACGACTGCCTGCTCTCGACCTGGGTGACGATCTCGTCCGCGAGCGCCTGACGGATGACTTCGCGCTCGAGGAGGTTGTCGGACAGGTTGGTGAACCGTTCCCGGTCGAGCAGCACCTGTTGCGTCCAGAGTCCGACGAGCGCGAACGGAAGGAGCAGTCCGGCGGTGACGAGCAGCAGGGCTACGAGCGCGCCTCGACTCACCGCTGCCCCGCGTCGCGGGGAAGCAGATCGGAGAGGGTCACGCCGTCCGCGCCCTGCGCAGGACGAATGCGAGGCGCATGAGGATCACGCCCTTGAGGACGAGCGCGATCCCGATCACCAACGCGATCACGAGGATCGTGACTCCCGGCCACGCGACCGTGATCGCGGCGGCCACGACGGCAGCAACGCCCTTGGCGACGAAATGACCCGTGTGCGGGCGCTCACCGCGGTTCTGGTAGGCGAACCAGAGTGTCATCGCGGCGTACAGGAGTAGCCAGGCGGCGAGGATGAGGGCGAGCACGAGCGCGGTCGCCGCCGGCCATGCCAGCACCACGACCCCGGCGATCACGTCGACGACGCCCCGGAACAAGAGCAGGCCCCATCCCTTGGTGTGACGCTCCGCGAACGACCAGCCGAGCTCGGTCGCGCCGGCGAAGAGCAGGAACACGCCGAGGATGATCACAAGCGCGAGGACGGTGACCCCCGGCCACACGAGCGTGAGAACTCCGGCCACGAACCATGCGATTCCGGCGGCAAGCACCCATCCCCAGCTCCGACCGAGGTCGGCCCGCAACTCGGCGGCGGTGGGCGCAGACGGCGTGGTGCTCATTCGGGAACTCCCTGCCTCGAGGACTCGTCGTCGGAAACTAGCGCTCCCTCACACCCGCACGCCGAGGTACACCGCCGCCAGGCGGTCGGCGTCGGCCTCCTGGCGTGGTCCCGTCCACACGATGCGGCCGAGCTCCATCACCGCCACGATGTCGGCAAGCTCGAGCGCCTCGCGGGCCTTCTCCTCGACCAGCAGCAGTGAGCTCCCGCGCTGCCGGAGCTCGGTGAGGGCGTCGAACACGGCCTCGCTGGCCAGCGGCGCCAGCCCGAGCGACGGCTCGTCGGCGACGAACACAGCCGGCGTTCGCACGAGCGCCGGCGCCAGCGCCAACATCTGCTGCTCGCCTCCCGATAGGAGCCCGGCCGGCTGGCGGCGGCGGTCGGCCAGCAACGGGAAGCGCTCGTACGCCTGCTCGCGTTCGCGCGCCGACCGCAGCAACACGTTCAGGTTCTCGTCGACGGACAAGCCGGGAAAGATCCCGCGCGCTTCCGGCGCGAGCAGCAGCCCGCGCCGGGCGCGACGAAACGCCGGCTCGTTCGTGACGTCGGCGCCGTCCAACCGGACCCGCCCGGCGGTCGGTGCGAGCAACCCGGCAGCGACCGCGCACAGCGTCGACTTGCCCGCCCCATTGGGCCCCAGGAGCGTGACCACACGGCCGGCGGGGACGGCGAGGTCGACGCTGTGCAGCACTTCGACTTCGCCGTACCCGGCGACGACGCCCTCCAGCCGCAGCGCCGCGGGCTCGCCTTCTCGGGCGCCGTCTGCCGACGCGGCTGCGAGCGGCGGCGCTGCCGGCACCGTCGTGACGGGTCTCGCGGGACGGGCAGCCGCGCGCTCACGCCGGCGGCGGCGCTCCAGCCGTTGCGTGCCGACGAGGGCGAGGACACCGTCAGGGTTCCGTGCCAGGTTGATGGCACCGACGCCGAACAAAATGGCCGCGAGCTGCGGGGTCCCGGTGAGGCTCGTCGCCCAGTCGGGCATGAAGCCCCACCCGGTGACCACTTGCAGCAGCTCGGTGAAGCACGCGAACGCCAGCCCGGCGAGCAACGCCCCGCCCGGTCGCCGGATACCGAACGTGACCGTCACCGCGAGCCAGATCAACCCGACGAACGCCGGAGCGCTGCGGTTGTTGACCGGACTGCTGACGATCGCGAGCAGCGCGCCGCCGAGACCTGCGATGCCCGCCGACACCGCGAACAACGAGACCTTCGACCATCCGGCGCCGATCCCGGACGTGCGGGCGGCCACCTCCGAGCTACGGACCGCGAGCACGGCGCGTCCCGACGCCGAGCGTTTCAAGTTGTGAATGACGAGCGTGATCGCACCGAACACGAGCAGGGCGAGCATCGCCAGCTCGCGCGGCTGAGTGAAATCGAACGGCCCGAAGGGCAGGTTTGCCTCGAACGTCTCGAGGTTCAGCGGCGGGACCGGCCATCCGCGCGATCCGTTCCGGACGGCGTCGAGCTGGAAGACGAGGAGCTCGGCGACGAGGGCGAACGAGAGCGTTGCCAGTGCCAACGCCAGCGGGCCCAGGCGTCGCACCGGGATCGCGATGACCGCGCCGACGGCGGCGGCGACCGCGGTGCCGGCGAGCACGGCGACGAAGAAGCCGAACCTCCCGTCGTGCATCAGCAGCGGGATCGTGAACCCGAACTTGTTGTTGACGAGGTAGCCGACGGTGAAGGCCGACGCGGTCACGAACGTCGCTTGCCCGAGGCTCACCATGCCGCCCAGACCGGTGATCACCACGAACGAGAGGAAGACGATCCCGAGCACGATGCCCTTGGCGATGAGACCGGACCAGAACTCGTTCGCGAACCAGAGCTCGTAGACGACCAACGCACCCACCGCGATCGCCCACGGGAGGATACGACGCCAGGCGGGCAGCCCGGCCCGGTGGTCCTCGGGTGGTGACTCGTCGGCGACCGAGCCGGCCGCGCGCGTGCGGTCGAAGCCGAGGAAGAAGAGGAGCACGACAGTAAGGATGAACGGGATCGAGGCGAGGAAGCCCGAGATGTCCGTCAGGAAGCCGGGCGCGTACCCGAACACGAGGTTCTGCACGACGCCCAGCGCGAGGCCGGCCACGAAGGCGAGTGGAATCGATCGCAAGCCGGCGGCCACGACCGCGGCCAGCGAACCGAGCACCACCAGCGTGTAATCGATGTCGGTGAGCCCGAACAGAGGGGCGATCAGCACGCCGCCCAACCCGGCCAGCATCATCGACATCGCCCACGCCACCGCCGATGTCTTGTGCGCGTTCACGCCGCGCAACTCGGCGAGGACGCGCCCGTCGACTCCGGCGCGCATCTCGAGCCCGATGCGTGTGTGCCGGAGCACCGACCAGAGGAGCAACGCCGCTCCGCCGGCGGCGAGAAACACCGCCAGCTGGTCGGAGTTGATCGCCACTCCGCTGAGTGGCCGCCAGACGACCTCGCTCGGCACGGGACCGAGGCCGGGGGGTCGGAAGCCGGGGGCGTTCGTAGGCAGCCCCAACTCGAGGACCGTGTTCCCGACCGTCTCGACCAACCACAGCACCAACGCGGGGAACGCGACGAGCAGTCCGATCGTGCCGACGATGCGGGCGTACACGGGCGCGTCGGCGAGCCGCCGCAGCAGGATGCGATCGAGGAGCAGCCCGAGCAATGGCGCGAAGACGAGGATCGCCACGATCGCCGACGGCACGATGGGCCAGCCCAAGCCCCCGTCCGCGGTCGCCGCGTGCAACTGGAAGAATAAATACGCGGTCACGAACGCGATCGCGCCGTGCGCGAAGTTGAAGATGCCCGAGCTCTGGTACGTGAGGACGAGGCCGGACGCCATGACGGAGTAGATGGCACCCGACACCGCGCCCGAGATCACGAGGTTGAGCAGCTTCTCCACGCCTTTGGCCTTTGGCTCCTCGCGATCTCGAGCGCGGCTCCTGGTGCGAACTCGTTACGACACCTTGACCAGCTTGTAGCAGTCGAACGGCACCCGAATCGAGTAGTTGCTGCCGTCGGTTTCGACGAGCGTGCCGCACGGCGACCCGTCCCGGTGGCCCCGCGGGAAGGTGATCGGCCCGGTCACGTCCTTCGACTCGTACTTGAAGTTCTTGTTCGCCACCCTCAGGAACCGCTCCGCGGTGAGGTTCTTGCCCGTCTTCTTGAGCATGTCGACGAACAGGTCAGCGGAGAGGTACCCCGCAAGCGCCGGCTGCGTCAGCATCTGGTCGGGCTTGACCGCCCTGATCTCGTCGATGATCTGCTGCATCGCCGTGTTGCCCTGCTGCGCCGACTCGAACGCGTTGAACTGGATGAAGACGGACGAACCCACGTAGCTCGCCGCGATCCTCGGGTCATAGCCGACGGCGTTCGTGAGCTTGCCCTGGTAGCCGAGCTCGATCAGCTTGTTCTGGATCCCGGTCACGTTCGTGATCGCAGTCACGACGAACACGACGTCGGGCGGCTTGCCCTTGTTGCTCGACATGATCTCGTTGGCGAAAGGCGTGTAGTCGCTGACGACGGCCGGCGGCGGCGGAACCGGGTTCTTGGCGTACACGACCTTGAAGCCGCCGGCACGGGCCGAGGCCGAGATCACCTTTGCGCCCGCCCGGCCGGAGTCGTTGTCCTCCGAGATCACCGCCGCGGTCTTGCCCTTCGTGTCGCCGTTGAAGGTCTTCTTCATCATCTCGCCCCACGTGGAAGCGGCCGATTTCGGGTCCTCGGGGGTGAGGCAGCCGGTGAACCCGAAGCCGAAGGGGTTCTCGCAGAACCCCGACGAAATGCCCCAACCGATGAAGGGCGTCTTGTTCTGGGCAAAGAAGTCGCTCGCGCCGAGGAACGGTGTGATCACCGGGACCGCGGCGAAGATCTGGTCGTCCTGGACGAGCTTTCTGCCCTCGTCGAGGTCCTTGTTCTGATCGCTCCCGTCGTCGCGGAAGCCCAGGAAGTTGATCTTCCGTCCGCCGGGAATCTCGTTGTTGTTGTTCGCCTTGTCGAAGCGGGCCTGCGCGCCGACGGCCGAGTCCTGGTAGAAGGCGCCGTACCCGAGGCCGCCGACCGTGATCGAGTCGCTGGTCACGCCGCGTGTCTGGCCTGCCGGCCGGGCCGATGTTCCGGCGACGGCCACGCTGCTCGTCGCGATCACGAGCGCCAGCACCGCGAACGCGCCCACTAGCTTGTGTCGCTTCACGTCATTCCCCCCGTTGTTCGCTCCTAGCCGAGGTACGCCGCGCGCACTCCGGCGTCGGACTGAATCTCCTTCGGACTCCCGACCGCGATCACCTCGCCCAGGTTGAGCACCGCGATGCGGTCGCACCGCTCCATCACGAACCCCACGTCGTGCTCGACGAGCAGCACCGCGCACGACTCCTCGGCCTGAATCGCACGGACCCGCTCCCCCAACCGCTCCATCTCCCCGTCGCCCAGCCCCGAGGTCGGTTCGTCGAGGAGCAGGACGCGCGGGGGATCCACGATCGCCCGCGCCAGCTCGACCATCCGGGCCAGGCCCATGGGCAACGAGCCCGCCGGGTGGTCGGCCACCGCCGTCAGCCCGCACAGGTCGAGCACGTGAGCGACGCGCTCACGCCGTTCGCGCTCGCGGCGGCGACGAGTTGGAATGCCGAGGAGGTCGGCAGGCAGTCCGCCGCCGCCCCCGCGCCACTCGAGCGCGGCGAGCACATTGTCTGCGATCGAGAGCCAGCCGTACGTCTGGACCCGCTGGAACGTGCGGCGCAGCCCGGCCCGGGCCCGGCGGGCAGCCGGCCACCGCGTGATGTCACTCCCGTCGAGCATGACCTTTCCCGTTTCAGGAATGCGGACGCCCGAGACGACATCGAACAGCGTGGTCTTGCCGGCGCCGTTCGGGCCGATCAGGCCGCAGACCTCACCCGCGGCGACAGCAAGGTCGACGTCGGTGAGCGCGGCGATCCCGCCGAAATGCACGCTCACGCGTTCGAGCCCGAGGACGAGCCCGTTCCCAGCGTTGCCGTCGGTCTGCGCGCGCTCGACCGTCGTCACGACTGGAGCACCGTCTCGCCGGTTCGCATGCGCGTGCTCCGGTGCATCGGGTCGCGGTCGAACTCCGGGATGACCTCTTGGCCGAAGAGCCGAAGAGTCTCCACGGCGAGACCCTGTGGGAGCCCGACCGGCAGCCCGAACGCGACCTGGTCGCAGCCGACCTCCTCGTAGCGACGCACTTGCTCGGTCACCTCGTCGGGGTCGCCGCACAGGAGGAAGCCGGCCTCGATGCGGCCTTCGATGTCGTCGAGGGTCGGCTCCGGCATCACGTTCGGCCAGGCGGTGAACCCCTCGGGTACCGGGAACGTGTCGTGGTACAGGAATACCAGCGACTGCAGGTACGAGATCTGCATGTTGCATGCCGCCTCGCGCGCCTTGCGCCCGTCCTCGAGACAGACAAGGCCGTTCGTGATCATCACGTTGTCGTTGACGTAGCGTCCCGCCGGGATCGCCTCGCCGATCGCCGACTTGTACGCGTCGACGTGCTCCTTCATGTCGTGGATGGCGGCGACGTTGAAGCCGAGGACGCCGAGACCGTGGCGGGCTGCCTTCTCGTAGGTCGGCGGGTTGCCGGCCGCCACCCACATCGGTGGATGCGTCCTCCCCCCGCCGTACGGCTTGGGAACGACGTTGCGTGGCGGCGTCGAGAAGACAGCGCCGTCGTGGGAGTACTCGAACGAGTCCCACATCTTCGTGAACTCCCAGATCACCTCGTCCCAGTTCGCCTTCGTCTCGGCCGGATCGACGTTGAACGTACCGAGCTCGTGCGAACCTGCACCCCGACCCGAGCCGAACTCGAAGCGACCCTCCGAGAGGTGGTCGAGCATCGCCACTCGCTCCGCGACGCGCACGGGATGGTTGGTGGCGGGGTTCAGCGGGAAGATGCCCGACCCCACGTGGATCCGCTCGGTCTGCGCGAGCGCGTACGCGATGAACGACTCACTCGCCGAGAGGTGCGAGTACTCCGTCAGCGTGTGGTGCTCGGTGCACCACACGTACTTCCAGTTGTTGCGGTCGGCTTCCCGAATCAGCTCGAGGTCATTGACCGCCGCTTGATGCTCGGAACCCGGGTCGTGCGCCTTCACCCCGGGCAGGAACATCTGCACGAAGATCCCGAACTCCACGGTTCCCCCGTTTCCCGTTGCACGCGTGGTGCACTATTGCAACGAGCCGTTCCAAATGACAGGCTTTCTGATAGCCCGTCAGAAGTCAAGAGGCCCGATGGAACGGCGATCGCCACCGACGGAGCGGGTCATCCGCCTGCTCGATCTCCTCGCCCGCCGGCCGTCCGAGGGCTTGTCGCTGTCCGAGCTCGCCCGCCGCCTCGACATCAGCAAGGCGACCGCGCTCGGGATCGTCGGCGCGCTCACTCGCGCCGGTTACCTCGCCCGGAGCGAGGACACGAAGACCTACACGCTCGGACCAGCCTTGCTC
>WNGE01006524.1_pt1 | contig 12938 bp, 12 predicted proteins | sample 5400651 | NCBI WGS metagenome assembly WNGE01 (sample SAMN13153370, study PRJNA577476) | soil metagenome | isolation source: 60 cm soil or saprolite under grassland replicate 2 | place: USA:California | collected 2016-06-15 | reverse complement strand
CATTGGCGCTCCTGTTCTCCCGTAATCTCGTCTCCGGCGGGTAACTCCCGATAGCCTGGTTAGTAGCCAAAGGAGCATGTCCATGAAGCCATTACCCTGCCGCAGGCGTGGTTCGACATTGCTGTGCGCATCCTGGTTTGGCGCGTTTTGGTTCGTGAGTTCGTTATTGCTAATCAGTTCGGTTACCAGCGCCCAGGTAACGTCCAAGGCAAGTCGCGCCTCGGCAGAATCCCTTACGCAGTCCCTGATGGTTCTGCATGCCCAATATCAGACCGCGCCGCCCGCCGGAAAGGCAGCGCTGTTACTCCAGGTCCGCACCGTGGCCGCCCGACGCCAGCAGTTGCTGAGTTCGCTCGTCCAGACCAGTCCGGGCGAAGTGCTGAGAGTTGCCATTCCGGGCAGCATCGCCGCCACTCTGCCGGCGTCCGTCCAAAGTTTCGTGGAACAGGAGACCGACGCCCAAGGCGAGCTGGAAGTGATGTACGAGGACTCCGATACTGGAGCCAAGCTGCACCATTTTCTAATGGCCGGCAGCCAGCGCCTGGAGCTGAAGTTTGCCGCGGACGCTCCCACCAACCTGCTCACCGGCAGCATCGTGCACGTGCACGGAACGCGCATCGGCAGCGCCCTGGCGCTCAGTTCTGGAACTAGCACCGGCAGCTTCCAGGTGGTGCAAGCGGCGCCCCTGTCGAATACGTTCGGAGCGCAAAACACGCTGGTGATGCTGGTGAATTTCCAGGACAACCCGATAACTCCCTGGACCACCAGCCTTGCCTCCGACGTTGAGTTCAACCAGGTCAGCAGCTTTTACATGGAGAATTCGGATCAGCAAACCTGGGTTACGGGCGATGTGGCTGGCTGGTATACGATCGCGGTCCAGAGCACCAACTGCGACGCCAGCAGCATTGCAAGCGACGCTAAGGCGGCAGCCCAGGCTGCTGGGTTCAATCTCAGTAACTACACTCACTATGTTTATAACTTTCCGGTGAATAGCGGCTGTGCTTGGTCTGGGTTGGCAGAGGTTGGAGGATCAAACATCTGGATCAACGGCCAGATCGGTGCGCGAGTTGCCGCGCACGAGCTTGGTCACAATTTTGGCCTTTATCATTCTCATGACCTAGAGTGCGGGACCGTCTCTATTTGCGGCAATGGCACGATTGCCGAATATGGCGACACACTCGACACCATGGGAGGCTACAGAAACGGCCACTTCGATGCGTTCCAGAAGGAGCGCCTGGGCTGGCTTAGTAATGGAGCCCAGCCGCCGATCACGACGGTAACATCGAGCGGCACATACACGATCGGGCCGTATGAGGCACAGGACAGCAATGCGAAAGCTCTGAAGATCCTGCAATCCAGCAGTTCTGGCGCCTACTACTACGTCGAATTCCGGCAGCCATTGGGATTCGACAGCTTTGTCTTAGGCTATCCGAATTACTTGAACGGCGTAGTCGTTCATCTCGCTAGTCCTTCGGATGCGAACAGCAGCAAGGCGCTCGACATGACGCCCACATCTCCGATCTCATTTACCGACGCCGGACTGGGCGTTGGCAAAAGCTTCTATGACTCCAGCGCAGGTCTGACTATAACGCCGGTCTCGACGAACAGCAGTGGCGCCAGCGTGCAGGTGACGCTTGGAACTCAAAGCTGCGCTCACGCGAACCCGTCTCTGAGCATGTCCCCGGCGCAAAGCGCATGGGTGTTGTCGGGCACGACTGTAAGCTTTACCGCCACCCTCACCAACAACGACAGCTCCGCCTGCAGCAACTCCAGCTTCAATTTGTCGGCAGGAGTGCCCAGCGGCTGGAGTTCGTCTCTCGGAAGCTCAGTATTGACTGTGGCGCCGGGGGCGAGCGGTTCGACTACTTTGCAGGTCACGTCGGCAACCGGTACACCGGACGGCTTCTACAACATCACCACGAACGCAACCAATGCTGCGGCACCTTCCTATGCTGCCTCGGCTTCAGCGACGAACGTGATTTCGACTCCGGCGCCGATGAGCATGAGCGTGAGCACAGACAAAACGAGCTACAGCGCTAGCCAGACGGTAACCGTGACCGTCACGGTGTTCTCTGGCAGTTCGCCTAAGGCGGGCGCCAGCGTGTCCGTGAGTATCACCCCACCGAAAGGCGGCGCGGCATCGCTGACCGGCATAACTAACAGCAACGGTGTCGCGGCGGTGACCTATACGCTGAAGAAGAGGGCGATGACCGGCACCTACCAGGTGCAGGCGAGCACGACGGCGGTGGGAGCCGCCCCATCAACGACGGCCAGCACGACATTCACGCTGCAGTAGGGCGCTGTTATGGTGAGATTCGCTCAGCAAAGACATTGTCATTCCGAGCGCCCGCTTCTGGCGCGAGGAATCTGCATTCTCGCAGCTCCAAGCAACTGCAGATTCCTCGCTCCGCTCGGAATGACAATTCAAGAATCTCTAGCAAAAAAAGGCCGGCCCAAAGTTCCGGGCCGGCTCTCTCGAGAGAATCAGAACGCGTTACGGCAGCGCCGGAACGCATGAAGGTTCAGTCACGCTGTAGTTCACATCACACGCCTGGGCCTGGACGAAATTCTTGTTGTTATTCGCCGAATCCAGGGCGTTCTTGAGGAACTCCTGGCAAGCCCGAGCGGGGTTGCCGGAGAGCGTTAAACCATATGCCAGTTGTGCATTCGCAGCCGTCATCAGGTCGGTAATGCTGATGAACCCAGTGGCGTTCAGCCCAGTCACAGAGCAGCCTGCCGGAGCAGTTCCCGCAAATACATTCCCTGCTCCGCTAACGCCTAACGTCGCGACGTTGAGTTCCATCGTGGCCAACTGTGCCGACAACATGTAAGCCATGTTGGTCGCAGTGGCGCCGAGCAGCCAATTTCTGAAAGGTGTGTAGTTGTTGGTGCTCGGAAGGTCAAAGTTATTCCCGTTTGCGCTCCTCAAGTTCAGCCCGTTCAGCAGAGTCACGAAGTTGGCAGATAGAGTGGCCCCGGTCGTCGATCCTGTGAGCAGCTTCTGGCCGTTCTTGTTGGACCAGAAGCCTAGCGTCAGGCCACCACCTTGGCCCAAGCAGACATTCCCGAACCTATTGTCGTTCGAATCCGGAGGAACGGTGATGGGGTCAGTAACGGTGTGCGTGGTGGGAACCCAAGTGGGAGCCGCCGAGGGAATGACCTCACACACCCCATAGGTGCCCGCGCCAAGGTCATGAAAAAGGTAGTTGCCGCTTACGTCAGTGGTGGTGGTCAACGGGAGTCCGGTGGGCTGAGGGTTGGCACCCGCAAAGAGGGTGACTTGCCAGCCCTGTATTCCCGCCTCTCCCGAGTCTTTCACGCCGTTCACATTGGCGTCGTAGAACTTCTCTCCGGAGATCGCGGAGGGAACAGGTGCAGCATTCTCGTTCACCTTAAAGTTGTCGGTTTTGGTCGAGTTGTTTGCGAAGGTAGAGTCGTTCGAAACCCACACCTTGTATTCTCCGCCTGGATTGGGCGTGTCAGCGAAACCTTGAGCGCCGCCGGTTTGGAAGACAATGGCAAAGAGTTGGAGACAGCCTTGTACGGCTCCGTTTACTACGACGAATGGAGTTTGGTTCCCACTCCCCACGCTTGTGCCGAGCACGCTGGCTCCGCTAGGGTCTGTCACTTGAACAAAGTAAGAGCCATCGGGCAAGCTCGCCGAGTTGGGATGCTCCGGCCCTCCGCTGAGGTACACATCGGTCTTCAAGGCGTAAAGATTGAGGTTCACCGCTGTACAGGTGGAGTTGGTGGTGAAGATTGCTCCCGATACCGGCGGCTCCGCGTTCGCTGGCAAGGCCAGCATTAACATTGTTAAGCATACAAGCAGCCCCAAGAGAAGCCTGGGATAAAACGAAGTGACGACTGGTGTTCTCATTATTGAATCTCCTTCTTCAGCCTCTTCGGGGCTGAGTTCGAAATGTTGGTTTCCGGATCGTTTCGGCCAGCCACCAAGCGCATTGCGAGGAGAACCGAGAGGGACCTAAGAGGGAGGATTGCGTGCCGCTCTCCCCGTGCCTCCTGGAAGCCAGCCGTCGTACCTGGGAAAATGTGGGGACCGCGCCGCCGGGGAAGGTGAGTTAGACGAAGTGACGCGCACACCACTACACATCTAAAGCCGAATTGCTATAACTCACATCGTGTAATACCGGGCACCTTGAGCCCGGATGGAGGAGGGCTACTTCAATCAAAGATCTAGGAGGGCTGTACCTGCAAACAGTGCGAGGTGGGTCGCTATGCAATTTGCTACACGACTCATTCCGCACACAGATTTCCGAAGCAGGGCGTTCCTCCCCCCGAAGTGCAGCCCTGCCTCGCCTGAAAACTGTTTGCGAGAGAAGCATGTGCTAAGCGACTGGGGCGCGTCAATTGCACAAAAGATGCAATTTGCACTACAACTTTTTGTGTAGGCGGATGTTCGATTCCTGGGCAAATCGTCGATGCTGGGCCAGTCGAATGTTTTCCAATTTGCTCCTGGCGACACGCCTTCATATAATCACAGGGACGTGCGGGGGTATTTCCCTTGTGGAATTTCCGTGCGCGGAGGCTGGCTCTCCGGCCGGCTAGCGGGGAACGGATCGAGGTTGAGCGCATCCTGGCGGCGGCGCGGGCCGTGCTGGCGGTCAGCTCCTTCGTTGCTCTCAACGTCAGTTCCGCAGCGCCCTTTCAGTATGACAGGCTCGTCCACGTTCTGCTTCTGCTGTACTCTGGGCACGCGATCGCGCTGCTAGTGCTGCTGCGCGTGCGCCGCGCAGTCTCTCCCCGCTTTGCCCTGGTGGTTCACGTGAGCGACGTCCTCTGGCCCGCCGTCATCAGCCTGTTCACGAATGGACTAGCCAGCCCGTTTTTCCTGTACTTCATCTTTGCTTTCCTGGCGGCAGCATTTCGCTGGGGCATGCGGGAAGCGCTGCTCACGATGTTGGCCGCCAGCGCCACGATCCTGGGCGAGCAGATCGCACTGATCTACACTCCGCTGGCTGCAAATCCTGCCGGGGACGTAACCCTGGATACGCTGCTCCTGCACATCGTGTACTTGGTCACATTTGCTTCGCTGATCGGGTACCTGGCGGAAACGGAGAAGCGCCGCCATGCAGAAGCTCTGAGCATTTCCCAGGTGGCCGGCATGGCCAGGGTTGATGCCGGTATGAAACGCACCCTGCAGGCGACCCTGCAGGAACTTTTGCGGCTCTTCGACGGGCGGGCGGTTTGGCTGGTGGCGAGCGAGGGAGAACATCGGTCCAACCTGTGGCGTGTGGAGAAGCTCCCAGATACGGGGGAAGTGGTCTTTACCGGGCGGCCATTGCAGGATTTCGAGGCCGCCGCCTATGCTCTGGAGATGCCGGAGAAGGGTGCGGGCGCGAGTTGGCAGGAAAACCAGAGCGTCAGCACTGATGTCGTCGACAGTGAAGGTACCCCCCTGCGCGGTCCGAGATGTCACCTGCCTTCCGCCTTCGCGGGGCAGTATCCTTTCCAACTGCTGCTCACGAGCATGGTGTCGTTCCCGCCGAACATTATTGGGCGGCTGTTTTTGTTTGAGCCGCGGCTCGGGGGCAGCCCGAAAACCCAGTTGCATTTCCTGCAACAACTTACGGTCCGAGTAGCGCCTGGAGTGTATAACGTGTATCTTTTGCGCCGGTTGCGTTCCCGGACCGCGGCCGTAGAGCGGGCCCGCATGGCTCGAGAACTGCACGACGGGGTGGTCCAGTCATTGCACGGCCTGGCCTTCCGTCTGTATGCTTTGCGCACGGCCCCGGGAGTCGACCCACAGCAGAGCGCAGAGCTTCTCGAACTGCAGGGTTGGTGCAGAGCGAGACGGGGGTGCTGCGCAGCCTGATTCAGCAACTCAAGCCTTTGGATTTCGATCCCAGGCACCTGGTCGAGTTCCTGACCGCACTGATCGAGCGGTTCCGGGACGATACCGGGATTGCGGCCAAGTTCGTGTGCGATATCGGCGATCTCGCTCTCCCTTCCGCCACCTGTCGCGAGATCGCCGGGATCGTTCAGGAAGCGCTGGCGAACGTGCTGAAACACAGTGGAGCGGAAAAGGTGCTGGTACGATTGGGTTCGCAGCAAGCGGACTGGATCTTAACCATTGAAGACGATGGCCGGGGTTTCGAATTCAGCGGGCGGCTTTCACAGGCGGAACTGGAGAAGATGCGGCGTGGGCCATTAGTGATACGAGAGCGCGTACGCGCCATTGGCGGCGAGCTTACGATCGACTCCAAACCAGGGCAAGGCACGCGCTTGGAGATCAGGTTTCCACAATCGGCCCTTCCGACGTTTGCCTAATGATGGAGAAGGCTCAAATCCGAATCATCATTGCGGACGATCATGCGATTTTTCGCGATGGCTTGCGGCGTCTCCTGTTGAGCGAAAATGATTTCGCGGTGATCGCGGAAGCGTCGGACGGGAAAGAGGCTGTTTCCCTCGCTCGCCAGCATCGGCCTGACGTACTCTTGCTGGATCTTGCGATGCCCAGGTTCCCGGGAATGGCGGCGTTGCGAGAGCTAGCGCACGACCAGCCGCCGGTGCACACGATCTTGCTCACCGCTGCCATCGATGCCCTCGAAATGACCTGTGCCTGGAAGCTCGGGGCCCGAGGCATTGTGCTCAAGGGTTCTCCACCGGAGCGATTGCTTAAGAGCATTCGCGCTGTTTGCGACGGCGAGCGATGGATGAGCGGCGACCTGCTCGCTCAATTTGAACCGGAGCCGAGCGCTGGTGCAGGGCTGACGTTGCGCGAAAGCGAGATCGTCTCGGCCATCAGGGAGGGATACAGTAACAAGGAAATTGCATCCAAGCTTTCGATCAGTGAAGAGACGGTGAAACGTCATCTGAGCAATATTTACGCAAAGCTTGGCATTTCGAGCCGTCTCGAACTGGCGACCCTAAGCATGCGGCATGATCCAGGTATGAGGGGATAGTCTCTAACGCGCGGGGGAGTGGATCGGCTTGGAAAGTGCGTTTGTAGAATAGACAGAAATGGCTGTGTGTGTCGAAGTGCATAATACGGGCGACGCTGCGATCGGGTCGGAACTGCAGGCGGTAGTTGAGTACGTGCTGAGTGGCAGGCCGGGAGAATGGCGAGTGTCGATTGTCGGGTCGCGCGCCAGTGACGATTGGAAAATGAAGGTGGAAGGACCCAATGGATTTGAGCGCTCGTACACGTTAGTGGGAAGTTCCGGAGAGCACGAGCCGATGGCGATCGGCAGACTGCTTCGCAGGCTTCTGCCAACAGGCAAGCCGTGACGCCGATGACAGGACTCTCCTTGGTACTTGGGATGGAGTGGAGTGTGACCGTAAATGAGCCGTGGCACGACTTGACTGCGGGACTCCGGAAGTGATCTTGGCCTACCGTCGCAAATCGCATACACGGGGCTGAATTCGCCGATTCGTTCTGCCACCCGCCGGGCGTTGAGCTCAGTTCACCCACACGCTATCTGGCCGATCCTCAAGGGATACGGCGTTCGCGAGCTGGCGCTGAGAATACCCGGCGTAAGCTTCCTGCTGCGTAGTCTGCCGGGCTCAGGCTATAATTCCTTCTCGGTATTCATGCCCGGTTCCCGATACGCGCTGGTGACGTACGTCCGCAATCCGGTCGGGGAGTTCGTGGAGAATTTGCGCCGCGAACTCCATCCGCCGATGCCCCACTTGCCGGCCCATCTCACCATTCTCCCTCCCCGCGATCTGCAGGCTTCCGAGGCCACGGCTTTGGAACTTCTGGAGGAGGAGTGCAGCCGCGTGATCCCGTTCGATCTGGAACTGGGAGACGTGGAGACATTCCTTCCGACGACTCCGACGGTATTCATCCAGGTGGCTCGGTTTGCGTACCGCATGCGGGATCTGCACGATCAGCTCAACCTGAAAGCCTTGTGCGGCATCGAGAGTTGGCGATACATCCCCCATCTGACGATCGTGAAAACGGAGCAGGACGAGCAGGCACTGGAGGCGTTTACGGTGGCCCGGGAGCGCTGGGCGCGATTCCAGGGCCTTCGCCAGGTTCACGTCCGCGAGCTGATGTTCGTGCGCGAGAACGGCGATTGCTGGCAGGACGTCGCTTCGGTGCAGCTGGGCCGCAGTCAGCTGTCCTCCAAGTTGTAGTTCGGAATACCCTCTGAAAACCGGCGACCAGCGGCCAGTCCACGGTCCCGGGGTACATGTACTTTCCGACCGTTGCCAAGTCCAATGGCGGGATTACCATAGTATTTAGGTGTTCAGCAAGCGCCGGATCCCCAGGCTGCGGATGAACCAAAAGAGGCCTTATGCACATTGGGGTTTATGGATCCGGATATCTCGCCACCGTCATTTCCGCCTGTCTCGCCGATTTCGGCACGCCCGTCTGCTGCTGTCATTCGGACGGGACGCACATCCTCGAAGTCTCCAAAGGCGACATTCCTTTCTACGAAAAGAATCTGCAGGAGGTCATCCGCCGCAACGTCCGCTCCGGCCGCCTGACATACTCGGCGGAGCCGCAGGATCTGGCGCGCAAGGCGCAGGTGATCTTTCTCGCCGAAGATTCTCCCGTGCGCTTGGAAGAGATCGTCCTCCAATTGGCGGGCGCGGCGGGCCGCTTGCAGGTGCTTTCCATCGTGACCCCGGTGAAGGTTGGCTCAACGACCGCGCTGGAAAACAAGTTGAAGGCGGCCGGACGGCACAGCCAACTGGTCTGCCAGCCGATGTTCTTCACCAACGGATGCGCGGTCGAAGACTTCAACTGGCCCGACCGCATTATTCTCGGGACGCCGTCCAGCGAAGCGGTGTCGGCCATCAAACAGATTTTTCATCCGCTGGTGATGCGGGGCGTTCCGGTGCTGGTGACCAACTACGAGACCGCGGAACTGGCGCGGGAAGCGACCACCGCGTTTGTGGCCACCAAGATTTCCTTCATCAACGAAATCGCGAGCCTGTGCGAGCATGTGCACGCCGATGCGGTCACCCTGTCGCTGGCTTTAGGACTCGACAAGAAAATTGCGCCGCGCTGCCTGCAGCCGGGCGCCGGCATGGGTGGAATCTTTGCCGAATCGGACATGGATTCGCTGACCGGCTTGGCAGTGGAGAATCGCGTCGACTTGAAGATTCTGAACGCGGCCCGCGAGGTGAATCGGAATCTGGCGGAGCAGCTTCTGCAGAAAGTGGCGGGAGCGATCGAGACGGTGCAGAACAAGGACGTGGGCATTCTCGGATTAGCGTTTAAGCCGCACACCAACTCGGTTGCGGGATCTGCCTCCGTGCACTTGGCGCAGAGCCTGCTTGCCAATGGCGCGCGGGTGCGGGCTTACGATCCCGTGGCGATGCCCGATGCGCGCCTGCAACTCAACGGCACGGTGAAGTACTGCGAGTCAGCCTATGGCGTTGCCGAAGGAGTGGACGCGCTGGTCGTGGCCACCGGCTGGCCTGAATTCCGCACCCTCGATTTCAGCAAGATCCGCCACCTGGTGAAACGGCCGATTATCATCGATACCAAGAATCTGCTCGACTGTTCGCGCCTGCGCGCCATGGGATTCCAGATCTTGGGCGTCGGAAGACGGTAAATTCGGCGTTCGGCTCTGAGCGTTCGGCACTGGGCTTCAATCCTGACGACCTGAAATCTCGCCTGACTTTCCCATCGCGCGGTTCGCTTTTCCTTTTGGTACGGTCTCCTCTTGATTCTTCAACGAAAGCCAGGATCCGAGAGCCGAGCCGGTTTCCCGTTCTTGCTATAATCAAAAATTGCGGTGGGAGTAGCTCAACTGGCAGAGCATCGGACTGTGGCTCCGACGGTTGCGGGTTCAATTCCCGTCTCCCACCCCAAATCTAAAGGGCTTTAACTGACGCTTTGGTTAGTTTCCCGCCTTACTCTGGCTCGGCGTTCGGTTGAGGCGCCGCGTCCGGGCGGTCGAACAGGAAGACAGTAACCTGCTCGTAGGGTTGCCCGCCCACATTCACGGCCCGGTGAACGCGGTTGGTTGGCTCCTCCCACTCAACCTGTCCTGGCGAAATCTCGATCCGATGGCTCTCGCCTCGATCACAGTACTCAATGGCGAGGGCGTCGCCGCTCAGCACCACCGCTACCCGGTGACAGGGATCGTGATGCCAAGGCATGGTCTCGCAGGGGCCAAGCCGGAGACGACGAACCATAGTGGTGCCGTGGTGAAAGAGGAGTTCGTCCGTCACGGTTGGTCTCCGCCCGGTTAGCACTCCGCAACTGGTTTCGCGATTCCCGTATCGGCTTGGCCGGTGGCGCCATGCTTAGCCTTTTGCTGGAGTTCAGCCGCTTTCTTTTTGTGGTCTTCGAGCGATCTCGCCCGTTCGCGTTCCTGGCGGGCCTTCTCGCGTGCAGTTAGTTTGCTCTTTGCCATTAGCAAAGCTTGCCACATACGAAGAGACTTGGCTATCGCGTGGAGGGTGAAACTCAGGTCAACCAGCAGCACAGGTTCGCAGCGGCTCCCGGGATGGCCACGGCCCATTGGTGCCGTCTCCTGGCACGCAAGAGCCATTTACCACGTTTGGGACAGAGCCTAGGGTGGAATTGAGCAGTTTTCGGGGGAGGGCTGCTACGAAGCGTCCCGTGACTCTAACCGGAGTCGGGGCGCTTTCGTTTTTTCACCCGGCGCTGCGGAATTCCTCTTCGCGGGCATTTTGCAAACGCCAAGCTCCTCGCCGGGAAAAACAGCGTCGAAAAAGCCTACGTCCGCGCGCCCACTTCCTCGTTCGCCGCGTAGTGCGACTCCACGTAGTCGTCCAGAATCTTAATGAACTCGGCCACGATCTTGGCGCCCCTGAGCGTGGTGAACAGGCGGCCGTCGACATACACCGGCGCTTTCGGTTCCTCGAACGTCCCCGGCAGCGAGATGCCCAGGTTGGCGTGCTTCGATTCTCCAGGGCCGTTTACGATGCAGCCCATCACTGCAACCTTCATTTCTTCGACGCCTGTGTAGTGGCCCTTCCAGACTGGCATCTGGTCGCGCAGGTAGCCCTGGATCTGTTGCGCCATTTCCTGGAAGAAGGTGCTGGTGGTGCGCCCGCATCCGGGGCAGGCCGTTACCTGCGGAGTGAAGCTGCGAATGCCCATCGACTGCAGGATCTGCTGCGCCACGCGCACTTCTTCGGTGCGATCGCCGCCCGGAGCGGGCGTGAGCGAGACGCGTATCGTGTCGCCAATGCCTTCCTGCAGCAGCACCGCCATGGCAGCGCTCGAAGCGACCACGCCCTTCGCGCCCATGCCGGCTTCGGTCAGTCCAAGGTGCAGCGGATACTCACAGCGCGCCGCCAGCCGCCGGTAAACGTCAATCAAATCCTGCACGCCGCTGACTTTCGCGCTCAGAATGATCTGGTCCGCGCGCAGGCCGTACTGCTCCGCCAGTTTCGCCGAGTTCAGCGCGCTCACCACCATCGCTTCCATGGTGACTTCGCGGGCGTCTTGCGGTTCCGCCAGGCGCGAGTTCTCGTCCATCATCCTGGTCAGCAGCGACTGGTCGAGCGATCCCCAATTCACGCCGATCCGCACCGGCCGCTGATACTTCACGGCCACTTCGATCATGGTGCGGAAATTGTCGTCGTTCTTGCGCCCCACGCTCACGTTGCCGGGATTGATGCGGTACTTAGCCAGACCCTCGGCGCAGGCCGGATACTTAGTCAGCAGCAGGTGTCCGTTGTAATGGAAGTCGCCGACGATCGGTACGCGCAGGCCCTGCTTGTCGAGCCCTTCGACGATGTAGGGCACCGCCTTGGCCGCGTCGTCGTTGTTGACCGTGACCCGGACCACTTCGCTTCCGGCGCGGGCCAGGGCGGCTACCTGCTGCACGGTTCCGGGGATGTCGGCCGTGTCAGTATTGGTCATCGACTGCACCATCACCGGTGCAGCGCTGCCGACCCGGACACCCCCAATGATCGCGGTGGCGGTCTTTCTGCGCTGAATTTCTGCCATAGGAACCCTTATTTTAGCAGGTCACAATGGGATAGGTGACAGATGGCCGTGAGCTTCGAGCTACGGGCTTCGAGTTTCGGGCTGCAACCGTCCTTACCCAAAAAGCTCGCTGTGCGAACCAAGCCGGACAAGCTGCAAAACCTCTGCATCCGGCTTGCGATAGATCAGGAGCAAATCCGGCTTGAGGTGCATTCGCGGTGGTCCTGCCACTCACCGCCGAGCGGATGATCATGATTCTTCGCAGGCAGCGTCTTGTCCTCGGCCAGCAGGGCAACAATGAGCGGGATCAGCGCCTCCACATCTCGCCGATGCTGTCCCCGCTGCTCGCGCTTGAAGTCGCGGCGAAAAGCGTTCGTTCGCTCAATCCTCCGCATTCAGGTCAGCCATCAGGTTCCGGACGCTATCGAACGAGCGCAGTCCGCCTTTGCGCGCCTCCTGCATGGCTGCGGTCGTCTCAGCATTCGGAACCTTAACCTCAAAGGGCAGCGCTTTCTCCGCCGCCACGCGAGTCAGCAGGACGCGAACCGCGTCGGACACGGACAGGCCCATAGCCGCGAGCGTCTTGGCGGCCTGCGCCTTAACCCGCTTGTCAATGCGCACGTGAACCATCTCCGTAGCAGCCACGCGGAACCCCCTCTGAGATACATTGTATCTCACCTAAGACACACTGTCAAATCATGCTCAGTTCGTTGAGTTACAAGGAATGGGAGCACGGGGCTGTTTGCACCGCTTGCCCGGGCCTCTCTCGCAGCCCGAAGCCGATGGGTCAGCCAGGAGCCAGCAGCTAGAAGCCAGAAGCGGGCCTAGGGCAGCCGCTGCGCCAGCCCCGGCACCGTCTTCACGATGTCGTTGAAGATCACCATCACCGCGAACAGCACGATGAAGACAAAGGCCGCCTGGTAGATCCGTTCCTTCACCGGCAGGCTGATGTCTTTTTGCATCAGGCTTTCGATGAACAGCAGCATGATCACTCCGCCATCGAGGATGGGAATCGGCAGCAGGTTAAAGATCCCCAGGTTCAAGCTGATGGCCG
>WNGE01015199.1_pt1 | contig 12939 bp, 12 predicted proteins | sample 5400651 | NCBI WGS metagenome assembly WNGE01 (sample SAMN13153370, study PRJNA577476) | soil metagenome | isolation source: 60 cm soil or saprolite under grassland replicate 2 | place: USA:California | collected 2016-06-15 | reverse complement strand
CTGGACCTGCTGCCAGCCCTCACCCGAAGCTGACCAGCCCGCGACCCACACTGAACCCTTGAGTTCGGCCAACTCACGGCCGCCGGTCCAGCAGCCAACCTTCAGAAATGCTGAACTCTCGGGGTTCCCGGTGTAGTGCGCCGCGTGCCGGTACCTGGCCGGCTCGCCCGTCGCCGGGTCGATGAAATGCAGCAGGTAGACCGTCCCCGGGTCGTGCAGCCGCCGGCTCATGACCCTGGCTCCGGCTCCGGGCGCTCCGCCCCGCGCTGCGGGCGGATGCCGAGCGCGGCATTCCACCGGGCGATCGTGATCAGGCCCGGGTCGTCCGAGGGAATCCCGGCAGCCCGCAGGCGAGCGTCTAACTCGTCGCGCAGCGCCGGACGCCGGGCGGCTGGTGCTGGCTCCGCGTGGCGGCCGCGCGCTTCCCGCTCGCGGATGGTCCGGGCCGAGTCCCGCCAGGAAACCGGCTGCGCGCCGAGCCTGATCGCCTGCATGCGCTTGCCGGCTGTCACGTCGTAGTGCCAGAACGGGCTCAGCTCGCCGCCCAGCGGCCGGCCGGGCTGGAAGTAGGACCGCCGGAGCCCGAGCCGCTCCGCGAAGGCGTGCAGCTCATCCTGGCTGTCCGCGAACAGATGCGACCACTGCGAGGTATGCGACACGCGCGGGCCGTTCTGCACCGTGGCCGGCAGGTTCATGTCATCGACGTAGACGCTCATGTCAGCCCGCCTCCCGCTCCCGCTCGGGCAGCCGGGCTGGCGTAGGGTCCGGGCGGCGCCACGGCTCGCGCTGCTGCTGCGCGCTCGCGATCGTGCGGCGCGCCTCCCGCTCGCCGCCGCGCAGCCCGGACCGGAGCGCGGCGGCCACCAGCTCCTCGGCGGCCGCCGGGTCATCAAGTAGCCCGGCCTCGTGCGCCCGGCAGGCAGCCCAGAACAGGCCGTCGTTGCGGTTGCCGTGCTCCTGCCTGGCGACGAACGCGGCCAGCCGGGCGACGTCGGCCGGGCGGTCTCCGGTCCGCTCAGGGCCGCGCAGGGCCTGCCGCTCGCGCTCCGGCTGCAGCAGCTGCCGCACCGCGTCCCAGTCGAGCGTGGCCACGCCGCCCGGGCGCGCGGCCAGCTCGTATGCCTTGCCGCCGACGCGGGACGGCGGGGCGACGATGTAGCCGCCCTGGGCGCGGAAATCCAGGTGATGCGCGGGCAGCTTGCCGGACCGCTGCTCCGTGCCGGCGTAGTAGGCGTGGAATCCGCCGGACGGCGACCGGACGACCGCGCGGGCGCCCGTGACCAGCCCGGCCCGCTGCAGCCGCTGGAATGCCCCGAAGCCGTTGCCCGCCTCGCCGTGCTGGTCGACGTCGAGAACGTCCGGCCCCGGCGCGCCGGTCGCGATGCCCACGTTCCTGTCCGGGTTACGGCCCCACCAGCCCGCGATGCGCTCCGGCTCGGTGCTCGCGTCCTGGAAGCCATGGGTACGGGACAGCGGCACCTTCTCGCCGGGGATCAGCGGGAACACCGGCCAGCCAGCCCGCGCGTACGCCTGCGCGGCGCGCAGGTTCCTGTCCTCGCCGCTCATCGCCGGGCCGTCCGGTGGTCGCAGTTCGTTGCGTCGCGGTGCATCTGCTCCGCCGCGGCGAGCAGGTAGCGGGTCTGCCACTCGGCCTGGCCGCTCAGCGCCGATACCGTGCGCTCCGCCTGGAGGTACAGGCAGCACCACGTCTCGCTCAGCCAGTCGAGTGCGGCCAGGATCAGCGGGTGGCGCTCCCAGCAGTCCGGCAGGAGCGCAGCCAGGTGGCCGTAAAGCGGCCGGTAGATGTCGGCGACCCACGCCCGCAGCGGCTCCACGGCGGCCTCACGCTCGTCACCGCGCAGGAGCCACCACCGCGGCGCGGGCTTGGGCCGGTAGCCCTCGGCGTCGTCTGCGGGCAGCTCGCCGCCGGCCGGCGCGAGCGCGTCCAGGGCCTCGGCCTGCGCGGCGAGCTGCCGCTCCGCCTCGTCCAGGCGCTCGGCCAGCTCGGCCAGGCGCAGCAGGGCGAAGTCCTGCGGGCCCTCTCCGCCCGCGTTCACTGCGCACCCCACGGGTACGCGGCACCCGGCTCGGCCGGCAGGACCTCGGCGACGTCAGGAACGGCGGCCACCGGCCGCAGCCGGGCCACGGGCGCGAGGTCACGGCCGAACAGCGGCCGGCTGATCTCCGCCAGCGCCGGAGCTGGAGCCGCGGCGATCTGAGCGACCGCCCAGCCCTGGCGCCTCGCCCGCCGGTACTCGCGCGCCCGCCATGCCCGGGCCAGGTGCGCGACCACGGGCGACGGGCACCCGGCGCGGATGATCAGGCCGCGCCACGGCGGCAGCGCCCGGATCATCGCCGGCGTCATCACGTCATGGCGCGACGCGTGCTCCTGGCCGTGCTCGGTGTAGGCGGCCTGCCCGCACAGCTTGCTGGCGTGCTCCAGGGTGGTCGTATCGGTGACCCCGGGGAGCATCAGCATGACGCCAGCGCAGTCCTGGATGGCGCGGGCGCCGTGGTCGTTGTAACGGCTCGCGAACTGCGCGATGCCGTGGCCGACAGCGGCGATCGTGATGCCCTTGCCGCCGGAGTCGGCCAGCCAGGACGGCAGCGGCACCGGGCAGACCTGGCAGACCTCATCTAGGGCCATCAGGAGCGGCGGGTCCAGCCGTGCGCCCGGGCTCGCCTGGCCGATCAGCGCGGCCGCGTAGTGTAGCTCGCTGCAGAAGCAGGCGAACAGCGGCGCCACGGGCGAGTCATCGCCCTGCGCCTCGGCGATCAGGTACAGGCTCTCGCGGTTGCGCAGGAACTCCGCGAAGTCGAAGCCCTCGCCCTCAGCGGGCAGGACCGCCAGCATCAGGGCCGGGTCCGTGACGCACGCGGTCGCCCTGCTCATGGTCATCCGGATCGTGCCCGCGGTCTTCTGCGCCTCGCCCCGCAGCTCCGCAAGCTGGACGGCCCACTGCTCAGCGCCAGAAGCCCGAAGGATGCTCTCCGGGTCCTCCGGCTCGGCACCGCCGACCCACCGGGCAACCAGGCGCATGTCGCCGCCGACCAGGGCAGCGGCGTGGAAGTAGGCCCGCATGTAGTCGCTGGCCTTCGCCGACCAGAAACTGCCGTCCTCCACGCCCTTTTGCGACACGGCCCGGGCGAAGGCGTCAGCGCGGCGGATGGCCACGGCCTGGTCCTCACACCCGCGGACCGGGGACCACCGGAACGTCGACGGCACGCCGCCGATGCCCTGCGGATTGAACACGTGCACGCGGCCGCGCCGACGGGCCCGAAGCCCGCTGGTGAGCTGGAATACGTCGTGCTTGGTGGTGGTCGAGACCACCGGGCCCGGGTGCCGCATGATGATCCGGGCCAGGAGCGCGGTCTTGCCCGTCCTCGGCGGCGCCAGGATCAGCAGATGCTCCTGGAGGCTCACGCGCACCCGATGCCAGCACTGCGCGCAGCCGAGCGCAATGGAGTAGCTGGCAGCGTCCCGGGCCCGCGCCCAGAAGCCCAGGCCCGGCCGGGTCCGGCTGGACTCGCGGAACGCCGCGAGCCGGCCCCACCGGAGCCACAACTCGAAAAGGCTCGCGTGGCCCTTGCCTGGCCGGCGGTGCAACCGCAGCCTGATGCGCATGGCGCGCACCCGGTTGCGCGGCAGCCGCTTTCCGCTGGCACGGGGCCGCTCCCGGCCGCCGTCGCGCGGCACGGCCATGAAGCCCGCTGCCGCAAGCAGCAGGATCCCGAAGAAGATCACTACGCCGCCGTGCGCGCTCATGCCGTCCCGCCTCCGTTCTGCGCGGCCAGCACCGCGGCGCGCAGCGCCGTACGGGCAGCCCCTGCGTTGAGCCCGACGTCCCCGGCCAGCTCGGAGCAGACGCGGGACACGTCGGCCAGCGGCAGCGCCGCCAGGTGGCCGTGCCTCGCCTGGACGAGGGCCAGGAACTGAGCCGTCTTGGTCCCGGCACGGCCAGCGGCGCGCCCAGGCTGCCGGGCAGCTGCAGACGCCTGCGGCGCAGGTGCGAGTGCCAGGACCTGAGCGGGTGCCGCCAGCTGGCCGGCGGTCCGCCCGGGCGCGACCCTGACCTCATCGACCACCCAGGACCGGAAGCCCTTGACGGTCGACGGGGGAGCGAGCGCGAGGCGCAGGAGCCAGAGCAGGACGCCGCCCACGATGGCCAGCGGGCTGCCGTCGTCGTCGGCCAGGTCCTCGGCCAGCTCCCGCTGCCGTGCAATGCTCCAGGCCCTGATGGCGGCCACGAGCGTGTCCGATGCGAGCGCATACAGGACGGGCGCCATCACCCAGACGGCCAGTGCCGTCCATCCGGCGGCCGCCGCGAGCGCGTTCATCGCGATTGAGATCGCGACGCAGGCGACATTGAGGACCCGCGGGCGGATGGCCCGCTTGCCCTGCAGCGCCAGCGCAATGCCCAGGCTGGCGAACACAAGCGCGCCCGCGTCCGGTATGGCCGCCTGGACGGCCGCGATGATCCGGCTGCCCTTGTACGCCAGGACCATCGCGTACTGCGCCTGGTAGGACACGGCGGCCGCCGCGAGCGCGAGCGCGCCCAGCGCCGCCATCGCAGTCCGCAGCCACCTGCCCGCGCGGTCAGCGGCCGGCCTCGGCGCCTGCGGCGCCCGGCCCTGGCCCCGGTCGAGCCAGGCAGTCCACCGGCGCGGCCTGGCGATGACGGTCATGCCGTCGCGGTTGGTCCGGGCGCCCAGGACATCGCGCCCGTTAACGCCTTCGAACAGGTCAGTTGCCATCGGCCCGGCTTCCCTTCGTTCCGAGCTCGCCCGCCAGGTCCTCGGCGCTGGGCAGCGCCTCGTCCAGCAGGCGGGTAAGCGTCGCTGACAGCCGCTCGCCCCTGACCAGGGCAAGCAGCCGCAGCCGCCTGCTGACCTGGCCCGGGATGCGCGTCGCCAGCCGGGCGTCATTGACGGTCATCGGCTCTCCCTCGCGTCATCCGTTGGCAGCGCCGTGCCGTGTTGCCGTGCTGCCACATCTCTAGAGACGATAACTAAGATCTCTAGAGATGTCTATAAGGAACGGTTACGATTGCGGGGTACGGGCAGTGCCGCCCGGGCCGGCTGATAGCGTCGGTCTCTCTAGAGAAGTCGTGGGGCCATTGCGGCCCAGGGGACGCAAGGGGTCCGGAGGTAGCCAGGGGTTATGCCGGAAACGAGCGGCGAGCGGAAATACCAGGCCATCGCCAGTGACCTGCGCGCCGCGATCCAGCGGGGCGAGTACTCGCCTGGCATGCGGCTGCCTGGCGAGAACGACATCATGCGGGATTACGGGGTTGCGCGGATGACCGCTCGCCAGGCCGTGGCCGTGCTCGTCAATGAGGGCCTCGCGGTCCCGCGCAAGGAACCTGGACCGCTGGCCGCTCGATATGGTCAGCGGACATCGGCACGCGTGACCTTCATGTTGACCAGGTCCAGGTGCGCCAGGACGATCCGCCCGACCACGTCAGGCTCCTGCTCGACCTCACGGACGCCGCCGCGCGGGTCGTGGTGCGCAGCCGCAGGTTCGTACTCGACGGAAAGCCAGTGCTCCTGTCCGTGTCGTACCTGCCAGCCGAGATAGCCGCGGGGTCGCAGATTGAGCAGGAGGACACCGGGCCTGGCGGCACGTATGCGCGGCTGGCCGATCTTGGCCACGCCCCGGCGGGCTTCCGCGAGGACCTGCGCGCCCGCATGCCTGAGCCAGCCGAAACCGAGCGGCTCGGCATGCCACCTGGCACGCCGGTAGTCGAGATCACCCGCACCGCGTACACGGCAGAAGGCCGCGTGGTGGAAGTCAACGAGATGACCGCCGACGCCGGCGCGTACATCTTCCGGTACGACTTCGGTGCCTGATAGCTGCAGGATTCCCCGGCTCGCGTGCCGCCTCCTGGAGCCCCCCCCCCGCATGCGAACGGCCCGCACCTTGGTGGTGCGGGCCGTTCGTTTACACGGTCTCAGCTCAGCGCATGGCCGCCAGGTAGGCCGCATCCTCGCGGAGCTCCCCGGCCATCTCCCCGGGCGCCTGCGCCGCGAGTGCCAGGAGGACGTCAGGCAGGCTGACCGCTGTCACGTTCGCGATCCACTCAGCGAGGACCTGCGGCGCCGTGACCTGCGGCCAGCCCTTGAGCGTGGTCAGCCAGATGCGCGGCTCGGCGCCGCCATCGTCGCCGTTGCGGTACAGCTGCGCGAACAGGCTGCCCTCGGGCAGGTCCCAGCCCCAGACGCTGGCCTGATCCCAGCCGGCCAGCGGCAGCGCTACCTTCCAGCTATCCATCGTGCTCACCTCGCATCCCCCTTCCCTGGCGAGTATGCGCGCCTACGCTGACGCTTCACGGTCCCCGGACATCTCCGGCAACCGTTCTGTCACCTCGGGGGAAGGCCGCAAAGCGGGCTTGGGAGGCTGCAGGATCGCGTCGCGGTCGCGGCCGTGCCAGGACGGCCACGCCTCGCCCAGCGGCTCCGCGTCCGGGTCCTCGGCTGGCACGATCACGCCCTGGCGCTCCTCCATGCGCTGCCGGAACGCCTCGCGCTGCGCCTGCCTTGCCTCCGGGTCCGGCCGCTCGGCGAGCTGCTCCGGCTCAGCCGAGCGGAGAGGCTCTATCGCCCGCTCAGGATGGCGCCTGCGCAGCTCACTGTCAGCGGTGACCGCCAGATGGCGCGATCCCTCGGTAACCCGCGCCCATTCCTTGCGGTCCTCCATGGCCTCGGCGTCCTCAGCCTCGCGGCCGGAGTAGAACGCATGCGCCTGGCGGGCAGACTCCGCCAGCTCCTCGTGCCGCTGCGCCGCCTCATGGTCGCCCCGCTGCCTGGCGGCCGCGGCCTCAGCCTCCGCCCGCACCGCTGCGGCCGCGGCGTCGACCGCGCCCATCCGGACCGCCCGCAGCTCCGTGCCGACGTGCGGCGGCGCCCATTCGGTCTCCCGGGCGTACGTCTCGCGCATATGCCAGAGCGAGCCATCGGGCAGCCCGCGCAGGTCCGCGGCGTCCGTGCGGTTCATCGCGCCGAAGGCAGCATGCCAGCTGGCCCGCTTCTCCGGCGAGTCGCCCGCCGGCTCCGGGCCGACCGGCTCCGCGTCGTGCTCCCATCCGTACATCTCGCGGTAGGCGCCGATCTTGCCCGCACGGGTCTCCCAGTCCAGCCGGTCCAGCGGGTCCGCTGGCGGCGGCCCCAGCGCCTGGAGCGCCCATGCGGACTCGTGCTCGGCCGCGAACTCGCCTATCCGGGCCTGGCGGGCGTCCATCGCCGCGGCGATCTCGGTCAGGTACCGATCGCGCTCGGCGTCGCCGGAGGCCGGGACCTGGCTGGCCCACGGCCGCGGCTCAGCCGGGGCGATCGCCTCGGTTTCCTGCCGTATGCGCGCGTCAATCACGCTCGCCAGGTCCCTGGCGCCGGTCAGCGGCCTGCCGCGGATCGCCCTGGCTGCGACCTCGCGGACGTCCAGGCCGGCCGCCTCGGCGGCCCGCATGGTCCGCCAGAGCCACGGCGCCTGACGCGAGTCGAGCTGGTCACCTGCCCATTCCGGCGGCAGCTCAGCAGTGATCACCTCGCGGTACCGCTGGCGGTTGAGCCCGTCCGTCTCGCCCTGCCAGATCGTCAGCAGGCGCCCCAGGTGATCGGCATTGACCAGATTCCGGCGCCGGGTCTCCGTGGCCGACACTTCGCCGCCGTCCCTGCCCAGGACGTCCGCCAGCACCGCATGCGGCTCCCGCGGGTCCGGGTGGTGCTCCGGCTCAAGCTCGGCGGCCGGGAGCCCCTGGCGCTCGCGCTCCAGGCGCTCTGCCCGGGCCAGCTCCGGCGCCGCCCTGGTGCCCGGCTCCGGATCCGGCAGCTTCGCCGGCCGCGTGAACACGTGCGGGAAGTTGCCCTCAGCACCCCGCGTCATCGCCGAGTAGGCCCACCGGCGGTCTTCCGAGCCTGTGATAACCGGGATCGCGACCGTCACCGTGCGGCCCTGCGCCGTGTGCCCGGTGCTGGCGTAGCCGAGATCCGCGCTGCGGTACCCGCGCCAGGCGAACGAGCTATCCGCCCAGGTGCGCTGGCCCGTCTCGCCGTCCCGGCCCGCTGACCGGCGCACGGTAAGGGTGCCGTCACCGGCGATCGCCTCCACCCGCAGGACATCCTGGTTGGCCAGCGTGTGATCGCCATCGGTGATGACGGAGTGATCATTGCCCCGGCAGATGATCAGGTCGCCGACTCCGGCCCTGGCGCCGCCGGCCAGGTTCACCTCGCGGGAGATGTCCACCCGGCCGAGGTGCACGAGGTCATCGCGGACGCGCCGGGACAGCTCCCGGCAGCGCTCGCGCTCGAAGGCGATCAGCTCGACGTCGGTCCCGGAGATGTAGTGCGGCACGTACATGGCCCGGGCAGCGTCCATGACCTCGTCCGGATCGCCGCCGCGAATGCGCCCGTGATCGTCATACTCGGCCAGCGCGCTGACGTCGCCCTGCCGCAGCCGGAGTGAGGCGTCACGTTCCCATTGCTCGCGGAACCGCACGGCCTCGGCGAGCTGGACGTAGCCGAGCCGGCCGGCCAGGAGCATCATCCCGCCGCCGCCCTCCACTGCGGCCAGCTGCTCCTGATCACCGGCGACGATGACCTTATGGCCGCCCTCGGCCGCGTACCGGACGATGTCCGCGAGGTCAGCCATGCTCATCATGCTGGCTTCATCGATCACGATCAGCGAGCCGCGCGCGAGGTCCCGGATGCCCCGTGCGCCGCGCTGCCCGGGTGAGTGTCCGAGAAAAACGGACGTGTTCTCCGCCAGGTCCACGCCCGCGCCGGCCAGCACGTTGCGCGCGGCCTGAGCGGTCGCCAGCCCGATGACTTCGCCCCTGCCTGCCGCGATCCACGCGCGGGCCGCCTCGGCCAGCGTGCGCGTCTTCCCGCTGCCCGCCGGGCCCACCAGGATTTCCGCCACGCGACGCGACGCGAGCACGTGGTGCAGCGCCGCGCCCTGGTCCATGCGCAGCCCTGAGCCGGTTGCGCCTGCGGCTGCGCGCGCGTCCTGCGCCCGCGCCAACAGCTGCGCGTCCAGCGTGTCCGCGTCTGCGCCAAGATGGCGCGCGGACTCCTCGCGTGACAGGCATGGCGCGCAGCCGCGCTGCGCCTCGGCCAGGAGCCGCTCCTCGAGCGTGAGCTGTACCCGCGTGGCGTACCGCTGCGCGCCTGGCCGCGTGTAGACGCTGCGCCCGTCCAGGTCGCGGCGCAGGTAATCCGGCAGTGCGGGCCATTCCGGCGCGTCCAGCGGGACGACTTGCTCAAACTCACCGGACAGCGCCCGGTCAGCGAGGGAGCGCAGGAGCGCGACCGCGGCCGCCGGGTCCATCCGCCGCGCCTCGGCGGGCATGGCCAGGCCGATCTGCCTGACCAGGTCGGCCTTCGTCCAGGTGGACTGCTTCGACTGGACCACGGCCAGCGCCGTGCGCGCGGTCCGCGCCAGCATCTCCGGAGACGGGCAAGCGTCCAGCGCCGGCTCAAGCTCAGGCTCGGGCTGCGCCTGCGCGACCGCGCCGCGCAGGTTCGATACGCCCGGCGCGACCGCCGCGAGCTCGCCGCCGAGCTTCGCGTCCCACTCGGCGGCGTACTTGTCCCAGTCGATCTCCGCGTCTTCCTTGCGCCCGCGCGAGCCGAAAGTCACGACCTGCTGAATGTGCAGAAGCTCGCGCTGATTAGGCGCACGCCCGTATTTCGCCGTCCACGATGCGACCGCCGCCGGCGTCGCGTCCTTAATCGCCTGCGCGCGCGACGAATAAGCGTCCATCTGCGCCTGCGTGACGCCGCGTATCTCATTCCCCGCGCCATCCGCGCGCGCGACCCATTGCACGCCGAATTCACGCGACAGCCCGCATTCGGCGTGCGCCGCGGCAACCGCCTGCATGGCGGGCAGCTGCGAGCGGAGTGCGACCGTGTCGAGCGCCCGCCACTTCCCGTCGCGTCGCGTCCGCACCATCCGGGCAAGCTGGTTATGGACGTGGTCCTGCGGGTCGCCGTCCCGGCTGGTGCCTTGCAGCCACGACGACGCGACCACGTCGGCCAGCTCGAATTTGCCCGTCTCCTGGCCATCGACCTTCGCCCCGTGGTAGCCGGTCCTGGTCACGCCAGCCCACTGCTGCGCATGCTCCAGCGCCGCCCTGTTGGCCGCCTGGAGAACCTCCTGGAAGACCAGCTCCTGGCCATCCCAGTAAGCCTCGGCTACCGCGTCGCCAGCCTGCCGCGCGCGCCGCCCGTTCTCCCTGATCGACGCATGCAGGATCGAGATGCTTTTCGAGAACGACACCGTAACGTCGGTGTACGGCGCCGGTTCCCTGGTCAGCCGGTGCGCCTCGCGCTCCAGGTCCAGGCGCCGCTCCGCCGTGGCATGCGGCTCTGCGGCCAGCAGGCGCTCCAGGTGCGCCTCGTAGCTGACGTACTGGCCGCGTGCCCGGCCGAGCTTCTCCCCGGTACGCGGGTCAGCCTGCCGGTACACCGCGTCATACGGCTCGCGGTCGACGCGGCCGCCATCGGCCAAGCCGAGGGCCTCGGCGCCGGGCCCGAACCACCGCCCGGGCGCCTCCCCGGCCTGCGCGGCGTTCATGTAGTAACCGCCCGCCGAGCGCTCCGGCTCCTTGCCCGCGCCACGCCAGACATAGCCAAGGTCATAACCGCTCACGGCGGTGACGACGACGGCCATTCCCCGGCTCCCGGTGCCCTGGACGATCTTGGGCTTAGCGATCTTGACTGACCATGATCATTTCTAATGCAATGGTCTAAAGCGTTGGTCAGCAAGCATCAGGATAGGTCGGAGCAATGACAATGAGCAAGCGGGGTGAGTGCGGGACGATAACGGAGGCTTGGCAGAAAGGTGCAATTACAGATTGCTGTCAAGGGGCAGGCGTGGGAATGATGGACGGCCTGGGTAGCGAGCAAATGCAAGATTGCCGCCGCGGTGGTCAGGCAGACGTGTCGTCCCCGCGCGCCTGGCCCTGGCCCTCGCCCTCGCCCAGGGAACTCGCGCGCCGGGCCAGCCTGGCATCGCCGGGCACCAGGGGAATCTTGAGCCGCCCGCCCGTCCGGATCTTGCCGTTCCCGAGTTCGACCACCGGCCAGAGATCCCAGAAACCATCGATGGGCAGCGTCTTGGCCACGTGGAACAGCCACGCAACGTTCTCCGGCGCCAGGGAGGCGTAGCACGTGGCGTGCGCCTCCAGCCGGCAAGGCGGTGAGTCGCCGAGCGGCGAGTCTGACGCACCCATGAAAGCGTGCTCGGCCGTCCACCTGCACCGCTCGACGGTAACCGGCAGCCGCCCGGTGTTCCGGATGACGGCAGTCGGCACCATCTCCCGGATCTCCGCAGGGGGCAGGATCGACAGCATCTTGTCGTCAGGGAAGATGGGAGCGCCCTCGACCTGGGGGAGGAGCGCCAGCCTCGACTCCACCTGTACCCGGCTGCCAGTCCACCTGAACATGACGATCTGCCAGGCGAGGGAAACCACCGCGAGCACCAGGCCGAGCACGGCAATCGCGGTAACGAGCCAGCCTGGCCCGGACGAGACGACTACGACCCGCACTGGCGGGCTGGCTGCGCTGAGCGTAATCACTGCGGCGGATCGTACGGCAGGAGTTCCTTCCGGGCCCGCTCGGGCGTCCATCCCCACCGGCGCTCATATGCGGCCCTGCGGGCTTTCGCCTGCTCTGACGGCTCGTGCACCCTGGCCGCGAACGCCTTGGCCTCGTCGGACAGGTGCCGGGACATCAGCGGCGACAGGTACCGCGCCGGGCGCGGCACCGCGAGCGGCCGAGGCAGGACGACGGGCAGCGCTCCGGAAACCAGCAACTCAGACATCACGACCAGCCGTTTGGGTCTGGTGACAGCACCGTTAGCGGCACCCCATATTTCCCGCGGGTTGTCCATCCGGCGGCTGCCCGTTCGTCGCCGGTGTGAACGGCCGCCAGCCGAGGCGGCGATGACCTGAAGGAGAACGTCATGTACACCATCACCACCCAGCTTGCGAACGCCAGGCACGCCGAGCGGCTGCGCGAGGCCGGCCGTGCCCGGCTCGCCGCCAGCGCCAGGGCGGCCCGCAGGTGCGCCCGCCGCGCCCGCCCGGCGGCGACTCCGGCAAGCCGGGTCATCCGGGCAATCCTCCTCCGGCCCGCGGTGTAGGCACACGGCGGCATGAAGCACACCTGCCGGAAGATGCGCCAGCGCATGCGCGCGGCGCGCGGACAGGCGATCATCGGTTATGTCTACGGGAAGCGGGTTTTGAAATGAAGTACGTGGTTTTCATCGGCAGTGAGGGCCTGCCGGTACCGGAGGCCCTGGCGGTCATGCAGCGGGAACTCCCCGCCTGGATCGAGGAGATGGACAGCCGCGGCGTGCGGCTGCTCGGCCGGGAGCTAGAGCTGCCGCAGACGGCGGTGACGGTGCGCGTGCGCGGCGGCGAGACGCTGGTGACCGACGGGCCGTTCGCGGAGACCAAGGAGTTCGTGGCGGGCTTCGACATCTTCGAATGTGCCGACCTCGACGAGGCGATCGAGGCGGCGGCCAAGAGCCCGGTGTCCCGGTATCACCCGATGGAGATCCGGCCGTTCGCACAGGGGCTGCGGCTCGGTGAGGCGGCATCTGCGTTCGCGCGGGAGGACGACTCGGCGGGCACCCCGTACCTGCTGATCATGTGGATGGGCGGAACGCCCGCGGCGCCGCTGGACGACGAGGCGGTGATGGCTGAGGGCGAAGCCTGGCGGCAGGACCTGGAGGCACGCGGCCTGCAGGTCCTGGGAAACGCGCTGCAGGGCCCGGAGGCGGCCACCACGATCCGGGTCCGTGACGGGCACACGCTGATCAGCGACGGCCCATTCATCGAGACCAAGGAGTTCATCGCCGGCATCGACGTCGTCCGCTGCGCTGACCGGCAGCAGGCGATCGAGCTCGCGGCCGCGCATCCGATCGCCCGCTACCACGCG
>WNGE01006809.1_pt1 | contig 12944 bp, 11 predicted proteins | sample 5400651 | NCBI WGS metagenome assembly WNGE01 (sample SAMN13153370, study PRJNA577476) | soil metagenome | isolation source: 60 cm soil or saprolite under grassland replicate 2 | place: USA:California | collected 2016-06-15 | reverse complement strand
CGGGCTCGACGCTGCAGAGCTGGCCCCTCGCCACGGACATCTCGGAGCAGTCGACGATGATTCTCCGGTCGGAGCGGCCGCGCCGGGACGGCGCGGAGCCCCCGGGCGAGCTGCCCCGCACGCGGCTCGCCGTCTCGACGGCGATCTTCGCCGCGGCGACCGGGCTCTCGCGCGTGCTGGGCCTGGTCCGCGAGGTCGTGTCGTCGTACTACTTCGGCGCCGCCGGGAAGATCAACGCCTTCACGGTCGCGTTCCAGATTCCGAACCTCGTACGGGCGCTCGTCGCCGACGCGGCCCTGTCGTCGGCGTTCGTGCCGGTCTTCAGCGAGCTGCTCGAGAAGGGCGACCGCAAGCGCGCCTGGCGTGTCGCCTCGAGCCTGTTCTGGCTGATGCTGCTCGGGCTCGGCGCCCTGACCGCGATCTTCGTGCTCGTCGCGCCGTGGGTGGTCGGCTTGTTCGGCAATCCAGGCCACGACCGCGCGCTCGCCGTCGGCCTCTCACGGGTGCTCTTCCCGATCGTCGCCCTCCTGGGGGTCTCCGGGATCGTCGTCGGGATCCTCAACAGCTACGAGCACTTCACCGTCCCGGCGATCTCGCCGGTGTTCTGGAACCTCGCGATCATCGCCGGTCTCGCGATCGGCGTCCCCCAGGCCCACACGATGAACACGAAGCTCTACGTCTACGCGGTCTCGATCCTGGTCGCGACGTTCGTCCAGGTCTTCCTGCCGATGCCGTGGCTGCGCGGCCGCGACGGCCGCCTTCAGCTCGTCCTCGATTGGCGCGATCCGGCCGTGAAGCGCGTGCTGGTGCTGATGGTTCCCGTCACGCTCGGGCTCGGTCTGATCAACGTCAACGCCGTGATCGACACGTTCTTCGCGTCGCGGCTGATCGACGCGAACCTCGCGCCGACGGCGATTCAGAAGGCGTTCCTGGTCTACATGCTCCCGCAGGGGATGTTCTCGGTCGCGATCGCCACCGTTCTCTTCCCCTCGCTCTCGCGGCTCGCGGCGCGCGGCGATCTCGACGGCTTCCGGCGCACCGTCGGCACCGGGCTTCGACAGATCGCCTTCCTGCTCGTGCCGGCGGCCGTCGTGAGCGCGGTGCTGGCGGAGCCGATCGTGCGGATCCTCTTCCAGCGCGGGCAGTTCCATCCTCCGCAGACACCCGTGGTTGCGGGCGCGCTCGCGGCGTTCAGCGCCGGGCTCGTCTTCAACGGCGCCATGCTGATGCTGAACCGTGCCTTCTTCAGCCTGCAGTCGAACTGGGTGCCGACAGCGGTCGCGCTCGGCAACCTCTTCCTGAACGCGCTGCTCGACCTGGCTCTCTATCGTGTCGGCGTCTGGGGAATCCCGCTCGCGACCGCCATCTGCAACGTCGCAGGCGTCGCCGCGCTGCTCGTGCTCCTGCGCCGGCGGCTGGGACGGATCGAGTTCGCCTCGATCGTTTCGACGACGACGCGGGTCGTGTTCGCCGCCGCCGTGGTTGCGGCGGTGTCGTGGGCCGTGTGGCGGCCGCTCGATTCCGCGGCCGGCCGCTCGTTCGGCGGCCAGGTCGTCTCGCTCGGGACAGCGCTCCTCGCTGCAGTCGCCGTCTACCTCGTCAGCTGCCGCATCCTGCGGGTGCGGGAGCTCGACGCGCTGCTCTCCCTCCGCGCGCGCCTGCGGGAGCGGCTGCTACGCGCTACGTAGGAGGCTTCCCGGCGCGCGCAGCCCGTCCATGAGGCCGCCCCCCGTCAGAACCTCGGCGAAGGCGGCGACGACGTCCGGGTCGAACTGGGTGCCCGCGCAGCGCTTCAGCTCCGCGAGCGCGTCCTCGGGCGCCCTCGGGTCGAGATAGGGGCGAGCGCTCGTCATCGCGTCGAACGCGTCGGCGACGGCGACGATGCGCGCGGTCAGCGGGATCTCGGCGCCGGCGAGGCCGTCGGGATAGCCGCGGCCGTCGAGGCGCTCGTGGCTGGAGCGGATGATCTTGGCCACGTCGGCGAGCGCGGGTGCTGCCGAGACGATGCGCTCCCCGATAACGCTGTGGCGGCGCATGAACTGCCATTCCCGATCGTCGAGCGGCCCCGGCTTGTTCAGGATCGCGTCCGGGATCGCAGCCTTGCCGACGTCGTGGAGCTCGGCGGCAAGCCGCGTATCGTCGACCTCCTGCGGAGTCAGGCCGAGTCGCAGCGCGGTCAGCTCGGCGAGGTCGGCGACGTGTCCCACGTGCTCCGCGAGCGTCGACTGCCGCTCCGCGAGGACGCGCATGAGCACGTTCTTGCTCTGGTAGAGGGCGGAGATGCGACTCGAGTTCTTGCTCGCGTACAGGCGCTGGTCGGCGAGGCGGAGCACGTCGTCGGCGTTCGAGCCCTCCTCGGGCACGGCTACCGACCCGCATGACGCCGAGATCGAGAAGCCCTCGCCCGCCTCGGACAACGCCGTCCGGCATTGCGCGACCGTCGTCTCCGTGTCCGGAGCGGACGGCAGCAGGACGCAGAACTCGTCGCCGCCCATGCGGTAGGCCCGCCCGCCGGCGCTGCGCGCGACCGCGTGCAGCCGGCGCGTCAGGCGCTGCATGACCGAGTCCCCTGCAGGATGGCCGAAACGGTCGTTGTAACCCTTGAAGCCGTCGAGATCGAAGAGGACGAGCACGCTGCGCGGCGGGTCGCCGCCGGGCTCGGCGAGCAGTGCGTGGGCGAGGTCGTGCGTGAGCTTGCGGCGGTTGCCCAGCCCGGTGAGGGCGTCGGTGATCGCCTCGTGCAGCGACCGCCGGAGGAGCCGGCGGTTCTCGAGGATTGCGACTCCGGCGCGCGCCATCAGGCAGACGAATGTCGCCGCTGTTGCCGCGGCGGCGAAGGCGTTCTCCGACGCGAAGTGGTCGTACAGCGCCGTCGCGATCGCCACCACGCCGAAGAAGGCGGGTGCGGGGAGCGCCGGCGGCCGGCTCTGAAGGACTCTCGTTCTGCGCGGCTGCCACGCGGCGGCGGCGAGCAGCAACAGCCCGGCCGGCCAGAGCGCGTCGACGAACGACCCTTCGACGTAGCTGTTCGAAGCGATCTGGGTGAGATACAGGGAGTCGGCGAGCCCGGAGACGACGAGGGCACCGCCGACGAAGCCCCAGGTGCGACCGGGCCTCCAGCCGGTCGCCGCGAACACGCAGACGACGAGCGCGATCAGCAAGGTGTCGCCGATCGGGTACGCGAGATTCGTGATCACCGCCGACGTTGGGCCGTGCGTCGTGTCGAGCACCGGTTGGACGATCACGCTTGCGCCGACCGCCGCGGTTGCGAAGCCTGCGATCAGCCCGTCGAGCCAGGCACCCGGCGTGAGCTTGCCCACCCGCGAGCGCACGAGCAGCGTCAGGCTCACTGCTGCGAACGGGTAGAAGCCGACGTAGCCGGCGTCGCTCCAGGACGGGAACGGCACGCTAGCGCTGTGCGTGAAGGCGAACGTGTAGTAGAGGTCGCCGGCAGCCCAGGAGCAGAGGCCGGCCGCCATCGCGCACCAGGCGAGCCTCTCGGCCGGCACGCCGACGGCCCGTGCCAGGCAGACGGCGGCGGCAAGCGCCACCAGGCCGTTATAGAGCCACTCGTTGAAGAACCCCCAGGCAACGTGCTGCCCGACCACTGTGTGGACGGCAAACGCGAGCCACGCCGCGGTCGCGACGACGAACACCGGGGTGCGGCGGGACCAGGCCATCAGTCCCGTATCGGCCGTCGTGATCCCGCGCTATAGGTGCCGAGGTCGTGGTTTCGGCCTAGACGATCGTCCAATTGGCAACGGGTCGTGCGCTGAAGGCGGCGACGCGCGAGCCGTTAGCATCGTCGCTCATGGAAGCGACCGTTCGCGAAGGACACGCGCCGGCCGTCGTGGTGGGGCTCCAGCCGGGCGAGCGGCTCACCTCGGAGGCGGGCGCAATGATGTTCATCTCGGGCGACATCTCGATGGACGTGGAGATGCCGGGCGGCGTGGTCGGAGGGCTCAAGCGGAAGCTCCTCGCCGGCGAGAGCCTGTTCCTCACGCGCTACCTCGCGAACGGACCGGGGGCGGTCGGCATCAGCGGCCCGTTCCCGGGCTCGATCCGGCAGCACGAGCTCGACGGCGAGATCATCTGCGAGAAGCACGCCTACCTCGCGCACCACGGCGAGGTCGAGATCGAGAGCGCCTTCGCCCAGAAGCTCGGCATGGGGATCCGCGGCGGCGGCGAGGGCTTTTTCCTGCAGCGCCTGAAAGGGAAGGGCACGGTGTGGCTGCACGGCGGCGGCGACTTCCTCGACTTCGACCTGGCCGCCGGGCAGCGGCTGATCATCGACACGGGCTGCATGGTGATGCTGGAGCCCACCGTCTCGTACGAGGTGAAGATGCAGTCCGGGATCGCGAAGGGCCTGTTCGGCGGCGAGGGCTTCTTTCTCGTGCACATGACGGGTCCGGGCCATGTGACGTTGCAGACCCTGCCCTTCTCGCGAACGGCGCGTAGGATCGTGGCGGCCGCTCGCGGCGGCCGGGACGAGACAGGAGCCGGGGGCATCCTCGGCGGCATCCTCGGCGAATAGGAGGTAACAGATGGGATTCCTCGACAAGGCGAAGGCGGCGGCGGAACAGGCTGCGGCGAAGGCGAAGGAGGGCGTCGAAGACGTCCAGACCAAGCGCGAGCTGAGTCAGGCGTACAACGAGCTCGGCAAGGCGACGTTCGAGCTCATCGAGAGCGGCGCCGTCGCCGACTCGAGGCTCGACGCGCATGCGGAGAAGATCCGTACGCTGCAGGCCAAGGCGGCGAGCGACGAGCCGGTGCCCGCCGGGGTGAGCTCGAGCGACGACTCGGGCCAGCCGCCGGCCATGCCGACGTAGCCCGCGGGGGTCCAGCGGCGGCGATCGAGCGAAAACGGCTCGCAGCTACGATCGCCGCCGAGACCGCATGGACCAGAGCAAGATCCGCAACTTCTCGATCATCGCGCACATCGACCACGGCAAGTCGACGCTCGCGGACCGGATCCTCGAGCTGACCGATGCGGTCTCGGCACGCGACATGCGCGCCCAGGTGCTCGACACGATGGAGCTCGAGCGCGAGCGCGGCATCACTATCAAGGCGCAGGCCGTCCGCGTCCCGTGGAAGGGCCACGAGCTGAACCTAATCGACACGCCCGGGCACGTCGACTTCACGTACGAGGTCTCGCGCTCGTTGCAGGCCTGCGAGGGCGCGCTGCTCGTCGTCGACGCCGCGCAGGGGATCGAGGCGCAGACGCTCGCGAACGCCTACCTCGCGATCGAGAACGGGCTCGAGATCGTCCCGGTCGTGAACAAGATCGATCTGCCGCAGGCCGATCCGGACGGCACGTCGGTCGAAGTCGCCGACCTGCTCGGAGACGATCCGGCGAACGTGGTGCGCATCTCCGCCAAGACCGGCGCGAACGTCGCCGACGTGCTCGACGCGATCGTCGCGCGCGTCCCGGCCCCCGCCGGCGAGGCGGAGGCGCCGCCGCGGGCGCTCGTGTTCGACTCCTCGTACGACCAGTACCGGGGCGTCGTCGCCTTCGTGCGGGTCGTCGACGGCTCGTTCTCGCGCCGCGAGGCGCTCCTGGCGATGGCGACCGGGACGCGCTTCGAGGCGGAGGAGCTGGGCTTCTTCTCGCCGACGATGACGCCGGTCGACGCGCTCTCGGCAGGCGAGGTCGGCTACGTCGTCACGGGTCTGAAGGACGTCTCTCGCCTGCGCGTCGGCGACACGCTCACCTCGGTCGCGCGCCGCGCGGCCAAGCCGCTTCCCGGCTACAAGGACGTGAAGCCGATGGTGTTCGCGGGCCTGTTCCCGACGGACTCCGACGCGTACCCCGAGCTGCGCGACGCGCTCGAGCGGCTGAAGCTGAACGACGCGGCGCTCTTCTACGAGCCTGAGACGTCCGGGGCGCTCGGCTTCGGCTTCCGCTGCGGCTTCCTCGGCCTGCTCCACATGGAGATCGTGCGTGAGCGTCTGGAGCGCGAGTTCGACCTCGACCTGCTCGTCACGGCGCCGACCGTCGCCTACCGGGTGCAGGAGCGTGACGGGGAGTGGCGGGAGGTGCACAACCCGGCCGAGTTCCCGCGCGAGGTCGAGGAAGTCGAGGAGCCGTACGTGAAGGCATCGATCATCGTCCCGAAGGAGTTCGTGGGCGCCGTGATGGAGCTCTGCAACGACCGTCGCGGCTCGTTCGACCACCTCGAGTACCTCTCGCCCGAGCGCGTACACCTCACGTACGAGCTGCCGCTCGCCGAGATCGTCATCGACTACTACGACCAGCTGAAATCGCGCACGCGCGGCTACGCGTCCTTCGACTACGACCTCGCCGGCTTCAAGCCTGGACACCTCGTGCGCGTGGATGTGCTCGTGGGCGGCGAGCCGGTCGACGCGCTGTCGCTGATCGTGCACCGCGACTTCGCCTACGACCGCGGGCGGCTGCTCGTCGACAAGCTGCGCGAGGAGATTCCGCGCCAGATGTTCGACGTCCCGATCCAGGCGGCGATCGGCGCGCGAGTGATCGCGCGGGAGACGGTCAAGGCGCGACGCAAGGACGTGCTCGCGAAGTGCTACGGCGGCGACATCAGCCGCAAGCGCAAGCTGCTCGAGAAGCAGAAGGCGGGGAAGAAGCGGATGAAGCAGGTGGGCGCGGTCGAGGTCCCGCAGGAGGCCTTCCTCGCGGTGCTCAACATCGGTCAGGGCGGAAAGAGCGGCTCGTGAGCGCGCGGCACCTCTACGTCCATCTCCCGTTCTGCGCCCACCGCTGCGGCTATTGCGACTTCGTCACCGTTGTCGGGCGCGGCGGCCAGCACGGCGCCTACGTCGACGCGCTGCTGCGCGAGCTCGAGCTCGAGCGCGACACGCTCTCGGATCCGCTCGACACGATCTTCCTCGGCGGCGGCACGCCGACGTTCACGGTGCTCCCCGAGCTCCTGCGGCTGCTCGAGGCGCTGCCGTCGGCGGCGGAGCTCACCGTGGAGGCGAACCCCGAGACGGTGACGGCGGAGCTCGCCGGCGCGCTCCGCGCCGTGGGCGTGAGCCGCGTCTCGCTCGGCGCCCAGAGCTTCCGGCCGAAGCTGCTGCGCGTGCTCGAGCGTGTTGCCGGTCCTGACGACGTCCGACGCGCTGTGCATCATCTTCGTGATGCCCGATTCGACAACATCTCGCTCGATCTCGTCTACGGGATCCCGGGCCAGAGCGCCTCCGATCTCGAGGCCGACCTCGGCGATGCGCTCGCGCTCGAGCCGGAGCATCTCTCCTGCTACGAGCTCGAGGCGAAGCCGGGGACGCGCTTCACCCATGCCTGGGGCGACGAGCTGGCGCGGCAGGCCGACGCGATGGAGGACTACTTCGAGCGCGTCGTCGCCACGCTGACCGGCGCCGGCTACCGCTGGTACGAGACGGCCAACTTCTGCCGCGACGAGAAGGGGCGGGACCTTCGTTCGCGGCACAACCTGGCCTACTGGCTCGGACGCGACTACCTGGGCCTCGGGATCGGCGCGGTCACGACAATCGAGAAAAGGCGCTGGCGCAACACGCCGAAGCTCGGGCGCTACCTGGAGGCGCTCGCGGCGGGGCGGCCGCCGGAGCGCGAGCTCGAACCGCTCGACGGCGGCGTGCGGGCGCGGGAGCGGGTCATGCTCGGGCTTCGCCTCGACGAGCCGCTGCCGCTCGCGGGCCTGCGGCGTGCGCTCGACCCGGCGGGGCTCGCGCGGGTCCAGAGCCTCGGGCTCGCGCTGGAAGGAGTCGGCACGCTGACGCTGACCGAGCGCGGCCGCTTCCTCGGCGACGCCGTGACGGCCGAGCTGGTCACCTGAGCGGCGGCCCGCGGCGCGTCCGCGGCGACGGCTAAAATCCCCTGCAAATGCCCCTCAACGCGCGGCTCACGCACCGGCAGCAGGAGATCCTGCGGCACGTCGTCGAGGAATTCGTCTCCACCGGCCAGCCGGTGGGCTCGAGGACGCTCGTCCAGCGGGGACGTCTCGACGCGGCGCCCTCGACGGTGCGGGCGGAGCTCGCCGAGCTCGAGTCGCTCGGCCTGCTGACGCATCCGCACACGTCGGCCGGGCGCCTGCCGACCGAGGACGGCTACCGCTACTACGCCGACGAGCTTCTCGACCGGCTCGATCCGCGCCCGGCGGAATTTCCGCTCGACCTGCACACCACCCGCACCGAGGTGGAGGCGGCGCTGCAGGCGACCACCGAGATGCTGTCGCAGGTGACGCGGCTGCTGGCCCTGGTCTCCGCGCCGCCGCTGGACGCGACGACCGTCGTCCACGTCGAGGTGCTTCTGCTCCAGCCGGAGCTCGTGATGGCGGTCGTGATCACGTCGGCCGGCGGCATCACGAAGCGGCTGTTCCAGTTCGATCAGCCGGTCGATCCCGGCCTGGCGCAGTGGGCCGGGGAGTACCTGAACGAGACGGTCGCGGGCCTCCAGCTCGGCACCTCGCTCCTGCGCCGCCGCTTCGACGACCCGGGCCTCGCGCCGGGCGAGCGGGCGTTCCTCGCCGCCCTCCGCCCGGCCTTCACGGAGCTGGTCTCGGCCGAGCGGCGGCTGTACGTCGGCGGCGCCGCCGACCTGCTCGGCGAGGTGCGCGCCGACGAGCTCGAGGCGTACCGGAACCTGTTCGAGCTCGTCGAGAAGCGTGCCGCGCTCCTCGAGGTGCTGGGCGACTCGTCGCACGACCTCCGGCGGCCGTTTGTCCGCGTCGGTCGCGACCTCGACCATCCGGCGCTGCGCGAGGTCGCGCTCGTCGGCGCCTGCTACGGGCTCGTCCATCGCGCGCTCGGCGCGGTCAGCCTCGTCGGACCCGTGCGCATGGACTACGAGAAGGCGCTCGGCGCCGTGCGCTCGGCCGCGTCCGAGCTCTCGCGCTTCGTCGAGTCGGTCTACGACGAGCGCTAACTTTCTCCGGATGGCGACGACCGAGCGCGACTACTACGAGCTCCTCGGCGTCTCGCGGGACGCGAGCGACGCCGAGATCAAGAAGGCCTTCCGCGGGCTCGCGCGCGAGCTCCATCCCGACGTCTCGGACGCGCCCGACGCGCAGGAGCGTTTCCGCGAAGTCGTCGAGGCCTACGAGGTGCTCTCGAAGTCCGAGACACGGGAGCTGTACGACCGCTACGGCCATGCCGGCCTGCGCAGCGGCGGCTTCCAGCCCGGCCACTTCGACTTCGGCAGCCTGTCCGATCTCTTCGCCGCCTTCTTCGGCGACGACCTGCTCACCGGCCGCCCAGGTGGACGGGCCAGAGGTGCGGATCTCGCGGCCGCGGTCGAGATCGAGCTCGTCGAGGCCGCCCGCGGGACGAAGCGCGAGGTGCCGTTCGAGGTCGCAGTGCCCTGCTCGCGGTGCGGCGGCGACGGCGCCGAGCCCGGCACAGAGATCGTCACGTGTCCGGTCTGCGGCGGCGCCGGCCGGCTGCAGCACGTCTCGCGCAGCGTGTTCGGCGAGTTCGTCCGCACCCAGACCTGCTCGGCGTGCGCCGGCTCCGGCCGCCGGATCGAGGAGCCGTGCACGCTCTGCCGCGGCGCCGGACGCGTGCTCGACGAGCGGCGGCTCGAGATCGAGATTCCCGCAGGGATCCACGACGGCCAGCGCATCCGGCTCACCGGCGAGGGGCACGCCGGACCGCTCGGCGCGCGCGCCGGGGACGCCTACGTCGAGGTCCATGTCCGCCCGGACCCCCGCTTCGTGCGCGAGGCCAACGACATCTTCTCGACCGTCGACCTGACGATGACGCAGGCGGCGCTCGGTGCCACGGTCACGATCCCGACGCTCGACGGCGACGAGGAGCTCGAGCTGCCGCAAGGGACGCAGCCGGGGCAGATCGTCGTCCTGCGCGGCCGCGGCATGCCGGTGCTGCAAGGGTTCGGCCGAGGCGACCAACGCGTCCTGATCAACGTCGTCGTGCCGAGGCACCTGACGGACGAGCAACGACGCCTGCTCGCGGAATTCGACGCGCAGGCCGACGAGGCCACGTACAGGGTCGACGAGGGGTTGTTCGAGAAGCTCCGGGGCGTCTTCCTCCGCTGAGGCGCGTCGTGGTACCCGGCAGCGAGGCGGAGCTCGCGCTGCTGCTCGACCTCTTCCCGGACGGCGTCGAGGAGCTGGACGACGGCTTCGCGGTGTATACGGACGCGGTCGGCGAGCGGGCGGTGCGCGAGCGCTTTCCCACCGCCGTCGCGAGCTCGGTCGCCGACGGCTGGGAAGACGCCTGGCGCGACTTCCACCACGGCATTCTCGCCGGCCGCCTCTGGGTCGGCCCGCCGTGGGAGGAGCCTTCGGCGGGAGCCGAATCGATCGTGATCGACCCCGGCCGCGCCTTCGGCACCGGCGCCCACCCGACGACGCGGCTCAGCCTCGAGCTGCTCCAGCGGCTGGAGCCGGCAAGCCTGCTGGGCAGCGCCGGATTGGTCGAGCAGGCAAGCCTGCTCGACATCGGCTGCGGCTCCGGCGTGCTCGCGATCGCGGCGGCGAAGCTCGGTTTCGCGCCGGTGACCGGCGTCGACGTCGACGAGGCCGCCGTCGAGGCGACGCTCGCGAACGCGCGCGCGAACGGCGTCCACGTCGGCGCATACCGCGCCGACGCGCTCGTAGACGAGCTGCCGCAAGCCGACGTCGCGGTCGCCAATGTCGCGCTCGACGTCGTCGAGCGCCTCGCGGCGCGGCTCGACGTCGAGTTCTTCGTCGCCTCCGGCTACCTCGAGCGCGACGAGCCGCAACTGCCCGGCCGCCGGCGCCGCGACCGCCGCACGAGCGAGGGCTGGGCCGCCGACCTCTTCGAGCCCGCCTGATTACAGTTCCCGGCCGTGACGACCTTCTCGGTGCGCTTCCTCGGTTGCAAGGTTTCGCACGTCGACGCGCACGAGGTGCGCGAGCGGCTGCTCGCCGACGGCCATGTGGAACGGCCCGACGGGGCCGAGGTCGCCGTCGTCAACACGTGCTGCGTCACGCACGAGGCCGTCTCCAAGTCGCGCAAGGAAGCGGCACGCGCGGCGCGCACGCACGCCCGCGTCTACGTCACCGGCTGCGGCGCGAATCTCGCCGCGGACGCCTTCGCCGACCTGCCCGAGAACGTCGTCGTCGTCGCACGTCGCAGCGAGGAGACGCCGGACTTCGTCGCCGGCGACGTGGGCGCGATCGGGTGCGTCCGGGCCGACGCGCGGCTCGACCGCGTCCGCGCCTTCGTCAAGGTGCAGGACGGCTGCAGCTTCTCGTGCAACTTCTGCGTTATCCCGCTCGTCCGCGGGCCCTCGCGCAGCCGCCGCGCCGCCGCCGTCCTCGCGGAGATCTCCCGCCGCATCGCGCAGGGGCATCGCGAGGTCGTCCTCACGGGCATCAACCTCGGCTGCTACCGCGACCGCGCCGCGGGGTACGACCTGCCGCGCCTCGTGCGCGAGGCGGGCGCGACGCCGGGGCTGGCGCGCCTCCGGCTCTCGTCGATCGAGATCAACCACGTGAACGACGCGCTGATCGCCGCGCTGCGGGAGACGCCTGCGGCGAGCCGGCACCTGCACGTCCCCCTGCAGTCGGGCGACGACGGCGTGCTGCGCGCGATGGCCCGCCGGTACACCGTGGCGACCTACCTCCGCCGCCTCGCGCCGCTCCGGGGCGACTTCAACCTCACGACCGACGTGATCGTCGGCTTCCCCGCAGAGGACGAGCGGGCATTCGCGAACACCCTCGCAGTCGTCCGCGAGGCGGGGCTGACGAAGGTGCATGTCTTCCCGTACTCGCCGCGCCCCGGCACCGTCACCGCGCAGGACGATCCCGTGCATCCGCAGGTCAAGAAGGAGCGCGGCGCCCGTCTTCGTGCGGCCTCCCACGAGGCGTGCCTCGCGCGCTGGCGCACCAAGGTCGGTCGCGACGACCTCGTGCTCGTCGACCGGCCCGCCCGCGGCTACGGCGACGACTACTCGCCGTGGCTGCTCGGCGACGCGGCCCCGGTCGGCGAGCTCGTCCGGGTGCGCGGCGCAGCCGTCTCCGACGAGGGCGTGCTCGCCGCATGACGGACGACTGTCTCTTCTGCAAGCTGTATCGCGAGGGCGACCACGTCGCGCGCGCCGACGGCTTCGTCGCGATCCGCGACGTCAATCCGCAGGCGCCGACGCACCTGCTGGTGCTGCCCGAGCGCCACGTCGAGACCTTCCAGGACATCGCCGAGTTTCCCGCCGACGAGGCGAAGCGGATGCTCGAGTTCGTCGCCGAAGTCGCTGCGCGGCACGGCCTAAAGGATTACCGTGTCGTCGTCAACGTGGGCCCGGGGGCTGGGCAGACGATCTTCCACCTGCACTGGCACGTGCTCGGCGGGGGATCGACGGGGAGAATGGCGTGAGCCGGATCGACACCATCGAGGCGGAGCTGAAGCAGGCGATGAAGGAGCGGGACGCCGAGCGCCGCGACGCGCTCCGCCTGATCCTCAACGCGCTCAAGGGCTCGGAGAAGGAGCTGCAGCGGCCTCTTTCTCGAGGCGGCCGAGGCCTTCCGTTCCGGCGGCCGCGAGGAGCAGGCCACGGCCGAGGAGCGCGAGCTCGCGATCCTCGAGGAGTTCATGCCCGAGCCACTCTCCGAGGACGAGATCGAGGAGATCGTGGACGACGCGATTGCCGAGGTGGGGGCGACGAGCATGGCCGACCTCGGCCGCGTGATGGCCGACGTGATGCCGCAGATCGCCGGCCGAGCCGACGGCTCGGTCGTGAGCCAGATCGTGCGCGAGAAGCTCGCGTAGGCGCCCGCGCGCCGCGACCGCACGGTGTCGACGATTCGCGTTCGCCGCTGATCGGCGGACCTGCTCCTACACTGACCGCGTGCAGGACGTTCTCGACGTTCCCAACGAGGTCGCCGCCGAGCTCGCGGGGGTCGGCGACGGCGTCCTGACCGCGCTCCGCGACCGGCTCGGCTGTGCGGTCAACCTCCGCGGCAACCGGCTGACGCTGAACGGTGAGGAGCCGAAGGTGGCCGAGGCGCGCG
>WNGE01006522.1_pt1 | contig 12945 bp, 11 predicted proteins | sample 5400651 | NCBI WGS metagenome assembly WNGE01 (sample SAMN13153370, study PRJNA577476) | soil metagenome | isolation source: 60 cm soil or saprolite under grassland replicate 2 | place: USA:California | collected 2016-06-15 | reverse complement strand
CGCCGGCGCCGGCGCCAATGCCCGCACGCTTCACCGACTGTTTCGTGCGACTGCCAGACTCCACGCCGCCTTCGTTGTCAGCACGCCCGGACTCACTGCCATAAACGCGCGTGACGTAGCCGTGCAAAGTGCCGCTGCGTCCATCGCTGAGGCGGATCGAATCAAAGTCCAGATTCATACTGGTGCGTCCTTTAACTTTTCCTGATTTTTGAATCGAACTAATGTGGCCGGTCACCGTTGCTTCGTTAAAGCGTACCGGATCAAGCACCGCCGCCGTAAATCGATCACCGACACGATTCTCTTTGCTGGAGAGCGTATCTTCAATGCGAACTTTCAGGTTTGTGCCGACCGGAACTAACGGCCTAACCACGGTCGTCCGACGAACACCGCGCCTGAGACGCGGTTTCGTTTGCGCCTCAGCAATGAGCGGCAATGTGAACATGGCCATAAGGGCCGCCAGAGAAATCAATCGCTTCGCAATATTCAATTTCATTAGTGAACCTCCACGGAGCTCCTGGAAGATGCTCCTCAAGTGAAACTACTTCGTTAATAGGAAATGCGAGGCCTGCAAAACTGTCGACCAAAAGAGTCAACCCAAGCAGGACTCTAAGTGGCACCCGCCGTAACCGGTTCCGCATCCTCACTGCGGTCACCTGCGAGATCGTCGGGATCTCCCAGCTCCTGCTTGCGATGGACGGTGCCGTCTGATTCAAAAATGTAAGCGGAAGGCGCTTCGCGCATGATGATGTCCTGCAGACGCATCAGGCCGTAGAGCAATGCTTCGGGCCGCGGAGGACAACCGGGGATATAAACGTCCACCGGGATGCAACGATCCACGCCCTGCATGGTGGAGTAAGAATCAAAAGGTCCGCCGGTCGACGCGCACGCGCCCATCGCAATCGCCCACTTCGGCTCCGGCATCTGCTCGTAAATTCGGCGTATCACCGGACCCATCTTCAAAGTGACCGTGCCCGCAATGATTATCAAATCGCTTTGCCGTGGACTCGGACGAAAGACACCGGCACCGAAACGATCAATGTCAAAACGTCCAGCCCCGGTTGCGATCATCTCTATCGCACAACAAGCCAAACCAAAGGTCATGGGCCATAACGCCGAAGCGCGTGCCCAGTTAACTACCGGTGCGCCGATGTCCATGGCCTTAGCGCCGACAGTGCGCCGCACCGCGTTCATCAGCGAATCAAATCTGGTAAGTAAAAAGCCTTCTTCGTGTTCAGCCATGTTTTAGTGAATCGTAAATAGTAAATCGTAAATAGTAAGAACCATTCGTGCCGGAAATTCAAGACTAACGAAAGACGACTCAACTAACGCGAGACGACCATTTACGATTCACGATTTACTATTTACTGCTTTTAAGCCCATTCCAGCGCGCCTTTGCGCCAGGCGTAGTAATAACCAACGACCAGTATCGCGATAAAAACAAGCATTTCGGCCAAGGCAAACTTAGTGAACGAGAAATCATCGCCCATGAATATGATCGCCCACGGCAGGAGAAAAATCGTCTCCACGTCGAAGATCAAAAACAACATGGCCACAATGTAGTAACGAACCGTAAAGCGCGAGTGGGCGTCGGTCGTCGGGTCGATGCCGCACTCATACGGCCGCATCTTTCCCTTGCCATAAACTGCCGGCCTCAAAAACCGCCCCAAAACAATCGGCAAAACTGGAAACACAATCGCGACTACGAAGAAGATCATTATCGGCCAATAGGCCGTAATCGGCGAACCGATATTCTGCGCAGTCGTTGCCGTTGCCGTTAATCCTGTGGTTGCCTGAAGCAGCATTGGGTTGTCGAAACTTAAGCGAGACTTTCGGGAATCTGTTAACAAAGATTGCGTTTGTAAATTATAGTGTTCGCAAAAATATTAAGCGTCGTGGTGATCAATGTCAACGAAGAGTTGCGAAGACTGTCTTTAGCTCCATAAGAGCCAAATGTCTATAAATGCCACCTCCACTCAACCACCTTCGCTCCGTAAGAGCGACTATCTGTAACAGCCGAATCGATGGTGACTAACATTCATGCTCTACTTTAGTGCAAGTCGCCGCCGGGGGAACCGGCAAGCAGGGCGATGGCATGGTTCAGAACTGGTTTGATTACTTCGAAGCTTTCGCGGACGCCTTTGGGTGAGCCAGGAAGATTGATAATCAACGTGCCGGAGCGGACGCCACATACGCCACGCGAGATCATTGCCATGGGTGTCTGCTTGAGTGTTTCGATGCGCATTGCTTCAGCGAGACCGGGCGCTTCGCGTTCGATTACTGCGAGGGTCGCTTCGGGAGTGTTGTCGCGCGGGGCGAGGCCGGTACCACCGGTGGTCACGATGAGATTCACGCTGCTCAAGTCAGCAAATTCTCGCAATGCGTCAGCAAGTGGCTCCGGATCGTCAGAGAGGATTTTGGTCGCGACAATCTCCGCGCCCAGCTCGCGAAGGAGTTGAACGAGCAGTTCTCCTGAGGCGTCTTTACGCTCGCCGCGTGAGCACGCGTCGCTGACGGTGATGACTACTGCACGGATTTGAGTTGGCATCTGTTTATAGCTCACCGCGCGAGTTGGCCGTGGTTGTCAGGACCTTTTCTTTCGCCCCTTCAGGGCGAAGAGGATTTGGGGTGTGTGTGATCCAGGGGTGGCGCTTCGCTTACCCCTGGCTACTATATGTCACGCTTTCAGCGTGAAGACCCACCCGCTACTGCAGGTGGTACTGACAAGAGCCCGCTAACGCAGGTGGCGCGCCCTCCCTAACGGTAGGGCTACCGCCGTCTGCCTCTGCCGTCTGCCCACCGCCCACTGTTCATTACTTGTTCTGGCTCGCGTGTTCCTTCAGCCAGCAGAGATCCATAACAACGAGGAGTCCTGCGTCTTGAGCGCGTTGGGCCGCAGCTTTGTCAATCACGCCTTCCTGCAACCATACTGCCTTCGCGCCGACCGCGATTGCTTCATCAACCGCCTTCCCGGCTTCACTCGATCGGCGGAAAATATCAACCAGGTCTATTGGCTCAGGTACGTCCTCGAGTGAAGCGTACGCTTTGTCGCCAAACACCTCGGTCTCGTTTGGATTGACAGGGATAACTTTGTAACCGCGACGTCTCATGTACGAAGCAACGCCGTGGGAAGGTCGACCCGGATCTGATGAGAGACCGACAACAGCAATCGTCTTACAGTTTTCCAGTACCTCCATAATCGTTTCGCGGCTGTTGATCTTCAAATTGTTCCCCTAAGTGAATAGATATGTTGACCGAAGACCGCAGCTCTGCCGCTGCACATTGCGGCGGCGAAGCCGCGGTGATTGCTATCACCTCTGTCTACCGCACAGTCGCGCTTACCGAATGCAATTCCTGCAGCGAGCGGACCTTGACATCGCCGTCAGTCTCGCGTGCAGCGATGGCCTCTACGATTGCTTGCGCGCCGGTCATAGTTGTCACGCAGGGAACGTTGTATTGCAAAGCCGCACGCCGAATTGCCTGTTCATCGAAGTGTGAAACGCGGCCCAACGGTGTATTAATGACCAGCGCTATCTCGCCACGCTTGATGTGGTCGACGATGTTTGGCCGTCCTTCGTTTACCTTAAAGACGCTCTCGATCTTCAAGCCAACCTCGCGCAAGCGCGCCGCCGTTCCCAAAGTAGCCACAAGTTCAAAACCAAGCCGAGTCAGCCTGCGAGCCAGAACTACGGCCTGACCCTTATCGGCATCGTTGACACTGATAAATGCCCGGCCCGGGTGCGGTAGAGACAGCCCGGCCCCCATCATCGCTTTGCCATAGGCTTCGCCAAACGTTTCACCGACTCCCATCACTTCACCGGTTGAATGCATCTCGGGACTGAGTATCGGATCAACTCCGGGAAACTTCGCAAACGGAAACACCGGCGACTTGATGAAGAAGCGGCTGACCGCCAAATTGTCCGGCAGATCAAAATCCGCAAGAGCCTGTCCGGCCATTACCAGCGCCGCTATGCGTGCTATGGGTACGCCGGTAGCTTTGGAAACAAACGGCACTGTTCGCGAGGCGCGCGGATTTACTTCCAGCACATAGACCCGATGGTCCTTAATCGCAAACTGAATATTCATTAATCCGCGCACCGATAGTGCCGTCGCGAGCAAACGCGTGTAGTGACGCATGGTTTCGATGTGTTCCGGATCGATTCTAACCGGCGGCAAAACGCATGATGAGTCACCAGAATGGATTCCCGCTTCCTCGATATGCTCCTGAATCGCAGCGACGACACACGTGTTTTCATCGGCCAACGCATCGACGTCAAACTCGGCGGCACGCTCAAGAAATTTATCAATCAATACTGGGCGGTCAGGCGTGAAGCCAACCGCGGTGCGCACGTACTCGTCGAGGCTTTCTTTATCGTAAACGATGGCCATCGCGCGGCCGCCAAGCACGTAACTCGGCCGGACCAGGACTGGATAACCAATCTGCTCGGCAATCTTTTTCGCTTCTTCACCCGTAGCCGCCATTCCGTTTTCCGGCTGCGGAATGCCCAGATTCTTGAGCAGCGCGCCAAAACGTTTTCGATCTTCAGCGAGATCAATCGAGTCTGCAGCTGTGCCGATGATAGGAACGCCTGCCCGGTGCAGACGCATCGCCAGGTTCAATGGCGTCTGTCCGCCAAATTGGACAATGACTCCCTCAGGGTTCTCTATGTCGACGATGTTCATTACGTCTTCAAAGGTGAGCGGTTCGAAGTAGAGACGGTCGGACGTGTCGTAATCCGTAGAAACGGTTTCCGGGTTGCAGTTGACCATGATCGTCTCAAAGCCCGCATCCCGAAGGGCAAAGGAGGCATGGCAACAACAATAGTCAAATTCAATTCCCTGGCCGATGCGATTGGGCCCGGAGCCCAGGATCATGATCTTACGGCGATCGGTAGGCGCTGCTTCGTTTTCCGTTTCGTAAGTCGAATACAGATAAGGCGTAAACGATTCAAACTCGGCGCCGCAGGTGTCGACGCGTTTATAGACAGGAACGAGGCCCAGTCTTTTTCTGTACTCACGGACTTCGTCTTCCGATCTTTCAGTGAGATACGCGAGCCGTCGATCGGATAGCGCGACTTCCTTGAAAGATCGCAGAAGCTCCGGCTCAATATCTTCGAGCTTGCGCCCTTCAATTCGCTTTTGGATTTCCATTACATCCTGGAGCTGTTCGAGAAACCAGGGATCGACGCGCGATAGACGGTAAATCTCCGCGATGGGCCAGCCATGTTGCAGTGCATAAGTAATGTAGGAAAAGCGCTGCGAATTCGGCCGCGCGAGTTTGCGTTGCAATTCATCACTGGAGACGTCTTCCAGGCGCAGCGGCTTAACTGCTTCCAGTGAGCGCAGGCCCTTGAAAAGAGCCTCCTTAAACGTCCGGCCAATCGCCATCACTTCCCCAACCGACTTCATCTGCGTGCCCAGCACGTCTTCCGCTTCGCGAAACTTCTCGAAGTCCCACTTGGGAATCTTGGCAACTACGTAGTCGATGGTCGGTTCAAACGATGCCGGTGTCTTCTGCGTTATGTCGTTGGGAATCTCGTCAAGGGTATAGCCGACGGCAAGTTTTGCCGCGATCTTAGCGATGGGAAACCCGGTCGCTTTGGAAGCAAGCGCCGACGACCGCGACACGCGCGGATTCATTTCGATGATGCGAACGTCGCCGTTCTCCGGGTTCACTGCAAACTGAATATTCGAGCCGCCCGTTTCCACACCAACTTTGCGAATGACAACAATCGCCATATCTCGCAGTCGCTGATATTCGCGATCCGAAAGAGTTTGCGCCGGCGCGACGGTGATGGAATCGCCGGTGTGCACCCCCATCGGATCGAAGTTTTCAATGGAGCAAATGATCACCACATTGTCGGCAAGGTCGCGCATCACTTCGAGCTCAAATTCTTTCCAGCCAAGGATCGATTCTTCGACCAGCACTTCATGCATGGGCGAGGCAGCCAGGCCCGCCCGCACGATCTCTTCGAATTCTTCCGGGTTGTAGGCAGTGCCGCCTCCCGTTCCTCCCAGTGTGAATGAGGGGCGAATAATCGCCGGGTATCCGGTCAGTTCAACAATCTGCTGAGCTTCGATCCAGGATTTCGCGAAACCACCACGCGGCATTTGCAAACCCGCTTCGTCCATCGCCTGCTTGAACAGCATGCGGTCTTCGGCGATGCGGATCGCTTCGCGCTTGGCGCCAATCATTTCGACGCCACACTCTTCAAGAACTCCCGAGTCGTCGAGCGCAATCGCAAGATTGAGCGCTGTCTGGCCGCCGACAGTTGGCAGCAAGGCATCGGGCCGTTCCCTTCGAATGATTGCGCTGATGGCTTCGACAGTCAGCGGTTCGATGTAGGTGACGTCGGCAGTTTCGGGATCAGTCATGATCGTGGCTGGATTAGAATTCACCAGCACGACCTCATAGCCTTCCTGGCGCAGCGCCTTACAAGCTTGCGTGCCGGAGTAGTCAAACTCGCACGCCTGTCCAATAACGATTGGGCCAGACCCGATGATTAAGATTTTGTGGATATCTGTTCGTTTCGGCATGCAACAAATCTTTAGCTATCAGGGGTAGGTCATAAGCCTTTCCTATAATCCTGTCCCTTAATTTCAAGCTTGCCGCACATTTCGAACAGGCGGGAACGTAAGGTAACGCCAATGCGATTCTCAAGCTTCTGAGTGTTCTCCAGCTCCTTTATCCGCTTGTTAATCTCCTTCTCTTCGTTTGACTTCTCCGAGATGTTATTACCGTCGTTAATCTCCCGGCGTCGTGACTTCAGAGTCCTTAGCTCTTCCTCTACGTTAGGCTCGTCGAGATAGTTAGTCGTAAAGATCGTGAGCCTGTTATTGTTGTACCGCGTATTGATTATTTGATATAGCGTGTCTCTGACCCAATCAGTCGGGACGGTTGCGCCCAGTTCGTCCAGCGCTAGTACCTCAGCTTCATAGACTGGAGCCAATACGCGCATTTCAGAGGTTTGGGAAATGGTGCTGTAAGACTCTTGAATTGCCTTGAGGAGTGAGCCGGACTCGAAAAACAAACACCTTACTCCCTTCTTTTCAATTAGCTCACGCAATATCGCAATGGCTAAATGTGTCTTGCCCACACCCACGCCGCCCATCAGCAATAGACCTTTATCAACTGCGGGATATTGATCGACCAGCATTCCAGCATACCTATGGGCGAAGGCTTGTGATTCATTCTTCGGATAGTAGTTACCAAGAGAGCGCCCGCGAAAACGCGGTGGTATGCGCGCCGCTTTGATGAGCGTCGTCGTAAGATTCGACCGTCGGCAATTGCAAAGGACAGCCCGTCTGTTTTCTTCATCGAGTCTTGTACCTGTACCAAAGCAAAGCTCACAGACTGCGCTTCCAACTGTTTCAGCAACGGTGTCTGTCGCGCGCGATTGAGTGGTAGCCTGAATGCTACCACCAGCGAAGGGTAAAATTTTCTTATCAGAGTTATCGATTGACATTACGAGACCACGAGAGTAACGCGTGCGCGCGTTGAATTACCTCAATTGACGACTACCATGAATCAATTTGGATTATAGCATCGCAGTAAACGGGCGCAATGAATCCCCACTAGCTGAGCGTGTTAATTCCATTTAAGTAGAGGGACGCGGCGCGATCGACGCGATATTTCCAACCGACCGCCAAACAAACACGGGCCTTTGCTTTCAGAAGCACAGTTTTCAAATTCGGCAAGGGTGGACTATTGTTATAGCGGAGGATTTATCGAGCAGATATGCGATTGTTACATTCATTGCTAAGTAAACTAGGTCTCAGCCGAGTAAAGGCCGAGCGCCATCCAATTCGAGTTTTTCTCCTCGACGATGACAGGAGAAGGCATCGGTGGTTTTCGGCGCGTTTCAAAGGTGATTTTGTCGACGTAGCTGATAATGTCGAGCAGGCCCAACAACTCTTGAGCGCAAATTGTTACGACGCTATCTTTCTAGACCACGATCTTCATCCGGAACACTACAACACTTCCAGCCGGGACGATGAGCGCACCGGTTATGCTATCGCTTCCTGGCTAGCTGCTCACCCTGAACTTCAGGCCGCTTCTACAATTCTCGTCCACACAAGAAATGCTGACGGGGCCATGCGAATGGTTGAAGAGCTGCGCCGCTGTGGTCGAACCGCCGACTACGTTCCCTTTCCACTGCTGGAAGAACGAATTAAGAACTACTGGCGACATTGAAGATTGGTGGCCAGGGACGGAATCGAACCGCCGACGCCGGCCTTTTCAGGGCCGCTTACCGAATCGCCGAAGAGGTTTGAAATCAACGCATGTCACTGAAGCTAAAGAGCTTTTGCGTAAAACTCTTTAGTACAGTGTAGGACGGTTTGGGCCATTTTAGGGTCTTTGATGTACGCGTATTGTACGCGCGGCGTCCGAGTTCATGCCCTTCCAGCAATCCATCTCCGCTTGGCACGGACACTGCGTTTTTGGATGGCACTCTTGCAGACAGCTTTCAGCGAGCAATAATGCGTGAGCGACATGAAGATAGAAGCGGCAGGGAAACTACAAATAGAGACTCGCCGTTTGAACTCACCGATAAATGTTTTCAGGGGGATACATTTGAGTCGGCCAAGGACACCAGATCGGGGTAACTCATAATGCGAACTTTGGGCAGCACACTAACAACAAAGTTCGACCGCGAGTCGATGAATCGTAGTAAATTCACGGCTGCAAACCAATCTTACGAATCAATTCGGTATAACGCGGACTCGCGCGCAGCCCGTCATACGCGGGTTCTACTTTGAGCGCGACTATGACCGGATCGCGTACTTCAACGCCCTTGTCCAGCCAGTCAAGCGCCTGCTCCACCTTGCCCTGACGTGCGTAGCCCATCGCGATCAGGTTCGGGGCGACATGAGCGGTCTTTGCGCGTTCTTCATAATCGGCCGTTATTTTCTGGAGAAACCCGTGCCAGCCTGAGACGATGAACGCTGTTTTGAAACCCTCCAATCTTGCAACATCCTCTGGTCTCAACTGCCTGCCGACACTACGAGATTTCAAGAGTTCATTAACAGCTTCAGCGTACATCTCCTTTTGCGCATAGACCTGTCCGAGTAACCAATGATTCGAACCGACCTCTGGTTCAAGTTCGATAATTTTCTGGTAGTGTAGGATAGCCTGATCAAACTGGCGCCTGAGATAGAGAAGCCGTCCTCTGGATCTATTGATGATCGTAGAACTCGGGTCGAGCATCTGTGCCTGTTCCATCTCGCCATGCGCTTCGTCGAAACGTCCGGCTGTCATTAGATACCAGCCATAAGCAAGGTGGATGAACGAAGCATTCGGATTCAATTTCAAAGCAAGGTTGAATTCTTTTTCGGCGCCGGTCCAATCGTATTCAAGCTGGTACTTAATTTCGGCTAGGGTGTTGTGGGCTTCGGCCAGGGACGGATCCAGCTCAAGAGCTTTCGTTGTGGCGGCAATAGCTTTTGGAATTGCTTCCTGAGTAGAAAGTGTACTCATAGACAAGATCAGGTTGGATTCGGCGAACCCCACGTAAGCCAGGGCAAATTCGGGGTCTCTCTCTATTGCACGCTGATAATAGTCGAGACTTTTGTTCAGATTGTCCGGGTCTCGCTTGGTATAAAGGTAGTGGCCCTGGAGATAGAGTTGGTACGCTTCTGGATCATTAGTCTGTCGTTTTGTGAGTTGAGTTTGCTCGTCGGCACTAAGCCTCAGTTTCAGAGCACTTGTGACGCGCCGCGAGATTGAGTCTTGAAGGTTAAAGATATCCGTAAAATTTTCATCAAATTGTTCTGCCCATAATGGCGTGCCGTTGCGAACGTCAATCAATCGCACTGTTACTCTGACGCGCTCACCTGCCTTCTGAATACTGCCGTCCAACACCGCATCCGATTGAGTCTCCTGACCTGCTTTAACCGGATCTTGCCGAAGGTCTGTGTATTTACGCACCGTACTTATTGGTCGCACGACTATCTGTTTGAGATTGCCTAGTTTGGTGATTAGCGCTTCAGCCATTCCCATCTCAAGTGATTCATCCCGGCTGTCGACGTTCAAAGGCTTGAACGGCAGGACCGCGATTGCACGAATTGGTGAGGGCGGCACAGGCTTGTTCCGAAACGACAACCACGCGACGAGGCCCGAAATTGAAATGACACCAATAACCAACAACAAGGCGGTTTTTGAAAAAGTGAGACGGGGCGAAGTTATCTGTCGCGGCGACGGAATGGTTCTTTTGCTTGGTTCATCCTCAATGACAATTTGGCCGGCGTGAGTTCTTTCAATTACGAAGGCGGGTTGAATGGGTTCTTCTTTGACTTCACCGATGAAGCGATAACCGCGCTTCGGTACGGTTTCAATGTAGCGGGGTTTGTCTGCCGAATCTTCAAGCGCATGTCGAATTTCCTTGATGATTTTCGTTAGCGCATTATCGCTGACAAAAGTATCTTTCCAAACTTGTTCAAAAAGTTTCTGCTTATCGACCACCTGCCCGCCGTTTCGCAAGAAAAGGGCCAACACATCGAAAGCACGTGGCGTTAAGCTGACGTTTTGCCCCGCTTTTTGGACACGGAAATTCTCACAATCTACTGTTACGTCGTCAAACCGATATAAATGATTGCTGGCGCTAATCTCGTCGGACATAACCAAAGTTAGCTCACGGTTTTTCACCCATCATTCAAAAGGTCACTGCAAAGTTACTGCAAGGTCACCAATCCGTCATTACGCCAAATTCGATTTCACCCATAGTTCAATTCTCACGGTGACAGAGCCGAAAAACTTGAAAATCAGGAGACAGTTATGAAAAAGACGACGTTGAGAGTTTGCCTGACAATTGGCTTGGTGATTCTAACGGTATTGGTCGTTTCAGCACAGCCTCAGGATAGTCTGGATGCTCGCACACAACAAGCCATAACTAACAACGACAGAGGCGTTAAAGCGTGTGATGCCAAAAAGTTTGACGACGCAATCAAACTTTTTAAGGAAGCCATTCGTTTACGTCCCGGTTACATTGTTGCCTATAGCAATCTTGGCGCGGCTCTCTACGGCAAAGGGCAGATTGAGGATGCAATGATGGCTTTGAAAAAAGCGATTGAGCTCAATTCCGGTTACACCGAAGCCTACAACAGTTTGGGCGTGATTTATGCAGAAACTGGCAGAAACGAAGAAGCCGTCAAGCTGCTGGAACACGCCGTGCGGTTGCAACCAAACTTTGCCCAGGGGCATTACAACTTAGGCTGTGTTTACATCCGCTTGCAAAGGTTAAAAGAAGCTGTCAGCGCCCTTGAACAAGCCGCACAACTTGACCCGAACAACGCGGAGATTTACGTCAATCTAGGCTATGCATTGAGCAGAGAGAGAAAATACCGCGAGGCAATAACGCAAATACAGAAAGCCGTCCGTCTAAAGTCAAATGATATGGAGGTGAACTTCTTCCTGGGAAATCTATATTTGCTGATCAAGGATAAACAATTGGCGTTGACACAATATGAGACTGTCAGAGCAATGAATCCACAGTTAGCGCAAAGACTTTATCAGGCAATCTACAGCAACAGGGTTATGAATGCTTCTGACAAGTAAACGAATAATCGTCTGCCATTATTCATGCAAAAAGCGCCATCAACCCTGGTCATAGGCAAAATAGCATTTGAATTTCCTATACGTTCGCGAGCGTCCACGCCCGCGCCGCCTAACATCCGGCGCATGTAGAAAGCGCGATCGTCAGCTATTACCAAACAGCACATACCGCCCCGGCGACAGAGTCTTATAAATAGAGCCTCCGAAGTACTGTGCCTTCACGGCGGCGATCTTTACGAGCTGGTAAAGATCCTGGGCCACTCGATCATGATGACGGAGCGCTATGTCAGCTTGGCGCGAAAGCAAATCGCCAGAACTAGCAACACCGCGTGGGTAATCTGAAACCAACCTCCGAGGCTATTTTGGATAATGGAAGTACGCGTATTGTACGCGCGAGAAATTTTTGCACGCTTCTTGAGTATAGCTAAGCTGTTGGAAGGACTGGTGGCTAGGGACGGAATCGAACCGCCGACGCCGGCCTTTTCAGGGCCGCCTACCGAATCGCCGAAGTGGTTCGAAATCAAGGGATGTCACGGAGAGTGAAAGGCCTGTGCCATAGTCGATTTAGAATTGCTAGGGATGGTTTATGCCGTTTTGGGGTCTTCGATGTACGCGTATTGTACGCACCGGCGAGTCACTTCGCCCGACCTCCGTCACACGGCGCCCAGCTCGCTTGGGCGACGCCAGCGCAGATGCCTTCGTTAGTGGCGATTTTGAATGGTCTGACATTCCAAATGGCAATGCGTACACCCCATCCAATGGAGGACCCAAAGCGCTGCCGTCTGTATTCTTGTCACTGAGGATTGCTGATGCGCCTTAGCAGGTCATCGAACCGAGGGTCCTTCCGCAGACTGTCAAATTTCGCCTCGACGTTAAGAAAGAGCAACATAGGATTTCGCTCCTGATACGCCTTTTCCAGCCAGTTGAAGGCCTGATTTTTATCGCCCAAGCCGGCATATACTTCGGCGATGTCAACCGGAGACACATAGTGCCACCGAGCAGCTTCGTGCAACTCGGCGAGCACTCTGTGCGCCTCAGTTCCACGGCCCGAAATCGCATAGACATAGCCGAGTGAGGGCAACGCAGGAATCCTGGAAATTCCAGCCGCCTTTTTGAATTCGGCGACACTTTCGGCGTATCTCCCGGTTTGCGCGTAAACCTCTCCGAGCCCCATTCGTGCAATGAAGAAGTTCGGATCCAGATCAAGTGCTTTTATCAGCCGCTCTTCTGCCTCAGCATACCGGCGTCCATGGTATAGACGATAACCAAAGGCTGCGTTGACTATGAGTGAGACTGGATCCGACTCCAAGGCGCGCCTGCTCTCCATAAGACTTTCCTCGAAGCGACCTTCTTGCGACAGAAAACGAGCATAACGTATAAGCGCCGTTGAGTTGCCC
>WNGE01006521.1_pt1 | contig 12946 bp, 16 predicted proteins | sample 5400651 | NCBI WGS metagenome assembly WNGE01 (sample SAMN13153370, study PRJNA577476) | soil metagenome | isolation source: 60 cm soil or saprolite under grassland replicate 2 | place: USA:California | collected 2016-06-15 | reverse complement strand
TGGCCGACGTGGCAGCCGCGGTCGGTTGCGGCGCCGACGGAGTCCCAACCACATTGGGGTGGGGGTTGGGCGGCTTGAGCCCACCGCACGGCACCGGCTCCTGCGGGTCTTCGAGCACCACCGTCGAGACGTTGAACTGCTTGGGCAGGAAGGTTGCGGCCACGTATGTCGCGGTATAGGCAACTGCACTGCCACCAACAAGCGCGATCGCTCCTCGGCGTCGCAGGTGGGCGGACGCGTGATATGTCTCAATGTCCTGGAGGGGCATGCGTTAGCGAATCAGCGCCAGCACGGCTCCGAAACTCAAGCCGATGGCCAGGTAGCCGCCAATCGCCGCGCGTTTGCCGTCAAGCAACTCGAACGCAAAGAAGCCCGCGCTGGTGAGCGGCATGACCACGAGCATCACGAACAGCCACAAACCCACACCCGGCGCGGCGACCGCCGGGAGCGGCCACAGCCGACGCAACGCGGTGTAACCCAGCGAGTCCGGGATCACGAGTAGCAATGCCGCGCTTAGCGTCAGGGCATAACGCTTGGCATCGAAGCCGAACCGTTGGAACCACGGCTTCGAACAGACCCGGCGGGACGAACAGCAACAGCCATTCCATCAGGTGCTCTGGTATCGAACGCACTTGAAGGGTCGCGCGCAGTACGAGCATTCCGATGGCGGCGACGCTGGCAGCGTGGGACCGGCTGTATTTGCAAGAGCTGCAGATCGCGATCCATATCAGCAGATCGTGCCGTTGGCGGTGCGCCAAAGGCACGCGCTCCACGACGCTGGTTTTTTCATGACGGGCTCGTACAGGACACGCACGACCTGCCGTTGACCGCGCACGCACCAACCGAAATTCGCGTTCTTCCAGCGATGGGGTCCGATCCGGCGCGAGGGCGAGCTAACACTCGGCATGAACGTTTTGAGAACGATGCCGGGCCTGCGTCGCAAATCGAGTCGGCGACCGCCCGGCGTCTGTGGGGCTGAAGACGTACGTCGCGCGATGCGCGGCGCTCGCGGGATGCTCGAGCCAGCGCGGCGCCTATGCGTCAGCGACTCCGCACTTCTACGGAGATCTGGGCCGACGTGATCGATCGGACCAGCGTGCCTCTTATGATGCAGCCGCGCCCGCAACTTGCGTAATGGGCGGTCACACCGGGCCGGTGTAGGCAGATAAGGCGCACAACTTTGCGGAGCTTGCGGCGCTGACGCCTGAAAAGCACAGGGCCTGCCCTGCTGAGCGGCGTACTACGTCGGCGATTGACCAGCGAGCTAATGATGCTGTGAAGATCGCCGTCGCGGCCTTCCCGAATCCTCGGTAGGCACCCGTGGGAAGGCTGTAGTCGCGACCGGAGAAACGAACATGGGTGCGCTTCAACCCGGACACCTGATCGTTGTCCTGGTCATCGTGTTGATAATTTTCGGGCCCGGCAAGCTGCCACAGCTTGGCAAGGCAGTTGGCGACGGCATACGTGAGTTGAGGCATGCGACCGGTGACGAGTCCACTGCGAAGCCCACTCCCAATGAAGTGCTAGTGGGCGGGCCCGTCGCTGCAATCCAGACGACCTGGACCTGCACGCAGTGCCAGGCGGTGGTGCCAATTACAGATCGCTTCTGCGGCGCTTGCGGGGCGGCGCACGATCGGTCGAACAAGCCGGCCACTCCGAGCGCCGCACTCTAACCCCCGGCGTAGCGATCGCGGCCGTTGGGTTGCCAGGTCCCCTATTGACCAGCGAGCGACGTGACGTAGCGCCGAGCGATATCGGATCGGCCGGCAAAGTTGAGGTGGACATACGAGCCGAGTACGGAGCCGACGCAGAAGCCCTCGAGCCGGTCTTGACCAATGACGCGGTAGGCAGCAACCTGCGGCGCGGGCTCGTCGCCCACGGACCAATGAAACTCGTGGCCACGCACGCGCTCGCCAGCCGATAGCAACGCCGACGAGCGCAGCGCCTCGACCTCGCGATAGCCGATCGTCACCGTTTGGCTTTGCATGCGCGATGCAAACGGCAGGACTCCGAACATCGGCAGGGTGTGCCCATCGAACGTAGTCAGCGACCTCCCCAGCGCCATCAGCCCGCCACACTCAGCGTAGAAAGGCGTTCCTTGACGCGCGCGTCGCTGGAGATCCGTCCGCATAGGCACGTTCGTGGACAACTCTTCGGCGTACAGCTCTGGGAATCCGCCGCCAAGGTAGATGCCCTGAACGCCGGCTGGCACTGACGCGTCCGTGAGAGGGGAGAACGGGACGGTCTCGGCACCGCTGTCAGACAGCACGTCGAACGCGTCCTGATAGTAGAAGCCGAATGCTCGATCCTGCGCCACGGCAATTCGCACGACCGCGGCAGGCGACTCATGGTCGGAAGGAGACTCCAGTGGAGGGAGCGGACTGGCAGCGCGGGCGATGCGCTCCAACGTGGCGAGATCAAAGCGCTGCTCGACCAGTTCGGCGAGTCGGTCGAGCACAGCCACTGTGACTCCGCCTTCAGCCGCGGGGACAAGCCCCAGATGCCGTTCGGGAAGAGCAATGCTCGGATCGTCGGGCAAGCTGCCAACCGTTGGCAGGCCAGTGGCCAGTCGGATCGCATCGGCGGTTGCCTGCAGGTGCCCGTCACTGCCAACCCGGTTGAGGACAACCCCGGCCAACCGCACGTGCGGCTGGATTTGCTGGCAGCCGAGAACGAGCGCCGCCGCTGTGCCACTCATACCGGCGACGTCGAGGACAAGAACGACAGGCGTATCGAGGGCGCGCGCCAGAGCCGCGGTGCTGCCTTCGTGGCTGGCGCCGATGCCGTCGAACAGGCCCATGACGCCTTCAATGACGGCGATGCCGGCGCCGCGCAGGCCACGCTCGAGGACGCCGCGCAGCGCAGCCTGCTCCAGGAGCCATACGTCGAGGTTGCGTGACGGCCGTCCGGCCGCCCGCGCGTGTAGAGTCGGGTCGATGTAGTCGGGCCCTGCCTTGAACGGAGCGGGCCGAAGACCGCGGCGTCGCCAGGCCGCCAGGAGTCCAAGAGCGACCGTCGTCTTGCCGGTCGAGCTGTGCGTCCCAGCCAGCAGCAGGCGAGCGCTCATCGTTCCTCGTTCGCCTGCTTAGGCGCAGGCGTTAATCGACGAGCTTGTCCGTTCGGCACGACGGCTACCAGCGGCACGCCATGCGTGGGATGGGCTGCCAGAGCGACGTCCTGATCGAACACCGGCCGCAGATGGGCCTGGGTAAAGACGACTTCAGGCGAACCGCGCATCGCGACCCGTCCGTTGTGCAACAGGATCACGGTGTCGCAATACAACGAAGCGAGCTGCAGGTCGTGGAGGGCGACCAAGACCGCGAGGCCGTTTTCGCGTGCGAGCTTTCGCACCAGATCGAGGGCAGCGACCTGATGTCGCAAGTCGAGATTCGCGGTCGGCTCGTCCAGCAGCAGCACACGTGGCTCCTGGGCCAGAGCGCGGGCCAGCACCAGACGCTGGCGTTCGCCGCCCGACAGCTCGTCGACAGGACGACTGGCCAGGTGTGCAGCGGCGGTGATTTCGAGTGCCCAGTCGACCACGGCTCGGTCGCGCTGGTGTGGACCGAACAGGACGCGCAAGTGTGGCGTGCGGCCGAGATCGACGAGCTCGCGGGCGGTCACCGCGGGCGGCACGGTTGGAGCCTGGGCAACCACCGCGAGTTGGCGAGCAATCGCCACCGATGATTGCGTGGCGATATCGCAACCCTCGAGCTTGAGCATGCCCCGAACCGGACGCAGGACACCGCTGGCTACCCGCAAGAGTGTGCTCTTGCCAGATCCGTTTGGACCAACCAGTGCCACGACGTCGCCGTCGCCGACGCTCAACGCAACGTCGTCGAGCACGGGCCGGCGGGCGCCAGGGTAAGGCGCTGATACGCCGATCAGTTCCAGCCGCGGCGTGGTCACACTCGGTACTCGCGTCGCTCACGGCGCAGTAGCCAGAGGAAGAACGGGCCACCGACAAAGGCAGTCAAGATGCCAACGGGTATCTCCGTGGGAGCCATCACCGCTCGCGCCAGCAGGTCGGCTAAGACGAGGAACGTCGCGCCGACGAGCGCCGCGGCTGGCAATAGGCGTCTATGCGACGGCCCCACGATCATCCGCGTCACGTGAGGAGCGAACAGACCGACGAAGCCGATCAGGCCTCCGACGGCGACCGCGGCAGCGGTCAGCAGTGAGCCAAGGACGATGATTGCGCGTTTGTCGCGCTCGACGCGAATCCCGAGCTGCTGCGCGGCTTCCTCGCCCAGGCCAAACGCATCCAGTGTGTAGCCGAGCAGCCACCCGCCAGTAAGCGCCACCAGCACCAATGGCGCAACCAGGGCAAGTTGGCTCCACTGTGTCACTGCGATGCCGCCGAGCAACCAGCTATAGACACGTGGAAGGTTGAGCTGCAAACGATCGTTGAGGATCAGCAGAAACGACACCGAGTAGCCCATGATGGCGCTGATCGCAAAGCCGGCAAGCAGCAGATTGATGATTGGCGCGCGACCGCCAACACGCGCCAAGCCGTACACGATGAACATGGCTGCCATCGCGCCGACGAACGCCAGTAGCGGGACGGGGCTGAAGCCGAGGACTCCGAAGCTGAGCGACAGCAGGAACCCGGCCGCCCCGCCGAGGGCGGCGCCGCCCGAGACGCCCAGGGCGTACGGATCGGCCAGGGGGTTGCGCAACAAGCCCTGGAACAGGACACCCGCGCCCGCCAGCGCCGCGCCCACGGCCGCTGCGCCAGCCACTCGTGGCAGCCTGATGGCGAAGAAGATGGCTTCGTCCTGCGGCGACCAGGTGACCGGCAGACGTGGGCCAAAGAGATGATTGATGGTCATTGGCACGAGTGAGACGAGCGCAAGCGCCACGGCCCCGAATGCGGCCGCCAGCAGCATGGCGATGACCAGCAAGACACGAGGACAGTGATGACGAGAGTTAGCGGCAGTCGCACCCTGCGCGGGGCGCGGGGCACATTCGCGTGCACAGAACCGACGTTGCAATCACGGGGACGTTGGCTGCTCCACCAGCCCGTCGGCGGTGAGCGCCCAATGGCCTGTCCCGCTCACGAACAGCGGCGTATTGTCTAAGCGCTTGTAGATCGCCAGGCCCTTGGTGGTCTGTTGATACGTATCGCCGCTGGTGACGTCGCCGTGCGCACACTCGGTCGGTTCGCCCATCGTTGTACCGAGTGCGTCTGAGAGAGCCGCGAAACCCAGGCTAAAGTCCGGCGACTGATCGGACGCACAATACGGCAAGTGCGCTGTCGGCCGACTGCGCGGCCCGCCCGAATTGGCGAAGCGGTCCGGATGGAGCAAGTAGGCGAGCGCCTCGAGGCCGTCTACAAGACGCGGTGCTGCCGACGCGAAGATCTCCTCCTGCACTGCGTAGATGGCGCCGGTGCGAACTGCCGTCACCTGGTCCCAACCTGGGCGAGCAGCGACCATGCCCGGTGTCTGCGGGTTGTACGGCAAATACGAATCGGCCAAGACGATCAGCTCTGGATCGCGTGCGACGACGCTTTCCGCGCTGACTTGGCCGAAGTCGCCCGGTAGGTCGGCAAAGATGTTGCTGCCGCCTGCGAGATCGACGAGCTGACCGTAGAAGCCGTTCGGTCCTGCGGCGAACGGCTTCGTTGGATCCGAAGCATCCATTTCGTAGAAGACTCGCGGGCGTGGCGCGCCGGCAACGGCCTCGACGACCGCATCGCGCCGGGCCCGCATGTCGGCGGCGAGCTCGTCGCCACGCTGCGCGCTGCCCAGGACCCGTCCGAGGGCCGCGATTTCCCGCGTTGTCGTCTCGAAATCCTTTGGCAGCAGCTTGAGCACGGGCACACCCTGGCCGCGGATTTGCCCCAGGACGTCATCGTTTTCGACCAATGCCAGAACGAGGTCTGGCTTGAGCGCGATCACTGTTTCTACCGACACCGTCGGGTAGGTGGTCAGGCGCGGCTGGATCTGTTGCGCCTCAACTGGATAGTTGGAGAAGGCGTCGACGGCGACCAGTCGATCGCCAGCACCCAGCGCAAAGACGGTCTCGGTGTGTCCAGGATTCAAGCTGACAATGCGCCGCGGCGGCGCATTGAACGTCGTATGCACTCCTGCATCGTCGGTGACGGTCACCGGATAGTTGGCCTGCGCCGCGGCGATGTTGACCGTGACGAGAAGTAACGCACTCGCAACGGCGAGTCGACGAGCGATCTGCGTGAGCATCGCGGACCTCCTCGGGTCGGGTGATGCCGCGCGCTCGTCGGATCGGAAGTGCCTGATGCCCGGCTTCCTCTCGCTCGGAGGCGCGCGGTGCCTGGCGCCGGCGGGCATTCTGGCTTGTCACGGCTGAAACTGGAATTGCCGCGACTTACAGTTGCGGGACAGCGCCGGCCTTGCACCGGACTTCCCCCGTCTCGACGCCTATGCAGTTGCGCTTCGAGTATAGGGCCCCGCCTACACTGGCCTGGTGCGTATCGTCTCGCTGTTGCCCTCGGCGACCGAGATCGTGTGCCAGTTGGGCTTGAGCGACTGTCTGGTGGGCGTGTCAGCAGACTCGGACTGGCCGGCCCAGATCGTGGCACGGCTGCCAGTCCTCAACACCGTCGCGATTGACACCAGCCGGTTGACGAGCCGCCAGATCGACGAGGCCGCAAGCGAAGGGCATCGCGGCGCAAGCTTGTATCACATCGATCCGCAGCTACTGCGCTCGATGCAGCCAGATGTCGTCCTGACGCAGGAGATGTGCGACGTGTGCGCGGTCACTCGACGTGACGTGGAGCTGGCCACCGCAACGCTCGGCTACACGCCGCGCGTGCTCTCGCTGAGCCCGGTCAGCGTCGATGCCATGCTCGACGATATCGAATTGATCGGGCGCCTTGGCGAAGTACCTGAGCGCGGAGCCGCAGTCGTCGCGCAGCTAAGAGCGCGACTGGCGAGCGTTGCAGAGCGGGCTATCAGTCTCGCGCGGCCGCGGGTTTTCTGTATGGAATGGCTTGATCCACCCTACACCGCCGGTCACTGGGTGCCCGAGATGGTCGAGTTGGCCGGCGGCCGCGACCAGCTTGGCACGCCCGGCGGCGCGTCGCGGCGCATCGACTGGGCGGCCATCGTGCAGTGTGCGCCAGACGTCCTCATCTTGATACCGTGCAGCCTCGACCTCGAGCGGGTGGCCGTCGAATTCGATTTGCTCAGGACGCTGCCAGATTGGGATTCATTGCCAGCCGTGCAGTCGCGGCGCGTTTACGCCGGCGACACGAACCTGTTCAGCCGGTCGGGTCCGCGGTTAATCGACGGTGTGGAGGTGCTGGCCCGTCTCCTTCATCCCGCGACATTTGAGCAACCACTTGCGCCCGGACAGGCACTCGCAATGTCCGCCGATGGTCAGCGACTCGAGCCGTTCCGCTAGTCCGGCCGAGCACGGGGCTGCCGAGCGCCGCAAGCGTCACGGGCTGACGATCGTCTATACCGGCGATGGCAAGGGCAAAACGACGGCCGCCGTCGGACTTGTGATTCGCGCCGCCGGCAACCACATGCGTGTGTTCGTACTGCAGTTCATCAAAGGTCAGTGGAAGAGCGGCGAACGGACGATCCTGAGCGGCTTGCCAGGCGTTGACCTGGAAGTCACGGGGCGGGGCTTCACCATCGACGGTCTGCGCGATCCGCGCATCCCGATGGACGACCATGCGGCCGCGGCGTCGCTCGGCTGGAAGCGCGCCGTCGAGGTCGTCAGAACCGGCGCGTACGACCTCGTCGTCCTGGACGAGATCTTGGGCGCAATCAGCGCGCAATTGGTCCCGCTGAACGAGGTGCTACAAGTCATCACTGACAAGCCACGTCACGTGCATCTGGTGCTGACTGGTCGGAACGCGCCGCCTGAACTGGTCGAGCAAGCGGACCTCGTGTCCGAAGTGCGGCCGATCAAGCACCCATTCGAGCGCGGCATCAAAGCGCAACGCGGCATTGAGTTCTGAGACAACAAAGGTTCGCGGCGCGCGGGCCAGCGGCGCTGACCCTATCCGCCTTTTGAGCGTGTGTGGGCGCCTGGCAACGAGAACCTACACGCATTCTGTATCCCCGTTGGATCAGCCAGGAAGGCGATCCCGAGGCGAGCGCCCCGCGCCGATGCATTCGTCGCATTTCTGGCGGTTCTGGTTGATCGGATACACGAGCCGATCCGAACGATCCGGTCGTCTATAGCGATGCTTGAAGATATCTCTCTGGGTAGGCTGATGGCCGGGTTCGACGCGACTGGGGTCGAGCGGCCGTGGCTGATTTACGACGCCAATGTGTACTCGCCCACTCGACTGCAGCAGATCATCGCGAGATCGCCGACATAATGAATCGGCTGTCCGCTGCTGATCTCGAAATACGCTCAGCGGCGCTTGTCGTCAGCGATCGTAAGTCGACGGGCGGCTACTGCCTGTGCGGCCAACACAGCAAGGTCAGGAAGAGTCAGCGGTCGTCTATCCGTGCCCACGATGTCACCCACAATGCCGGCTCCCACCACTCGCCAAACTCGCCCACCTCACGAGCCTCGTGACCACAGGTTGTGGTTCACAACCTCAGGCACACAGTACATCTTGTAGCTCACGAGCCTCGCGAATTTCTACGAGTTTTCTTGTATTACGACATCTAGTCCAGGCGGTTGTCGTGTGGGCCCAATCTGAGTTCGAGAGCGTCGCCTCCGACGGCGCGAGTGGCGCGGCGTAACCCCTCACACGGCTGATCCTACTGGTGTCTCCAACTTGACCCGAGTGCCGCGCAGGCGCCCGTTGGGTGCAGCAAGAGATCCTGGCCAAGAACCCCGCTTCAGATCTACGGGTGTACACCGTGTGGTTCAACATGCTCTTCGGAGACAGCCGCGACCGTTGGGATGGCGCTGGGATGACTGACGCGCGCGTCCGACATTTCTGGGACGAGCAGAAGGTTGTGGGCAACTGGTTCAGCGCCAACGTGACCCACAACCCCGGCACGACCTGGGACTTCTACGCGCTGTATGGCGCCGACGCCGTCGATCTTGCGAAGCCAACGAGCATGGGCGGGACGATCATTGGCCGCAGCGCCCAGCTCCGCACGAGCGTCGAGCCGCTGCTGAGCAAGCACTCTTGACCATGTACCGAGGTACAGGGTTCAAGATGGCCGCATGAGGGTCGGCCAGCTCGCCAAACAGGCGGGAGTCAACGTTCAGACGCTTCGCTACTACGAGCGCCGTGGCCTACTTCCGCACCCGCCCCGAGCCGCATCTGGATACCGCCAGTACCCGGTTGACGCGGTCGAGAAAGTGCGCTTCATCAAGCACGCGCAGAAGCTCGGCTTCACACTCCGCGAAGCTCAGCTCATTCAGCAGTCGCTCGAGCATCCTGATGGCGTGGGGAGCGCGGTGGAGTTTGCCAGGCAGAAAGTCGCCGAATTGGACGAGCAGTTGGCGGCGCTGCACACGATCAGGCAGCGCCTGGCCGAGCTCGTGGACATACGCACCGGACGCGCTGAAACATCAACACGCTGAGTGAATGATCTGGCACGTTGTGGGCGCGTTCGGCGTCGGGTTGCTGACGCTCGTCGCGTCCGTCGTCGTGATCCTGGCGGGCCCGCCGCTGGCCGGCGAGTGGAGCGGCCGGACCCAGATCGCCAAGATCACGCAAGGGCAGCTCGAGCGGCAGTATCGCGTCTATCGTCCCACCGGGCTTAGCGCTCGGCCCGGATTGGTCATTGACCTGCACAGCGCACGCACGAACGGCTTTCTGGAAGAGCTCGCGACTCGCTTCGACGCGCAAGCCGATCGCCTGGGCTGGATCGTCGCGTACCCGGATGGCTTTGCCGACGGATGGGAGCCGTATGGATGCTGCCACCATCAGGGCGTCGACGATGCTGCATTCATTAGCGAGCTGATCACCCGCCTGGAGTCGAGCGACGGTGTCGATCCGGAGCGGGTGTACGTGACTGGCCTCTCGAGGGGTGGCATGATGGCGTACCGCCTCGGGTGTGAGCTCTCGACACGCGTCGCGGCCATCGCTGCGACGGCGGGCAACATGGCCGACGAGAATGGCAGTGTCCGCGGGGCACCTTGCCAGCCCCAACGCCCGGTGTCTGTATTGTCTATCCACGGATCAGCCGACGCGGTGGTCCCCATTCGCGGTGGCGGTCGCATCGCTCCGCTCGAGGATGTGATCGGCAGATGGCGTGAGTTGAACGGCTGCGCCTCGGCAGAGGCGGTGACCGTCCGCGGACCAGTTGTCGCTCGGAGCTGGCGGTGTCGTGGTGGCTCGGAAGTGAGATCTATGCTGATCGACGGTGTGGGCCACGTCTGGCCCGGCACGCCGTTCAGCGGCTTGCCATGGAGCGCGGGCGCATCCTTGGACGCTTCGCAGGCCGTTGCCGATTTCTTCGCGGCTCACCCGCGTGCTCCCGCCAGCAACTGACGCGCCCCCGTGCTACGCCCGCTGGGTAATCGTCGCTGCTGGCATGTCGGCCGGTGTCGCCATTGCGGCGTTCCTGGCAATTCCGTGGCCCATGGACCTGCTCGTCCTGCCAGTGCTCGCAGGTTGGGCGGTTATCCTGCCGCGGCTCGCCGGGATGAGACCTGTCGGGTTTCTGCTGGTAGTTGGGCTCACCGCCATTGCGGTAGGGAGCTTGGCGATTGGCGTGGTTGCGCTGCTTGCGCCCTAACGACCGCGGTCGACAGCGTTACTTTTGGTGGAGCTAGTGTGTCGTCCCAGAGGAACGTTGACGGTCTGCGCGTGCCAGGATCTGGTCCGCGGGCTCACCGCTCGATCCAAGTCACGGGAGGCTCAGAGCCGGTCGGGAGGCGCCATCCGGTAAACGAACGGGCCGAGGCCTCCCTGCTCGATCGCGAACACAAGCGTCATGAAGCCCTCCTGGGCGGCGGCGTTCTCCAGCGGACCCGCGTAGACCGGCTCGTAGCCGGCGTCGCGGTTCAGCCGCTCGACGACCTCGCGGGCTTCCTCGTCCCCGCACCACAGGTTGCACGGCCTCTCTCTCTGGCCTCCCCGAGCCGGTCGTAGAGCACGGCGTAGTTGGCGTTGAACGACTTGGCCGTTGGCCCGCCGGTCCTCGACTTCACGAACTCCGCGTTCGAGGACAATCCATGCGGAGTCTCCGCGCCGCACAGGTTGGTGGCGTCGATGACCGTCTTGCCCTCGAGGCCCTGCACCTTGCCGAGCGCGTCGGCGATCGCCCCGCCAGGCACAGCCACGAGCACGGCGTCGGCATCGGAGACGTCGCCGCCGTCGCGTCCGATCCGCATCACCTCGTGTCCGGCTCGCTCCCAGAGACCAGCGAGCCCGCCGCCGACGTTTCCCTGGCCGACCACTGCAATTTTCATGTTGACCTCAGTCATGACATGCCTCCTAACAGGGTTCTCGAATGGGCCGCCGGCAGTCAGCCGGTCGGCCGTTCGAACCACTCCTTGATCCGCAGCATCGCGGTGCGCAGCACCTCGAAAGCGTCCGGCACCGCCGCGAGCCGCCCATGCGGGTTGGCGGTAAGCCACTCCGAGGCCGCCTCGGCGTCGCGGCAGAAGTTCGCCTCGTTGCAGCCCGTCTGCGTGACCTTTGCAAGGTCGCCGAATGGAGCGTCGGGAAACGACACCACCGGGCTTCGCGGTGGACGCTTTCGACGCCGGTGGGGGTGGCATGGACGCGGATGGGGGTGACCGGTGGCCGCGCACGAGGACTGGATTCGCGCCGGCTTGCCGAGCATCACCGGCAGCTCCCTAGCGGTCGCGAGCGTCCGGTCGAGCGGCAGGTTGGCGAGGGCGGCAAGGCGCCGTGGCTCGCCTGGCTTCCCGGCGGCCAGGTCCTGTACGGCGGGCCACAGCAGCAGCCAGAAGTCCTTGCCCAGACTTTGGTGGTAGGCCGTTATGTGGTCGGTGAATGCCTCGCGATCCCGCTCTCGCGAGTTGGCTTCGGTCATGACAATCGCCTCACCGCGTCGTGGTCGGCCGGGTCTCGCGTCGAAGGATCATCAGTCCTCGGTGAAGCGGTAGGCGCGGGCGGCGATCGCGAACGTCGCCAGCAACCAGGCGAGGCCAACGGCCACCTGCGAGCCGTAGGCGCTGATACTCGCCCCAGTCAGCGCGATGCCCCGGGCCGCTTCGACGAGCGAGGCGTATGGCACGGCGTAGGGGATGATGTCGGGCAGGGGCGCCGGCAGGGCAGCCACGGGGAGGATTGCCCCGGCCAGCGCGAACACGGGCAGCACAACCGCGCCGCCGACGATGTTGGCCGTCGCCGGGTTCGGGGTGAGCCCGGCGATCGCGAACGCGACCGACAGGGCGGTCAGCACACCAATCGCCTGGAGCAGGATCAGCCATAGGAGGCTGGGGCCGACGACCAGCCTGGCGCCCATGGCGGCCCCGATGGCGAGCGCAAGCCCTGCCGCCACCAGACCCAAAAGGACATAGCCCGTGACCTGGGCCGCGATAAAGAGAGCCGGTGACACCGGCGTCGCCGCGAGGCGCCGCAGAACCCCGCGCGCCTTGTGGCTGGCGGCGATCGCGACCGTGATGTCCTCCAAACTCATGATCGGTAGCAGGACTGCCATGCCCGGCAGTACGAAGTCGCGGAAGTCGAGGCGGGTCGTGCCGACGCCGAAGCCGAGGCCGCCGAGCAGGCCGAAGGCCACGACCTGGACTGGGATAGCGACCATCGCGAAGACGACGCCGCGCGAGCGGAGCATCATCCGAAAGCTCGCGTGCAAGAGCGGAAGCGTGTGGCTCATCGCACCCCCCTCAGCGCACGAAGCGGTAGGCACGCCCCGCGGCGACGAACAGGACGACCACCCAGACCCCGGCGATACCCAGTTCGGTACCGAACGCGGTTAGCGGCTGGCCGCGGAGGACCACACCCCGAACCGCGGCGAGCAGCCCGGTATATGGGATGAACGTGGCGGCCTGTTGCAGCCAGCCCGGAAAGGCGGCGAGGGGCCACATCGCGCCGGTGAACAGGTAG
>WNGE01006520.1_pt1 | contig 12947 bp, 4 predicted proteins | sample 5400651 | NCBI WGS metagenome assembly WNGE01 (sample SAMN13153370, study PRJNA577476) | soil metagenome | isolation source: 60 cm soil or saprolite under grassland replicate 2 | place: USA:California | collected 2016-06-15 | reverse complement strand
TCACACAGTCTTTTGAAAAATTAATGGGAAAGGAAAGTGCTGTGGGTAAAATAATACGATACGAAGGTGACACAAGCGGCGCTACTGCCACTGTTGTAGGTGTAGTGAATAATTACGTGTATGGCAACATGTACACAAAATCAGATCCTGTAATGTTTATCTGCACTACGCCGCAAAATACCATATTGATGTACATACGTCTTAAGCAACAGGCTGAAACACAACAGGCACTCGCAAAAATTGAAGCGGTAATGAAAAAAGATAACCCTGCTTATCCGTTCAATTATGTTTTTGTGGATGATCAGTTCAATAAAATGTTTACAAATGAAATGCTGATAAGCAAATTATCACAGGTGTTTGCTGCACTTGCAATTATCATTTCGTGTTTGGGTTTGTTTGGACTTGCAGCATACACAGCAGAACGTCGCACAAAAGAAATAGGAATTCGCAAAGTGCTTGGAGCAAGCGTTTCGGGCATCGCCGCTTTGTTGTCAAAAGACTTTATGAAGTTGGTCTTGATTGCTTCTGTTATCGCTTTTCCCGTTGCCTGGTGGGCAATGCATAACTGGTTGCAGAATTATCAATACCGCATTGAAATAAGCTGGTGGATATTTATTACAGCGGGTGTAGTCGCCCTATTGATCGCATTGATCACGATCAGCTTCCAGGCAATAAAAGCAGCGATGGCAAACCCGGTGAAGAATTTAAGAACGGAATGAATGTGCAAATGTGCAATGTGCAAATCAAAGAAGAAGAAAGTTTTTATGAGTTGGACTGAAGAATATGAATGAAGCTTTCGTTGCGTCGCACTCTTGTACATGTTGTTCGTTGCTCAACAAAGTTCAGAACGTTGAAGTGAGTGACACAACGGGAGACGAGCAGAAATCCAAAGCTTGAAACATAAAACTTCGAACATAAAATTTAAACTTAATAGTTATGTTCAAAAATTTTTTCATCGTTGCATGGCGCAATCTTATTAAAAACAAAATCACCACCATCCTGAATGTCGCAGGTCTTGCGATTGGAGTTGCTGTTTGTTTATTTATCGGTGTATGGTTACAACGCGAATTAAGTTTTGATGATTTTCATCCCAATGCTGACAATATTTTCCGCATAACAAATACTTTCAAAAGTGAAAGTGAAACATTTTCCCAGGCGCCTTCGGGTATTGCTTTGGGTGCACAGTTGCCCAAACAATTATCTTCTCTGAAATCTGCCTGCAGGGTATTCAGTTTTGAGTATAAGTTCAGGGAAGGCAACAACCAATTTTTTGAACCTCACACTTTCGTTGTTGACTCAAATTTTTTCAGCTTCTTCGGATTTCATTTACAACAGGGACAACCAACACAGGCGCTTAGTTCCCCTCATCAAATTGTTCTCTCTGCAAAAACAGCAATAAAATATTTTGGCAGTACACAAGGAGTCATTGGTAAAACAATGATGATGGATGACCAGCCTATGACGGTTGCAGGTGTTGCAGAAAATCCTCCCGCCAATTCACATCTTCAGTTCGATATTGTAATCCCTTATAGCAATTTCAGAAGCTGGGCTATTGCAAACTGGAAGCAAGATCCCGACGAGCAGTGGGTTGGCGGCTGGCCTTATACTTATGTTCAATTAACAGATCCCCGAAAGTTGAAAGAAGTTGAAAAGCAAGTAAACAATGTGGTAGCTAAGTTTTCGGAGAAAGACTGGAAAGAAAATAAAATGTCGTACCAATATTTTCTTCAGCCTGTTCGTGACATTCATTTAAAATCTCACCTGAGATACGATGCTGCAAACAACGGGAGTCTTTCCACGGTAAATATATTTTCTATTGTCGGAATAATTGTTTTGCTGCTTGCATGTATCAACTATATCAATCTTACAACGGCAGGCGCAATTAAAAGAGCAAAAGAAACTTCTGTAAGAAAAGTAGTGGGTGCTACCAAATTGCAATTAGTAAGACAATTTTTTCTTGAAACATTCATTATATGTGCGCTTGCAGTGATGTTAGGTGTTTTAATATTTAAAACAATATTACCTGCATTTTCCACATGGATCGGTCAACCTTACCTCTTCCCGGTAACACTTGAAAATGTTTTGATCATTTTCGCATTCATCATTTTTATTTCCGGTGTTGCAGGGATTTATCCCGCAATGATCTTATCCTCTTTTAATCCTGCTATTTCATTAAAAGGAAATTTTTCGCAAAGTAAACGGGGAAATATCATCAGGAAAAGTCTTGTCGTATTTCAGTTTACTATAACCATTGCATTGGTCGCTTCTATTTTGATCATCAACCAGCAAATGAATTTCGTCAGGAACAAATCTCTCGGTTTTAACGGCAATGCTGTTCTTGAAGTTGATTTCAACGGCGACCAAAATGTTATTCAACACTATGCTTCTGTGCGAAATGAATTACTGAAAAGTCCTTATATCCTTAATGTCACTAAGCACAACGCAAACATTGTGGGTGGTTTGGGGAATGGATGGACAACTACTCAAAATTCAAAAGGGGAAGAAGTTTCAACAAGTATTTATCGTTTATCTGTTGATGCTGATTATTTCGATACGTATGGAATGCAACTTGCTGCCGGCAGGTTCTTCTCAAAAGATATTCCTACCGATACTTTAAAATCAGTTTTGATCAATGAAGCAGCGGTAAAAACGTTTGGCTGGCAAAAACCTGAGAATGCGCTTGGAAAACCATTTGGAAAAGGAGATGATACAAGATATGTGATTGGCGTAGTTAAAGATTTCAATTTTGAAAGCCTTCACAAACCTGTTGATGCATTACTAATCGGCTATGCAAAAGGCGGCAACAGCAACAGCATATCTTTAAAAATTAACGCTTCACATATTCATGAGGCAATTAACCATCTTATGAAAACGTGGAAAGATGTTGTTCCGGAAGTGCCTTTACAATATTCCTTTATTGATGAAAGAATTGCAGAGCAGTATGGCAGTGAACAAAAAATGGAAGGCATTTTTTATGGCTTCTCCGGTTTATCATTGCTCATTGCCTGTCTTGGTTTATTTGGTTTATCAACCTTTATCGTAGAACGCAAAATAAAAGAGATAGGCATTCGAAAAGTGCTCGGTGCAAGCGTTCCGGGAATTGTAAGCCTTCTCTCAAAAGATTTCTTAAAGCTGGTTTTGCTATCAATGTTAATTGCTTCACCGCTTGCATGGTACTTCATGAACAAATGGCTGCAGAATTTTGCTTATCGCATCCACATCAGTTGGTCGGTGTTTGTTGCGGCAGGCATTATCGCACTTTTGATTGCGTTGATCACTGTAAGCATACAATCAATAAAAGCAGCGATGGCAAACCCGGTGAAGAATTTGAGAACGGAATAATGTCAATGTTGTTAATATGCAAATGTGAAAATGAAAGAAGGAGAAAGTTTTTATGAGCCGGACTGAAGAATATGAATGAAGCTTTCGTTGCGTCGCACTCTTGTGCATATTGTTCGTTGCTCAACAAAGTTCAGAACATTGAAGTGAGTGACATAACGGGAGATGCTAAGAGCTACAAGAACCGATAACAAAAAACATAAAACACAAAACTTTTTTTATGTTCCGAAATTATTTTAAAACTGCTGTAAGAAATTTAGCGCGTAACAAAAGTTATGCTCTTATTAATGTGCTTGGACTTGCTGTTGGTATTGCAGCAAGCCTGCTGATATTTTTGGTGATACAATTCGAAACCAGCTTTGATAATTTTCATAAAAAGAAAAAAAGTATTTACCGCATAGGCACCGAGTTTCACAATCAGGATGGCGTGAGTTATTCTGACGGAGTTGCATTTCCTACCGCACCTGCATTGCGTATGGATTTTCCGCAAATAAAAGAGGTGGCGTCTATTTTTAAAAACGGAAATCAAATAACAATTGAACAGGAAAATAAGTCACCAAAAAAATTGATCGAAAACAATTTCTATTATGCAGAGCCTGCTTTTTTTAAAATGTTTGATTTTGGCTGGCTTGCCGGTAATGCAGAAACTTGTTTGAAAGGACCTAACAGTGCAGTGCTTACACAGGCAACGGCAGAAAAATATTTTGGCGACTGGAGATCTGCTATTGGAAAAACAATCAAATACGATAACAAAACACTTTACAAAATAACAGGCATCTTAAAAAATATTCCTGCAAACAGCGATTTTCCTTTAAGTGTTGTAGTACCATATTCCGCGCTGCAAAACACTTACATAAAAGATAATTTGAACGATTGGGTAAGCACTTTTGGCGGCGCTTACACTTTTGTTGTATTGCCACCCGAATTGTCGCCCGATAAATTTAATACTCAACTAAAAGCCTTTTCAAAAAAACATAAGCCCACAGAATATGCTGGAGATGCGCCTTTTGCACAACCATTAACTGAGATGCACTACGATGACCGTTTTGGAAATTATAATGACCACACCTTTAGCCATTCACTTATAAATGCATTGGCATTAATAGGCATTTTTCTTCTTGTAATTGCCTGTGTAAATTTTATAAACCTTGCAACCGCCCAGGCTGTTAACCGTTCCAAAGAAGTAGGTGTAAGAAAGGTTTTGGGCAGCAATCGTTCTCAACTTGCTTTTCAATTTCTTGGCGAAACATTATTAATAACAATTGCAGCGGTGATCATTTCACTTGTTATAGCAGAAGTTGCATTACCTTTTTTAAACAAGTTGCTTGAAACGAAGATGACAATGAATTTTATTTTAAATCCATGGCTCATTGTATTTGCGCTGACAGTTGCAATACTCGTTACATTGTTATCAGGTCTTTATCCTGCGATCATCTTATCTGGCTTTAATCCTGTAACGGCATTAAAGAGTAAGATCACCTCAAAAATGGTTGGCGGAATTTCTTTGCGCAGGGCATTGGTCGTTTTGCAATTCGCCATTGCACAAATTCTTATCATCGGCATGCTGATAGTTGTAAGCCAGATGGATTATTTTAAAAATGCTTCTCTCGGTTTTGACAAAGCCGCCGTAATAAATGTGCCCTTGCCCGGCGATAGCGTGAGCAAGTCAAAGGTTGATTATATGCGCAACCGTTTACTCGCAAACACTAATATAATAAATGCGAGTTTCAGTTTCGCAAGCCCTTCTGATGAAAACAACTGGAGCAGCGATTTTAAATTTGATCATGCTACTAAGACCACAAATTTCAGCGCCAATCTTAAATGGGCTGATGCCGATTATTTTAAAACATATAATCTTAAGTTCGTTGCAGGGCGACCTTATTATGCAAGTGATACCGTGCGGGAATTTGTTGTGAATGAAACATTGCTCAGAAAGCTTGGCACAAGCAATCCGCAGGATGCAATTGGAAAAGAAATAAATTTCTGGAATGATACCAAGGTTGCGAAGATCGTTGGTGTTGTAAGAGATTTTAATTCTTATTCTTTGCGGCGACCAATGGCGCCGGTGGTGTTAAGCACATGGAAAGACGTTTATCAAACCATTGGCATTAAAATAAAACCGGGAACAGAAAAAGTGGTATTGCCGTATGTTGAAAAACTGTGGAACGAAAGTTTTCCTGATTACGTTTACCAATATAAATTCCTTGATGAAACTATTGCTAATTTTTATAAACAGGAGAACCAGCTTTCCATGCTCTATAAAATTTTTGCAGGTATAGCAATTTTTATTTCATGTCTTGGTTTGTACGGGCTTGTGTCGTTCATGGCTGTGCAGCGCACAAAAGAAATGGGCATTCGAAAAGTGTTGGGAGCATCTGCACGAAACATTGTATATCTGTTGTCTAAAGAATTTACGTTGCTCATCATTATTGCATTCGCTATCTCTGCGCCAATTGCTTATTACATTATGTATAAGTGGTTGCAAAATTATACTTACCGCATTCAATTAGGAGCATCTATATTTTTATTAGCGATCATTGGCTCGATTGTAATTGCATGGATAACGGTTGGGCATCGTGCAATAAAAGCTGCAGTTGCAAACCCGGTGAAGAGTTTGAGAACGGAGTAAGGAGTTTACAGTTTATAGTCTTTAGTTTGATTATTGAATATTGAGTGTAAGCAATCTTGCGTGACGAAGCTGCCGTGCACGTGCAGGGGAAATAACAAACAACAAGTAACATTATAAAAGCTCGTAACACAAAAACGTTAAAATATAAAACTTGTAACTCATGTTACATCATTATTTCAAAGTAGCATTCCGCAGCATGGCAAAACAAAAAGTGCCAGCGTTTGTAAATATCATCGGTTTGTCATTAGGCATTGCATGCTTTACTTTATTCCTCTTTTATGGAGTGAATGAATTCAGCTTTGACAGGTTTAATAAAAATGCTTCCAATATTTATCGAGCATATATATGGTTGCAGGGGCATGATGGAGGTGATGCTATGTATGGCACTTATATGCCCATGCCGCTTGGTCCTGCACTAAAACAAGACCTGCCTGATGTAGAGAATTATGTGCGTGTGCAAAATGCCTGGAGCGAAAGTTTTGTACGGGTAAATGATAATGATGTTCACAGGCTGAAAGTTTCTTATGCTGATCCGCAATTGTTTTCTGTATTCAGTTTCAAATTTATTTATGGCAATGCGAAATCTGCTTTACAAAATATGCAGAGTATTGTGCTTACTCAATCAAAGGCAAAAGAAATATTTGGAACGGATAATGTGATTGGCAGAACGATTGAAATAAAAGTAGATGATAAATTTCAGCCTTTCACCGTAAGTGCCGTGACAGAAAATATTCCAGCCAATTCTTCTCTAACCTATGATCTTTTGTGCAGCTTTCATTTTCTTGAAACCGCTAAGCAGGCTCAGAATTTTGTGAATAACTGGAGTAATTACGCATTTCAGACTTTTATACAGTTGCGACCCGGAAGCGGCTTGCCAAACGATACAAAAAAACTGCTTTCATTTTATAAAAAATATTATCCCACGCTTGAAAAAGAAACACAGGAGGCGGGTATAAAATGGGATCATTCAAAACCACTTGCTACTTATGGTTTGCAACCCTTACTCTCTGTGCATACCGATACAAAGCTTGGTGGCAGTGGTACAATTGAAAGTGTTGAGCCTGAAACCATCTGGATATTATTAAGTATTGCAGCAGGTGTGTTGTTGATCGCATGCATCAATTTCACAACACTTGCAATCGGCAGATTTGCGGGCAGGGCAAAAGAGGTAGGCGTAAGAAAAGTAATCGGCGGAGAACGCAGACAACTCATCGCTCAATTCTTATCAGAAGCAATGATGCAGGCGATACTTTCCGCATTGATTGGTTTGCTGATCGCAAGATTGTTGTTGCCTTATTTCAATCAATTATCGGGAAGAGATTTACAGTTCTCCTTTGATTTATATCCTCAAATGATATGGATGCTTACCGGCGTAACGCTGCTTGTGGGTTTGCTTGCCGGAACTTATCCCGCATTCATGTTATCAGGTTTTAAACCTGTTGAAGTTTTAAAAAGCAAGATCCGCATTGGCGGTTCTAATTTATTTACAAAGTCGCTTGTCACACTTCAGTTTGCTTTATCAATTGGTTTAATTATTTCAACCATTATCATACTGGAGCAAACAAAATATATGAGCAGTAAAAGTCCCGGCTTTAATAAAGAGAATATAATTATGGTTGATGCATCTGATGTTGATACAAAAAAGATATATCCTTTATTCAAACAGTCATTGCTGTCCAATACAAATATTGCAGGTATTGCCGGTGCTGAGGTTGGTTTAGGCGAAGGGGGAGGGTGGAGTCTCGTTGGCTTTGAATACAATGGCAAACATAAAAATGTATATGAATTTCTTGTTGACAATGATTATATCAAAGTGCTCGGGATGCAATTGCTTGCCGGAAGAAATTTTGATCCGCACATTTCTTCAGATACAGTAAGTTCTCTTATCATCAATGAAGCAATGATGAGAGATATGGGCTGGACAATGAGTAATGCAGTGGGGCAACAAATAAAAGGCTTTTCAAACACCAAAGTGATTGGAGTTGTAAAGGATTTTAATTTTCGTCCGCTAAGTGAAAAAATAGTTCCTCAGATGTTTCAGGCTGATTATACACCTTATCATTTTTTTGTCCGCATAAAACCCGGCAATCCTGCACTTGCAATTGCTGCTGTACAAAAAACATGGAAACAACTTGTTCCCGATTATCCTTTGAAATATAGTTTTCTCGATGACAGCCTCAACAATTTTTATAAATCCGAACAACGCTGGAGCAGTATTGTAGGCTGGGCTGGCGGCATTTCTATTTTTCTCGCCTGTCTTGGTTTGTTTGGATTGGTTTCATTGGCTGCCGTTAACCGCACAAAAGAGATCGGTATTCGTAAGGTTTTGGGAGCATCAGTAGCAAGCATTGTTGGTTTATTGTCGAAAGATTTTATAAAGCTTATTGCGCTTGCATTGATCATTGCATCTCCCACCGCATGGTATTTCATGAACAAATGGCTGCAGGATTATGCATACAGAATAAACATTGGTTGGACAGTATTTGCGTTGGCAGGAGTTTTTGCAATAGCAATTGCATTAATTACAATCAGCTTCCAGGCAATAAAAGCAGCGATTGCAAACCCGGTGAAGAGTTTAAGAACGGAATAAAGCCCCTATCCCCTAAAGGGGCGAACGAAATAATGCAAGTGTGTAAACTCCCCTTTAGGGGTGGGGCTTATGATGCAACTAAAGAATAAATAGAATTAAACACTCGTTGCGCCTGTCCCGAGAGCAGCGATTCGGGATCGCACTTGTACGCTTTGTTCATTAATGATCTAAACAATGAAGTCAGTCCACGACACGTCGGGATAGATGACACAACGGAAGATGAGAAAAAAAACGAAAAGCTGCGTGTACAAAAAATTATAACCTAAATACGTACAACATAAAACTACTTTATGATAAAGAACTATTTCAAAATTGCATTCAGAAGCCTTTGGAAAAATAAGAGTTTTTCTGCCATCAATATTGCAGGGCTGGCATTGGGCATTGCTACCTGCATAATTATTATGATGTATGTGAACAATGAACTTAGTTACGACCGCTATAATGAAAAAGCAGACCGTATAGTAACGGTTTATTTCCAGGGAAATGTGCAGGGACAAAAGATGAATGAGGCTTCTGTAATGCCACCGGTTGCGCAAACGTTGGAAAAAGATTATCCTGAAGTGGAGGCTGCTACCCGGCTGCGTGATTATGGAACGCCAAAGGTGGTAATAGGTAATAAATCTTTTAAAGAAGATGCTTTTGCATATGTTGATTCTAATTTCTTTCAGGTATTTACGCTACCGCTGATAGAAGGTGACGCCAAAACTGCTTTGCTTGAACCGAATACAATTGTTATTACAAAAGAAGCGGCGCATAAATACTTTGGCAATGGAAATCCGGTAGGTAAAATAATCAGTTTGAAAGACGACAAAAACACTGCGTATAAAGTAACTGGGTTGATTGATAAAGTTCCGGTTAATTCAAACTTTCATTTTGATTTGTTTGCTTCTATGTCAAGTTTGCCGGAATCGAGAGAACCTACCTGGATGAGCTCAAATTTTTTTACTTACCTCGTGTTGGCAAAAAATTATGATTATAAAAAGCTGGAAGCGAAGTTGCCGCAGGTTGTTCAAAAATATATGGCGCCGCAAATGGAGCAGGCAATAGGCATGTCGCTGGTTGATTTCAGACAGCAGGGCAATGATATCAGCTTTCATCTCGAGCCCATCACTGCTATACATCTTGACCTGGATTTTCCTCATTATTTCGGCACACCTGGTGATATTCATACCGTTTATATTTTCAGCGCAATTGCCGTTTTTATGTTGCTGATAGCCTGTATCAATTTTACGAATCTCTCTACTGCAGGTGCCTCTAAGCGTGCAAAAGAAATCGGTGTGCATAAAGTATTAGGCGCAATAAAGTCGCAGCTTATAAAGCAATTTCTTCTTGAAGCCATTATCATTTCAGCCATTGCATCATTGATTGCAATTGGCTTAATATACCAGGCTTTGCCTGTGTTTTACCAATTAACTGGTGTGAAGCTGAACCTGTCCTTTTCTGAATATCCATTGTTGCTGCCGGGTTTGCTTGTATTTGTTTTATTTACAGGTATTGTTGCAGGCAGTTATCCTGCTTTTTATCTTTCTTCTTTCAAGCCCGTAGCTATTTTAAAAGGGAAATTTATTTCAGGCAAAAGCAGTATTAATTTAAGAAGCGGGCTGGTTGTATTTCAGTTTTTTATTTCTATTCTTCTTATTGTAAGTACAACTGTTGTTTTTAAACAATTGTACTTTATGAAGCATGCAGATATAGGTTACAATAAAGACCAGGTGATGATTATTCCGGAGACATGGATGCTTGGCAAAAACCAAAATTATTTTTATGACCAGTTGCGCAAAGATCCCCGTGTGGCAAGGGTAAGCATGTCAGGTTATATACCTGCAGGTCCGAGCGATAACAATAATTTTTTTGTATCTCCTATGGAACGGCCCGATAAGCTGATAAAAACATTGCGTTACGATGTGGATGAAAACTACATCGCAACACTCGGTATTCAAATGCAGACAGGCAGAAATTTTTCCAAAGAATTTGCTACTGATTCATCCGCAGTTATCCTGAATGAAACCGCTGCCAGCGCATTTGGCTGGGGTGATAAAGCAGTGGGTCATTACATTATGCATGAAGATCACGGAAAGAAATCTACATACCAGGTTGTAGGCGTGGTGAAAGATTTCAATTTCAGGTCGCTTCATGAAAGCATTTCTCCATTGGTAATGAGGTTTGCACCAAACCCTTCTGTATTAATTGCAAAATTAAAAACGAACGATGCATCAGCTTTAATCGCAACGCTGTCAAAGCTATGGGCGGCATCCGGCGCAGAAGATGCGATGCCTTATTCTTTTTTAGATGACCGTTTCAACAATACTTATAAAGCAGAACAAAAAGCAGGAACCATACTGGCCATTTTTGCCGGTCTTACCATTTTCGTTGCCTGTCTTGGTTTATTTGGTCTTGCCATGTTTACGGCTCAGCAACGTACCAGGGAAATTGGTATCCGCAAAGTGCTTGGCGCCAGTGTAATGCAGGTATCCAATATGCTTTCAAAAGAGTTTTTAAAACTCGTATTCATTGCCTGTTTTATTGCCTTCCCATTGTCGTACTGGGCAATGACCAAATGGCTGCAGGATTTTGCCTACAGAACGGATATAAGCTGGTGGATATTTTTTATAGCAGGCACTTCGGCAATTATGATTGCATTGATAACAGTAAGTTTCCAGGCAATAAAAGCTGCAATTGCAAATCCTGTGAAGAGTTTAAGAACGGAATAACGAACGTGAATAGCCAATTATGAATGAATCAGACATCATTAAATCATACATCAGAAATCATCTTTTATGTTTAAGAACTATTTCAAAATTGCATGGCGTAATCTTATTAAAAACAAGGTGTATTCTATAATCAATATTCTTGGTCTTGCCGCAGGCATGGCTGTAGCAACGCTGATAGCATTATGGATTTGGGATGAAGTTACTTTCGATAATTATCATACCAATCACAAACAACTGGCGCAGGTAATGACAACATTCTTTGATGATAAGAATGAAGCTAATACAGGTCAGGCTGTTGCCATACCGATAGGAAATGAGTTGAGAACAAAATATGCCAGTGATTTTAAGAATGTTTCAATGGCATCATGGAATTTCGGTCATGTATTGGCTGTAGGAGAAAAGAAAATTACCGGCAGCGGCATGTGGGTTGAATCAAATTTTCCTTCGATGTTCTCATTAAGAATCCTCGAAGGAAATATTAATGCACTAAATGATCCTTCGTCTGTTTTATTAAGCGCCTCCATTGCAAAAGCATTGTTTGGAAACGCAAATCCAATTAATAAAACTGTAAAGCTTGATAATAAAGAAGATTTTAAAGTAGCCGGTGTTTTTGAAGATCTTCCGCACAACACAACATTGTATGACATGAAATTATTGCTGCCGTGGAGGAAATATCTAACTACTGAAGACTGGCTGAAAAATGCGCAAACACAATGGAATAACCACTCTTTCCAGGCTTTTGCACAGGTAAATGAAAACGGAAATATTGATAAGATTTCAGATAAAGCAAAGAAAGCCGCAATGGTTCATAAAAATGCAGCTACTGAAGGTAAAGAAGAATTGTTGTTGCATCCAATGGATAAATGGCGTTTATACAGCGATTTTAAAAATGGCAAAGCAACAGGTGGCCGCATTCAGTTTATATGGTTGTTTACTATTATCGGCGTGTTTGTATTACTGCTTGCATGCATCAACTTTATGAATCTTTCTACTGCACGCAGCGAAAAAAGAGCAAAGGAAGTAGGCATACGTAAAACAGTTGGCTCTTTAAAAACGCAACTGATCGGCCAGTTCTTAAGTGAGTCAATTTTGGTTGCGCTCGTCTCTTTCTTTTTGTCTCTACTGCTCGTCATTTTATTAATGCCGGTGTTTAATAAACTGGCCGATAAAAATATGCAACTGCCCTGGAGTAACGGCATGTTTTGGCTGCTGGCAATAATATTCACACTTGTTACAGGATTAATTTCGGGAAGCTATCCTGCATTTTATCTTTCAAGATTTGAACCTATAAAAGTTTTAAAAGGCACATTTCGGGTTGGCAGGTTTGCATCGTTACCGCGCAAAATTTTGGTAGTAATACAGTTCACTTTTTCTATCGCATTGGTTATAGGAACCATCATCGTTTTTAAACAAATTCAATATGCTAAAAACAGACCGGTAAATTATAACAATGAAGGGTTGATCACAATAAATATGTCAACGCCTGATCTCTATGGTCATTATGATGCCATACGAGGTGATTTGCTTGCCACAGGAGTAGTAAATAATATGGCAGAATCTTCCAGTCCTACAACTAATGTATGGTCTAACCAGATCGGCTTTAACTGGCAGGGAAAGGATCCAAATACGTTGCCATCATTCGGTACAATTGCAGTAACAACAGATTTTGGCAAAACAA
>WNGE01006519.1_pt1 | contig 12947 bp, 15 predicted proteins | sample 5400651 | NCBI WGS metagenome assembly WNGE01 (sample SAMN13153370, study PRJNA577476) | soil metagenome | isolation source: 60 cm soil or saprolite under grassland replicate 2 | place: USA:California | collected 2016-06-15 | reverse complement strand
GAGCCTCCGTGGGTTCGAATCCCACTCCCTCCGCGACGCGCTAGATCGCATCGACGCGCAGGCGCTCGTGCACGAGGCGCACGACGGTCGCACCCTCCCCCACCGCCGACGCGACGCGCTTGATCGAGCCCTGCCGCGCATCGCCGGCCGCGAACACGCCGGGCATGCTCGTCTCGAGCGGCAACGGATCACGGTCAGGCTTCCAGCTCCCCCCGGGCTGCTCGAGGACCTCACGTCCGGTCACGAGATAGCCCGGCGCGTCGCGTGCGATCTCCTTCGGGAGCCACTGCGTATGCGGTTCGCCCCCGATCATGATGAACAGCGCCGCGGCCGGAACCTCATCGACGCGGTTGCGCTCACGATCCGAAAGCGTGAGATGTTCGAGACGTCCGTTGCCGCCGCCGTCGACGACTTCGGTGCACCGGCGCACGTCGAGGTTCGGTGTCGACTCGACGGCGCGGACGAGATAGCTCGACATCGACTCGGCGAGGTCGCCACTGCGAACGAGAAGCGTCACGGTTCGTGCGTACTTGGCGAGGTCCAATGCCGCCTGACCGGCCGAGTTGCCGGCGCCCACGACGAAGACGTCTTGACCCTTCATCATCCGGCTCTCGCCGGCGGAGGCGCCATAGAAAACGCCGGACCCCAGGAGCGCTTCGATCCCCGGGACACCGAGTCGCCGCCAGTTCATCCCGGTGGCGATCACGATCGTGCGCGCGCTCACCTCGGAGTTGTCGAGTAGACGAACCACGCGTTCGTCACCACGCTGTTCGAGCGCCACCGCTTGCTGCGCAAAGACGATGTGCGCGCCCATCAACCACGCCTGCTCACAGGTTCGCTCCATGAGGAGGCCGCCGCTGATGCCGTGAGGAAATCCCGGGTAGTTCCGGATGAGCGGGCTCGTGCCGGCTTGCCCTCCCGAGATCCTCTGTTCGAGCAGCACCGTGTCCAGACCTTCCGACGACGCGTGAACGGCCGCCGTCAGGCCCGCCGGTCCTGCACCCACGATTGCGACATCGCATGTCTCGATGTCGTTCTTGACCTGGACCCCGAGAGCGTGAGCGAGATCGGGGAGGCTCGGATCGATCATGACCTGCCCGTCGTGTCGAATCACCACGGGAAGGCGCGAGGCGTCGAGCCCGGCGCCGTCGAGCAGACGCCGCCCGGTGTCGCTTTCGGCCGGGTAGAACCCGGACGGCATGCTGAAACGCGTCATCACGTCGCGCAGCTCGCGCAAGCGAGGGTCACCCTCTTCACCGACGGTGCGAAACAGCTCGAAATTCGGTCCCTGTTCGCTGGTCCACGACGAGAGGTACTCGCTCATCGCGCCGTACATCATTTCGTCGTCCGACCACGGCCTGACGATGTGATAGTCGGCGCGCCCCAAAGCCATGGCCTGTACCGCCGGGCTCGTCGACGAGTAGTCACGATCGACGAGTAGGACGCGCTTTGCGCGCGGATGCAGCTCGTGCGCGCGCGTGAGGAAGTCGGATGCACTGTCCTCGACGAGGAGAAGCGCGACCGCATCGTTGGAATTTGCCATCGCTTTGAGCGCAACCAGCGCCGCCTCGGGCGAACTGTCGCCTCTCACCGCGAAGTCGTTTCCGAAGCGCCGCTCGAGATCGTGCACGAGCACGTCGAGCGAATTCGGGTCGTGGTCGAGCACGAAGAGAACGGGCCGCGGCACCCGTCGAGCCTAACGGGCGCGCTGGTTCGTGCACCGGGCGGGCGCTTGCGGCGCCGACTCGATTCCACACCGCGTACGCTCCGGCTCCGTGACCGAGGACCAGGAGCGCTGGTGGAAGGAAGGCGTCCTCTACCAGATCTATCCGCGCTCGTACGCGGACTCGAACAGCGATGGTGTCGGCGACCTGCGCGGGATCATCGACCGGCTCGACCACCTCGCCTGGCTCGGCATCGACGGTGTCTGGCTCAACCCGATCACGGTCTCGCCCGATGCGGACTGGGGGTACGACGTCGCCGACTACTGCGGCGTGCAACCGGCGCTCGGGACGCTCGACGACATCGACGCGCTCATCGCGGCGGCGCACGAGCGCAAGATCAAGGTGCTGCTCGATCTCGTCCCGAATCACACGAGCATCGAGCACCCGTGGTTTCGGGAATCTCGCTCGTCCCGCGACAACAGCAAGCGAGACTGGTACGTCTGGGCCGACCCGAAGCCCGACGGATCGCCGCCGAACAACTGGCTCAGCGGGTTCGGAGGACAGGCGTGGACCCTCGACGAGGTCACCGGTCAGCACTACCTGCACAACTTCCTCCCCGAGCAGCCCGATCTCAACTGGTGGAACGCGGGTGTGCGCGACGAGTTCGATCGGATCCTGCGGTTCTGGTTCGACCGGGGCGTGGCCGGATTCCGCATCGACGTGGTGCACATGGTCGTCAAGGACAGCCTGCTGCGCGACAACCCACCCGCGACCGAGGACGACCACTGGATGGTGCGGTTGACGGGCCAGCGCCAGGTGTTCAATGGCAACCGGCCCGAGGTGCACGACGTCATCCGGCGGTGGCGGGCGATCGCCGACGCCTACGACCCGCCCCGCATCCTCGTGGGGGAGACGCACGTCTTCGACACCGGCTCGATGCTCTCGTTCTACGGAGCGGGCGACGAGCTACATCTGGCGTTCAACTTCCTGCTCCTGCACTCGCGCTTCGAGCCCGACGCGCTCCGCAAGGTCGTCGAGGACACTTTCGCCGGCATTCCGGCCGAGTCGTGGCCGGTGTGGACGGGCGGCAATCACGACATGTACCGGTTCCCCAGCCGCTGGTGCGAAGGCGACCGGGCGAAGGCGCGGTGCGCGCTGATGATGCTGCTCACACTCCCCGGCAGCGTGTTCCTCTACTACGGCGACGAGTTCGGCATGCCCGACACCAACGTTCCCAAGGAGCGCCTCGAGGATCCGGTGGGCAAGGCCTTGTACCCGGTGTACGGGCGCGACCCGGAGCGGACGCCGATGCAATGGTCGCCATCTCCGGGCGCCGGCTTCACGGCGCCGGGCGTGGAGCCGTGGTTGCCCTTCGGTGACTACGCGGCCTGCAACGTCGAGGACCAGCGGCGCGACCCCGACTCGATGCTTTCGCTGTGCCGCGACCTCATCGCGCTGCGGGCGGCCGTATCCGACCTGCGCACCGGCGCGTACTCGCGTCTGGCCGCCGACGGCGGCTTGTGGGCATGGCGCCGGGGCGAGCGCGTTGTTGTCGCTCTCAACCTCGGCGATGATCCGGCCCGGCTCGAAGTGGCGAACGGCATGGTGAGAGTCGGCACCCGGCGCGACCGCGACGGCGATCGCGTCGAGGGATCGTTGGCCCTCGGGCCGTGGGAGGGTGCGGTCATCTGGCTCGACGAGGCGCAGGCATGAACGAGATCCGCGAGACCAAGTACGCCCGCAGCGGCGATCTTCACATCGCGTACCAGGTCATCGGCGCGGGGCCGATCGACGTCGTGACGAGCCCGGGGTGGATCTCCCACATGGAGCACCAGTGGGAGCAGCCGCTCCTTGCGCACTTCCTCCGGCGGCCGACCTCGTACGCGCGCGTGCTCCTGTTCGACAAACGGGGAACCGGGCTCTCCGACCGCACGACGGGCGTGCCCACGCTCGAGGAGTGCATGGACGACATCCGAGAGGTCATGGACGCCGAAGGCTCCGAGCGCGCTGCGCTCATCGGCCACTCCGACTCGGGTGCGCACAGCGCGATGTTCGCCGCGACGACACCGTTCGTCGTCAGCTCGACCGGTACCGTGGCGTCGAGGTCGGGACCGCGGGCGACGGGTTCCTGGCGACGTTCGACGGCCCGGCGCGCGCCATCCAGTGCGCCCTTGCAGTGCGCGACAACCTCGCGCCGCTCGGCCTCGATGTACGCGTCGGGTTGCACACGGGCGAAATCGAACGCAGTGGCAGTGATGTCCGCGGCATCGCGGTACACATCGGCGCTCGTGTCGCGGCGCTCGCCGGACCGGGCGAAGTTCTGGCGTCGAGCACGGTCAAGGACCTCGTCGTCGGGTCGGGCATCGGCTTCGAGGTCCGCGGCAGCCACACGCTCAAGGGCGTGCCCGACGAATGGCTGCTGTTCGCGGTGCGGAACTAGGAGGCGGGCTTCTCCTCCCTGCGCGGCTCCTCACCGGCGTCGAACTCGGCTTCGAGGGCGGCGGCTTCGAGCTCCGCAATGGCCGGGCCCCACTCCTCGCTACGCCGGAAGCCGCCGACGCCGAACCAGATCGACCACGACATGAGCGCCATCGTCACCGGGAAGCCGGTGACGAAGCCGACCGCGACGAACAGATCGACGCCCAACGCGAGAAGCACGAACAGCCGCAAAGCATTACGGGACACCATGTACGTGCCCCACGCGAGCGAGATATGACCGAACACGCGCCGGTGAGTGCGCGATGCCTTCACTTCGTCGGGAAGCGGGAAGAGCTCTTCGGCGAATACACCCGCAAGCGGGCGGCCGATCAGTACGGACCCGATGAACACGAACCCATAACCCGCGTTCACGAAGACCGGGATGGCGAGGTAGATCTCGGCGCTACCGGTCCAGAGGCCCACGACCGCCTGGATCACCACGAACACGAGCGCGACCCGGACGACGAGACCCGGACGCGCCTGACGTCGTTCGTAGCGGTACGCGAGGAGCGCCACCGCCGTGGCGGCCGCGATCCCCGGGACGAGACCCCACACCTTCCACAGCACGTAGAAGGCGAGCACGGGCCCGAACGCGTCGCGGGCGAAGCGGGGGCCGCTGCCGAACAGGATGGCCTTGGCGCTGATCGGCGGCAGGTGCGTCGAACCGTCGGGGAGGGGAGTCGCCGACGGACCGGTCACGGTGGTCAGGCCGCCTCGTGCGACGATGTCCAGTCGAGCAGCTGCGTGCGTTCCCAGGTGTTGACGATGCGATCCATCGGCACCTCCGCCTCGGCGGCGCGGGCGCAGCCATACGGCTGCCACTCGAGCTGCCCCGGCGCGTGCGCGTCGCTGTCGATCGACACCTTGCACGTGGCGTCAACGACTTCCTGGAGCAGCCGCATCGGCGGATCGAGCCGCTCGGGGCGGCAGTTGATCTCCACGGCTTTGTCGAAGTGCGCGGCCGCGCCGAAGACGAGCTGGGAGTCGAACTGCGACTCGGGTCGGCCCCGCCCCATGACCATGCGGCCGGTGCAGTGCCCCAGGATGTCGGAGTGGGGGCTGGCGAGCGCGGCGACCATGCGATCGGTCATCGGTTGCGCGGGCATGCGCAGCTTCGAGTGGACGCTCGCCACGACGACGTCCAGCTCGGCGAGGAGGTCCTCCTCCTGGTCGAGCGTCCCGTCCTCGAGGATGTCGACCTCGATGCCGGTGAGGATGCGGAATGGCGCGAGCTCTTCGTTAAGCTGCGCCACGACCTCGAGCTGACGGCGTAGCCGCTCGGCGGTGAGACCCTTGGCGACAGACAGACTCGGTGAGTGGTCGGTCAGCGCGATGTACTCGTGCCCCAGCTCGGCAGCGTGACGGGCCATCGTCTCGATGGGCGAACCGCCATCGGACCAGTCGGAGTGCAGATGAAGGTCGCCCCGCAGCGCAGCTCGAATCGGCGCTCCGGGGCCGGCATCGGGCGCGTCCTCGGCCCGGAGCCGGGCGAGGTACTCGGGCACGTCGCCGGTCAGCGCCTGCGCGATCACCGATGCGGTGCTGCTGCCGACCCGGGGGAGGTCTTGGAGGCGTCCGCGCGCGGCGAGGTCCTGGAGCTCGTCGGCGGGCACGTCGCGAATCGCGTCGGCGGCACGGCGGAACGCCTGCACCTTGTAGGGCGCGGCCAGCTTGCGTTCGAGCAGCGTTGCGACTTCTTCGAGCGCCTCGACGGGATCCATCCCGGTGACGGTACCCTCGGTCGCCGTGGCCGAGCACACACAGTCGGTCTCTGTGGAGCGCGTGATCGCGGCGCCGCCGGAGAAGATCTTCGACGTGCTCGCCGACCCGTCCCAGCATCCGGTGATCGACGGGTCGGGGACGGTCAAGGACACGCGCGGTGAGCAGCCGGCGCGGCTGTCGCTCGGCTCGAAGTTCGGCATGTCGATGCGCCTCGGCATCCCGTACGCGATCACGAACACCGTCGTCGAGTTCGAGGAAGGACGGCGCATCGCGTGGCGCCACATCGGAGGGCACAGGTGGCGCTATGAGCTGGAACCCGTGGACAGCGGCACCCGTGTGCGCGAGACGTACGACTGGTCAACAGCGATGCTCGGGACGCGGCTGTACATCGTGGCGACGGGCTGGCCGAAGCGGGCCGAGAAGGCGATGACGCAGACGCTCGAACGCCTCGATGCGCGCGTCACCGGCTCCGCCTGATCCCCACACGAGGCGCGACGACCCGCCGGTAGAGTGACGGTGCCCGGAGGGATGACCGAGCGGCCGAAGGTGCTCGCCTGCTAAGCGAGTGGGGCTCACGCCCTCGAGGGTTCAAATCCCTCTCCCTCCGCTGACCCCAGCGAAACCAGAGGTTTCGCTGGGGGACCCGGCCACCGTTCGGCGTGTAAACCTCGTTGTGCCAGTCACCGAAGTGGTTGATAGGACGCCCCGATGGCCGATCCCGGCGAGCAGTTCCGAGCCCTCGGCGCCGCGGCGCTGGGCGAGTCGGGCGGTCGTCCGATGCCGTCTCGCATCCGGCCGGTCTGGCCGGGAGCGCGCCTGGCGGCGCCCTCGTTCGCGGTGCGCTGCTCACCGGGCGACAACCTCGCCATCCACGTCGCGGTGGCGCGCGCGCCGGCCGGCAGCGCGCTCGCGGTCGATGTCGGGATCGAGCGTGAGCGCGGCTACTGGGGTGAAGTGCTCACGACCGCGGCGATGGCGCGCGGCATCGTCGGGCTTGTCATCGACGGCTGCGTGCGTGACGTCGCCGCCCTCGAGTCCCACCGATTCCCGGTCTTCAGCACTGGAGTCGCGTTGCAAGGCGCGACGAAGGCGCTGCCCGGCGCGATGGGAGGGTCGGTCGAGGTGGGCGATGTCCTCGTGCAGACGGGGGATTGGCTAGTCGGCGACGCCGACGGCGTCACCGTGGTTCCCGCGACGCAGCTCGAGGACGTGCTCTCGGCGGGGCAGGCTCGCGCCGATCGCGAGCAGGCGCTGTTCGACGCGCTCCGCGACGGGAAGACCACCGTCGAGCTCCTCAGGCTGGATCCCTCGGCCGTCGACGACGAAGGCGACGAATAGCGCGCGCTACCGGCGCGTCCCGCCCACGAGGATCGACAGCATCGTGCACGGCTCCGAAGTCCGGTTGTGCCAGGCGTGGCGGGTGCCGTTCTGGATGACGCAGTCGCCGGGCCCCAGGTGCACCTCGGCGCCGTCGTCGAGCTCGAGGTCGAGCTCGCCCGAGAGCAAGAGGTCGAGGTCAACGGTGTCGGTGGTGTGCATCCCCGGGTTGTCGGGCTCCATGTGGTCCATCATCCCCGGGAGCTTCTCGTTGACCTCCGCTACGGCCTGCTCGAGATCGAGGTCCTCCGGCAGCGTTACCGACCCGTCAGGCGGGAGTATGACGAAGGTGAAGCGGTAGCCCCCCGCCGGCGGGAAGAACGTGGGTGCCGATGGCAAGGTGCCGTCCGCGGGCAACGACGGTGGCTCGTCCCCACCCCACACGCGCCGGAACTCGAGGCCGGGCATGAGCGGTAGCCGGAGCGGCTCGACCTCCTCGACGCTCACGAACACCGACTTCCCCTCGTTGTCCTGCCCGGTGACGACTCGACGGACCCTCACGACGGCTCCTCTCGCGTTGGTTGCACGACATACTTCGGCTCTTCTCCGGCGAGGACGGCGCGGACGCATTCGGCCGCGACCTGGGCCATGCGCGTGCGCGTCGCGACCGACGCGCTGCCGATGTGCGGCAGCAGCGCTGCGCGCGGCGAAGCAAGGAGGCGAGGGTGAACCTCCGGCTCGCGCTCGTAGACGTCGAGGCCGGCCGCGAAGATGACGGCCTCTTCGAGCGCATCCGCGAGTGCCTCCTCGTCGACGACGGGACCGCGCGACGTGTTCACGAGCACCGCGTCGCGCTTCATGAGCCGCAGGCGGCGAGCGTCGAGCAGGTGCCGGGTGTTGTCGGTGAGCGGCACGTGCAGAGTGACGATGTCGCTCTCGACCAGGAGCCGGTCGAGGTCGCCCCGCCAACCGGGCAGGCCGGTGTCGCGGCTGGTGTGGTGCAGCACCTCCATCCCGAAGCCGGCGGCGCGGCGGCCGACCGCCTGGCCGATCCGGCCGAACCCGACGACGCCCAGGACGGCGCCGTGCACGTCGCGACCGAGGTACTGGTCGATATCCCAGCCCGGCCACTTCCCGGCTCGAAGATCGGATTCGGCTTCCCATGCACGGCGCGCCGCCGCCAGGATCAGCAAGAACGCCAGGTCGGCGGTGGTCTCGTCGAGGACGCCCGGCGTGTTGCACACGAGGACGTCGTGCTCGGCTGCCGCGTCGAGGTCGACGTTGTCGTAGCCGACCGCCACATTGGCCACGACCTTCAAGCGGGGCGCGCCCGCGGCCAGGACGTCGGCGTCGATCCGGTCGGTGAGAAGGCAGACGATCGCATCGACCTCGGGCGCCATGTGCACGAGCTCGTCGTGCGGGAAGGTTTGTTCGTCGTCGGGTTGGAGCAGCTCGTGACCGGCGTCGACGAGCGGGTCGAGCCCGCCGGGCGGGAGCCGACGCGTGACGAGGACGCGGGCCAAACCTGCGTCAGTGCTCGCGGTAGTTGACCGCCGGCGCGTCCTTCACGCCAACGGCGAAGCAGAAGCAGTGGATCGGCGCGTGGTCACTGACCGGCCGGAGGCTGTGGACCATGTCGGGTGGGATGTGGACGAGGTCACCCTGCTTGATCTCGCGCTCTTCGCCGTCGATCATCATGATCCCCCGCCCCGAGGTGACGTAATAGAACTCGTGTGTCGGGTGCGAATGCGGGTCGACCAGACCGCCGCCGGCCACCTCGAACTCGCTCACCAGCTCCAGGAAGCCGCCGTCGGTGATGTCTTTCATCTCGCGGGGGTTGACGAGCCACCACACGGGCACGGTGCCGTTGTGCTCGACGACCGGCGGCACGTCCTCGATCGACCGCACGTCCACCGTTGCCTCCTCGCCGTATGCTGACGCGCACGTCAGCGTAACCACTGGCAGGGGGCGTGGCATGGCCGAGACGATCACGATCGACGCCGAGCCCTTCACGCCCGACGCGTGGACCGAATTCGGTTGGGTGCCCGTGCCCGACGAGGATCCGAACGACGGCGTGCACACACTCGAGTTCCGGTGGGAGGACGCTCACCTCAACTTCATTACCCACACGCCTGAGGAGGTCGAGCGCACCGACGAGGGCTTCGTGGTGAACCGGCTCTACCACCACGACACGCACACGCAGGCGCTCATGCCCATGAACTGCCCGTCGCTGATCGCGGTGGCGCCCGCGATCGTCGACTTCTCGACCCCCCACCACGCCCACCGGATACGCGCCTTCGTCCTGGAGCCGCTCGAGTGCGTCGTCCTGCGTCGCGGCACGTGGCACTACGGGCCGTTTCCGCTGGGCTCCGAGCCCGTCCAGCTGCTCAACATCCAGGGCCGCCGGTACGAGGAGGACAGCGCCTACGTCGACCTTGACGACCTGGCCGGGACGCGCGTGACTGTGCGCGTAGACGCTCGACCCCCAGGAGGAGGGGCAGATGGCGAATCTCGAGGCCAAGAAGCTTGACGCTCCGGACGAGACCCGCTCGTTCGACAAGGGAAGCTCGACGTGGTGAACGTCACCGGCGCGACGATCGGGCGCGCGACGTTCGAGCCGGGCTGGAAGTGGTCCGACTGCGTCAAGCCGATCGTCGGCACCGACAGCTGTCAGACCCTTCACACCGGGTACGTCGTGTCAGGTCGCATCAACATCGTGATGAACGACGGCACCGAGCGCGAGTTCGGGCCCGGCGACGCCTACCGGATCGAGCCCGGGCACGACGCCTGGGTCGTGGGCAACGAGCCGTACGTCGGTCTCGACTTCACGGGAGCCGCTGACTACGCGAAGCCCTGAGTTGCCCGCGCGCTATGCGCGCGCGCGTAACCCGTCGAGTAGCCGGTCCGTTGCCGCTTCCATCTGCGTTCGTGCCCCGCGTGGGTCCTCGGCGCGAGCCACCACGAGGCCGGCCTGAGCGAGCGCGCCGAAGAGCACATGGGCGAGCGGCTCGACCGGCTGCTTCTCGAACACACCCGCGATGATCGCGGCCTCGACACCCGTGGCGACCAGGCCATACCCGTAGCGTTCCTCGATCTCTTGCCACGTCTCCCACCCGAGGACGCCGGGCCCTTCGAGCAGCACGATGCGCTGCACCGCCGGGTCGAGGCAGGCGTCGAGGAAGGCTCGACAGCCGAGACGCAGCTGCTCGAGTGGGTCGGCGCCCGCGAGCGCCTCGCGCGCCACGCGCTCGGCGATCTCCGCCTCCAGGAGCTCGAACACGGCGCGGAACAGGTCGTCCTTGGCCGCGAAGTGGTGGTACAGCGCGCCGCGCGTGACTCCGGCACGGTCGGCTATTTCGTTCGTCGACGTCGCGGTGTAGCCGTGCTCGGTGAAGAGGTCGCGTGCAGCGGAGAGCAGCGCACCCCTCGTGGCGTCGCTCTGCTCAGCCTTCCGACTTGTCACCCGTAGATGTTGGCGCTTTCGTCCAGCCCCCAGGAGGACGGGTCGGCGCGGCCGGTCGCGACGAGGACGAACTCGAGCGGATCGCCCGTGATCTTCTCGCCCCCGCCGCTGATGTCGATCACGTCGACGCCGTCGAGCGCCAGCGTCGCCGGTCCCCACTTCTTGTCCTCGAGGGCGTCGGCGACGTGGTGGACGGAGGCTCGGAGGCCGGGGCCGCGGCTCGACGGCATGCCGAGCGCGGCGCGGATGTCGTCGGCGTGGAGGTAGGCGTCGTAGTAGAGCGCCAGGATCCCGTCGCCGAGCGTGCCCGGGTAGTCGGACTGGACGGGCCCGTTCCATGCGGCGTCGTCGAACAACGCGAGCATCTCGGCAGCCCGAGCGCGGTCCTCGGCGAGCTCGGCGGCGAGCTCCTCGCTGGACCGGCCGGCGCGCTCCTGCGCCTGGCGGGCGGTGGCTTCGGGGGTTCCGAGGCCGTCGAGGCGGCCCTCGACCACGTCGGTCATCTGCCCCACCATGTGGCCGGCCACGTTGCGCACCGTCCAGCCCCCGCAGCGGGTGGGGGTCTCGAGCGCGGCCGAGTCGAGCGAGCTGATGAGGTCACGGAAGTTGTCGAGCTCGGCGAGGAACTCCGAGCTGGTCTGGGCGCGGTCCAGGGTCGTCATGGGGGCCTCCTCGTCACATACAGGCTGCCGGTATGTGAACACGGACGCCCGCTCGGGTCAACGTGACGCTCGGCACGGCCGCGTTCACCCGCCGAAGCGGGCGAGGCCGAAGGCCTCGACCCCCGCGGGCCTTTCGCCGGTTGCGATCCAGCGCCACACCGCGTCGCCGGTGGCGGTGGCCATGAGGATCCCGGTACGGAAGTGCCCGCAGGTCACCCACACGTTCTCCAGTCCGGGGACGCGGTCGATGACGGCCTGTTCGTCGCTGGTGGTGGGCCGGAAGCAGCACCACGCGTGCGCGGTCTCGAGCGCGGTCGTGCGCGGCAGCAGCTTCGCGAGGGCCGTGCGGATCTGGGCGATCACGTCGTCGCGCACGGCGGGGTCGTCGTCGCCCTCGTCGATCGTGCCGCCGGCCATGACCTCACCGGCCGGGAACTGACCGACGAGACCTTCGAGCGCGGCCACCGCCGTACGCAGCCGGAACGGCGCCGGCCCGGTGGCGAGCAGGTGACCCTTGACCCACCGCTGCGGCACCGCGAGCCCGTCGAGTGCGGGAAGGTCGGGCGCCAAGCCGGTGGCGAACACGACCACGCCGGGGTGGATGTCCCCGTGGGAGGTGTGCACCGCGGTGATGCGATGCCCGGCCGCTTCGATGCCGAGCATCTCGACTCCCGTCGCGACCGTGCCTACACGCTCCGCGAGCGCGGCCGCGAGCCGCAGTGGGTGGACGCGCCCCTGCTCTCGGATGAGGAGCGCGCCGGGCACCGCGCCGAGCTCCGGTTCTGCTGCGTGTGCCTGGTCGGGGTCGAGCACGTCCACGAGCGGCCCGAGGTCGGCGTCGAGCGCGATGGCCTGCGGCAGGACGACCAGCCACTCGACCGGTTCGACGGACAGCGCGCCCTCCCACTCGTCGTCGAGCGCGCGCAGCAGCCGAAGGCTGTTCCGGCCGAGATCGACGAACGGCCGCGGGTCCGTCCATACGTGCGCCTCGGGCGTGAGCATCGCCGCTGCGCCTCCGGAGGCCGCCGACGCGAGCTGGTCACGCTCGATGAGCATCACCCGGCCGAGCCCTCCGCGCTGGCAGATCGCAGCGGTGGCGAGCCCAACGACGCCGCCGCCGACGACGAGCACATCCGGACGGCGGTCGAGGTCGGGCGGCACGCCTGGGTCGAGCGCGGCGAGCACGGCTTCGCCGGCGGTGTCGCGCCAGATGGTCCCCCCGAACGGCACGCAACGACGCTACGCGCGACCGGTCGCCTGGGCGCCGCTCGGCTGCAACAGCGACCGCGCGAACAGCATGTAGAAGGCTGGGTTGACCAGTAGGCCCGAGAACAGGGCCATCGCCTTGATGACGTTCGTCTTGGGGTTCAGGAGCGTCAGCCGGCCGACGTAGAGAACAGCGAGCAGCACTGCTGCGAAGACTGCGAGCCGAGCCACCATGCGATCGAGGCCGCCGACGGGTAACCCGAGCACGCCGAAGACCAACAACGCGAGCCCGGTGATACCGAAGGTCGTGAAGCCGCGTGGGTCGACGAAGTTCGGCACGTCGCTCAGGTCGGGCTTGACCGTCTTCGAGAGACCGGCGATGTCGAACGCGCCGTGCGCCGCCGTCGCAAGCACGCCAACCGCGCCGAGCAAGGC
>WNGE01021347.1_pt1 | contig 12949 bp, 9 predicted proteins | sample 5400651 | NCBI WGS metagenome assembly WNGE01 (sample SAMN13153370, study PRJNA577476) | soil metagenome | isolation source: 60 cm soil or saprolite under grassland replicate 2 | place: USA:California | collected 2016-06-15 | reverse complement strand
CGCACGTCGACCCGACCTCCGCCCGCCGTAACCTCCAGCTTCGCCCTGGGCAGGCCGCCCCTCGGTTCGGCGCTGTCGACTGGGGCGGATGCGCCGCCGGGTCCGATGCGGACCACGATCAGCCACACGCCCAGCGCGATCAGGAAGATCGGCCAGACGTAGTCCCAGTTGATGCTGCGAAGCACGCCTGTGTTGGCGAGCAGGAACAGTACTCCGAGGATGACGAGCACCCCGCCCCAGAAGACGCCGGGGTTGCGGTTCCACCACATGGTCAGGTCCGCGCGCGGCGGACGATCAACCAGAGCCCGATCGCGATCAGCACCAGCGGCCAGAAGAGGTCGTCGCGGATCCAGCCGAGGTTGTGGAGAAGGAAGTACACGCCCGCGACGATCAGCACGATCGGCCAGAAAAGCTGGTGCCTCCAGAACTGGTTCACTGCGGCCAGTCTAGTTGGGTTCGATTAGACGGGCCCGACCAGCTCGAAGAGTCCGGGGCGTTCCTTGCGCGCGGCCTCGATCAGGTCCTGGCCGGCGACGGTGGTCTGAACCGCGGGCGCTGACATCAGGTAGGTGCGTGTCACGCGGCGCAGGTCGTCTGCGGTCACCTGCAGCAGCCGCTGCTTGAAGCGCTCGCGGGATTTGAGCGTGAAGCCGGTGGCGCGGTTGGTCGCCTCGCGGCGTCCCTTGATGTCGGGCGACTCGAGCGGATCGACGTCGCCGCACGCGCCGAGGATCGCCTCCTTGATCGCTTCCGCCTCGATCTCGCCTTCGGTCACCCACCTCGTCGCCTGCTCGAAAACGTCATAGGTGCGGACGATGTTCGGGTCGCGGTACGAACCGAAGTAAAACGTTCCGCTCCCGACGCCGGCCTGTGCGAAGCCGCCGTACGCGCCGCCTTTCTCGCGCAGCTCGCGGTGGAGGAACGTGTCGCGCATGTAGTTTGCGAGCACCAGCAGCGCGGGCGCGTCAGGATGGGTGTAGCGCACGGTCTTGAAGAAGCGGACGTTGAAAGCGACCGGGACCGGCGCGATCCGCGCCTCGGGTTCGTGTTCCAGGGGCGGCGGTGCCTCGGCCGGTGCGCCGTCGCCGTCGGCTGGGAGAGCCGCGACCAGGCCCAGGAGCAGCTCCTCGAGCGGCCGGATCATTCCCTCTTCGCACGTGACCACGATCCTGAGCGTCGACCCGTTGAAGAGGCGCCTGCGAACTTGGTCGAGGCGGTGGACCAGCTCGCCGAGGTCCTTCTCGTCCAGCTTCGCGAGCCGGCGCATCGTATGGAGCATTCCGATCCCTTGAAGGCGGTCGTTCACCGCGCCTTCGGAGCTGATCTTGGAGTGCGCTCTCAGCAACGCGAACTGAAAACCGAGACCGGCGAGCGAGCTCTCGAGCCGCGTCGTGATCTCCGCGATGATCTCCTTGAGGCGCCTGGGTTCGACCTCGAGGCGCGCCACGAGGTCGGTGAGCAGCTCGATGAACGGCGGGGCGTTGCGGTCGAGCGCCCGGCCGGACACCACGAACGACTGGATGTAGTCATCGCGCAAGGCGAGCGACTGGACCTGCGCGGCCGCCCCGACTCCGCCTGTCGTCGATGCAATGCGGGCCGCGATCTGCACGTAGTCCTGCCCCGCCGCTCCGCTGTGCGTGAGGACGCGGGCGAAGAGCGGCAGCAGGTCCTTCTGCTCGCTGGTCAACTGGGAGAAGTCACATCGCAGGTCGAGATAGGTGATGCCGTTGGTCGGCTGCGGGTAGAACTCGACGGTTGCTCTCTGCACGGTGTCATCGCGACTGGGAACCGGTTCGAATTTCATCGGGATCTCGCTCAGCTCGAGCGTGGGAAGCGAAGAGAGGTCCTGCCTGGCTTCCTGGTCGGCCTTGAGGCGGAGCGCGTCGGCGACTATGCGCGCGCGATCGGCGTCGGTTAGCTGAGATTCGATGACCGCCAGCCGGTCGAGTTCTATGCGCTGCTGGCGCTGCTCGAGCTCGCCATCAGGGACCACTGTGATGAGAGCGCGGTGCGGGTTGTCGAGCAGCTCGGCCCGAATGAGGTTCTCGAAGAAGCGGCCATCGGTGCGGGATTTCTCGAGACGCTCAAGGTCGGCGTCGAAATCGAGCGCGCTGATGGGGTCGCCGCCGTACAGGTACGCGGGCATGGACGAAAACAGCAGTCGCAGCGCGTAGGGGAAACCTGCGTTGGAGCGCTCGCGCTTCTCGAACTCCAGATGGTGGATGGCGGCGTCGACCTGAGAGGCGTCGACTCCGCCGTCGGCCAGGCGCTCGAGGGTCTCGAGGACGACCTTCTCCACCTTCTCCGCGTCTTCGGCGGCGATTCCCTTCAGGCCTGCGCCGAAGACCGACTCTTTGTAGTCGTCGTGGAGTCCGGTCCCGTCAGCCAGCGCGCTGCCCAGGCCCGAGTCGATGAGCGCTTTGCGCAGAGGCGAGCCCGCGTTGGACAGCAGGACCTCGGTCAGCACCTTCATGGCCAGCGCGCGGAACGAATCCGCGCTGGGAACGGTGACCCACGCGGTGAGTGCCTGCGCCTTGCGAGTGTTGTCTTCGCCAGCCGTGGCCGGAAATGCCTCGACGCGCGTCGCGGGCGCCTTGAATCGCTTCACGTCCCGGATCGACGAGTCGATCTCGAGGCGCTGGAACCGAGCCAGGGCGTCGCGTTCGATCACCTCCAGCGTGGCTTCTAGCGGCAGGTTGCCGTAGCTGTAGAAGCGCGCGTTGCTCGGGTGGTAGTAGCGCTCGTGGAACCGCCGCAGCTGGTCCCACGTAAGGTCGGGTATGTACTGCGGATCCCCGCCCGACACGTACGAGTAGGGCAGGCCGGGGAAAAGGGTCTGGCCGATCGCGCGGTCGACCGCGGATCCGGGCGTGGCGAGTGCCCCCTTCATCTCATTGAAGACCACGCCCTTGTAGCGAAGTCCAGTCCTTGCGTCTTCGGGGTTCTCGAACTCGAAACGGATGCCCTCCTGCTTGAACGAGTCCTCGGCCAGACGCGGGAAGAACGTCGCGTCGAGGTAAACGCTGAGGAGATTCGTGAAGTCGTTCGGGTTGCGCGTGCTGAACAGGTACATGGTCCAGTCCGAACCGGTGAGGGCGTTCATGAAGGTGGCGAGTGAGCGGCGGGTCATGCTGAAGAACGGGTCGCGAACCGGAAATCGCTGCGATCCCGCCAACACGACGTGCTCGAGGATGTGGGCCACGCCGGTCGAGTCGTTGGGGGGTGTCGGAAAGAAGACGGCGAACCCGTTGTTGTCGTCGGGGCATTCGATGTGGATGTGGCGCGCGCCGGTGCGCTGGTGCTCGAGCTCCAGGTATTGGCCCTCGAGCCGGTCGACCGGCTCGCGACGGGTGATCGTGTAGCCGCCGATGGTGCTCGATGCTGTTGTGGCCATGCGAATCGTTGAGTCTAGGATGTGGAAGATGTTCACCGCCGCCGAGCTCGAGTTTCTGCGCTCGCAGAGGATCGGTCGATTCGCGACCGTGGGCCCGGCGGGCTGGCCGCACGTCGTGCCGGTGATGTACACGATGAACGACGACGGCTCCCTCGACTTCGACGTCGACGGCGTGAAGCTGCGCAACCTCACTGCTGAGCCGCGCTCGGCGATGGTCGTCGACGCGATGGGGCCGAGGCGCGGCGTGGCCATGCAAGGCCGGGTGGAGCTGATCGCGCCGGAGCGGGCGCGGTTGAAGCCGGCGCGGAAGTTCGCCTGGGGAATTTGATCCGCCGCGCGTCTTTGTGCCTGCTGCTTTGCCTTGCGTCTGCGGCGTGCAGCTCGGGCGCGGGTGGTTCTGCTTCGTCACCTGCGCGCGTGACGCCGACGCCCCTGCCTCCGATATCGGCGGAGTGGACCCAGTACCACCGCGACGCAGGCCGCTCCGGAGTTGGGTCCGCGGAGCCGCTGCTGAGCGGTCCAAAGACCGCATGGACGGTGGCAGTGGACGGCCAGGTCTATGCGTCGCCGCTCATCGTGAACGGGCACGTCATCGTGGCGACCGAGAACAACTCGATCTACTCGCTCGACATCTTCACCGGTACCTTGATCTGGTCCAAGCATCTCGGGGAGCCGGTCGACTCGAGCTCGCTGCCGTGCGGAAACATCCGCCCGGTGAGCGGGATCACCGGGACGCCTGCCGTCGATCCCGCTACCGGAAGGCTTTACGTGGTTGCGTACCTGCGCACGCACCATCACGTGCTCTACGCGCTGAGCCTGGCGGATGGGTCGGTGCTGTTCCAGCAGGACATCGACCCGCCGGGTTCGAATCCTTCGGTGCAGCAGGGCGCCGCAAGGCGCCACGATCGGACCCGACGGAAGTGTCTACGTGGTGACAGGGAATGCGTTCGGCTCGGGCTTTGGGAACAGCGACTCGGTGCTCCAGCTCTCGCCCGACCTTTCATCAGTCAAGTCGTACTTCGCGCCCTCGAACTGGCCGGCGCTGAATGCCAACGACACTGACCTCGGCTCGACGGGGGTGGCGGTCCTGCCGTCGCTTGGACGCGCCCTGGTGATCGGTAAGGAAGGGGTCGCGTATTTGCTGGCGATGGGGAGCCTGGGCGGGATCGGCGGCCAGGTCGGGAGCCGGCGCGTGTGCGCGGGAGCGTGGGGCGGGACGGCGTGGGTCGAGTCGACCGTGTTCGTGCCGTGCGCGGACGGGCTCTTCGCGCTGGGGGTTTCTTCGTCATCGATCCAGGTCAACTGGTCGGTCGGGCATCCGCAGCTGGGCTCGCCCATCGCGTCGGCCGGGGCGGTGTGGGCGATCGAATCCTCATCGGCGACGCTGTTCGCGCTTGATCCTGCCAACGGACAGGTGCTGTACACGCTGGGGCTCGGCGCCGCGGAGCACTTCAGCACGCCCGCGGCCACCGACGGGTTTGTGGTAGCGCCCGCGGGCACGAGGGTGGTTGCGGTATCGGTGGTGGGCTCTTAACAGGCGGGGTTGTCTCGGGCCCGTGCCGCCCCCTAACCTGCTGTGTCAGGCTCGGCAGGCTGGGGGAGGGCGCGGGCGGGAGTGACGCTCCTATGCCTTGTCAAGACGGTTGAGGAACTTGAACAGCTGGCGTGCGGCATAGCGCTTGAGACAGCGCCGGACCTCGGCCAGAGTTTTGCCTTGGGCGGTACGACGAGCGAGGTAGTCACGGGTCGACTGGTGGTAGCGACAGCGAGTGAGAACGACCCGGTGGAGGGCGGCGTTGAGCTGGCGGTCGCGACCGCGGTTGAGGCGATGACGAACCGTTTGACCCGAGGAGGCGGGGATCGGGCAGACGCCGGCCAGGGCGGCAAAGGTAGCCTCGTTTGGCATTCGGCCGGCGTGCGACCAGGAGAGCAGAATCTGCGCCGCGGTCAGCGCGCCAACACCAGGTTGGGCACACAGACCGGGGGCCATCTGCTCGACCCGGACGGCGATCTCCTGTTCATAGCGGTCGGCGTCGGCGCTGAGGCTGCGAATCATGTGTGCGAGCTCACGCATGGTGGTCAGGCGGGTGCGGTCCTCGGCGCTCATGCCCGGGTGGCAGCGGCTGGCCAGACATTGGCGCACCAAACGCTCGGCGCCGTGAGACCCGAAATCCAAAAAGCGAGAGCGCAGCTTCTCCGAGGCCGTGACGACTAATTGCATGAGGTGGTTAGCCAGCCGGGTTCGGTTGCTCACCAGTTCCTGGCGAGTGGTGAACAAGATGCGCAGCTGCTCGCGCTCCTGGCGCCGCCGTGGTGGATTCAGGCGCTTCATGGCCAGGGCATCGCGACCGGCGCGAATGGCATCGATCTCGTCCGACTTGCCGCGCCGGCGCGGTGGCCGCTTGGGTCGGTCGACCTCGGTCACTGTCTGACCATTGGCCAACAGGTGCTCTGTCAGCGCCGCCCCGTAGGAGCCGGTGCCCTCGACCGCCCAGAGCAGCGGTCCGCTAAACCTCGAGCCCAACTCGAGCAGGCGGCCATAGCCTCGAGCGTCGGCGCCGACCTCGAGCAATTCCAGGCAGCCGCCGCTGGCATTGAGCGCAGCCGCAGTCAGCCTCAGCTTGTGGGTGTCGACACCAATGACGTGGACGAATTGCTCTGCCAAGATGGGCATGGTTACCTCCACCAAGTGACCAGAGGTGTTGGTCTGGGGCCCCACCTGGCGGCGATCCTGTGAGGGGTCACGCCATCGGGCGGACAAGCTCCTTATTAAGCCAACGGGTGGCCCAGGCCGACACCAGCGGCGGACCCGGCGGACATGTCCACTCTGATGGCATGCGCTCGCAGCCGTGGAGGGCCCTGGGTCACGCCAGGTTGCCGCTGGCATGAATACATCCTCACAGGAGGGCCCGAAATGATGATTGGTAGCAAACGCTTGGCGGCCGCGGGGGCTCTGGCCGCGATCAGTGTTCTGCCCCTGGCCTCATGGACTGCCTTCGCCGCACCTTCGCTACCAATCTCGAGCCGGCACATCCATATCGACTGCGAGTACAGTCGTGTGTGTCCGGACCTCGCCAATCCCGAAGACGTTTCTGGGGCTGAGTACGTCGGACATGACGAGCCGTCACTTATCTTCTATTCGAATGTTCCTGGCTCTGGCAACCAGATGCGTTACGACATGACGGTTCCAAGCGATCCCCCCGCTACGAATCCGCTGTCCCGTTCGTACCACTTCGAGCTGAATGGCGCCATGTGGTTCGGCATGGCGCTCTGCGACACGCAGTCATATCCGGAACAGGTGTCGACGTGCACACCCGACAGCGATACCAACATCGTCGACCCGGCGGTGTCACCGAGTCATCCGGGTACGGCGTTTCTCGAGCTCCAGCTCTATCCGCCCGGCTGGGTGCCCTGGCCGACGTGGGCGGTGGCCGTGGGCGCAAGCGCTTGCGATCCCGTCAAGTGGTGCGCCGCGATGAACGTGTTCAGCCTGCTCGAGGACCCGGTCAAAGGCACCGTGCAAAACGCGACCTGCGCGGCCAAGGTCGGGATCGAAACTTTTGAGTTCGCCTTCGTCACCAAGAACGGCGTGGCACACGCGCCCGCCAATCCACTCGACTCGACTCTGGCCACCTATACGCCAGACAGCGCGCGTGATCTCTTCATGTCGTCCGGCGACAGGCTCCAGGTCAGCATCCACGACACCCCGGAGGGTGTGCAGACGCAGATCAACGACCTCACAAGCGGCGAGTCGGGTTCGATGACGGCGAGCCCCGCCAACGGATTTGCGCAGTTCAAGTACGCCCCCACCGGCAACAGCTGCAAGGCCATTCCATATGCCTTCCACCCCATGTACAGCACGTCGTCCGAGCAGACCCGCGTGATCTGGGCCGCGCACAGCTACAACATCGCTTTCTCCGACGAGATTGGGCACTTCCAGTTCTGCAACGGCGTCGCGGTGCCGGCCACCCCATTCGGAGTAGACAGCGCGGGCAATCCGATTGCGTGCCCGGCCGGCAACACCGAAGAGTCGGGAAAGAACCAGGAGCCGACTGAAGGCGCCGGCGAAGACGACTTCTGCTTCCCGGCGTCCGAGGCGCTGCGCATCAAGGTCCAGGGATGTACGGATACCAACACCGGATTCGACGGTTTGTCGTACCAGCCCGTTTGGCCCGACGGCAACACCGGCCTCCATCCGACGTCCGTGCTCTTCACGAGCCCGCGATTCGGCGGCAGCTACGCCCAGAGCTACGACCGAGCTGCATTCGAAGCCGATCTGCCGCGCATCGAGTTCAGCACCTGCAACCGGACTACCGGCGCGGGCTGCACTCTCATTCCGACGACCGACGACAACGCCCCTGCCGCCTTCTACCCGTACTTCAGCACGACAGAGGCAATCGGCACGTGCAACTGGCAGTTCGGCGGCGCGATTCCCGGCAGCACCAACGATTTCGGCCGGAACAGCCAGTACGGATCCCTGCTGTCGCTGACATATCTCGCTTTCGGCGGGAACGGCGCAACGATCCAGCGCTATAACGATTTCCGCGGGGTGACTGGCAACCCCTGTTGACGGATATCTCGAAGCCGCATATATAAGGAAGGGCCGCCACCGGGCGGCCCTTCTACCTGTTAACCGCAAGGTTCGGGGTTCGAGTCTTCGTCCCGGAGCCAAATGTAAATTCGAAATGGTTCGATTAGACCAACCGCCCGGATGCCCTTACCACAACCGCACTACAACTGGACTCAAACCGGTCCGAGTTTCGTGCCTGCTTTTACTCTCAACCTGTGAACTTTGACGAGGACGAGCCTTAGGTTGCAGCTTGCTGTCGATAAGACACGCCTATCAGTAGCTTGGCCTCGCGCGCGTCCTCTATGCATGTGACGAGTATGCATGTGACTATGCATGTGACGAGTATGCATGTGACGAGTATGTATGTGACGAGTATGTATGTGACGAGTATGTATGTGACGAGCCGGCCTTGATGCCGATAACTACCTCCTATCGAGCGCAGTGCTGTCGACCATCGCTCGGGTGTTTATCGACTGGACATGGGCGCGTCCACCCGGCCGATGTTCACCGCTTCGAAGTCGGTTAGTTCCCGTATGACATTGGCCCACATTTCCCGGCCGTAACCGTTGCTCCCGAGTTGGTGAGACATAGGGACCGCGTTGCCTCACCTACTCGGAGTCAATGCAGGCTAGGCGACAGGCACGAACTTCTGCCCGCCCCGGTCGTACTTGACCGGACGTGCGTGTGCGGCGAAACCGCTGCGTGGGAACCACCTCGACAACGAGCTGACCGCGTCGCGCGGGCCTTCGACCTCGACGAGTCCGGCCGCGAGCGCGGCCCTCAGTTCAAGCTGGCCAAGGTAGACCCGAACCAGCGTCTCGAGGTCTCCTCGCACCACCACGTCGTCGCCAAACCCCGGGTCGTTGTAGCAGAGATCGGGGTCGGGCCGGCGCAGAACCAGCCAGTACGTGCGCCGCGGCTCCCGAAACTCAAAGCGCACGACCTGCCGCCCGGCTGGAAGGCTCTCCGGCGCGAGATGCGTGAACACGGCCCACATGAGGACGTCGGGGTCACAGTGCTCGCGCCTCAGCTCGAGCCACTGCTGGCCCCAGGCTCCGAGAGCTCGGACCACCGCAGCAAGCTGCGTCCCCGATGGCGTCAGGTAGTACGTAGAGCCGCGGCCGCCTGGGTTGGGACGGGTTTCCACGATGCCCGCCCTCTCGAGCCTCCGCAGCCTCTCGCCGAGTAAAGTCGGCGAGGCGCCGTGGAGCCCTTTCAAGATCTCGTTGAAGTGGTGGCGGTCGCTCATGAGCTCGCGCAGTATCAACGGCGTCCAGCGTTCGGCGAAGACCTCCGACGCGCGCGCGACGGGGCAGAACTGTCCGTATCCATCCATGGCGCGATTATGGCCCTCGCCTGGGACGAGGCAAGTACAGATTCTGTAGCGCCAGCTCCATTAATCGGACTAGGCGGTGCGTCGAATTCGGATAGCTTTCTGACTCAAACACTGGTGTAGGTGAGGGCCATGAAGACAAAGACTGGAATCGCCGCCTTCGTCGTGGCCGTCGCGTTCGCCGCGGCGATGGCGCCGCCGGGGTTCGCCGCGGGCAAGGTCCATCCGAACATGGCGATCGAATGGAACCAGACCATGCTCAACAGCTTCGCCACAGCAAACGTCGCGCCGGCCGCCGCGAACCGGCTGGCGGGCGTGATCGCAGCCGCGACCTTTGACGCGGTCAACGGGATCGAGCGGCGGTACACGGCGATTCACGTCAAGCCGGCGGGTGCCCCGGAGGCGTCCCCCGAGGCGGCGGCCGCGACCGCTACCTACACGGCTCTGCTTGCGGCGTTTCCGGCCCAGAAGCCCGCGCTCGACGCTGCGCTGGCGAGCTCGGTGGCCACTCTCGAAGACGACGACGCGAGCGACCAGTCCATCGCCCTCGGAGAAGCCTGGGGCGCTTCGGTGGGCGCACAGATCATGGCCTGGCGCGCTGGCGACGGCTTCAACGCTACGCCGCCGCCCTATACCTTCCTGACTGCGGCTGGACAGTGGCAGCCGACACCCGGCCCGACTACGGGACCGCCGCGCTTCCGCACGCTCGCCACCACCGCGCCGTTCGCGCTGACCTCTCCCTCCGAACTCCGACCCGGTGGACCGCCAGGGCTCACGAGCGCGCGCTACGCGGCAGACCTGACCGAGCTGATGCAGATAGGAGGGGCGACGAGCGCCACGCGCACGCCTCTCCAGACCGAGACCGCCCGGTTCTGGCAGCTCGACACGCCGCCGGCGCAGTGGAACCGCGTCGCGGATACCCTCGCCATGGACCACCACCTGAGCCTCGTGAAGACCGCGCGCCCCTTGTGGCAGCCTCTGCTGGTCACACCGTATTTCCAGGAATATCCCTCGGCGCACGCCGGCGTCAGCTCGGCGGCCGCCACGATTCTGGCCTCGTTCTTCCGTGAGGACACGAGCTTCACCGTGACCTCGTCCGGACTGCCGGGCGTGGAAAGGAGCTTCACCTCCTTCGACGCCGCCGTCGCGCAGGTCTCCGACGCCCGCGTCTGGGCGGGATTCCACTTCCGGTTCTCCTGCGACGACGGATCTGTGCTCGGGCGGCAGGTCGCGGAGGCGGTCGGGGCGAGGCTGATGGTCAAGACGTCGGAGGGCGACGACTAGAGCGCACTGACTCCGAGTTGGTGAGAGAGGGCTGGTCATGGGCAGGCCGTGAGCTCTCGTTCTCAACGTACGTTGCAAAGGCTTGCATCCATTTGCGGGTCACGGTTCGAGCCTGCCATTCGGCGATAGGTTGTAAGAGCTTGAGCATTCCCTTGAATTGGAACTCAATGACCGCGGTCAGCATCGTGCCCTCCGGGACGGCCTCAAATTTCCATACGGTCGTGTTGGTGGCATCCGGGACGTCGCCTGTCACTTCGACCTTCTCCGGTGGCGTCAGGACATGCCGCTCCGTTCTCGCATCCTCAGCCCCATGAACTTGGTTTCCGCGTCGAGACGGGCGGTGTTCCCGACACGTTGCGCCACAGTGACTCGTGTGAAAAGACGGGGTCCCATTTGGGCCACGACTCGCAGTCGTTCCACGCCTGGAAGACTTGCTCCCTGGGGGCTCTCACAAGTTGCGCCTGCTCGATCCGCATGTTCGGTTGCTCGTCTCCTAAGACGCCGAACCAGTGACATCGGGAGTCTACTCGCGCCTGTTGGCATTACGAGCGCCTCCCGGGGTTCTCACGGGATCAAATTGGCGCCGGTCTTGAAGTCTCCTCCAACAAAGCCTCAAACACGCCTCGTAACACGGGGCGTGACGCTCCGCTCTGCCGAACGTCGGGCGCCGTGCCTGCACTCCGCTCAGGTCAGCGCTACCGCGGAGGTAGGTGGTTCGAGTCCACCGCGGCCCACCACCTATCCAACCTACGTTGCCGGGGCAGGCAGTGCAGCAACCGCCGTGTTCTGCAGGGCGATGATCCTCCATCCTCCACGCACCTCTTCAATAACTGAGGTGATGACTCCGAGGCCGGGAGGCAGCTGCTGCCCCTGGCGGTTGATCGCGCCGCTGAGTTCGATAACAGCGTGGACGATCGCCAGGTCGGGTTTGTGGAACCGAACCGCAACCCGTTTCTCAGTGAAGCGACTGTTCTGGAAAACGGTGGCATGACGCTGGGTCAGAGCCTGCTCGATCGCCGTTCTGTCCTCAAACCAATTACCGAAGACATCGACGAAGTCAGCATCTTCTGAAAACAGGGCCGACAGCCTCCTCATGTCGTGGCGATTCCACGAATCTACAAACGCTTTGATAAGCGCACGGACGGCCGCCTCGTCTTTGGTTGTCATATTTCTCCTCGCTCGAAGGAAACTGGATCCTATCAATGGGGGGTTTCCCGACCGGGCGTGTCGACCCCCGAACGAGTTCAAAACAGCACGACACAGGCTATGCGCAATATGTAGGTTTGGCGACAGCTCGACATCGGGGCTTTAGCTTCGCCAGGCCGTCGTGGTGCGCGCGGCGGGGGTACTGCCCCGGGCACATCGCCCGGAGCAACGGCTTGCCACACCCTTGGCAATCTCTAGCTGGCGCTCGGCTTGATCAGCCGGGCGTCAGGCAATTTTTGGGTTTGCCGGCTCTGGGGTCGGGCTGCCACATGACACCGGCTGCAGGGGTTGTGGGGCCTTGCGCGATTAGAGATTCAGCGGCTCAGCGCTCGTGGCCGGTACCGCGGAGGTAGGTGGTTCGAGTCCACCGCGGCCCACGCGAAGGAAGTCGCACGTGACCACCTGACCGCGGGCCGCGACCTCTGCATTGGTCTGATCCAGACTCTCGCCGGGTCACAGCCGGGTCACAGAATCCCGGCACCAGGAGGATCCAGGAGAACACGCAAGGACACGAGGCTCGTGGAGCTCGAAGACAGACCCCATGGGTTCTTCAAGTTGGGGTCCGTGATCGCGGCTAGCCCCGCGATGTTGGAGACGAGGTTGGTCTGGTGAAACGATCCGCGAAACAACCCGGCTTGCGCGGGAGCCGCCTGAGCGGCGACCACCAGGAGCATCAGCAGGGGAAGACGCACGCGCGAGTTTCAAGCGCATGACACACCTCCCGAACCCACCGTTACGGAGTCCTTAAGAACAACTGGGGTCGGTTACGCGTGACCAGAGCTCGTTGACCTTCGGGTCGCAACCTTGGCGGTGAGGTGCGCAGAAAGTCCATTGCTGTTCATCGTCAGGGCGATTTGTGAATGCCCGAGGATCTCCATGACTACACGCGGTGAAACGCCTTGACCAAGCAATAGTGTCGCGCACGAATGCCGTAGATCGCCGATGGCGGTGGGCGACGTCGGCAAAATCGGCGGCTAGTGCCCAGCAGTCACCTCTTTGCGCATCGCTTCCCACGCCTCTCGCGCGTCCTGGACCGAGCCGGCGTCTTCGATCGTAGAGATGTCTCCTGGGTCCTTGTCGAGAGTGACTGCCTTCAATACCCGCCGCATGATCTTTCCACTGCGTGTCTTGGGAAGCATCGTGACGAAGTTCAGGTCCCCAA
>WNGE01028077.1_pt1 | contig 12952 bp, 14 predicted proteins | sample 5400651 | NCBI WGS metagenome assembly WNGE01 (sample SAMN13153370, study PRJNA577476) | soil metagenome | isolation source: 60 cm soil or saprolite under grassland replicate 2 | place: USA:California | collected 2016-06-15 | reverse complement strand
AGCCGATGGAGCGGCTGGAGACCGGCGTCGATGACGTGGTGGCGGAACTCGAGCGCCGCTACCAGGGCCGCCGCGCCGACGGCGGCGACCAGGACCGGCCGGACGGGGGCGGACGAGGGCAGCGCTAGCCCGCGCCGCCTCGCTGCGCCGGCCTCCCGCGCAGCCCCACCGACCTGCCGAGATCGGTGGGGCTGCCGCGCGGGTAAGCTTTGGAGGCCCCGGCCCGTTCGTCTAGTGGACTAGGACGCCGGCCTTTCAAGCCGGAAATCGCGGGTTCGAAGCCCGCACGGGCCACAGCCACCGGCATCGCCCCGGCCCCACCCCGGCCGGCGACCCCGCGGAGACCGCCGCGGCCGCCACCGCCCGCGGGAGATCGAGGGGAGCGCTCGGAGCGAAACCGGGACGGATGCTCCTCCGGGGAGTAGGCATCTGTCCCGGTTCGCCAGCCCCCGTTTGCTGTCAAAATCACGCGAGGCCCGCGGGCCCAATCCCTGCCTCGACCAACCAACGCGCCTCCATGGGTGGGGAGGAGAATCCGGTAGGGAGCGAGACCTTGAGCCGACTGCTTTGCTGGTGGCTGCACCGCCGTCACTGGACCATCGTGAACCGCGGCATCCTCCCGTTCGCGCTCGATGCCGACTGCTTCTGCCCCATCTGCGATCGCGGGCGCGGCCACCCGGCCAAGCCCTACCTGCGCCCCCACGCGGCGGGCGCCTGAGGGCGCCGGGACCAGCCGCCCGGCCGAGATCGCTAGGATCTGGGGGGCGCCAGGCGGGTGTAGCACAATGGCAGTGCGGCAGCCTTCCAAGCTGTTGATACGGGTTCGATTCCCGTCACCCGCTCCATTCGACCTCCTTCGAGTTCAGCTGTAGCGACAGCCAGGCTGCACGCCAGGGCCAGCGCTCGCGGGCCCACCTGGGCCGCCGCCGCCCCGATCGCCTCCGAGGTCTGTCGGGGATGGCGACCGCGCACTCGACGCCCGCAGTTCCGGCAGCGCGCCCACTTCCCGCTCACCCTGGTCACCAGCGCCCGGATCTCCGGCAGCTCCTCCTGGCACTGCTCCCAGCTCTCCCCGCTCTCTTCCAGCTCCCCGCCGCACTCCGGGCAGGCTTCCGGCAACTCGGCGCACAACTCCTCGTCCACCCGCTCCGGTGCCTGCCGATGCCCGTGCCGACCGTGCTCAACGCCTGATCGTCGTCCAGGTGGCCGTCCGCTCGACTCCCGCTTCCCGCGCGAGAACGGCGCCGCCTGCCGCTTGGCGGCTCGCTGCGCTGCCTCCAACTGACCCTCCAGCTTCCGGACGCGTTCCTTCAACTGTCCGTTCTCGGCTTCCAGGCGGGCGTTCTTCGCCACGGTGGCTTTCAGGGCAACGTGGTACTCGGGGATCGACTTCGGCTGCGACATGGGGTGCGACGTGAATGGTGACCTGGCCCGACCGGCCATGGCGAATGGCTGGCCCGCTACCCTACCTCGCCGTTCCACTCGCGCGCAAGGGCGTCGGTCATCCCACGCCCGACGCGTTCGCAGGTCGTGGCCAACTCTCGAACTTCTTATCCTTATCAACCCAGCAACTCATGGGCTCCTCACGCGAACACTCGTATCCAACGGCAGACGAGCTGGCGCTTTGGCTACGCATGACGTCCGGTAGGGATATACCGGAACTTGTGGATCGAGGTCGGGGTGAGGAGCGTGGCGTACCCTCCGGTTTGTTGAGAACCAGGACGGCTGAGAAGCCGTCGGAGGAGGGCACGCCCGTGCTGAGCATAGTCGTTGAAGACCGGGACCGATCCGGCCTCGAGCTGGATCTCGACGCGCTGGTCCGGGAGGGAGCCCGGCGGATGCTGGTGACGGCGCTGAAGGCGGAGGTGGACGCGTACATCGCGGCCGAGGAGCGCGACAGCGAGGGGCACGCGCTGGTGGTCCGCAACGGTGTGGCGCAGCCGCGCAAGGTGACGACGGCGGCCGGGGAGCTGGAGGTCCAGACGCCGCGGGTGAACGACCGACGAGAGGGCTGCCGGTTCACGAGCAAGATCCTGCCGCCCTGGGCGAGGCGGTCGCCGAAGGTCACCGAGGTGCTGCCGGTGCTCTACCTGCGCGGGATCTCGACCAAGGACTTCGTGCCGGCGCTGACCGAGTTCTTCGGCAGCGAGGCGGGGCTGAGCGCGTCGACGGTGCAGCGGTTGACCGTGGAGTGGACCCGGGAGCTGGCGGAGTTCAACCGGCGCGACCTGAGCCAGGCGGACTACGTGTACCTGTGGGCGGACGGGGTCCACTTCAACATCCGGCTGGAGGAGGACCGGCTGTGCTGCCTGGTGCTGGTCGGCGTGCGGGCTGACGGGCGCAAGGAGCTGATCGCGGTCGGCGACGGCTACCGGGAGTCGGAGGAGTCGTGGGCGGAGGTGCTGCGCGAGCTCAAGCGACGGGGGGGATGCGGGCACCCGTGCTGGCGATCGGCGACGGCGCGCTCGGCTTCTGGGGCGCGGTGCGGGAGGTATTCCCGGAGGCCAAGGAGCAGCGCTGCTGGGTGCACAAGATCGCGAACACGCTCGATGCGCTGCCCAAGAGCCTGCAGCCGAAGGCCAAGGCGGCGCTGCACGAGATCATGAACGCCGAGAACAAGGAGGCGGCCGGCACCGCCATGGACCGCTTCCAGGAGACCTACGGGGCCAAGTACCCGAAGGCGACCGAGAAGCTGCTCAAGGACCGCGAGGTCCTGCTTACCCACTTCGAGTACCCGGCCGAGCACTGGCTTCACCTGCGCACGACGAACGCCATCGAGTCCACCTTCGCACCGTCCGGCTGCGCACCAAGAAGACCAAGGGGGCCGGCAGCCGGAGCGCCGGGCTGGCCATGGCCTACAAGCTCCTGGACGCCGCCCAGGCACGCTGGCGCTGCGTCAACGCGCCCCACCTGGTCGCGCTCGTCCGCGCCGGCGCCACCTTCGTGGACGGCGTCAAGGTCGAGCGCGAGGACCGCAGGAGCGCCGCGTGACCACGTCGCCCACGGCGCTGGTCCTCAGCCATCCCGCACGCTCACAGCCGGAGCTGACGGAGCCCGCGCGTAACGCTTCGCGTAACGCCCCAGGGCTCCGCCCCGGCTCGTCGCGACCGTCACGCGTCTGCCGGTTCTGCGGCAACGAGTACGAGGGCAGCCATCGCCCCAGCTCGTACTGCGGCGCCATCTGTCGGCAGGCCGCCTTCCGGGCTCGTCGTCAGCGGCCTGTCGTCCCGCCACCGCCCCGCCGCGCGCACGGCCTCGATGTTCTCTATGAATGCGCCGGCTGCGGTGAACGGCTCCTCAACGCGCAGCTCTGCGAGAGCTGCCACCGCTTCGCCAGGCGGCTCGGGGTCGCGGTCACCTGTCCGACCTGCGACGAGCCGATCCTGCTCTCCAAGCTGCTGGAGCAGCTGCCATGACGACCGCCCTGGTCGCGCTCCTTCGCGCTCACGCGACCCTCGGCGACCTCATCGACATCGAGCGCGATACCGGAGAACGCCCCGCGCCGCTCACCCGCCGATCCACAACTCTTGAGAAGCGCCGGGATAAACGATGCGCCGGGATCAAAACCGGCCTGGAGTTGGGTATGAGAGAGACCTACACCGAAGGAGTAGCGACCCACGGTGGCCCCGAGCCATGTGCCTCGGCCCGCAAGGACCGGGGCGAAGCGTTGGACAGGGGTAGATGCAGGCTGGGCTATTGAGCTCCGAAATCAGGCAGTCCGGGGTGCCGACGCCGTGTTTATGGTCGGAAGGCAACATCGCGGGTTGGCGTTATCGCGAGCCCCCGCGGACCCCGCGGAGTCGAAGAACCCAGGCATGTATCGAAACTCCAGGCGCGAGAACCGGGAGGTCCCACACTTGCCCGCCCAGCTGATCGCTGGGAGGGACGCTCAGGGAAGGCCGAGGCCGCAAGCCTGAGATGCACGAGAGTGGGAAGTCGTACGACCTCGTAGTACCTGCGAAGCCGTCGAACAAGGCCGCGCCAGCGGCGGCGGAGACGGTGGAGGGAAGGGGGTCGGCCAAGGAGAACGCGGCCAGCAAAGCACGCTCCGGACGCGGGGCCGGCATGCGCGTGTCACATGCGCTGGACTGCGTGCGCCAAGTCGCAAAGCGGGACAAAGAGGTGCGGTTCACAGCGCTCCTGCACCACGTAACCGTCGACAGCCTGCGGGCGGCCTACCGGGGCCTGAAGCCCCGCGCGGCGGCCGGGGTGGACGGGGTGACGTGGGAAGCCTACGGGCGGGACTTGGAGGCCAACCTCCAGGATCTGCACCGGCGGCTGCACAGCGGAGCGTACCGAGCGAAGCCCTCGCGGCGGGTGTACATCCCCAAGGCAGACGGCCGGCAACGGCCGCTCGGTATTGCCAGCCTGGAGGACAAGATCGCCCAAAGCGCGGTCGTAGAGGTGCTGAACGCCATCTACGAGGAGGACTTCCTCGGCTTCTCGTATGGGTTCCGACCTGGGCGCAGCCAGCACGACGCGCTGGATGCACTGTCAGTCGGGCTTGAACGCAAGAAAGTGAACTGGGTGCTCGACGCCGACGTGGCGGACTTTTTCACCCGAATTGATCACACGTGGTTGGAAAGGTTTCTTGAGCACCGCGTAGCGGACAAGAGAATCCTGCGACTCATCCGGAAGTGGCTGAGAGCGGGAGTCATCGAGGACGGGATCTGGGCGGAGTGCGACGAAGGGACACCGCAGGGGGCGACGATATCGCCGTTGCTTGCCAACGTGTATCTGCACTACGTACTGGACTTGTGGGCCGAGCGGTGGAGGCGGCGCAACGCGCGCGGCGGAGTGATCATCGTGCGCTACGCGGATGACTTCATCATCGGGTTCGAGCATTGGGACGATGCAGAACGGTTCCAGGCGGACCTATGCGAACGACTCGCTAAGTTCGCACTGGAGCTGCACCCTGAGAAGACGCGCCTCATCGAGTTCGGGCGGTACGCCGCCGAGCGGCGAAGGGAGCGGGGTCTTGGAGCACCGGAAACCTTCAACTTCTTGGGATTCACGCACACTTGCGGCAAGAACAAGCAGGGTTGGTTCTGGGTTAGACGCATCACCATCTCGAAGCGGATGCGGGCAAAGCTGAGCGAGGTCAAGACCGAGCTGATGCGGCGCCTGCATCTGCCCACCCCTGAGCAGGGGCGATGGCTGCGTAGTGTGGTGCAAGGCCACCTCAACTACTATGCCGTGCCAGGCAACCATCACGCGCTGGAGGCATTCCGTGACCAGGTCACGCGGCTCTGGTATGCGGCGCTTCGGCGCCGCAGCCAGAAGACGCGCCTGCCACCTGCCCGCGTACGACATCCTCATCCCCGAGTGCGGTTCGACGCTCGTATCCGAGGCAGGAACCCAGTGCGGTAGTCCCGCCCGCTGGGGTCTGTGCGGGGGGCCGGGGGCAACCTCGGTCCCTACCGCGACCAGCAGAGTTGAGACCCGTCTCGCCGTAGGAAGCGCGCCAGCGTCGACGAGGCGCTGGACCGCGCTCTCGACCTCCGCTGCGAGACGCCCGATCTTCTCCATCTCCAGGGCTACGCGCCGTTCTCGACCGGCGGCCACCACCTCGGCGTACAGCTCGGGTTGATGCCTTCGGAGGGTCTTGCGGTCGCATCCGAGGCGTTGCTCGACCGCTGTCAGGGTCGGTCTCGGCTGGGTCAGCTCGCAGCGAAGGGCGGCCTCGACCACACTGGGCGTCCACTTGCGGTAGTCGGAGCGGGGTGCGAGTCGGTGCGTCCTCCCGCGTCGTAAGACGGCGCAGAAGTCAGCGCTGAGGAAGTCGACGATCCGTACGTTCAGCGCGTAGCACAGACGGAGCAGCCCGGGCAGCCCGGGCGCGACGAGGCTGGCGCGCCACTCGGACACCTTTCCCCTGCCGAGTCCGAGCCGCCCGGCGAACACGACCAGGCGGCCGTCCGCCACCTGGTCGATGGCCACCTGGAGTCCGCGAGCGGAGGCGCCGACCTGTACGGCGGGATGATCTGGAGACCTGGTGCACAGGAGCGATCCGCACTCCTCGGCGGCCCAGCTCAGCCAGCTCTCCTCCTGGCGAGCGGGACGCCGGACGGGGCTGTCCGCGAGCCGGCTGCCGCAGCGAGGACAGTGGCCGGCCAGGCAGGCGGCGGGGAAGGACGGGATCCGCCGTGCGCATCCCGGACAGACGTCGGGGAGCAGGCACCGGTGGTCGACGCAGACCTGCACCGGCTGGAGCTGCCAGAGGAGGTGGAGGTAGGGACGGCCGGCGGTTTCGCGGTCGCCAGCGAGGCAGATGGGGCACCACGCCGCCGAGGGCCGGATGAGGCCGTGTGTCGGCAGGGTCCGCGCCCAGGGGAGCATGGTGTGCGACGCCAGGCCCGTGAGGCCGGTCAGCTCCTCGACCCCGGCGACGAACCGGGCAGCTGTCGATCCGGAGCCATTGAGGAAGGTTTCGAGGTGAAGGGAGCGCAGCCGCCTTCGAGCCTCCGAGGCGGTGCGCAGCGCGGCCGTCTCTCCGAGCAGCTCGACGAGTCGGTCTGCGCGCACATGGTGCCTGTTCGCGATCTCGGTCACGAGGCTGGTGACCGCCTCGACATCGCTGGTGCCCGCACCGATGGGATGGACGCCGAACACGCGCGAGCGAGGTGAGACGGGCTGTGTCTCGAGGTCCAGGACCGGCAGGATGCGGAGCGAGTCAGACGGCAAGGTCCTCCTCGCCCATCTCGTCGCGGTGGCGCCGCCGCCTGCCGGGCTTCAACCGCCGCCGCTCCTTCGTAGCGGTCGGCGGCGGCGCGGCGTGCGCGGTCTCGCCGACGGCCAGGGCGTCGCGTAGGTCCTTGACGGTCACCTTGCCGTTCAGGTCCCGTTCGCCCTGGCGGATGGCGGTCGCCAACACCAGGGCGTCCGCCATGTCGATCGTCTCTTCCAGCAGCTTCGCGGTGATGGTCGCGAGCCGCCCGTGGCAGGCGGCCACCAGGGCCTTGGTCAGCCAGCCGTGCAGGACGCCGACGCAGCCCGAGCTGGCGTAGTAGAGGAGTTCGGCGTGCGCCATAAGGTCGGGGACGGTGGGGAGCGGCAGCGACCACTGGAAGTTGCCCAGAACCGTGAGGAACTCGTCTCGTTCCCGTGCCACCTCCCAGCGATAACGCTGGAAGTGCACCAGCTCGCGCCGGCGGGTGAGCTGCGGACCGAGCGTCGAGAGCAGGTCGTAGGCGCCGACGAGGACGATGACAGTCTCGCCGAGGTTGGCGAGCGACTTGAGGGCGTCGAGCTGCTTGCGGTACGCCTGGCCACCGGCGACGTTGAAGATGTGCGCCGCCTCGTCGACCATGAGCGCCGCCGGTCGCCGGTTCCGCAGCACCTCCTCTACGCAGAGCCGGAGGTCGCCGCGTACCACGCGGGTCCGGACCTCGATCCTGTCGTCCGGCCGGCGCACGAGGACATCGCCGCGATAGCTGATCTTGGAGTCCACGAACGGCTCCTCGGCCGTGATGAGCAGCCGCTTGTCGAAGTCGCTCCAGTTGAATTGGCCGCCTGACTCGGGCGCCTCGACGGCCAGGTACGGCAGTCGGGAGCGGTCCTGTTCGAGCTCGGTCTGGAGCTCGGTTCGCAGCAGCTTCTGGACCAGGCGGCGGCAGGTGGACTTGCCGACGCCGGTGGGGCCGACGACGAACAGGATGGCGCAGTCGGCGGGGCACAGGATGGCCCGCTTCACGTCCTCGGCCACCTGCGTGAGCCGGTCGTGGGCGACGAAGCGAGACCGAAAGAAGTCGACCCGCTCTCGGATGGGAGCCTCCAGCAGCTCGGAGGGAAAGAGCGGTCGGATGGCCTCCGCGTTCATCGTTCGTCGGAGAGGTCGAAGTCGGCGAGGCGGCGCACCCGGTCGGCGGGGAACGGGATGGTCACGGCGCTGTCGGCAGCTGGCTCCAGGTCACCTGCTTGAGCTCGGTGAGGCGTAGCTCCTCGTACTCGTGCGCCCGCTCCAGGATGGTGGCCAGCCGGTATCCAGATGGGTCGGTGCGGCGGTTCCGGACGGCGCTCTGCTCCCTGGCGAAGACCTTCGCCGCGACCTCGATCTCACGCTGGCTGCGGCCCTTGAAGACGCGGTGGTGCTCGGACGTGCACTCCCGCCACTGCCCGTTGACCCAGGCTTCGACGTGGCCGCGGTCGTCGGGGTCGTAGCGGACCTTCACCGCCGTTCCCCAGAGCCCGCGGTCGCGGAATTCGGGACACCAGTAGTCCAGGTGGAGCACGCGGATCTTGCCCGGAGGCGTGATCTTCACGGTTGGACGAGGTGGTGAGGGGAGCGTCAGGACGCGGAAGGTGTCGTCGAAGGCGATGCGCCGGTGCTGGCGCTCGCCGGAGAGCGCGACGCTCTCCGACAGCGCCGTCTCCGGGCTCGTGCCGTTGAGGCCGGGGTGCGGGCGCTTTACGTAGTGCCGGTAGAGGTAGTCCTCGAACGCGTCCCGGAAGTCGGGCATGGTCCAGACGGCCAGTGCCTTCGGGTTCACCTCGCGGCTGACCATGCGCACGTTCTGGAGCGCCCGGGTGTGGCCTCGCAGCTGGTGGACCAGCTGGACCTGGGCGGTCCCGAACATCCTCTCCTCCGGCGCTCCGAAGCGTGGCTCCGAGGCCGGCCGGTTCATCTTGTTGACCCGCGCCCTGACCAGGAGCGTATCCAGGTAGACGTTCTGGAACTCGGGACCGAGGTCGACCACCACGGTCTCGGGGAGCCGGTTCCAGCGCCGCACGGAGTCCCGGACTACAGCCATCACGCCGGTGGCGCTGGGTTCGTCGAAGTCGATGGCCCAGGCCAACGGGTAGGCGGAGTAGTCGTCGAAGAGCAGCCCGACCCAGGCGCCGCCGAGGACCACGAACCGCTCGCTGACCAGGCAGACGGGAGCGCGGTAGAAGTCCAGGTAGCCCTTCTGCCAAGCCCGCTGGGCACGGGACATCATGTCCCGCTCGCGGTGATGGCCGGCGTACTCCAGGTCGCCGTACGCGCCCTTCCAGCCCTTGCTCCTGACGTCGTCGCGATGCGTCCGGGCGCGCTCCAGCCACCTGCAGTAGGTGAAGTAGCTGGGGCAGGGAACGCCGGCCTCGCGCGCGCGGCTCTCGAAGAGCCGGTACGAGCCCACGCGACTGCTCCCGCCGGGCTTGACGTGGTGCTCCTGGCGCACCTCCTCGAACAGCTCCCGGGTCTCCCTGGGAAAGCGAGCCTCCCGGTTGCCACGCCGCCGGGTCTCGGGGAGCAGGCCGAGGAATGCGAAGCCGTAGGTCCGTTCGGCGTGCGCCATCCGGCGCCGCAGCTCCCTGAGCCACCGCGCCTCCCGACCCGCTTCGACGGACTCGCCCGCCTCCACCGCCTCCAGGAGGTGAAGACGCTCGTGGGCGATGTGCAGGTCCTCCTCTGTCGCCCCTCGAAGCCGGTCCCGGACCGCCGCTCCCAGCGCATCGTCGGCCGAGGACGGAACGTCCACGAGCCGGCCGGCGCCCATCAGCCTCTGGAACTCCTCCCTGGCGACGTCCTGGAGCCTGCCGTCGTCGCAGCGGACCGTGACGTACTCGCGGCCCGCGTTCAGGATGGTCCAGGCCACGCCGTCCCAGAGGACGCGCTGCCCGCCGGCGAGCGTCGCGGTGGTGAGCGACCCGATAGCCGTCATCGGCGTCGCCATCTCGAAGAGGCGGTAGGCCCGGACCCGCTCGGGCGTGAGCGCGAGCATCGCCTTCGCCGGTTCGAGAAGGCGAGCGTCCTGGAGGTCGGCGTGGACGCGTGCCTGGACGAGCATGGTGAAGATGTCGTCCCGAGCGAGGCCAGGGACGGCCGCCAGCAGCGCCTCCAGGCTCAGCGCGCCGTGGGCGGAGAGGCACGACCGCACCGCCTCATCGGTCTCGGAGCGGACGGAGAGGCCGCTGACGCGGTACTCGTTGAGGAGCTCGAGGTTGGAGTAGAGGGTCTCGCCGATCTCGAGAGACGAACGTAATCGGTAGCCGACACCGAGTTCGCCGGCGGCTGCCTCGCGAGCGGCGCTGCGCCAACGCTGGCCGTCCCACTGGTAGATGTGCGCCGCCTCGGTGGCCAGCTTGTGGAGACGCCGCTCCTGCTTCCACTCGTCCAGCCAGATGCCGTCTCGCTCGATGACGAGGTAGTCCGGCGTGCTGGTGCTGCCCGAGACCCTGCCGTCCTCGTGCTGGTAGCGGACGCTCAGGACCGTCGGCTGGTCCCAGAACTCCAGGACGCTCTCGTCAGCCTCGTACTGGTAGCAGGCCGCGAACTCGACGCTGCCGCTCTCCGCCTGGATGCCCCGGAGCATCTTCCGGCTCGCGAACGTGAACCAGGGTTTGCCGCGGGAGCGACCGACCGTCCGCGCTGGCGGCGAGCTGCGGACATGCCGGACGAGCGACCGACCCGAATCGGGTATGGCCAGGGTGTCGAGCAGGCAGTCGAGGTCGGTGGACATGAGCAAGGCGGACCCCCAAATGGACGATGGCGAGACGGATGCGGGACGTTTCAGCAACCTGACCGGCGAAGACGCGGCGCCTTCGACGCCGGGCTCCGCAGGATATCGATCCTGTCTTGGCGGAAGCGAGGCCAGACCTAGCATCAATCCTCGTCCAAGTCAACTATAAAAAAGCTGTTTCAAAAAGATGTTCCTGGTATAATGGTCGGGAAATGGCGACATCACCGGCCATCAAGGCCAACTTCGACAACCTCCACCAGCAGGTCCTGGAGCATGGCGGCGTTCTGACCACGGACATGCGCGACCTGCGCGAGCGGCTCCAGGCCGGCAAGCTGGGGAGGTACATCATCGAGAGCATCAGCGACGAGCTGAAGAGCCGGGGCCTGGGTAGCTCCAGCCTGACGAACGAGCAGACCGACAAGGTGCGGATCTACAAGCGTGGAACTCGGCTTGCCAGGTTCGTCGAGTCGTCGCTCAGCGTGGGCGAGGCGCACGACGAGGCGCTCCGGGAGCTGAGCGAGAGCAACGCCGACGCGATCCTCAAGCAGATCCGCGCCCTCGTCTGCCCGTGACGCTGCGACAGCCTGGCGGAGGTTAGTCGGCCTCCGCCAGGTCGCAGCAGCGCATCTTCAGCTCCGCGGAGGGAGAGCACGCAGTCGTGCTGACGCCCGGCGCGGCAGGGTTATGCCGCAAATCCGGCAGACCGGCACGGTTATGGTTGCAGCCGACCTTCTCCTCGCGTCCCCGGCAAACTCGCGCAGCGGCACGGATTTGGTTGAACTGCCGGCACGGTTACGCCTTACTCGACATCCAATCCAATGTCAGCAGCCATGCCCCAGTAGCCATGTCGCCGGGCATCCAGCCCAGCGCGCCCAGCCCGGCAGGAGGTCGCACTGACAGCGCTCCGGGGTCACCTGGACGGCTCCGCCGCCTCCAGGGCGCCGGCCGACAGGAGCACCAGCTTCCGCCGCGTGGCCGGGGAGCGCAGGATCTGGCGCACCTCATCCGACGCGGTCATGCCGATCTCCTCTCCGCGCCGCCGGCTCATCGGGTTGATCCCGATCAGCCGGATCGAGGCCGCGGACGGCTCGATCACGACCAGCCGGCTGCCGGAGCGCTCGACCGCGTGCATCTGCGGCACGAGCTGCTCGTGGAGGATGGCGCGCACGCGCGAGACCGGGCCGTTGGCACCGTCCGGCGGCGAGGAGAGCGGGTTCAGGCAGACGACCAGGTCGAGCGCCTCCTCGGCGGCGAGGTCGAGGTTGGCGGCGCTGCTGACCCCGCCGTCCACGTACAGCCGTCCACCGGCGCCGACGGGCCGGTAGAAGCCGGGGATCGCGCACGAGGCGGCCACCGCCTGCGGCAGCTCGGCTGCCGGCCCTCCCGGCCTGCCGAACGCGACACGCCTCCCGGTCCGGTAGTCGGTGGCGACCACCCACAGCGCCTGCTCCGGCCAGCCGCCGGGCACGTAGTGCGCGATGAGATCGGCGATCGGGCGGGTGGACATCACGCCCTGGGGCGCCATCCCGGCGACGATCTTGATCCACTCGCCGGGGAGGGAGCGCCACCCGATGAGGGCGAGCTCCAGCGAGCCCGGCCCCAGGCTGCGGGGCGAGAGCTCTGGCCGAAAGGAGGCCGCGCGGTGCAGCGAGCGGAGGAGGTCCTGGCGCTCGGGAGCCAGGGAGTCCCACGGCCTGGCCCCGGCGGTGGTCAGGGCGGCCACGACGGCGCCGGCCGACGTGCCGATGACGAGGTCGGCCGTCGCCGGGTCCCAGCCCGTCTCGGCGACCAGGCCGTGCAGCGCACCCATGAGCCAGGCCGCGCCGCGGACGCCGCCGCCGCCCAGGACGAGGCCGACCCTCACGACGGACCTCTGACCGGTCGCGACCCGTCGTCCCCGGGTGAGCACCGCCGGCGTCCGGTCATGTCCGTACAAACCTCCATCGAAATCTTCCGATGGGAGCCGGACGCCGGCAAGTGATGAAGGGCCTGCCCTCCGCGTGGCCCCCGGCCGGCTGCGCGACCCGCGGCACGCCGCTCGCCGAAGGTCGGCGATCCAGCGGGCCGTTGGACCCTGCCAGGCCCCGCGCCGCCGGCCGAGCATGGTGGCGAGATGATGGCCCTGTTTCCCGTCGGAGCGGACTGGAGAGCGGCGCTCGTGGCGAGCGCGCTGTGGATCGTGGCAGCCGCCGCCGTCGTGCTGCTGGCTCGCCTCGCCTCCCGCCTGGGCGGTCCCGCCCGGACCTGATCCGGAGGTCCCCGCCGGCCGGAGCGACCGAGGGCGGCACCGGGAGGCCCGGCAGGGCTGCCACGCCCGCGGCGGCCAGGCTGGCACCCCCTCGCGTGCCCCGGCTGGCACGGTGGTCAGGGAGGTCGGGGCCACGTAGGCTCGGTCTTCACGACTCGTGTGGGGGGAGCCGCCGCGGCCCGGGACGCTCGGGGGCGGCTGCCGATATTCGCTTGCAAGGAGAAGGGCCGCATGCGCAGGCTGCCGGTCAGGACGGCGCTCGTCG
>WNGE01012669.1_pt1 | contig 12955 bp, 16 predicted proteins | sample 5400651 | NCBI WGS metagenome assembly WNGE01 (sample SAMN13153370, study PRJNA577476) | soil metagenome | isolation source: 60 cm soil or saprolite under grassland replicate 2 | place: USA:California | collected 2016-06-15 | reverse complement strand
CTTCGGCTGAGGGCTTGGACACCGTCAGCATCGAGGGAGTCCCACTCCCGTTGGTGGACCCTGGGACGGCCCACCCGGGTGCTCAGGGGTAGGGAATTTCAGTGATCGGGTCCGGGGAGTTTCCCCTGATCCTCAGCACGGCCGGCGACGGGGCGGCTACATCGACCGTCGACGCAGTTCGGCTGCCGATACATAGACCGAGCGCGGGAAGGACTTCTCCCTCGAAGCAGGGCCTGGCAGGGCAGGCGAAGCGCTACCGGCGCGAACATAGCTGCGCGCGGTAGATGGACGGATGCCTCCCGGACGCCCTCTTCTCTCGACATCACCAAAAGTTGCCGTCGTGCCCAGCGTTCTGGGGAAGCGTAGCGGCCGCCGGTCGTGAGCGGCCGTCAGCCGAGGCGTTCCCCGCCTGCGTCGCCATGGCAGGCGGCCAAACGAGACTACTGAGCGAACAGTAGGTGCTCGACGCCGGGCCAGATGAGATGGATGTTGTGTCGGCTGGTGAGGGTGCTCCATCGCCGGTCGAATGGCGGATGCTCGATGTACAAGACAGGTTGGACGTTGTGGCCGCGGGCGAGCAGGGTGTCGTGGTAGTCGAGGATTTGTCCGATGCCCATGCGGAGCTGGCGGATCTGATTGGCCTTGGTGCAGCTCTTGACCTCGACCACCACGATGCCCTGCGGAGTGCGCCAGGCGAGGTCGAAGTCGGGGTCAAACGGCGGCCGGGCGTCGAACGGCTCATATCCGGCCGCCTCGGCGAGCGCGCACAGCTGGTTCTCGAGCTTGCGGTGGGCGCGCAGCCCGCTGCCAGCCGCGTCCGGGTCCCGTAGGGCGGCAGCGGTGGGGCTGCTGACCTCGACATTCTCGTCTCGATGCCGGAATGGCATGCCAAGCGGCTGGGTATCGGGAAGCGCGGCCGGCCGGGTGACGGGGCGCAGGTGGAATCGGATGACCTGCCGCATGGGGCCGCCGCCGGTGGAGGGGGCGGTAGCCAAGTCGTAGGGCTCGTCCTCGTCGAGCACAAACTCGCCGAGGTACTGCACCTCCCCCCTCGCGCCCTGGAACACCCGTAACGCTCGCCCGTCGGCGAGGTGGTTGCGCACCGCCAGGTTGCCCTTGGTCATGGTCTGCTCGCCGTGCTGCCCTTCGCCGGTGTAGTGGAAGCTGCCGTCTGGTGCCCATTGGTCGAAGTAGCCGTGCCGCTGGCCGGATCGCGGGTCGGTGAACACCAGGATGTTCGGGGTCTTGCGGGAGGGGCTAATGCCACTTTGCCCACTGCCGCCGTACCGGTCGTGGAGCTCGACGCGGCGGATCCGCTCACCTGGCTGCAACGTCCACGCCGGACTACCCGCCCCGGCTGCGCCCGAGAGCTGCTTCGATGAAGAATCCGCAGGGCCAGGCTGGTGCCGGTCGAGGATCGCCGACCACTCCTCATCGGAGAGCCGGAAGGGGTTGCCGGCAAATGGCTGGCGCAAGATCGCAGCCGAGGCAAAGCGTGGATCCTGCCGTAGCTCGTCTCTGGTGATCGGGGCGTGGCGGAACTCCTCGGTCAACTGGATTGGCAACCACCAGCGGGTCCGACCCGCCTGCTCGGTGTCGGTCCAGTACGCATCACCGGCGCCGGGATCTTCGTATGCCGGGTCGATGACGCGGCCGAGTGCGATCACGCCCGCATAGCGCCCAGCCACCCAGAGGGCCACATCGTCACCCTTGCGAGCGTCAGCCAGGTGACGGTTGACCGACCAGGCGGTGAGCTCATCGAAGGTGTGATCGGCAAAGAAGTCGTCGACCCTCCACCGTTCAGGGTTGCCCTGCAACAACCAGTGACCCATGGCACCTCCCGGCGCATCAGCGATCCACGCACGGCTATCCAACCGCTCTTCGTGCTCCCGCCTGTACCTGTCGTTCGCCGGGTGACTCAGGTGGAGACGATCGGCGAAGCGCGCGCAAGCGCACGGGCCTCACGCCTGAGGCGGGTGAGCTGCTGATGGAACCCATGTTGCTGGTTTTGATCAAGGTTCAGCGGCACGCTCAGCAGCGTGATCAGCTGCCCTTCTACCAACCAGGGACGATCCAGCTCAACCCAGGTGACGTAGGCGTTCTCCGCCATCCACGCCGACAGGCGATGCTCGCCATCGGCGAAGGTCAGCCGGTTGCCGCTCCCGACGCGACGAAGCTGGATCCCAAGCCGCTCGGCAAGCAGACAACCAAGGGTAAGCCGCAGCGTCGAGCCGGCCGCGTTACCCCGGTAGTGGTGCCGGATGCGTGATCGGAGTGTCTGGCTGCTCCCTGGCCGGCCATTGCCAGGCGGTGCCTTGGGCGCGATGCCGACATACAGCAACGTCAGGTTCCCCCAAGTTGCGCACTGGCTGGTAGCGAGGGGGTACGGCAGCTCCTTGAAGTACCAACCGTACAGGCCCGGGCGGCTTGGAACTGGACATGGCCGCTGGAGGACCTCGGCCTGTGACCAAAGATGAGCCGGTCGAACAAGCTCAGCGAACACTTCCCGCGCGTCCACCCCAGCTCCCTACGGCAGTTACACCTGGGCTATGCAACTACAGTTCTGCGCTAAGTCTAACCAGATCCGATGACCATCAACTGACCGCCAGCTCCGTAGGCGGCTGACCAGCGTTGTGTCTTTAGGCGAGAGCTGATGCCGCGACCGGGAACTCGTCCCATAATTCCCCGTCGAGCTGCCGTCCGCCTGCTTTCGGGGTACGGCCCCCCCATTGCTTGAAGAAGAACGGGACATCGGAGTTGCGGCAGGTGTCTCGGATCTCGCGTGCCCACGTAGGGTCCATGGGTCGCGCGCCGGGTCCGCTCTCTCCGCCAACAATGACCCACGAGATATCGGCCAAGTCCAGGTGGAGCGGGCCGAGCAACGGCTCAACCGACAGGAAGCGAATGGCAGTAGGCACCTTGCGCAGCTCATCAACGCGCCAGGCGCGATGTTGGTCTTCGACCGATACGCCAAGCCAGATGTTGGGTGGCCAAGGCAGGTCACCAGCCAAGGCAACCACCCGCTTCGGGCGCTTGGTCAGGATTTGGAAGGTGTGATGCGGTGCTCTGACCATAACCTCGAAGGCGGCTTCGATGAACCTGGTCGGAACTTTGGGGTGGAACAGGTCGCTCATCGAGTTCACGAAGACGCGCCGCGGGGTCCGCCAGCGCAACGGCAGCTCAAGGATATCCGGGTGCAGAGTCACGGCGAAGCCGTTGGCGTAGCGGGTATTTCCCATGGCTTGCAGGCGCTTGGCCAGGCGCTCTGCGTAGCAGTTGTCGCAGCCCGGGCTCACCCGATCGCATCCCGTCACCGGATTCCACGTTGCCTCTGTCCATTCGATGCTGGACCGATCCCCCATGAGCTGACTCCCCTCACCGCTTGCCGTGTCGAACGCATGTTCGGATCGTAGCGCTGTGTCTACGCTACGCCAAGAACCGAACGATGGTGCCTTGGGGGAAGGTGTAGGCCTTCTTGCGAGGCGAGACCATAACTTGCACGCGACCTTCCCTCTCTAGGGGTGCCATGACCTTGCGGTTCCAGTGGCTCGCCCGATACGGCGTATCAACGAGGACAAAGTGCTCTATTTCGGCTACCGTGGTCTCCTGGCCTTTGAACCGCTGAACAAGCGCACTTCTCAAGGGGCCGACATCGACAGCGTCGTCGCGGAACAGCACATCTTGGCCTGCCAGCCGGTCAGAGAAGCGGAAACCAGCACCAGGATCGACCTTCCACATGGCATCCTTCATCCGGCTCAATCCAGTAAGGCTGCGGGTTCCATGAAACAGATAATAGCCCGTATGGCCGTTGAGGCCTATCATCTCGAAGCTCTTTACATAGGTGAAGCCGCATTGAGTCTGAAGCTGACGCTGGTAGAGGTCGTGGAGAAAGGCCTTGCGCGGCTCACCAGTGAGTCCGGCGGCCTGGCGATATCCGTCAGTACCAAAAAGCTTGTCGAGATGGTCAGATACTTTCTCTTGGGTAATGAATCTGTTGACGTAGTCGAACATGAAGGTAAAGAGTACTTCGCACGTGTCGAAGGCAAGCAGCCGGCAGAGCAGGTCGAGCGGGGCCTCACTGAATCCGAATGGGTCGACGAATGCAAAGGTCGGAGCGAGCGATGCTCGTTGTTGATCGAGAGTGGCCAAGATGCTCTCCGCGCCCTGTTCGAAGGTCATGTCGCCCGCCTCGACACTGACATTGGGCGGCCAGCCGCCTTGTTGTTGTCGGCGCCGCTCAAGTTCCCTCTGTAAGGACTGGTAGCGTTTCTGCTTCGGCTCCAGAAATAGGAATACGAACTCGGTTCGCCAGCGAGAAAAGTGCGGGTGATTGAGCAGGGCATCCAGGGCTATGAGTGGAGAACCGGGCTCACCGCCCTTATAAATGCCAGGACCAGCGAAGCCATCCAGGAACACAATGCGCTGTCTTCCGCTACTGCTCAAGATTGGAAACCAGGCACCAAGGTAGTGCCGTAGCAGTTCATGCTTGGCCTTAGTATGCGGGTCAAGCGGCCAGATAGGCTCCTTGGGTGGCATACGACCCCTTATAACGAAGGTCCGGGACAGTGTGACTGCACCATATCGGCATCAGGCCCGGTATGCCTAGACCTCCCGCTATCGGGCAACCGGCCCCATGATGCCGTGAGCGAGCTCTAGCAACAGCCTTTCGCGGACCACCCAAGCCGACCTGGCCCCGTGCAGGCTATCAAGCACGAATGGGCACCGTCGTGATGGCCTGACTGCGGTGGGCACTGGACATTCGCGCTTGACAGCCGGGCATCGGTGCCCCGCCTGCGCCACAGTGGCCCGGGCGATCCGATCGGCCAGTATCCCGAGGGGAGGAAGGGTCCTCCCCCGGGTCCCTCATGCGGACGGTCCTCACGGTCTATCAGTCGGGGACACGAATCGCTCAGGCGTGCCCGGTAGAGGCCGGTAGGGCCTCGCAAAGTCATGTTCGTCGTCCATTGTCGATCAATCCGTTTCTTCGCTGAAGTGTGCTCCGCTCGCCTTCCGGTTGAAGCCTGTTGGCCATATGGTGGTTGTGTCGAAAATCGCCTCCTGCATGCGTACATCATCGAGGTCTGCCTCCTGAAGGGTCGCCCCCCGGAGATCCGCCCCCTGAAGGTCCGCCCCCTGAAGGTCCGCCCCCTGAAGGTTCGCTCGGAGATCCGCTCCCTGGAGATTCGCCTCCTGAAGGTTCGCCCCTTGGAGGTCTGCCCCCTGAAGATCGGCTCCCTGAAGGTTCCCACCTCGGAAGATCGCGTGCCTCATACCGCTGAAGGAGAGGACTGCCTCCTTCAGGTTCGCACCCTCGAACAATGCTCCTTCCAAGTTCGCATGGGTAAATATCGCTCCTGCCAGGTTCCCCCGCTCCAGCGTCGCGCCTGCCAGGTCGGCCCCGTCGAAGCTGGCTCCTTGCAGGTCCGCATGACGGAGTTGCGCCTCTTGCAGGTAAGCGCCGTCGAGAATCGCTCTGTGCAGGTCAGCCCGATCAAGATTCGCCCGCCGAAGGTCCACCGCGCGCAGGTCAAGGCGTGCCGCCTGCGCGAAGCCACCACGGTCAAGGACCGTGAGAGCCGCATGCACGTCCGGTGCGCGGAATTGCAGCTCAAGGACTTCGCTAATCAGCTTGTGCTCGGCGGGTTGGCCGGGATGGGGCCGGAGCCAGGATGCATGGCTGCGGACGTAGGCGGTGAGGACCTCACCGATGACCGGTCGATCGGACGGAGAGTCGCGGGCAATCCGCTCAAGCGCATAGATGCCCCCTAGGACGACCTCAAGCTGCCCATGGCTGTCGCCGAGCTGGTCGATTGCACGAGTGAACCGTTCCGTGATCTGCCCTTGGCGGGCCAGTTCAAGCTGTTCACGGGTTCCTTGAAGGGTGCCTTGGAGTTGATCGCGGCCGAGCCGGAGTTGGCCGGCGGCGACGTAGACACCGAGAAGAACTGCGAGTCCGCCGAGACCCTGTAGGAGTGCGGCGCGGAGGTCGTCTTGCAGCTTGAACCGATCATTCCGGAGTTGGATCCGGTCCTTGCCCACAACCTGCTCTCGATCCAGTTCTCCATTACTGAGCGGCGGGCGCACTAGTTGCGGCACGACCAGTACGACGACGGCTACCACTCCAACTACCAGCGTAGCGAGTGCCCATACGGGGGGGCGCCGGTGTAGGTGTCCCGATGCCTCTTGCTGGTGTGGCGGCGTCATGGTGTTCGTCCCCAGTGACTATCGATCAGAGGAACGCTTTCGGTGTGGTTGGATGGTGACTTGACCCTCCCTATTCTCCGCGTTGACTAGAGCGCACTCCAGTTGCGGGAAGACAACAGTTCCAGCCGGTGCGGACTCCGACGCCAGTCCATCGCTTCTGGTTGGGTTCAGCGGGAGACTGGAGGCCGAAGCGAGCCGGCATCGGGGCACTCCCCGGCCTTCGGCACATCCCGATCGTTTCGTCTGGTCGGATTGTGACAGGCAGAAACGTTACGTAGGCGGGGCTGACCAGTCACGAGCGAATCGTCACAGTTGACATGCGCAACGGTTCGTGCCACAGCAAGGCAAGCACTATAGGGTGATGAATGGATCGTCACAGCAGGAGCAAGCTACGTGTGACGACACGTTGGTGGGAGCCGGTGACGCTCCGTTGTCCTCGACCTCGGTGCGGTTGAAATCGAATCGCCATCGAAAATGGCGGCGCGCCGAAGGTGCGCGGAAATTGCGAGCGCTCCATGCGGCAGCCGGACGGCTGATTCATCAATCGCCGCCGAAGGCGGCTCCATACAGCCGGCAGGCTGACGAATGGATCAAGCGCGCTCGCACCTCTCCCCCAAGGGGGGCCAGTCGCCCGCGGTTTTTGCGGGCGACTGGCCCCCCTCGGGGGCTCTTGCCTGCGGTGATGCCGATGCCGAAGGCGAGGTCGGGTCCGCCACTGGGTGCGGGGCTTTGGCGGGGCTTTGGCGGGCTTTTGGCGGGGCTTGGCGGACCCGTCGAGGCGCCTCGTGCCGGGCCGGGTGAGGTCGACCTCGCGGTGAGCCGGGCAGGGCTGCGGAGCTTGCCAGCGCAGCAGCAAGCGCCGAAGGCGCTTCCCTACGGGCAGCAATTCCAGCACGCCTGGAGCTGCCGGCGGGCGGGAATTGCGCGGGCGGATCGTGGCCCGGGTGGTGACGATCCGCCCGTCACGAGGTACAAGGCCAGGTGGCACGGTCGGATCGTCACAGCCGAGCGAAGGCGTGACGATCCGTTGGTGACACGGTGGGGAGGCCAGCGGGGGGGGTGACGTTCCGTCCGTGACGCTGGCCTCGGCGGCGGGATTAGTCAGTCGCAGTTGCTTTGATCGGTCCTGGTAGTAATGGCGGCTGCCGCGAGCCTGATAGCCACGTCGCCAGTATGGGCTCGGGCAGCTGACGCCCGAATCCTGGGTAGGCACCAGATCAGCCCGACGGGCAGGCGGAGGATCTCGGCATGGTCATTCGGGATGATCATAGGGGAGCAAGTCCGGCCCACGGCTGGGGTCAACGCGACCACCCGCGTCGTGGTCATCCCGGAGTTAAAAAGAGGTTCGCTCGTTCCGGCGACATGATCACCACTCGCCACAGGGACGGGCCGCAGTAGGCAGCAACGAGCAGGCAAACGCCAGGCGCCCCCGGATCCGCTCTAATCCGGCATTCCGGTTTGTTCACGCCGAAATCTCTAATTCCCTACCCGCGTCCGAGCGGTCCTCCCCGACCGTAGGAAGACTTGGCCTTATTGGCGTATTGCCTGCGAACGACCCCCGTGCCTAGATTCCGAGGGTCGCGGTCGCCGACCCGGGACCGTCGCTGTCGGAGGGGGTCTTGGCGTGAGACGGCTCATCGTGCTGGTGTCGGTCGCAGCAATGACGCTACTGGGCCTTGTGGCAGTTGGTGGCTCGGCCCAAGCGAAGGTACCCGGCCCGAACGGCCAGATCGTGTTCGGGCGATACGACCCGACGATCGACGACTTCCATGTCTTCACGGTGAACCCCGACGGGACCCACGAGCACCAGCTACTGCCTGATGCCGCCGGTCTTCCCCATTGGTCGCCGGACGGGAGCCAGATCCTCCTCACGATCTGCTGTCCGGGCCGCCCCGCGATCATCAACGCGGATGGGTCCGGCTTCAAGCTCCTAGACGTGGCCGGTGTCCTACCGGATGCGGACATGGGGTGCAGAGCCTGGTCGCCCGACAGCACCCGACTCCTCTGCCAGGTCATCAGGTTCGAGGGCGACACCTCGCTGAACGGCATCTATACCATCCGCTCCTCCGACGGCGGCGACCTCACGCGGCTCACCGTCAACCCCTACCCGCCACAAGGCGAGTTCGGCGGGGGCGTTCGTCTTCATGCGGGCGAAGCCGGGAGCCGATCCAAACGCCCGTCACCAGCGGGGCGCCCTGTTCGTGGAGAACGCCGACGGAACCGGCCTGCGTCAGATCACCCCCTACGGTCTGCCGAACTCCCATGACAACGCGGCCGAGAGCTGGTCGCCGGATGGGAGCGCGATCTTGTTCGCCAACGAGCACGGGTCGCTCTTCGTCGTCCATCCCGACGGCACCGGCGTGCGGGAGATCACCCTCGACACGGGCGGAGGATTCTCCTTCGCTTCCACCCCCGGCTGGTCGCCGGACGGAACGAGGATCGTGTTTTCCCTCTTCCTCGACAAGACCGGACACGAGGACATCTATACGGCTGGGTCCGACGGCAGAGACCTGGTCAACGTCACGGACACGCCCGACTTCGAGGACCTTGCGGACTGGGGGCCACACCCCCTGGCAACATAAGCAGTCGGTAGCTCGACCGGCGGCCCCCAACGCACTCTGGATGGGTGACGGTGGCCTCGCGCCACGCGGGCCTTGCGGCGGTAGGCGGTTGGTCTCCCCCGGCTATGCTGCCAGCAACCAGACGAATGTCACCGGAACGAGCGAAGCTCTTTTTTAGGCGGGCCGGACGACTTCGGCCGGCACGGTGCTGCCGTCCAGCAGCGCCCGCCGGCCGAGCGGCTCGGGGAGCCCGACGTCGCGATGGGCCAGGCGGCCCATCGCGGCGCAGACAGTCCCCGGCGGGAGCTGGAGCGGCCGCAGGTACACGGTGATGGTCACGGCATCGTCCGTGGTCACGACCTGGGCATGGTCGAACCTGTCCTCCTTCACACAGGCGCCGGTCTGGAAGGCGATCGGGACCACCCGAGTGCCGGGCGATAACGTCTTGGAGGTCAGCTCCCAGCGAACTATCTCGAAGCCGGGCACGACCACCTGTGGGCGGCAGCCGCCGTACCCGACCCATTTCCACTGTGTGCCCTGCCGGCGGATGCGCACGGCGAAGGTGACGGTTCCGGGTTTCCCGAGTCCGTACAGCGCCCGATCGCCGTCGCGGGTGAGCTCCTTCCAGCCCGTCTTGGGCAGGGCCCATGGGTCCTTGGCCGCCTCGGAGGCCAAGAAGGCAGCTAGTGCGCGGGCGGCCGGGTCTCGGCCGGTCTCGGCGCCCGGCGGTGCGAACAGCCCCGTTTCCGGGAAGGTGATGTCGCCGCAGGCGAGCTGCCTGACCGGGGCCGGCTGGGAGGGTGTCACGGGGAAAGGTTTCCACAGGCCGAGGAGGTTCGGCAACGCGATGCCGGTACCCAGGAGCAGCGCGACGGTGGCCGTGGCGCCCGCTGGTGGCGGCGCGCAGGCGGCGGTGCAGTTCGGCCGGTTCTGTGCCGGTGGCGTGGCGGGCGGCCGTCTCCATGACCTCCTTGAGCTGCTGGCGGATTAGAGGCTGTACTTGTCGCGCAGGGCGTCGGCTTTGGCGTGGCAGGCGTTGGCCTCGTGCGGGTAGCTGGTGCCGGCGGCCTTGGCGCGAAGGCCCTCGTAGCGGCGCCGGGCGCGGGCGTGTGCGGCGTCGTCGTGGTGGTAGGTGTGCGGGCCACGCATGCCGCCGCAGGGGCCGCACCAGGTGCCGGGGCGGCTGGTGCCGGCGTGCGGTGGCGGCTGGTGCGAGCGGGCGCGCTGGTGGCGGCCGGCGTCGTCGTAGGCGCGGCGGCGGGCGTCGTCCTCGCGCCGCGGCCGCTCCTGCTGTTCTTGGCCGCGCTTTCTGGCGCGGTAGGCGCCGGTGCGGCATCGGCCGGAGCAGAAGCGGCGTTGCGGCCGGGGTCGTCGGGCTGGCCGAAGGGCGTGCCGCAGTGCTGGCAGTCACGCCAGATCCAGGTGGGGTCTGTGACCATCGGATCGTCACCTCACAGGCGAAGAAGAAGGCCACCCGGCACGGGGGTCCGGGTGGCCTTGGAGGTGGGGGTTAGGCGTCGTGCCAGATGACGCCTCGGGTGAAGCCGCCGTGCTCCTGGAGCTTGACCGTGCGGGCCTGCTGGAGGTCGGCGGGGCTGATGCCGTGGGCGGCGGCCAGGGCGTGGACGACGTCCAGCACGTCGGCCAGCTCGCCGGCGAGGACGTTGCTGCTGCCGTGCTGGAGGGTGGCGGTGATGGCTTCGGCGGTTTCCTCGATGAGCTTGGCGGCCAGGTAGTGGCGATGCTCGGTCGGGGTGGCGAGGTGGTGGATGCAGGCGCCAAGGTCGGCCTGGATGATCTCGGGGAGCCGGTCACGGATGAGCTTCACGAGCGTGCCTCCTCAAGGTGCGGCAGCGCGGACTGGCCGGCTGGGACTGGGCGGTGTGGGCGTGGAGCGCCGCAGGACCGCAGACGCACGAGCGGGGCAGCCGGCTGGATTGCGTTGGGGTCAACGGGTCGGTGGTGCCGGTGGGCCGCCGAGCATGATCGCGGCGACCCCCACGCCCAGCGCCCCCAGGGCGACCGTGCCGACGATGGCGGCCAGGGTGGCGAGCACGATCCCAAGCAGCGCGACGATCGCCACGACCGCGCCCAAGGTCATGCCGACGGCGGTGAGGATGATGGTGATGGCGGTGGGGGTCGGCATCTTGCCGAGGGCCTCCATCACCAGGACCGGGGTGGGCAGGTGGGCCGGTTCGGACTCGCGTATGGAGCGGATCTCCACTGGCGGAGGTTCGGGGCGAGGTGGGTGCAGCATGGCTTCCTTTCGTGGTCATGGCTGCGGGCGGCGAGTCCCGTCCAGCACGGGTAGGGCCGGCTGGCCGTTGGCGGCGGGCGACTGGTGGCGGAGTTGGCGCAGGACGGCGTAGGCGCGGGAGCGGGACAGCCCGGTGAGCTGCTGGACGTGGCTGGCGGTCACCCGAGACGCGGGGGTCTCGCGGGCCAATAACGCCCGGACCGTGCCGAGCGGGTCGGCGGGTGTGGTGGCCGGCTCGCCGGAAGCCTCGGGCGGGCGGGTGTCCTGCTTGGCCTGCTGGTGGTCCTGGCGGCGGTGGGCCAGGCGCTGGAGGAACAGGTGCCAGGCAAACACCGCCGCAAGCGGTGGCAGGCCGTACACCAGCGAGACCAGCCAGCCGGGTGGCGGGTCAAGTGGGATGGCGGGGTGGAACCAGTTGAGCAGGATCGAACCGCCAGCGGTTGAGCCGGTGAGCGCCCACGGATACCACGGCACCCGACGCCACCAGTCGCTCTGGTGGGTGCGGGTGCGCTGCTCTGCCAGCGCGTTGAGCGCGGCGGAGGCCATGAACGCCTCGAAGCCCAGCGGCCACAGGTCCGCCGCCCAGGCGGGGAGGCCGGCGGCGGTGGCGATGCGGTGCAGGACCGAGTAGGACAGCGAGACGCCGTAGGCAAACATCGCCACGGCGGTGGTGCCGCTGGCCCACTCGATCGCGGTGTCGGTCCAGTCCCGACCGGACGCCCTGTCCTGGCCGGCGTCCTGGCGCGGGTCGGGTGCGGGATCAGCGGCGATCATCAGCGGTCCTCCTCTCGGTGGCGTGGTGGTGGAGTCCTTCCAGCCAGGCGGCGCAGACGGCGGCGACCTGGACGAGCTCGGCGCGGAGCTGGTCGGGCTGGTGGTCAAGGATGGCGCGGGCGACCTCGCCGACCTCTTCGGTCAGCACCGTCAGGCGTTGCCGGTCGGGGGTGTCGGGGTGGGAGCAGTCGCCAAGGCCGCCGCGCCAGGTGGTGTCCTGGCGGGCGCGCTCGGCGAGTACGGCGGGAACCCAACAGTCCAGGTTGAGCATCGGCGGGTCCTCCAGGGCTATGGGCGCCAGCGGAGCCGGCCGGCCAGGCCGGCGGCAGCGGCGGCGCGGGTCTGGCGGGCGTGGTCGCCGCACACCAGCCGGGAGGCGCCGTCCACCTCCACCAGGTCGGTCCCGGCGGCCGGGCAGGGCTTCCAGCCGTCGTGGTGGCCGGCCGGAGCGCCGAAGCGCCAGATGGGGCGGCCGTAGGCGCGGGCGTCGTACCAGAGGGCCGCGCACGGCACCACGCCCAGGGCAACCGAGTAGGACGCGCTCACCTGGCCACCTCCCGCGAGGTCGAGGTGGTGCAGGTGTGTGCGGCGATGATGGCGGCGGCGTCGGCGGGGGTGAAGGTGACAGCGACCGTGGTGTTACAGCGCTCGCACACCACCGCGACACCGACGCTCAGCGGGACGGCGTACAGGTAGGCTCGTGGGTGCATTACGAGTCCTCCCGGAGATGCGAAAGGCCGGGAGCGGTCGCGTCGCTCCCGGCCTGTCCGTTGGCTGGCGCCCGTGGTGGGCTACCAGTGGGGGCTGTTGGTGAAGTCGTCGTCTTGGGCGGGGTCGAAGTCCCGCCCCAGGGTCGGCGGGTCGGGCTCCTGCCAGCCGCCGGCGTGGTCGGTGTAGTCGGCGGCGGCCTGCGCCTGGTCGTGGTCGGTGTACGGGTCGACGCTGTTGAACAGTCCCATCAGGGTCCTCCCAAGGGATGCCGGGAGGCCCGGGGATGGTCGCGTCATCCCCGGGCCTCGGTAGCGGCGAGTGGTTGGTTAGTAGGACTCTGTCAGGTCGGCGCGCGTGGTCGTCCCGTTCGACGGAGCCACCGTGGCGCGGGACGCTGGCACAGCGGACAGGCGCCGGCCCAACAGGCCAGCAGGACCTGCAGCTGCTC
>WNGE01014499.1_pt1 | contig 12959 bp, 6 predicted proteins | sample 5400651 | NCBI WGS metagenome assembly WNGE01 (sample SAMN13153370, study PRJNA577476) | soil metagenome | isolation source: 60 cm soil or saprolite under grassland replicate 2 | place: USA:California | collected 2016-06-15 | reverse complement strand
TTCATAGTCAAGCCCCACATGACTAAACGCGGTTTGTAGGAGCTCCGTCACCGAATGACTCTCTCCGGTGGCGATAACGTAGTCATCCGGCTCATTTTGTTGCAACATAAGCCACATGGCCTTGACATAATCGGCCGCGTAACCCCAGTCCCGCTTTGATTCGAGATTACCCAGTACCAGTTCTTTTGCCAGTCCAAGTTTAATTCGAGCGACGGTATTAACGACTTTCCTCGATACAAATTCAAAGCCCCTTCTGGGTGACTCGTGGTTGAAGCAGATGCCGCTCACGGCATAGAGATTATAGGCCTGGCGATAATTTTCGGTCAGCTGAAAACCGGCTACTTTGGAGATTCCGTACGGTGACCGAGGATGAAAGGCGGTATTTTCGTCTTGGGGGGTTTCTTTCGCGTTCCCGTACATTTCGCTCGATGCGGCAAAATAAAACCTCGCGCGCGGCGCTCTTTCCTTCATGGCGGCAAGCACGTAGTGAGTGCCGTTGATGTTCGTATCAATCGTCGAGAACTCGTCTTCAAAAGAATAACTCACGAAGCTCTGCGCGGCTAAATGGTAAATTTCGTCGGGTTGTACTGTTTCCACGACATTAAAAATACTGGGAAAGCTTTCAAGAGAGGCGGCATGAAGGACAAGCTTGTCGATAATGTGCCTGATCCGCCAAAGCCTGTGTTCCGGGTCCTCGATCGCAACTCGGCGGACAATCCCATGGACCTCGTAGCCCTTCTCCAAAAGCAAGATATGAACCATCCTGTCCGGTAATCCCTGTTATAAGTGTTTTTTTCATCTCACCGTCTCCTCCCATTCGTCGAGCAGATTAGTGCGACATCTTCGTCGCAAACTGAGCACCATCATCGACGCCGTTGCCATTTTCAATAGCACAAGCGGGCTGCGAATAGAAGAATTTGCGCCAGCGAAAAATGCTATCTCTGGGTTTGACTTTCCGTAGGCCTGAAGTTGAAGTTAGGCCGGCTTGTCTTTCCTATGGATTCATAGGCAGAAACGACTCTTCTTGCCACATTTTCCCAGGAAAAATCAACCGAACGTTTGAGGCTGCGTTCCGACATCTCCAAACGAAGCTTTTCGTCCATAAGCAAGCTTAGCATCGCGTCAGACAACTGTTCAGCAGACGCGGCATCGACAAGGACTCCAGCTTCGCCAACGACTTCAGGTAGGGAAGACGAATTCCCGGCAATCACTGGTGCTCCGCAGCACATCGCTTCTGCTATCGGTAGTCCAAACCCCTCGTAGAGGGACGGAAAAACAAACACAGTGCACAGGGTATACAGCACAGCGAGCTCTTCTCGTGACACAAAATTTGTGAGGATTACTGCTTTATCCACTCCGAATTTTGCCACCACTTGCCGGTACTGCTTCAGCTCGCTATCGGACAAGCTGCACGTAATAACCAATAAATATTGGGATCGGACCATCAGAGGCAATGTCGCAAAGGACTCGACAAGCCCCTCTATGTTTTTTCTCCAGTCCGTTCCGCCGGTAAAAAAAATAAAATTCTTGTCAATTCCGAATTTTTCTTGCAGCGCGCGTTTCCATTTCTGCCTCTCAACCACAAATGATCTGAAAAACGAATCCACACCAGTCCCAACGCTTATAACTTTCTCAGGAGATAGCCGCAGATATTTGATCGCGTCGAGTCGAGTGTGTTCAGAAATCGCAAAGATAAGATCGGCTCTTTTGACGTTGGTGAGCCGGTATTCGTATATTGATCTAAATGGATCGTTCTCCGCGAGGTAATGCTCATAGAACAGCTGGGGAATTAGGTCATACAGAGTGCAAACCACATTACAAGTACGTAACCTTCCGAACTGAGGAATTATAGCAGCGCCCTCTTCCAGGGGACTGCCAATATGGAAGACATCTACCCGATTGGAGACCAGCGATACCAGAGCTAACGTTTCCGAAAACTTGTGACGGCCCGAAGGGCCACGGAATTTGATCAAGCGATGGGGCGACCAACCTGCCATCTCCGGAAGCGGCAGGTTAGCATTCACAACCAAGATGTACTCGTTTCTCTTGTCAATATCTAAAATCTTCGGCACCAGGTGCAGTAAATATTGCCCACGACCTCGATCTTTCGAGTCCTCCGTCTGAAGAGCTTGAATGTCAATAGCGATTCGTATCAAAGCATCCTCTTTCAGAAAATCATGCGTAATACCAAACAGAGAAACGAAAACTGACATCTAGAAAAGGACTAGCTAGTTTCGAGGGTTGTTAAATAAAGTTCAGGCGTGACCCGCACCTGAATCTCAAAAAAATTATCGGCCGGCGCGTACAGCTCTTACTCGCATATAGGAACTAAACGCTTTATGACACGGGTCCACCAGTGCTGCTATTTGTTTGCTCCGGACTGCAGCATGGCAGTCGTTACCCGCTCGCAAACTGTCAAACAAGAAAATTTTCCCTCTGTGGTAGCATATTGCAAAGCGGAATTGACTGCCCTGGTTGTGCTCTCTGCATGTCTGAAAATTTCCCCAATCGCAGCTCAACTGGACTCTAACCAAGGAATTCTTCGACCTGTAGCGGTGTCCAATCAGTTGGTTCAATAACATCTGAAAATATTGTGCGAACTTTGATCGGAAGCTTTAGGCAGATCGGTATCATTCCAGTAGTCCGGACGCGGTATTCCACACCAAAGTGTGTGGCATCTAAATCAAATTGCAAGGGCAATTTTCCGGTGCTGCGATTGAGATCGCAGCACCGGATTTCGCGACTGGCAAGCAACGTCACCCCACTGTCGTGAGTTACATCCAGGATACAAGCGACCGCGCTATCAATCGATGGCTCAGGGGTGCTCAATGCGAACGTCAACTCATGGCGGCCCGGAGGAAACGGCAAATATGGGCCGTAATGAATGAACCCGGACTCGCCCCTTCTGGTCACCACTCGTTTGAAGCCGTCGGTTTCCGTGACGTTGCCGATCTGCCTGCGGAATTCACTAAATTGCTGTGGGCGATTAAGCGCACAGATATTACCCAATCTCAAAGCTAATTCGCGCTGCCTAGGTGGCCGTTCAGCACGCAACGCTTCCACCCACCACGAAAACGAATCCTCGGGTCTCTGATTTGCCTCTGCGATTCGCCTCGCTCTCTGAGAAGAATCTTCAGGCACGAATAGGGGAAGTACTTTGCCGTTCGAACGACACAGCCAGAGTCCTCTGATCGAAACGATATCAAAACCTGCCAGCTCTACTAACTCGACAATCTCACTGGTGGTGTATTCAATCGTGTGCTCACGGTGAGACCAGCGGAGAACCGTTGTGATTTCTCGGTTCGGGCTATCCATAACGAGTCTGCCCCCGGGGCGCAGCAGGCGATGCGCCTCAGATAGCAAGCCTGCGAACTCCAGCGGCCAAAGATGCTCTACTACCTGCCCCGCAAAAATGAGATCCACGTCCCGATCCCGTACTCCCTTCATCTCTTGTATTGAATCGGCTATCCAAACGGCCTCCGCTGGAAGATCCGGTGGTCTCGGACTGTAGGCATCAATTCCAATATGCTGGTTGATCACACCTGAGTAGGATTGTCGGAACCAATCAAAATACCAAGTGCCTGCGCAACCAGCGCTGAGCACGGTACCCCCTTCGTTAGGTACTTTTTTTAGCTCGATTGTCCTTAGTTCATGGAAGAATTGAGGGAAATCGATTACCAGTTCTGCTTCTTGTTGCTGACTCTTATACGGTAGCAAGCAGTTGCGAGAAACTCGGAGTACACCACCCAACCAAACCAATAGTGAATGCATGTCAAACATCTAAACTTTGTCAGCTCGATGGATTCGCTTGAGTTAGGTTAGATTGACAAACGTAGCGAGACCGATGCTTGAAATCCCGTGACATTGACCCATTCATAATAAACTAAGGCCGGGACTTTCCTGTCTACTACTTGACTTAGTAAGGAGCTCTGTATGACCTCATTTTCCTGAACCTTTCCACCGAAGACAGCTGGCGAATGCCGCTGCCGTCGCCCATGTTGGGCGAGACGCTCGTAAACGAATGTTATTGTGCTAACGGCGCAACCGGGAGCCTGAAAGAACTATGTTTCAAACTCACTCAATAATCCAACGCCTTTTATCCAATGTTAAGAGACCCACCTGCGATGGCGCACCATGCGCAGGCCCCCCCAGATTACCGGGTGGCCGTTCTCGACCCGGTTCTCGGGCGTCTGCTCGGCGGAAAGCATGCCGCAGTCGCTCAGCCGGTCTTTATACTTGACTAGCATCTGGTCGATCCCCTGGCTCACCTGGTAATAGTGCGCGTCGTGGAAGATCATGTAAGCCTCGTCTTCTAGTAGCGGAAGCACGCCCTCGATGTCCCGGATTACACCCGGCAGTTCATGATCCCCGTCAATCAGAGCGAAATCGAATTTGCCCCCAGCCGCCTCAAGAGCCTGACCGAGAATATTGGGCGATGCGCCTTTGAGCAGCGTGGCGTGGTGGACGAGTTGCCGCCAGTGCTCGGGCGCGATCAATGGGTTCTGATCGACGCAGACCAAGTGACCTGCGCCGATGTCGTCAAGCGCCGCGCAGATAATCAATGATGACCCGCCCTTATTCGTACCAATCTCCAGACAGCGCCGCGGTCGCAACCCAAAAACAGTGCTGTACAGAATGACCCTTTCCGAAAGGGTCATGAGCGCTGGCGCGGTATATATCACACTGAAACGACTTGGCCGGATCTCCGTAGTTTCCTCTCCCCCTTGAATTGTCGTTGCCCGTTGACTGTTCATTTGCACCATCGAGCGATAAATGATCTCAGTTTCCTGAGCCATTCTTGCCGAAGAAAGCTCCCGGACACGCTGCCGAGCGCCCCCCGCAAGGCGACGATAAAGTTCCTGATCATCTAGCAGACGATCAAAGCAATCGGCCAGAGCGTCAGGGTTACCGTCCTCGAATAAAAGGCCGGATCGATTATGTTCGATCACTTCAGGGATCGCCCCAACACAGGAACCGATGACTGGCTTGCCATGCACAAAAGCCTCGAGTGGCACAAGTCCAAAGGACTCATACCGCGATGGAAAGACAACTACGTCAGAGGCATTGTAGAGCTTTTCCCGATCTACCACCGATACTTCCCCCGTGAGTAGAATTTGGTGTTTGACTATTTGGCCCTCTTCGCCACTAAGGTATTTGTCAATTCCCATGCAGTCTCTACCGGCGAGAACGAAAAGATAATCATCACGGTTCAAATGTCGCTTTGTGAATCTGTAGATCGCAGAAAGGAGAATATCCACGCCTTTGCGGATCTCCATCCGGCTCAGAAACAGAAAGACGAAGCTGCCCTTTTGCTTGGCGTTAGCAATCTCGGGGCAATGCGTAATGTCAGTGTAACTCTGATCATAATCGTGTGCTGGCCAGTAGCAAATCCCGGCCGGGATCAATTGCCATCGGCTATCGCGTTCCAGCCCATACCGTTGCGTGAAAGTCTGCTCAATCGAGCTACTAATCGGAATCACGCGATCTGCCATTTCGATTAGCCCCCGTTCAAGCTCCATGATCAGGTTCTTTTCGAATTCAGTTACGTTCCAGTTATTACTTTCGCAGGCAACAGCAAACGGCGTTACGAGTCGCACGGTCATTGGAATTCGTACTCTTGTGCGATACGACGCAAAGGCATATGTCTCCGCATCCCACACCGCGGAGTCGAGGACCGATATTGGTTCATTTTGATGGATCTCAAGAATCTTTTCTGCGACGCGCATCGACCAGTTAAGATTGTTCTCAACGAGGATGCTACCAGTACCAAAATTTGACGTGGAGGCAAAAGGGACGCGGTATAGCGTGAAGCGACCTCGGCGATAGACGTTGTTTTCAGATCCTTGCGCTATGACACTAACCTGATGACCCATCAGAAGAAGTTCACTTGCGAGTTGGTAATACAGGGTACCGACACCACCACTTGGAGTGAATGGTGGAAATTCTTTAGTGACCAGCAATACGTGGAACCGAGTAAAAGACAGCGGCTTTTTTAGGTAGGAATTAAAAGCGGGACAAATCTCCGCACCGCGCAAGAGACAACGTGGAGCTTCAGCATCCCGGATTCCCTGACTCATCCCCCGCCAAGCATCAGCACTCATTTCATCGACTTCACGTTGTGTAATCATTCCAGCTAGTAGACCCGCCTCAAGATGCGCAATCCGGTCGGTTTTAATTTGATCACGGACCTTGGCGATTATGTCAACTTGGTTGCCCGTGTTGAACCGCAAAGCGAAGTACGCCGTGTTTTTGCAAATCGAGTACCAATTGTAATGGTACTTGTCGACGCGATTATCGCTCTGTGCCAGTTCGTGTCGAAGGAACAATTTGCGGGAATGGAGAAGTCTGAAGCCGGCCTTGAGAACACGCAGGCATACATCCGATTCGTCGAGAAAATAGTCATATTCCTCATCGAAACCGCCCACTTCCAATAGTACTTCTCGCCGGAATGAGGAGTTTGTACCAAGTAGCGTGCGGAAGCGGTCGACCCGTAGCGTTTCGTCCCGGCTCTGGTTAAACCAACCTCGTCCGTAGGAGTCGATCATAATATCGTCAGCCTGGAACTCTAACGTTCCGGCATTGTACGTCACGCCACCAATACCACCGACAAGCCGAGGCACCGAGTTATATTCATGCAATAGAGTGCTCACCCAATCATCAAAAGGCAGCGCGTCATCATCGATAAAGGCAACAATATCTCCGCCTGCGAGCCTTATGCCGATGTTGCGAGAGATAGATAGGTTACGATGAGGGTTTGTCGCAAACTTTATTCTATCCTGCCATTTCTCTATGACTTCCGCTGTATTATCTGTGGACGGGCCGTCAACCACAACGACTTCGAAGCGCGAATCATGCTGACGCTGCAGGTAATCGAGTGCTCGTTCCAGCAGATGTCCACGATTAAAAGTACAAATAACAATGCTAACGGAGCGAAAAGCATCTGGCTGTGGTATAAGAGTATTCAACAATGTTATGGTTTGATTCTGTAATAATTCGTTGAAGCTAGCGAGTAGGCTGCGCTGGTGAGAAATCAAGTGATTACGAAACGGCGGGTCATTTGCTACCCGCTTGACCAATTGCTCCAATTCATCATCAGTGCAGAACAGCCCAGGCGATTGCCTTAGAATCTCGGGTACAGCCGCTCGTGCAAGCGCCAACACAGGTATGTCATAGCGACAAGCTTCGAGTAGCGGAACACCGAATCCTTCGTGCTCGCTCATAGACAAGAACAGTCCGGACTGAGAATATATCTCATGAAGTTCCTGCTTGCCGACTTGGCCAGTGAGGAGAACGCGCTCATGTAAATTCAGTCTTTTAATGCTATCGCAGAGATATCTATAGAACGGACTATCGGGATCAAGCTTACCTACAAGGATGAGCTTTCCCAGTCGGTGCCCGTTTGTGAGTAGACGTGCATAAGTTTTGATGATCCTATCTTGTCTTTTATTCTCCGCGATTCGCCCGACGAACAGAACATTGTTATCCAAAGTCTGGGACATCCTTAATGGAATCAATTCGGTATCGACAACAATGGGAAGTACTAGCGTTTTGTCCCCTGGAACTCCCAAGCTGATAAGCTCGTCGAGATTGTACTGACTGTCTCCGGTGAATAGGTCGAAGTTGTGAAGGATCGCGGCGAGCTGTTGGCGGCCTTGCTTGCACAGCTGGTAGAGCTGACTGTCAACCGGAAAAAATTCGTGCGGAGTGATATTGTGATAGTGCAAGATCTTGACTGCCTTTTGAGGGATAACTTTGGCCGCTGACTCTTTAGCAAAGCCAGAATAGTGATAGATCACGATATCTCGGTCGTCGACCTCCATTAAATCAACTTGCTTACCTATCGATTGTCTCTGAGGATGAAAGCTCGCCGCGTAAATTTCGGACTTAAGTCCTAAAACGTCACGAAAAATGCGGTCGAGATTTACGACTTGATTAGAAACTGCGTCGTCAATATCCAGCGCCTGGATGACCTGCACAATCCGACCGGAAAAGTGTGAAAAACTAGACATGACGTTCAGGCGACGCGTTAGTGTAATCTTTTCCGAAATGACAAAAAAAGCGGACTTTTCCGTGCGCACTACGAAGGATTTGTCTGTACAAGCCTGCGATTCGTGCGCGACGACCAGGCAGCAAAGTGCACATCAAGAGTATGGCCAAGCGCCGGCGCGAAAATTTTTCGATGACGCGCAGCAAAGGCGTTTCATCCAGACGCTTCTTGAACAGTAAAATGCTGAGAGTTTCAAATAGCTCTGGCTCGGGAATTTGTCGCAATTCGTTGACTTGGTATAAATTGGAGTCATTGCGCAATCCCGCGCGAGACAATTCGATTTCCGGTGTGCTGCATGAATTCATTTGATAGTTGGCCACATACGTGTCTAGTTCTTCCAGAATGCGATTTCGAATGTTATCGATTATCGGAGAGATTTCTAATTCCGAAGTTCCCATTGATGAGCTGGTCAATGCGCCGGCCGAAAGCGCTTGACGTATTGCCGCGTGGCGATAAAGCAATATTAAACCCTCGATGACTTCGTTGTTGGAAACTCGGAGAACTGTTGTTTCCGGATATTCTCGGAAGGCGAAATCATCTGTAACTACACACGGAATTCCGGCGCCTAAGGCGTCACTTAATGTGCCTGACGCGGCCCCGGTAGAACGCTCGCGTAAAAAAACAGCAACATCGGTGAGCGCCAGACGATCTATAAGTCTCTCTTCATCAAGAAATCTCCCTGGCAGAAAAGCTTGCATGTTATATTCGACCAATATGCCTCTAATTTCTGCCTCGAGTTCTCCATTGAAAAAGTGTCCCAGAATCTGAACATAAACGGGTGCGTTCTCAAAATTTTTCAATTCGACACAAGCTTCGACAAAACGGTCTGTAAGTTTTATTCTGTCCTGAAACCCAGTCGTCGTTACCACAAAAGCATTCTGAGGAATGCCGTATTTTCGTCGAAGTTCAATCTTTCTCGCCGCTGGAATCATTCCTCTGCAACGACAATAGTGTGGCACGACATACGACGGGCGCTTGGCCAAGTGCTCAGGGGCGATTAATGATCTTGCATGGTCTGCGAGGAATACCATTTGCCGACTACTCTCAATAATCTGAACATCTAGCGGGCTAGTTTCAGATGGTTTTCGCTGGCGCCATAAAGTCTCCAGACCTTGAATAAATGAATCATGTAGAAGAACAGTTCCAGGAACCTTAAACAACAACTCCAGGAGGTTCAGATGAAAGTGGCTATTACCTATGTTATAAACCACACTCGGTTGCTGACCGTTTGTCACCGCGAGCAATTCATCTAAACGTGGTTCCGCGACCTTGAACCGACCGGTCTTGGCTGTCGGAATAAACGTGCCTAAGGTATTTGGTACCAGCACGATGTCGTAGTTTCGGCTTAAAGGAATCATTAAATCTTCCGAATAGAAGGCAACACCTGACTGGTCCCCTGGAAAAGGGCTGGCCCAGAAAAGCCGAGGTCGATCCGAAGGCTGATTTAGTTCCAGGCTCAGGGCCTTACGACGTCGATCAACCGCGTCTTCGAAGTTATAGAGAACTTGTTTCCACGTAAACTTCTGACTATGAGCACGAGGTATCGACTCGTCCAGAGACTTGTGGTCCAGTCTCTGTTTAGCCTCGTTAAGCGCCATCGCAATCGAATCGGGTTTCGAGGGATCTTGAATCAAAGCGAGCAGTGCAGGACCATTCACCTCGTCGAGAGAAGAGGCCTTCGAACTAATTATCCATTTGCCAAATTGCATCGCTTCCACAGCTGGTATGCCGAAACCTTCATAGAGGCTTGTAAACACAAATGCGTCGCAATCGCGATACAACGCCCCAAGTTCTACATCCGTTACCTCCGGCAGAATAAAAACTCGATCCTTTAAATTTCCAAATCGTGCCTTAATACGCGAAGAAAAGCCCGTTTCTGCATCGTTAGAAATGACGAGCACGAGAGAGTGGGATTTCGACAGATCACTTTCAACATATCCCGAAATTAACATCTCAGGGTTCTTCCGAAACTCATCTCCGCTAACATTCAAAAGATAGGGTTGGGAAATATTCCACTTCTCGTGTGCACTTTGTACTTCAGACAGGAGGTGCTCTACCCCTAGAGAGATCGTCGCTGCACTCTCGTGAGTCGCATACCCAAAGCGAAGCGCGTCACTCGTCGAATTCTGCGAAATGGCACATACCAAATCGGCTTGCGCATACAGATCGACGCAGCGATTGTGATATTTTTGTCTAAGTTGAGGGTCTTGCAAGTATACGTGTGGAAAAACCCAAGGGATAAGATCATACAAGATCGATGCTGTTATGGGCCGATTAGGAGTCCGCAGCGGCGAGACAATTACATTTTCTTCCCAATTCGGTCCGCTGCAGTTGACAACAACATCAAAGTGATCATCAGAAATTACTTCTTCAAGGCTTTCGGGGTGCCCGGATGGGATCGTGATGGTTGGTATATTCGCCGAGGGCGGAACAATGTACGGAATGTCTCTCCGCATACCGACCACTTCATGCGAAGAGGCGAGAGCTTGCAAGAATCCATTTGTGTATTTACCCACCCCACGATTCGCCACACCACGAGTTTGTAGTGGTTGTAAGTCGATGAGAATTCGCATCAGGGTTGTCTCTGTTCTCTAGATCACAATTGAAAATGCGCAAGAGTGTACGCTAAGTGAGAGCTTTGCATGAGTATTTTTCCGAGCTCATTGGGGCAACTTGATGTGCGATGTCAATTCTTCGATCTGTCGCAAATGTTCGTATGGTATATATGAATCAAAGACGTTCACCGGGATACGCAGACTGGTAAGCAGATGCTTATCTTCGGCTCTAACATAGTACCGGTTTAATCCGTCAAACATTGCGAAGAGGTAATCCGCTTTCAAAAGAAGCGGCTCCCAACAATCATGGGACGGTATCGTTGTACCCGGTTTCGTTGCTTCGATAACGAGAACAGAAGGTCGCCACCTCTTCCAATTGCCCCCTTCAATGACTTCCCGTTCGTGACCCTCCACATCGATCGAGAGGAAGTCTATTTCTCCCTGCACATACTGCTCGCAAACTTTCGCGAGTGTTGTCACCTGACACTGACGCTCAACAAACTCGAACCCAGCTTCGCAGTGACGTTCCATTTCTGACTTTACAAACGTGGATAATCCGGCTCCTTTCGTAGCTTCATAAAAAGTCAAGATACCGTCTCTATTAGACAATCCAAAGTTCAAATCAATATCTCGGGCGCGGGCCGCGCAAAGCCGGGGAAATATGTCCAAAGAGGGTTCGACATTGATTCCATGCCAGCCTAGGTCGTAAAAATATTTTGTGATTGAGTAGTTCACGGGATCATGGGCACCGATATCGATGTAAAACCCGGTTTTCCGATCCGAAAAAAGACGCGCGAGCAGAACATCCTCTCGATTCTGCGCGTAGGATATTTTTGTCCCGAGCGTTCGACGACCTTGATTGTCGGCAACGAGTATGTGTCCAGGTTTTGTTACATCATCAAATGCATAAGCAGTCGATTGTATTTGGATAATCATTCGCTCAAGCTTCTCCACCCGACTCGACGCACTCCCCTGCACCTCTACCAATTTTTGCTCAAGGGCCTCCACGCGACTCGACGCGCTCCTCTCAACTCCTACTAATTTTTGCTCCAGAGCCTCCATGCGACTCGCCGCGCTCCCCTGCACCTCTACCAATCTTTGCTCGAGGGCCTCCACCCATCGTCCCGCCTTCTCTAGTGCCGCCGTTCTATTATGCAAGCCGCGGATTCTATGGCGCATCCCACGAAGCACGACGAGAAGAGAGTAATTAAACTGACGTTGGTCGCGAGTAATGATTTGGGCGAGGCGTAAGAAAATTCGCGCGACGGATGTCGCCAATATGCGTCTGAAACCAGTTTGCCGCGTCATCGGAGGCAAGTTTTCTCCTACGGCGTGAACTTTATCTGCCGTAGCTAAAGCTTCCTCGATCACACCGTCATCCAAAGCAGAGTAAGGCTCGATACCTTGCGTGACCACGTTAACAGCCATTTTCTGCCCGCGTTTTTGACGTACTTCTTCGCGGATGTCCCGCATTAGTTCATCAATTTTAATGTCAAATGTACTCACGATAAACTCTCCAGATTCCGAGTAATGGCCACTATGGACTTGAATGCATGCCAAGCATGGCATCTCCAGAATTCTGGGCGTAAGAAATGGAATGCCATAGTTCAATACCCGCTTACAAATAGGGAATCGCTCCTGCGACAACGTGAAATAGCAATAGGCGGAATCAGGCTGTCTTCAGGGTGCATGGCGGCCACTATAAGCCCGTCACCGCTAAAGGATTCGTCCACATCGTGCTCACACAAGATATGTGCGCCATTGGCTTTCAAATAGGCAACACATTCCGCATGAGTGGTGGGCGATCCGGAGATTGAGATGTGATGGGTAGAAACCACCAAAAATCGTATTTTGCCGGCAGCAAAAAGCGGTTCACAGCTTGACAGAAGTCCAAGCTCAGCACCTTGAACGTCCGCGTGCAACAGCTCAATGTCGTCCAGGCCAAAGTGCGCCATGGCAGAGGGCACGGTATGCTGCGGTATGAGCACTGACTCGCCTGATTCGGTAGAAAAAAGTTTTTCTGCGATGCATTGATCACCAGCGCAGGCATGGACGAAACTGGCACCCAAACCGTTCAAGCGCATGTTCTCTTGACCCACCGCGATGTGGTTAGCATCTGGCTCCAAGCAGCAAGCAACACTGAAGGGAATGCTCTTGAGGTACCACATTGAATAGTAAGCCCAGAAAGCCCCAAACTCTAAAATGCAGGTTTTAGGGCGGCAATATCGCAAAAGTTCATTGAAGGTCTTTTCTTCTTGCGGTTCATGGTGGCCACGCAACCCATGAATGATGTTGGCCATCCAATCACCATGATACCCCCCGTACAACACTTTTAAGCCGTTGTGCATGATTTCGAC
>WNGE01013157.1_pt1 | contig 12959 bp, 11 predicted proteins | sample 5400651 | NCBI WGS metagenome assembly WNGE01 (sample SAMN13153370, study PRJNA577476) | soil metagenome | isolation source: 60 cm soil or saprolite under grassland replicate 2 | place: USA:California | collected 2016-06-15 | reverse complement strand
ACAGCGGCGCCGCCCGGCGAGACTGAAACGGTCTCGATCGGCGAGTCGCGCCTGCCGCCCGCTGCGGCGTTGATCGTCTTCATTGCGCTCAACATCGCGTTGCGCGTCTGGCTACCGAGCGAGGGCGTCGCTCATACCCCATGGCTCGTGCCGGCGATCGAAGCGGTACTACTCGCCGTGCTGCTCACGAGCGACCCCGGCAGTCTCGCGAGGCGGGCTCACTGGCTGCGCCGCGTTTCGCTCACGCTTGTCTCCATCCTCGTCGTCGCCGCGCTTTGGGCGACGGCCCTCCTGGTCTACGACCTGATCAAGGGGATCGGGGTCACCAATTCGCCCTCAGAGCTGCTGGCTTCGGGCGGCGTCGTCTGGCTCGGCAACAATCTCTCGTTCGCACTTCTCTACTGGCTGATCGACAGCGGAGGTCCGATCGCGCGCTCCCGCCAAGAGACCCCGATCGACTTCGCCTTCACGCAGCAGATGAGTCCTGAGCTCGCGCCGCCCGGTTGGAGGCCCGTCTTCCTCGATTACCTGCACCTCGGCTTCACGAACGCGACCGCATTTAGCCCGACCGACGTGATGCCGCTCACGCTCCGGGCGAAATACATCATGCTCGTGCAGTCGACCGTGGCGCTCGCGCTCTTCGGCCTGATCGTGGCGCGAGCGGTCAACGCGTTTACCTGACGATTCGCGCGCGCGGCGTTCCAGATCGCAGAATCAGTAGCTCGCCGCGAATAGCTGCCACGTACCGGGAATTCCCTTCAGCTCGTGCGAGCCACGGTCGTCGAACGTAATGCCGGAGCCGGCGACAAGGTCGCGGACGGTCTGCGAGACAAGCACCTCATTCGCGCCCGCGGTCGCGGCGACGCGCGCGCCAATGTTGACGGCTAGACCCGTCACCTTCCCCTCGTGGAGCTCGCATTCGCCCACGTGGATGCCGATCCGCGACTCCAGGCCGAACTCGTTCACGCCGCTCACGATCGCCTGAGCTGCGCGGATCGCCCGCGCAGGCCCGTCGAACGTCGCGAAGAAGCCGTCGCCGGCCGTGTCCCGCTCCTTCCCTCGATAGCGCCCGAGTTCTCGCCGGACGAGGCCGTGGTGCCGCGCGAGCAGGTCACGCCAGGCTCGGTCGCCGAGCGCCGTCGCGTGTTCTGTCGACCCGACGATGTCTGTGAACATGACCGTCGCCAGAACGCTGTCGGGAACGGCCGGCGCTTCCTCTCCCCGCACAAACCGCTCGACCTCGTCGACGACATCGAGGGAGAGGAAGATGCCGTAATAGTCGTTGCCGGAAACGCGCATCGCCTGCGAGCCCGGAATCCGCGACGCGACGTCGAGCGCACCACGCTCGTAGGGCTCCCGGTAGAGGACGAGCGTCGGAACCCTCACCGCGGGCAAGACGTCTCGGAGATCGGTCTCAAAGAAGGCGCGGTTCAGCACATAGGCGACTTCAGGGCTGGCGCCGACTCGCAGTGAATTGGCAAACCAGCGTCGGTCTTCTTCGTTTGCAGCGAGAGTGGGGCAAGTCTGCTCGAGCAGCAAGTCGGAGTACTCCTGCGTGCCCCAGCGGTCGCGTAGCTCGCGCAGGTCCTGAAGGGTTGTTTCATTGTTCCTAGACCCCTCCCACTCTGCGTGGAACAGGACAAGTGCCCGCGTTCGTTCCGGGTACGTGGCCGCGAAGAGGCTCGCCATTCCACCGCCCTCGTGGGCTGCGAAGACGACAGGGCTCCGCGATCCCACAGCGTCCAGAACAGCGCGCAGATCTTCCATCCGGGTCTCGAGACTTGCGAATTGACCGCCGTGATCCGAGAGGCCTGTTCCCCGCTTGTCGAAGAGGATCAGTCGAAACGAGCGCCCGAGGCGTTCATAGAAGGTCCGCCACGGTGGGCTCCCAGCCGTAGACGAGGTTGGACACGTAGTCGGGCACGTACACGAGGTCAGCCTCGCCCGCCCCGACCACCTGGTAGGCGATGGCGGCGCCACCACTGCGCGCGTACCTGATCTCGTCGTACATGCCCCGATTCTCCTCCACGGTTGCGCGAAAGGCCACGACGCCAGCTAGTGACAGGCGACGCCGACGTCGAGTGGTCGCCCGCATCGCCCCACAAGAGGCGCAAAGCGCCCGCTAGTCGGCAGCGAGGCGCCTAGCCGCTGGATCGCTTGCGATTCAGCCCGCGAGGGTCGAGATGCGCAATCACATCTCCGCCAGGGCCGAACTTCTCGACGACCTGGAAGCGCCCGGGTTCCTCCATGAGCACGCGCTCGGTCTCGTGATCCGCGTGGCCCAGTTTCACGACAAGACGAGTCGGCACCCTCCGAATGAACTCGCACTCGCCGATCGTGAGTGAGACAACCTCCTCGCAAGACGGATCAGAACATTCACAGACAAATTCGATCTCGGCTTCTTCGGAGCGTTCGAGTCGCAACTCGTTGACGTCTCGGCTGAGAGCCTGATTGAGCGCCGCTTGTCGCGCGCTTCCCTGCTCGTCCTCGTTTTCTCCCAACGATCTCCACTCCCGTTGCAGATCGAACCAAGCCGGCGAATCGCTACACGGTCGAAACCTGGGCCGCGCGGCCGAACATGCGTGGATCGTCGGTCCTCGTTCGCGATAGTACGCCTTCCTCCCGCGCCGAACAACCGCGCAGCCGAGGCCGTCGTGGCCGGCTAGTTTCGCCGAGGCATGAGCGCGGCGGCCTCGCCGTAGTCATGCCGGGCGAGCACGTCAGGCTGACGCGAGCGACTGCTCGAGGATGTCCAACCCGTGCTCTCGCCGATCGCCCGCTGCTCCTCGGCGATCCGCTCGAGCCGGCCGCGGATCAGGCGGCCGACCGTCTCGGCGCGCTCGCGGAAGCCGGGCTCGGTCAGGGCGTCGAGCACGACGCAGGCCGCGGCGCAGGACACCGGATTGCCGCTGAACGTCCCTCCCAGGCCGCCCGGATGCACGGCGTCCATCAAGTCCGAGCGCCCCGTCACGGCGGCGAGCGGGAGGCCCCCGCCGAGGGTCTTGCCGGAGACGATCAGATCGGGCTCGACGTTCAGGTGCTCGATTGCCCACGGCATCCCGGTGCGTCCGCAGCCGGACTGCACCTCGTCCGCCACGTAGAGGATTCCGTGCCGCTTGCAGATCTGCTTCAGCCCCTGGACGAAGTCGGCGGGCATCGGGATGAAGCCGCCCTCTCCCTGAACGGTCTCGAGCATGACGCAGGCGACCTCTTTCGGATCGACGTCCTGCGCGAAGAGCAGCTCGAGGCCGGCGATCGCGTCCGAGGTGGTGACGCCCCGGTATGGATAGGGCGCAGGCGCGCGGTAGATGTCCGGCGCGAGCGGCCCGAAGCCCTGCTTGTAGACGAGCTTCGAGGTCATGGCCATCGTCAGGTTCGTCCGCCCGTGGAAGGCGCGGTCGAAGACGACGACGCCGGGCCGGCCGGTCGCGGCGCGCGCGATCTTGATCGCGTTCTCGACCGCCTCCGCGCCCGAGTTGACCAGCAGCGACTTCGTCTCGGTGTGGCCCGGCCAGAGCTCGTCGAGGCGCCGGCAGACCTCGACGTACGGCTCGTACATCCCGACCATGAAGCACTGGTGCAGGTAGCGGTCGACTTGCTCGTGGATCGCCTGGACGACCGCGTCGGGATTGTGGCCGAGGTTTTGGCAGGCGATTCCGCCGGCGAAGTCGAGGTACTCCCGCCCGTCGGAGTCCCAGATCGTCGCCCCCTCAGCGCGGCTGACGGTCATGTCCGTCGTCGACACGCCTCGCGTCACGTACCGCTCGCGCCCAGCGCGGACGGCCGCCGCGTCTTGGAGCTGTTCCGTCGCCATAGGGGCAACCTTAGAAGATCGGCACCGCCGAGCACTCGTAGGCTGACGGGGCAACAGCCGAAGGCCTCTTGATAATCGGACTCCGATCTGACCCCACTAGAAGGAGCGGCATGAACACGATCGCACCGACTCGCTCGAGCGCCGGGCTCACCCGTTGGGCCTCGCTGGGCGGGATTCTCTACGTCGTGCTCTTCGTCATCGGCGTCATCGTCATGTTCGACGGCGAGCCGGACTCGGACGCGTCTCCGGCGACGGTGATCGCCTACTACTCCAAGGCGAGCCACCGCGACAAGATCTCGATCGCCTGGATCATCGCCGGCCTCGGCATCTTCGCCTTCCTCTGGTTCCTGAGCAGCCTGCGCCGCGCCGTCCGCCGCTGGGAAGGCGATGACGGCTTCCTGACCGCGCTGACGACGATCGGCGGCGTCGTCTATGCGACGCTCGCATTCGCGGCGATCGCCATCAACGTGGGAATCCGGACGATGAGCGACGACACCTATCGCCACACCGTCTACCCGGGGCTGATCCACGCCGCGGATGACGCGAGCTACATGCTGCACGCGACCGGCGGCGCCGGGGCCTCAGCGATGATCATCGCAGCGACGCTGGCGGCCATGCGCGCGGCGGTCATCCCGAAGTGGGCGGGCTGGCTCGGGATCATTGCCGGAATCCTCGCGCTGGCCTCGATCATCTTCTTCCCGCAGGCAGCAATCGGGCTCTGGATCCTGATCGTCAGCGGACTGCTGTTCGCCCGCGGTGGTCAGAGCCGGCCCGCGATGGGGTAGAGGGAAGCAGTTGACCGTGTTCTGAGCGCGGCCCTCGCCGCGACCGTGTTCTGAGCGCGGCCCTCGCCGCGCTCAGAACCGCTCGACGACCTGGAAGCGCCCCGGCTCCTCCATCAGCACGCGCTCGTTCTCAACGTCGGCATGACCCACTTTGACGACACGGCGATTCGGAACCCGCCGAACGAACTCGCGCTCGTCGGGCGTGATCGCGACCGGCTCGCGACAGCTCGGATCTGAACATTCGCAGGCGAGCGCCTCGCGCTCCCAATCCTGACTTGCTTCCACAACTCTTCGCTCCCGTGCGGGGGTAGAACGACAGGCCGGCGATTCGTCGCTACACGGTCAAACCCGGCCGCACGGCCGAACATGCGGAGATCGTCGGTCGGCGTCAGGCTACGCCGCTGGCCCGCCCGGAACAAGGAGCGCGGCTCGATGAGTTCCCCATCGAACGAGAGTCTGAATCACGACCAACCGAAACAGGAGGCGGATGATGGGAAAGCTGGTCGTCACCGAGTTCATCACGCTCGACAGCGTGATCGAGGATCCGGGCGGCTCCGAAAACCTCGACCGCGGCGGCTGGGCCCTTCAGTTCGACCGCGGCGAGGAGGGCAACAAGTTCAAGCTCGACGAGGTGCTCGAGGCCGAGGCGCAGCTCCTCGGGCGCGTGACCTACGAGGGCTTCGCTGCGGCGTGGCCTTCGAGGACCGACGAGTTCGGCTTCGCCGAGAGGATGAACACGATGCCGAAGTACGTCGTCTCGTCGACGCTGCAAGACCTCACCTGGGACAACTCGACGCGGATCGACGGCGACGTTGCCGAGGAGGTGGCGAAGCTCAAGGAGCAGGTCGCCGGCGAGATCCTCGTCGCCGGCAGCGCCACGCTCGTCCGGGCGCTGGTCGAGCACGACCTCGTCGACGAGCTTCGGCTAATGGTGTTTCCGACCGTGCTCGGCGGCGGCAAGCGGCTCTTCGGCGAATCCGGGTCGGCGAAAGCGTTTCGGCTCGTCGAGTCGACGCCGGTTGGCGACGACGGCGTCGTGATCCTCCGGTACGAGCCGGCCAAGTCTTAGGGCAACTCACGATCTCGTGCGGCAGAGGCGACCGAGAGGTTTGTAGAAGCTTCTAAAGGTTTTTCCCTCTAAGGACGATGTTTTCGGTCATGGCTGCTGCACGCGCGTCCGTTGGCGCCCGGACCGAGTTCGGCTCGTCCTCGCGATGGATCGATCGGTGGCTTGCTGCCTGCCGCGACCTCGCCGAGCTCGAGCGCTCCAATCCGATGACGGATGCGGTGGTCGAAGAGATCGACGGCCGGATGATCCGCATCGGCGATCAATGGCTCGCCGACTTCGCCTCCTGTAACTACCTCGGCTTCGATCTCGACCGCGAGATCATCGACTCAGTGGCCCCTGCTCTCGACCGTTGGGGCACGCATCCAAGCTGGTCGCGGCTGCTGGGCAGCCCGGTCCTCTACGAACAGATCGAAGAGCGCCTGACGGAGCTCGTCGGAGCCGAGGACGTACTCGTGCTGCCAACGATCACGTTGATCCACATGTCAGTGATCCCGGTGCTCGCCGGCGACGGGACGATCTACGTCGACAGGCGCGCGCACAAGACGATCTACGAGGGCGCTCAGTTCGCAGCCGCTCACGGCGCGACTGTCAAGCGCTTCCGACACGACGACCTGGACGATCTCGAGCGGCTCCTCAACGAGAACGGGAAGACGCCGCGGTTGATCTGCGTCGACGGGGTCAACAGCATGACCGGAAACGCAGCCGACATCGAAGCGATGGCTCGCCTCGCTCGAGCCCACGACGCTCTGCTCTACGTCGACGATGCGCACGGCTTCGGGGTCATCGGCGAACGGAGTCCGACCGAGCCCAGCCCGTACGGGTTGCGTGGAAACGGTGTGGTCAAGCACGTCGGCGAGTCCTACGACCACGTCCTCTTCGTCGCCGGGCTCTCCAAGGCGTATTCCTCCCTCGCAGCTTTCCTCGCCTGCCCGGCCGAGCTCAAGCGCCTGCTCAAGACCGCGGCGCCGCCTTACCTGTATTCCGGCCCTTCTCCCATTGCATCGCTTGCGACGACGCTCGCCGGTCTACACGTGAACGAGGAGCGCGGGGACGCGATCCGAGCCGGCTTGTGGCAGAAGACCGCGACGGTGCTCGAGTGCCTCGACCGGCTCGGCGCCCATACCCCGAACAACTCCGGGTTCCCGATCATCGAGGTCCCCCTCGGTCACGGCGAGGACATCGACGCGGTCGGCAAGTTCCTCTTCGAGAACGGCATCTACGTCACGCTCGCGGCCTATCCGCTCGTTCCGAGAAGCGAGGTCGGCTTCCGGATTCAGATCACGGCGGCGAACACAGACGCCGAGATCGAACGTCTCGTCGACGTGCTCGGCAAGCTCGCGAACAGCTTCGATCTCCAACCATCGACGCGGGCGGAGCAAGCGGCGTGAGCTTCCGCCAGACCTGCGGCAACTGGCGCAATCACGCCTGGGCGTGGTACCTCGGCGCCACCGGTGCGCTGACCGCCGCCTACTTGTTCTTCCCGCCCCTGGCCGGGAACGGGCCGCTGATCAACTTCCTCGGCCTGTTGGGCGTGATCGGCATCGTCGCCGGCATCGTGATCCACAAGCCGAAGGCCTGGGCTGCCTGGTGGCTGTTCGTCCTCGGCCAGTTCCTCTTCTTCAGCGGCGACCTCTACACCTACAGCTATCCCAAGCTCTTTCACGCCGACGTCGGCTTCCCGTCGCTCGGCGACGCCCTTTACCTGACCGTCTACCCGGCCCTCATGGCCGGAATGCTCCTTTTGGTCAAGCGCCGAAACCCCCGGCGTGATCCTGCTGCGTTGATCGACGCCGCGATCTTGACGATCGGTGTCGGTCTCCTGTCCTGGGTATTCCTGATCTCACCGAACATCCACCTTTCGGGCCTGTCCTGGCTCGCGAAGAGCGTCTCGATCGCCTACCCGCTCGGCGACGTTCTCCTGCTCGCGGCAGCGATTCGCCTGGCCGTCGACGCAGGCAAGCGCGCACCCGCCTTCTATCTTCTCGCGGGCAGCATCGTCTGCCTGCTCGCGACGGACTCGGGCTACAACCTTGCGCTGCTGAACGGCACCTACAACCACCAGCTCGTCTACGACGCCGGCTGGATCCTCTACTACCTGTTCTGGGGCGCAGCGGCGTTGCACCCCTCGATGCGCGCACTCGAGGAACCGGCCACCGACCTTCGGACCCGGCTGACACCGCTGCGCCTCTCTTTGCTCGGCGGCGCCTGCCTGATCGCCCCCGGAATTCGGTTCGCGCAGGAGCTCGGCAACCCGGACGTGCTGGTTCTCATCATCGCGTCGGCTTTCCTCTTCCTGCTCGTGGTGGCGAGGATGGCCGGGCTCGTCCGCCAGGAAGGTCGAGTGGTTTCGCGCGAGCGCGCCCTGAGGGGCGCCGGCATCGACCTCGTCGCCGCGGCCAGCCACGATCAGGTCTGCGAGGCCGCGATCGCCGGCGTGCGCCGCCTGCTCGGCGACGATCAGTCTGTACGGCTCGCGCTCGTCGGCAACGAGGACGCCGAGGTGGTCGCGTCGTCCGACGGCGGCGGCTGGCAGCTCGACGATTCGACGGCGGACTGGCTGTCTCAGACGCAGGTCGGGTCACTCAACACTTCTTACGACGCCGTGCCCGCCTTCGTCCGGGCCGAGTTGAGGTTGTTCGCCGGCGACACCGTCCTCGTCGTTCCTCTATCGATCCGCTCCGAAGTGCGACCGATGCTCGTCGTCTGCTCACCGACGAGCGTTCAACCCGCACTCGTCGACTCACTCGAGGCGCTCGGCGCACAGATCTCGCTCGCCCTCGACGGCGCGTCGCTTGCGGCGGATTTGCACCGCCGCCAGAGCGAGGCTCGATTCCGTTCGCTCGTCGCACACTCGAGCGACTTGATCACCGTCCTCGACACCGACGGCGTCGTTACCTACCAGAGCCCTTCGATCGAACGCGTGCTCGGCTACAGCGTTGTCGACGTCGAGGGAAGCCGGTTCGACCGGATCCTGAGCGAGGCCGATCGGCCTCGGCTCCGCCAGCTGATCGCCGGCAATGGATCCAGCGGTCCCGACGGCCACACCTTCGAGTGCTCACTCGAGCATCTCGACGGAACCAGCATGAAGTTCGAGGTCCAGCACACCGATCTACGTCACGACGAGCACGTCAGGGGCATCGTCCTCAACAGCCGTGACGTGAGCGAGCGGAAAGCATTCGAGGAGCAGCTGGCCCACCAGGCGTTCCACGACCCGGTGACCGGCCTCGCCAACCGAGCGCTGTTCTCCGATCGTGTCGAGCATGCGCTGATGCGCGCGCAGCGCGGATTCCCGGACATCGCGGTGATGTTCATCGACCTGGACGATTTCAAGACGGTCAACGACAGTCTCGGCCATGAGGCCGGCGACCGAGTGCTTCAGGAGGTCGCTCGGCGGTTGCTGATCGCCGTGCGCCCCACCGACACTGTCGCCCGCTTCGGTGGCGACGAGTTCGCCGTCCTTCTCGAGGGCGTGTCGGACTCGCCCGAGGCCGCCGACGCAGCGGCGCGGATTCTCCAAGCCCTGGAGATCCCGACGAGCATCGAGAACAAGCAAGTCTTCCCGCGCGCGAGCATCGGAATCTGCCTCGTCGACCGCGAGATAGCCGTGCCTGATGCGGCCGAGCTGCTCCGAAACGCCGACGTCGCGATGTACATGGCCAAACGCGACAGCAAGGGGAGCTACCGAGTCTTCGAGCCGACGATGCATGAGCGCGTAGTCGAGCGGCTCGAGCTGCGCTCGGAGCTGCAGCACGCGATCGAGGCCGGCGAGCTCGAGCTGCACTACCAGCCGGTCGTGCGCCTCCAGGAACATCAGATCCTCGGAGTGGAAGCGCTTCTACGCTGGAACCACCCGACCCGAGGGACGATCCCGCCCCTGCAATTCATTCCGCTGGCGGAAGAGACGGGCCTGATCATCCCCATGGGCCGCTGGGTGCTGGAGACGGCGTGTCGGGAGGGGGTCAGGATTCAGGGCGAGTTCCCGCGCTCCGAGCCGCTCGCGATGAGCGTCAACCTCTCGGTCCGTCAGCTCCAGTCGGATTCGATCGTGGCGGACGTCCGCTGCGCCCTCGAACAGAGCGGTTTGGATCCGTCAGCCCTGGTGCTCGAGATCACCGAGTCGGTGATGATGGCGGACACCGACTTCGCCGTTCAGCGGCTCGAGGATCTGAAGGCGCTCGGAATCCGCCTCGCGATGGACGACTTCGGCACGGGCTACTCGTCGCTGAGCTATTTGAGCCGGTTCCCGGTCGACATCCTGAAGATGGATCGCTCGTTCGTCGGCTCGGGCGAAAACGTGGCGCTGACCTCGGCGATCATCGCGCTCGGCGCGAGCCTCGAGCTTGACGTCGTCGCCGAGGGCATCGAGCTTCCCGAGCAAGAGAACTCGCTGCACGACCTCGGCTGCGAGATCGGACAAGGGTTCCTCTTCGCCCGCCCGATGGACTCCGGCGCCCTGTTCGAGTTCCTCTCCGGGCGCCCGGAGTGGACGGACGCGGGCAGCAGGCCGGCGTCCAATGCAGCATAGTCACGAGGCGCTCGACCGCCCGGGCGGGCTTTCCGGGGGTCACCTGCTTTCGCCGCTTCGGCACCGGGACTTCCGGGTGCTCTGGGCGGGAATGGCCGTCTCGCTGCTCGGCGACGGCATCTTTCTGATCGCGATCGCTTGGGAGAGCTACGCGCTCTGGAACGCACCCGCAGCACTGTCGATCGTCGGCATCGGGATGGCTGTCCCGACGGTGCTCTTCTTGCTCGCCGGCGGGATCGTGAGCGATCGGTACGACCGCCGCCTCGTGATGATGTGGGCGGACGGCGTCCGAGCACTGGCCGTTGCGGTTCTCGCCGTCCTCGTGATCGCGGGCGCACTTCGTTTCTGGGAGCTCGTGGCCCTGGTGGCGATCTACGGGATCGGAACGGCGTTCTTCACGCCTGCCTTCGAGGCGGTCGTGCCGGACCTGCTGCCGGTCGAGGACCTGCCCGCGGCGAACTCGCTCGACCAATTCGTTCGGCCGATCGCGCTCCGCCTCGCAGGCCCGTTCCTCGGGGGCGCTCTGGTCGCCGTCGGAGCCGGGCTTGCCTTTGCCGTCGACGCGGCCTCGTTCGGAGCGTCGTTCATCGCAGTGGCCGCGATCCGGCCTCGCGTGCCCAAGCGTGACGAGACAAACGCCTCTGCGCTCGTAGCGGTCAGGGAAGGGCTGCGCTTCATCCGCAAGCGCGTCTGGCTCTGGGGCACGCTCGGCTCTGCCGCCGTCGCCTATCTCGTCTTCCTCGGCCCGACCGAGGTGCTGCTCCCCTATGTCGTCAAGAATGACCTCGGCGCCTCGTCGCTCACGCTCGGGTTCGTCTTCGCGGCGGGTGGTCTCGGCGCCGTCGGCTCAGCGGTCTGGATGGGAAGCCGCGGACAGCCGCGACGACACATCTCCTTTATGTACGGGACCTGGACGCTCGCGACGCTCGCGGTCGCCGGCTACGGGCTCGCCACGGCGGCCTGGCAGTTGATGCTCGCGTGCCTGATCTTCAACGCGCTGGAGACGGCCGGGACGATCGTCTGGGCGACCGTCAAGCAGCGTCATGTCCCGAGCGCCATGCTCGGGCGAGTGTCGAGCCTGGACTGGTTGATCTCGATCGGCCTGCTGCCGGTCTCCTTTGCGCTCACTGCTCCGGTGGCCGCAGCCATCGGGGTCCGCGCGACGCTTGTCGGCGCGGCCGTCGTCGGAGCGACGGTCACCCTCGGAGCACTCTTCCTTCCGGGGATGAGGGACATCGAGAGAGGCGACGAGCCGCTTCCGCCGAGCAACCATTCACTGCCGCTCGCTCGTCGCGTGGTGCCCGGTTCTGTGCGGCCGTCCTAGCGAGCGCGATCACGGCCGGGGGCCCGCGAGAGCAGTCCCCCGGCTGGAATGGGACGTCACTTGCTGGTGGCGATGCCCTCGATCCCGGGCGGCAGGCCCGTGACCGTGCCGATCGAGACGAGCGTGCCGTCCTGCTCGACGCGGAATTCGTCGATCGTGCTCGTCACCCCCGTCTCGGCGTAGAGGAAGTGACCGCTCGAGGCGAGGTCGATCGGGCCGGGGTTCGTGTTGGCCGCGACCGCATTTACCAGTACGGGCTGGCCGTCGCCGCCGACCTGGAAGCTGCTGAGTGTGTTGCTGGCGGTGTTGGAGACGAAGTAGAACCGGCCGACGCGCTCGATCCAGCACAGCGCCCCCTGACCGTCGCTCTGCGACTGGGGATCGGCGAGCGTGCCGTCCTGCCCGATCCGATAGGTCGTAACCGAGCTCGCGCCGGCCTCTCCGGCCACAAGGCGGCCACCGGGGCCGAAGGTGAACGCGAACGGCACCGGCGTCGCCGACGGATTGACGACCGGGGTCGCGGAGAGCAAACCGTCGTTTCCGACCTGGAACACGTCGATCGTGCTGCCGCTTGCCTTGGTCGTCACGAGCAGCTGATGGCCGTCAGGCGTGAAGCCGACCTGGCCGGGTGAAGTCAGGAAGTTCGGCGGGTTGGTGTTCGCGAGCCCAAGCGAACGAGCCGAGCCCGGAATCGACTCCAGGCCGTCTTTCGTGATGCGGAATCCTTGGACGGTGCCCGCGCCGCCGGAGTTGAGAACGTAGGCCAGGTCGCCGTGGACGCCGACGCTCGCCGGGAACTGGCCGCCCGAGGCCAGCACGTTCTCGAGCGTGAGCTGGTCGCCGTCGACGCTGAACGCGGAGACGGTGTCGCTCCCGGCATTGACAGCGATCAGCTGCTTGTGCTCGGAGTCGTAGACGAGCGAGCCCTGCGAGGCGAGATGGTCCGACTCCGTCCCGGGGAGCGCTGCGCTCCCGTTGCCGCCGGTCGCGTAGGTGCCGGCGGGACTGAGAGTCCCGTCGTGTGCCCGGTCGTACACGGCGATCGAGTTGCCCGCGGGCTGGTTCGTCTGGACGAAGACGACGCGCTTCCCCCCGTCCGCTGCGGCGGCGTTTGTCGCCTGCGCTCCGATCAGCGTGGCGGCGAGAATCGCGAGTAACGCGATCAGGCCTGAGCGATGCTTCATCTGATCCTCCTCTCGATGGACGGCCGCGAGGGCCGCTTCCGACCCGCGCCACGCTAGGACGGAGATGGCTCGAGCGCGCTTACGATTTTCGAAATTCGGCGGGCCGATTTAAGGAACTCGTAATCACCCCGAACGCGGCTGCCGGAGCCGACGGGGCAGACTGTCGGGATGACGACCGTGCTTGTGGTCGACGACGAGCCGATGGTCCGAGACGTCGTCACGCGCTACCTCGAGCGCGACGGGCATCGCGTCGTCACC